>Ga0335078_10006448_pt1 | contig 17361 bp, 12 predicted proteins | sample Lox_Sample_32_FD_206711 | JGI IMG/M metagenome (GOLD analysis project Ga0335078, IMG submission 206711) | Soil microbial communities from Loxahatchee National Wildlife Refuge, Florida, United States - Lox_Sample_3.2 | ecosystem: Environmental > Terrestrial > Soil > Wetlands | place: USA... | reverse complement strand
TGGATCGGCACCCCGGGCAACCCGCTGACCCAGTACGTCGTCTTCGACAACGATGACAGCGGGTACAGCGCGCCCATCACCAACGTCACCGCGTTCATCGCGATGCTGTACCCGCACGACGGCTACGTCCTGGTATTCGAGCGGGACGGCGTCTACGTGTTCCGCCGCGGCTAGCCCGCCGCGGGCCGGGGCGCTTGAGGCTAGGCTTGCGGGAATGGTGAGCACGACTGTCGACGTCCGGTCGGGCGAGGTGGCCGCCGCGCTGCGACGCGCCGGACTGACCGAGACCGACACCGCCGTCCGGCGCCGGGCGGAGTACTCCTCCGACGCCTCCAACTACCGGGTCGTGCCGCAGGTGGTGGCGTTTCCTCGATCGCCGGATGAGGTCATCGCCGCGCTCGGCGCGTGCCGGGAGCTTGGCGTGCCTGCGGTGGCGCGCGGCGCGGGCACCTCCATCGCGGGCAACGCGATCTCGACGGGCGTCGTGCTCGACACCTCGCGGCACCTGAACCGGGTACTGTCGGTCGACCCGGAGCGGCGGACCGCGGTCGTCGAGCCCGGCGCGGTGCTCGACGCGATCACTAAGGCGGCCGCGCCGTATGGGCTGCGCTTCGGCCCCGACCCGTCCACCCACTCACGGTGCACGATCGGCGGCGCGATCGGCAACAACGCCTGCGGCTCGCGTGCGCTCCGTTACGGACGCAGCGCGGACAACGTAGTCGAACTCGACGTGGTGACCGGCAGCGGGCTGCGGTTCACCGCCGCCAGGTACGGGAAGGACGAGACCGCGCCCCGCGCGGCAGGAGCGGCCGGTCCTGGTGCCGCCTCCGGTCCTGGCGGTGCCGGAGCGGAGCTGCTCGCCGGGCTTCGCGCGCTCGCCGGGCGCGACCTGGCCGTCATCAGGACCGAGTTCGGCCGGTTCACCAGGCAGGTGTCCGGCTACTCGGTTGAGCACCTGCTGCCGGAGAACGGGTTCGACGTCGCGAAGTTCCTCTCCGGGACCGAGGGGACACTGGCGCTGACCCTCGGCGCAACCGTCCGTTTGGTGGATGCGCCGCGCGCCACCGCGCTCGCGGTGCTCGGTTACCCGGACATGCCCGCCGCCGCCGAGGCGGTGCCCGGGCTGCTGCCGTACCAGCCGGTCGCGCTCGAGGGGCTCGACTCCCGGATGGTGGACGTGTTCCGTGAGCGGCGTGGTGCCGCCGCGGTGCCCGGCCTGCCGCGCGGCGGCGGCTGGCTGTTCGCCGAGACGGCGGGCGACACGGTCGAAAACGCCGTCGCCGCGGCGCGCGGGCTCGTCGCCGGCGGCGCCTGCCTGGACAGCGTGGTGATCACCGGGCCGCAGGCGGCTGCGCTGTGGCGGATCCGCGAGGACGGCGCGGGACTCGGCGGCCGCACCCCGGCCGGCGCGCCCGCCTGGCCTGGCTGGGAGGACTCGGCGGTGCCGCCCGCGTCGCTCGGGCCGTACCTGCGCGACCTTGCGTCGCTGATGGCCGCGCACGGCGTGGACGGGCTGCTGTACGGGCACTTCGGCGACGGGTGCGTGCACGTGCGCATCGACTTCCCGCTCCGCGACCGGCCGCGGGTGCTGCGCTCGTTCACCGAGGAGGCCGCCAAGCTCGCCGCCTCCTACGGCGGGTCCGCCTCCGGCGAGCACGGCGACGGGCGGGCGCGCGGCGAGCTGCTGCCGCTGATGTACTCGGCCGAGGCGATCGGGCTGATGCGCGGCGTGAAGCGGCTGTTCGACCCGGGCAACCTGCTCAACCCGGGTGTCATCGTCGACCCGGCGCCGCTCGACGCCGACCTGCGCGTGCCGGCGGCTTTGCCGCTGCGCCGCGGTCTCGGCTTCGCCTACCCGCATGACGCCGGTGACTTCACCGCCGCGGTGCACCGCTGCACCGGCGTCGGCAAGTGCCGTGCGGACACCACCGGGTCCGGCGGCGTCATGTGCCCGTCGTACCTGGCCACGCGGGACGAGAAGGACTCCACCCGGGGCCGCGCCCGGGTGCTGCAGGAGCTGGCCAACGGGTCGCTTGTCTCCGGCTGGGACGCCCCCGCGGTCGCCGAGGCGCTCGACCTGTGCCTGTCCTGCAAGGGCTGCTCGGCCGACTGCCCGGCCGGCGTCGACATGGCCAGCTACAAGGCCGAGGCGCTGTACCAGCGGTACCGGCGGCGGCTGCGCCCGGCGTCGCACTACTCACTCGGCTGGCTGCCCCGCTGGGCGGGGCTCGCGGTGCGCACCCCGTGGCTGGCGAACGCCGCGCTGCGGCTGGCGCCGGCCGCCGCGCTCGCCAAGCGCCTCGGCGGCATCGATCATCGCCGCGACCTTCCCGCGTTCGCGCCACAGTCCTTCCGCGCCTGGTTCGCCGGACGCCACGTCGCTGCGGTCACGACGACCGGCACCGTGACGACCGGCACCGTGACGACCGGCACCGCGACGACCGGCACCGTGATCCACGGAGCGACCGTGAGCGCTGGCGCCTCGACGACCGGAGCGACCGCGAGTGCCGGCCGCGCCGCCGTCCCGTGCAAGCCCGTCCTGCTCTGGGTGGACACGTTCACCAATGCCTTCGCTCCCCAGGTCGGGCAGGCCGCCGTGCGGGTGCTCGAAGCGGCGGGTTACCAGGTCCAGGTCACCGGCCAGCAGGTCTGCTGCGGCCTTACCTGGATCTCCACCGGTCAGCTTGACGGCGCCCGCCGCCAGCTCCGCAAGACGCTGCGCGCTTTGGAGCCGGCCCTGAACGCGGGCATCCCCGTCGTCGGCCTCGAGCCGTCGTGCACCGCCGCGCTGCGCAGTGACGCGGCGGAACTGCTGCCAGGCGACAAGCGCGCCGCTGCGCTCGGCAGCGCGGTCAAGACCCTCGCCGAGCTGCTGACGGCCACCGGCGGCTGGGCGCCGCCGGACATGTCGGACGTCACCGGCGTCGCCCAGCCGCACTGTCACCAGCACGCCGTACTCGGCTGGACCGCTGATGCGGCGCTGCTCAGCAGGGCCGGCGCGAACGTCGCCGCCGTGGGCGGCTGCTGCGGCCTTGCCGGCAACTTCGGCGTGGAACGCGGCCACTACGATGTCTCCGTGGCCGTCGCGGAGACGGCGCTGCTGCCCGCGGTACGGAACGCGGGGGAGGGAGTGACCGTCCTCGCCGACGGATTCTCCTGCCGGACGCAGCTCGACCAGCTCGCCGGCGTTCCTGGCACGCACCTTGCGGAGCTGCTCGCGGCGCGCCTGCCAGGATAGGCGGACGCCGGGGCCGGCCCTAGCCGAGTACCGCGGCGGCCGCCTGGCGTCGCATCAGCTGGTAGACGATGGTGTTCCTGGCGACCTGGGTTGGCGCGGCGTTCCCGCCGACCCCCACGGCTGAGGCGGCGAACACGTCCACGCCGCTGGCGCAAAGCAGCGTGTCGAGTACCAGCTTGCTGCCGCCGAGCGTGCCGGACTGCAGCAGCCCAACCGAGGGATGCCCGCCCACCGGGCTGCCTGCCGCCGCCCGGAGCGAGAACGTGCCTGCCTGGCCGTTGGCGGTCGCGGCGAACGATCCGCACCGGCCGGCCAGGGCCTGCACGCCGCTGACGAACGCCGTCGCCTGCGGCGCGGTCGCGAACTGGTAGATGAACTGGTCGTACGCCTGGCCCACGTCCGCGGCGCTGCCCGACACCATCGCGGTCTCGCCGAAGCCGGTGGTGCCGAAGTGCTGTATGAACGTCGCGCAGGAGATCGTCGCCAGGTTGTAGCTGGCCGGGCCGGAGGTCAGCGACCCGCCGGAGCTGACCGGCCCGGTGGACGGCGTGGCGAAGCCGGCCGGGAAGTCCGATTCCGGCAGCAGGACCGACTCGAGCTGGGTGCCGGTCAGCTGGCCGGCCGCGGCGGGCAGCGGTGTCATCGACGCGGCCGGCGTTGCGGAGCCGGCGGACGCCGCAGCCGGGCTCGCGGGCGCCGCGGACGGCGCTGAAATGGCCGATGAGGAGGAGTTTCCCGCAGCGGAGCAGCCCGCGATGCTCACCAGGACCGCGGCGGTGAGGGCAACCGCGCCAAGGCAGAGGGTCCCGGTGCGCAGAACGACCGTTGACATCGCGCCCTCAGTCCCAGATCTTGGTTCTCGGCACTCCTCCAACGTACCCCGGCTAACGCCTGCCTCCGCCAGCGGCCACGCTGGCTGCCTTGCCGTGCCCGTCCCGTGCGGCATACCGGGCTCTTTGCATAGCTGGTGACCACCGCAGGGCATCTTTGCATAGCCGGTGGTGGGGCATAAGCCGCAAATCGATCGTGATCATGGGCGCCCGCTATGCCAAGTGCATTTTCTGTGGTCGCCAGCTATGCAAACCTGCCCGTCCGCCCGCTCTGATAACAGCAAGAAGCGGAGGCGATCGGTGAAACGCGCCTCCGTTCGGTATGAGCACTGGCTACCTAGCACCCGGGGCGGCAGTCCGTCCTTGGTGCGACCCCCGGTGGCGGATCGACCGGCATCCGGAATAATGACCCAGGAACACCGGCGTTCGCCTGTCAACGGCGCCGGGCCAAGGAAGGGAATGCATACGTTATGCCACAGCGAATCGCGATCGTTACCGGGGCCGCCCGCGGCATCGGTGCCGGGACCGCCAAGCGTCTCGCCGCCGACGGGATGCACGTCGGCGTGCTCGACCTCAATGAGGCCGACGGCGCGCAGACCGTTGCCGAGATCGAGAAGGCGGGCGGCAGGGCGATCGCGGTCGGGGCCGACGTGTCCAACGCCGAGCTGGTGTCCGCCGCCGTGCAGCGGGTCGCCGCCGACCTCGGCGAGCCGACCGTGCTCGTCAACAACGCCGGCGTGACCCGCGACAACCTGCTGTTCAAGATGTCCGAGGCCGACTGGGACACGGTGATGAACGTCCACCTCAAGGGGGCGTTCCTGATGAGCCGCGCCTGCCAGCAGTACATGGTCGCCGCGAAATGGGGGCGGATCGTCAACCTCTCAAGCCTGTCCGCGGTCGGCAACAGGGGCCAGGTCAACTACTCAGCGGCCAAGGCGGGCCTGCAGGGCTTCACCAAGACACTCGCGCTCGAGCTCGGCAAGTTCGGCATCACCGCGAACGCGGTCGCGCCCGGCTTCGTCGTCACCGACATGACCGCCGCCACCGCGGCCCGCCTCGGCGTCTCCTTCGAGGACTTCCAGGCAGGCGCGGCCAGGCAGATCCCGGTGCAGCGGGTCGGCCAGGTCGAGGACATCGCGCACGCGATCTCCTTCTTCGCAAGCGAGGGGGCCGGCTACGTCAGCGGCCAGATACTCTACCTGTCCGGCGGCCCGGTCTCGTAGCGGAACGGTCAAGGGCGGTGAGCGTCACAGGCGTCACAGGCGACGCGAGCGAAACAGACGCGGCGACGGACCTCCGCACGAGGATCCGCGAGTTCTGCGCAGCACACGACCCCGCGGCCACCTCGCGTGCCGCGTTCCTCAGCGCCCGGTTCGACGCGGGCCTGGCCGCCGTGCACTACCCGGTAGGGCACGGCGGCCGCGGCCTGCCGCGGACGCTCCAGCCGGTCGCCGAGGAGGAGTTCGCCCGTGCCGGGGCGCCGCGCCTCGACGAGCGGCGCAACGTCATCGGCCTCGGCATGGCCGCGCCGACGATCATCGCCTTCGGCAACGACGAGCAGAAGACCTGGTGGCTCAGGCCGCTCTGGCTCGGCGAGGAGATCTGGTGCCAGCTCTTCAGCGAGCCGGGCGCGGGCAGCGACCTGGCCGGCCTGGCGACCCGCGCCGTCAAGGACGGCGACGACTGGGTGGTCAACGGGCAGAAGGTGTGGACCTCGCTGGCCCACCATGCCAAGTGGGGGCTGCTGCTCGCGCGCACCGACCCCGACGTGGCCAAGCACCCTGGCCTTTCCTACTTCATCGTCGACATGCACGCGCCGGGCGTCGAGGTGCGGCCGCTGCGCCAGGCCACCGGTGAGGCGGAGTTCAACGAGGTGTTCCTCACCGACGTCCGGGTGCCCGACACCCGCCGCCTCGGCGCCGTCGGCGAGGGCTGGAAGGTGGCCAACGCGACGCTGATGAACGAGCGCGTCTCGATCGGCAACTCGACCGCCGTCCCCCGTGAGTCCGGCGGTATCGGCTTCGCCGCGACCGAGTGGCGCCAGCACCCGGAGCTGCGCACGCACGACCTGCACCAGCGGCTGTTGTCGCTGTGGGCGCAGGCCGAGGTCGCCCGGCTTGCCGGGGAGCGGCTGCGCCAGCAGATCGCCGCGGGCGAGCCCGGCCCGGAAGGCTCAGCGGCCAAGCTGACCTTCGCCAGGCTCAACCAGGAGGTCTCCGCGTTCGAGGTCGAGTTCCTCGGCGCCGACGGCCTGACCTACGACGACTGGTCGATGCGCCGCGAGGGGTCAAGCGACTACGCCCGCGGCCCCGGTTACCGCTTCCTGCGCGCGAAGGGCAACTCCATCGAGGGCGGCACCTCGGAGGTCATGCGCAACATCATCGCGGAACGCGTGCTGCGCCTGCCCGCGGAGCCGCGCACCGACACCACGGTCCCGTGGAAGGACCTGCCCCGGTGACCGCGTCCCTCCCGGTGCGCCGGCGCGCTGGTCACCGCCCCGAGTATGCCGAACGTAAGCGGCCGGTTCGTGCGGCCCAAGAAGGGACGCGTGGTCGCCGTGGCCGTTGACCTGCGTTACTCCGAGGCCGAGCGCGACCTGGCCGCCGCGCTCGCCGACCTGCTCGCCAGCCAGGCCGCCCCGGCGGACATCATCGCACGCACCGAGCGCCCCGAGACCTGCGACGCCAAGCTGTGGCGGACGGTGGCGGCGGAGATCGGCATCGCCGGCCTGCTCATCCCCGAGGCACTCGGCGGCGCTGGCGCGTCCTACCGCGAGCTCGCCGCCGCGGCCGAGCAGTTCGGCGCCGCGGTCGCCCCGATCCCGTACCTGGGCAGCGCGGCGGTCGCCACCGCGGTGCTGCTGTCCGCCGCGCGCGCCGCGGCGTCCCGCGGGTCGGCCACCGAGCCGGTCTCCCCGGCCGCGGGGCTGCTGCGCCGGCTGGCCGATGGCACGATCACGGCGGCGCTCGCGACGTCGGTCGGCACCGGGCCGGGGACGCCGTTCCCCGCCGCCGTGCGGGTCGCGGGGCGTGGCGACGGTGGCCCGGGCACGGTCAGGCTGCGCGGCGCGGTCCGCGCGGTCGCCGACGCGCTGCCCGCCGACGTCCTCCTCGTCCCCGCGGACGGGGTCCCGAGCGCGCTGTACCTCATTGAGTCCACCGGGCCCGGGGTGCACCGGACGCCGCTCGTGTCACTGGACATGACCAGGCAGCTGTGCGACATCACGCTGGACGACGCACCGGCCGCGCCGGTGGCGGTCGGCGCCGCGGCCGAGGCCGCGGTGACCGCCGGGCTGGCGGCCGGCGCGGCCGTGCTCGCCGCCGAGCAGCTCGGCCTGGCGCAGCGCTGCCTGGACATGACCGTCGGCTACGTGAAGGAGCGCCGTCAGTTCGCCAGGCAGATCGGCTCGTTCCAGGCGGTCAAGCACCGGCTCGCCGACCTGTGGACCACGATCACCCTGGCCCGCGCCGCGTCCAGGTACGCGGCCGCCTGCCTGGCCGACGGTGACCCGGACGCCCCGGTCGCGGTCGCGCTCGCCAAGTCGGCGTGCTGCGACGCCGCGCTGACCGCGGCGCAGGAGTGCGTTCAGCTGCACGGCGGCATCGGCTTCACCTGGGAGCACCCCGCGCACCTGTACCTCAAGCGTGCCAAGGCGGCATCCGTCGCCTACGGCACCCCCGGGGCCCACCGCGCGGCGCTCGCCGGCCTGGTGAACCTCCCGGCGCCGCAGCCGTGACCGTCACTGCTCGTCCTCGGTCTCGTCGTCCCGCGGCCCGGGCCCGGCGAGGCTCCGCTCGGCGCGATCGGACTCGCCGGTGCGCTGCGCCGGCATCCGCGCGGCGTGCCGTCCCGGCGCCCGCTGGACGGGCAAGTCGGGCCGGGTGGGCGTCTCGTCGCCCATCGCGGCGTACCGCGCGGGCTGCGGCCGCTCGGCAGGCTCTGGCCGCTCGGCAGGCTCTGGCCGCTGGGCGGGGATATCATGCCGCGTCGCCGTGTCCGCGGCGGGCACGCCCGTCCGGATCTGCGCCATCGTGGACTGCGGTACCCCGGCCGCCGCGAGCAGGGCCTCGCTCAGCCGCGGCCACATCGTGGCGTCGGTCAAGCGCGGCCACTGGGTGCCGACCGTGCCCGGCTCGGGCCCGATGCCGAGCTTCCGCTCCCTGCGCTGCTCCCGCGCCACCCGCAGGTCCGCGAACATGGGCGCGATGGCCATGAACAACGCCGCGATCGTTGCGACGACAACGATCGCCCAGGTCGCGGCCGACGATGCCACGGTCCGCACCGCTTCGCTCACGCTGGGCCCCCAAACCAGCACCATCCACCCAGCTACCTACCCCCCAGTCCCACAGGCAACACAGGCAACTCGGGCCTTTGGCGCAGGCGCGGACCGCCGCACCGGAAGACATGATCCAGTTATTGTGTGCATTTAATGGCTGTTTTCCGCGATCAAGTGCACACGATAAATTGATTCTCGCTTAGCTCGGCGGCAATCGGCCGGGCCGCGGGCCGTGGGCCGCGCGGCATCAGCCGGCCGCGGCGGGAGCCGCGGGAAGGCCCGCCGTGGCTACCGCCTCCACCCGGCCGGACGTGTAGTCGGAGACGAGCAGCGTCCCGTCGGGTGACAGCGTCATGTCGCGCGGGAACCCGCCGGTCGGGAGGTCGCCGACGATGGCAGGGCGCCCGGCGAGCGCGGCACTCACGCTGACCACCGAGAGGCTGGAGTTCTGGCCCGACGCGCCGAACCGGTTCGAGTCGGCGACCACGAGCAGCGCCCCGCCGCGCACCGCGGCGAGCCCGACCGGCTCCGAGCCCACCCGCGCGACGGCCACCAAAGCGTGCGCCGGGTCGGCTGCCAGCCGGGCGGCGGAGAAGCAGAGCAGGTCGTCGCTGGCCCGGGCGGTCACCCATACCTGAGTGCCGTCCGCAGCCGTCACCACCCGGACCGGCTGGTAGCCGGCGTCAACCGTCGCCGTCACCGAGCCCGCCGGGTTGGTCTCCGCCCGGCGCAGGTCGATCACTGTGAGCGTGCCCGCAGGCTCGCCTAGCTCCGTTCCAGGCACATGACCCGCGCATCCCACCGGAGAACCGAGACCGACCGGGTGCTGGCCCGGCACCGCTCCTTCGCTCGTCGCGTACAGCCAGCGCCCGTTGGGAGAGACGGCCATGCCGACCGCCGCGTTCCCGAGCGGGATGGCGCCCACGTAACCCGCGGCACCGGACCCGTGCGCGAGCGCGGCGCCCAGGTCGAACACGACGGCCTCATCCGCGTACTCCAAGGTCACGAAGGCGAACCGGCTGTCCGGCGAGACCGCCACCTCGATCGCGCCCCCAAGCCCGCCAGGCCCGCCCGCTCTGCTTGCCCCGCCCGCCCCGCCCTGGGCGGAGAGCGTGCCGAGCACGGCGCCCGCGGTTCCCGCCTCGGCTCGGGCCACGCTGACCACCGCCACTCCGCTGCCATCGGCGACGAGGAGGTACCTGCCGTCGGGCGTGACCGCCGCGCCCGCGGGCGAGCCCCCGGTTGCGGCCGGCAGCGGTATGGACCTGACGTCGGTCACGGCCGGCCCGGACCCCTTGCCCGCCGGGGCGGTCAGCCGTATTACCTCCACCGACCCGGCGGGGGCACCCGGCCCGCCACCCGTCGTGGCGAACGCCCACCGGCCGTCGGGCGTCGCCGCCACACCGAACGGGGAACGGCCTGCCGCGACCGCCGTCGTGCCGGCCGGGCCGAGCGGCCGGCCCGCCGCCGTCGCGCCCGAGCAGCCGGGCGACACGAGCGCGCGCCCGGGCAGCACGGGGACGGCCGCCGCCGGGGTGGAGGTCGAGGCCGGCGTTGCGGACGCCGCGGCCTGGCCTGGGCTCGCCGTCCGCGTGGCCGGCGAGCCCGCTGACGTGCACCCCGCGCCCGCGCCGAGTGCCAGCGCCGCGAGCAGGCAGGCGGTCGCCCCGTTGCGTCTCGCGAAACCGCGTCCCATGGCAAGCAGCGTAGGCGGTCAGGCGCCGCGAGCCCACGCGATCGCGGACCGCGGCTGGCGCACGGCGAAGATTCAGGACCGGAGTTGGCGGACGGCGGACAGGTCGGTGACCCCCGCCAGCCGGGTGGCGTCGGCCAGGCAGCCGCAGGACTCACGGCACATCAGCCGCGTGGGCAGCGCGATGTCGCGCTCGGCGGGCGGCTCGCGGTTGATCATGGAGTACAGCACCTCGAAGGCGGTCTCGCCCAGGTCGCCGATCGGCTGGCGCACGGTGGTGAGCAGCGGGTGCACGTGCCTGGCCATCGGGATGTCGTCGAAGCCGGTGACCGCCACCTTGCCAGGCACTTCCACACCGGACCTGCGCAGCGCCTGCATCACGCCGAGCGCGGTCTGGTCGTTGGCGCAGACGATGACCCGGGGGAGCGGGGCGCCCGACGCGAGGATCCGCTCGGTGACCACCGCCGCGCCCGCCGCGTAGTAGTTGCCCCGCCACTGCGGGCCGGTGTGCAGCACCGCGCCCGCCGCGGCGGCCTCCACCGCCAGGGTCTGCTGCCGCGCCTGGCTGTCCGGGCTGTCGCTGTACCCGCTGAGGTAGCCGAGCGTGGTGTACCCGTGGTCGTAGAGCAGGTGCCGCGCCAGGGCGCGCATGCCGGCCACGTTGTCGCTGCCCACGTTCGCCGTCGTGGGGCTGGGGATGCCCGCGAGTGTGACGATCGGGACCTGCCGGGAGATCTCGTCGATCTGGCCGGGCTCGAGCACGCCGTCGTGCAGGATCAGCCCGTCGCTCTTACGCGCGATCGCGATGACCCGGCGGCCCGCTTCGTGATCGGTGATGTCCACCGAGCGCAGCAGCAGGTCGAACCCGCGGCGCTGCGCGGCCCGCTCCACGCCCCGGTTGAGCATGTCGTGGAACTGCAGCGACTCGGTCTCGTCGGCGAACGCGTCATAACCGAGCAGCCCGGCGGTGTCCCACGCGCCCCCGGTCCCCGCGGGCAGCACGGGCGCGGGAATCGGCGAGCCCGCCGTCAGCGGCCGCCGCATGACCACCCCGACGACTTCCTTAAGCCGGACCGAGAGCGCGCGGGCGGCGCTGTCGGGTACGTAGCCGAGTTCGCTGACCGCCCGCTGCACCCGGTCCCTGATCTCAGCGCTCGGGTTGCGGCGGCCGTTGAGCACGCGCGACACCGAGGCGATGGACACTCCGGCGGCCCGTGCGACGTCGTAGATCGTGGGCGCGCCCGAGTCCGCCTGCTCGGTCTCCACGCTCATCGCACGTGCCTCCTCGTCCTCGGTTGTCCCCGCCACGGGCCAACCGCTTACCTCGCCGCTTACCTGGCCGCGTGCCCCGCGGCCAGGTAAGCGCTTTCCCGGCGCCGGGCCCGCCCCGGCCTGGACTCCGGTAAGCGCTTACCGGATGTCGCGTGGAAGCAAGCGTACGTCCCCGCGCACACTGCCTCAAGGCCGGGACCCGGCAATGTTACAGCAATGTGACGCCGCAGACATCACGCCAGATAACCGTCACGGGCCTGTCGAAATGTCAGACATCGCGACACATTCACGAAACATCGGCGGGTGTCTTACCTGCTACGTTACCGCCGGCGTAACAAACGGGAAATGCCTTCGAAACCCACGCATGGGAAACATAAGACGTTGCGTAGAAGCACGCGGAGCGGCCGGGGCGGGACGCAAAGCCCGAGGGGTGACCCTAATACCCGAGTGGCCCCTTCATATCAGGCAGCCCTGGAGGAGTAAAGACAGTGATTCCATACCCTACCTGGCTGGGATCCGGAGATAATGCCTGGCAGATGACGGCGGCGACGCTGGTCGGGCTTATGTCCATTCCGGCCCTGGCCGTACTGTACGGCGGCCTGGTGCAGAAGAAATGGGCGATGAACACAACGCTCATGGTCTTCGTGACCTTCTGCCTGGTCCTCATCACCTGGGTGCTTTGGGCCTACAAGATGGGCTTCGGCACGCCGCTGATCCATTTCGGCAGCGCCAACGTGCTCGGCGACCCGCGGACCACCCTTGGCGCCAATGCCATGCAAGGCCAGGCGACCATACCGCTCGTTGATCCCGCGATGCCCGGTTACGCGGTGTCGAAGGCGGGCACGATCCTCAACACAGGCTTCAAGCTGCCGAACGCGTCGGTCGAGTACTTCCAGTTCGTGTTCGCCGCGATCACCCCGATCCTGTTCATCGGCTCGGTGGTCGGCCGGGTCAGCTTCAAGGCCTGGATGGTCTTCGTACCGCTGTGGATCACCTTCGCCTACGCGGTCAACGCCTTCCTCCTGTGGGGCGGCGGCTACTGGGCGGCCAAGGGCGCGCTCGACTTCTCCGGTGGTTACGTCATCCACCTGGCCGCGGGCGTCTCCGGCTTCGTGTCCGCCGCGATCATCGGGCCGCGCCTCAAGCGGGACAGGGAGAAGGCGGTGCCGAACAACCTGATGTTCGTCGCCGTCGGCGCCGGCATCCTGTGGCTCGGCTGGAACGGCTTCAACGGCGGTGACCCGTACTTCGCGGGGTCCGACGCGGCCGCCGCCGTGATCAACACCAACCTGGCGACCGCCGTGGCCATGATGGTGTGGATCCTGATGGACATGTTCCTGACCCCGGAGAAGAAGCCGACCTTCCTCGGCGGCCTCAACGGCATGATCTGCGGCCTTGTCGGCATCACCCCGGCGGCCGGCTACGTCAACGGCCTCGGCGCCATCATCATCGGCGTGGTCGCCTCGTCGGTCGTCTGGGCCGCCTGGTACACCCTGCCCAAGTACGTCTGGCCATTCAACAAGGTGGACGACGCCCTCGGCGTCGTCTACACCCACGGCATCGCCGGCCTGCTCGGCGGCCTGCTCGTCGGCGTCCTCGCGGACCCGAACGTGATCGAGTACCCGGCCGCACAGGGCGGCACCGCGTTCAGCGGCGCCGGCTGGATCTGGGGCCACCACCCGCACCAGCTGCTCGTGCAGTTCCTCGCCGCCCTGACGATCATCGTGTGGGACGGCGCGATCACGGCCGTCATCTGGATGGTGATCAAGTACGTGCTGCGGATCAAGCTGCGGCTGTCCGACGAAGAGCTGGAGGTCGGCGACGTGGCGGTCCACGGCGAGGAGGCCTACCCGCTCGAGGAGGTCCTTTCCACCAGGCTCAGCGTCACCGCCGCGGCGGAGGCGTCGCCGACAACGGAGGAGCCAGTCTCCGCCAAGGAGTGACCCGCGCAGCTCGCGCTACGTTGCGGCCGTAGCGAGAGAGGGCCGCGGTCCGGCAACCGGCAACGGTTACCGGATCGCGGCCCTTAGGCTTGTCCGGGGTCAGGACCGGGAGACCGTAAACTTTTCCAGTCCCACCCACCAGGATGGAGCGCTGTGAATTCCGTCGTCATGACCGTTACGCTGGTCACCCAGGACGGCGTCCCGATCGACGCCGTGCACCTGCCCTTTCCCGGGCAGCCGGTTCCCGAGATGCTTGCGCCGCCCGTCGGCCAGCGGGACCTCGCGCTCGTCATCGTGCACGGGTTCACGATGTCCTGGCAGCGACCGATGACCTGGCGGCTCGTGCAGTGGTTCAACCAGTTTGCCGGCGTGGTGACGTTCGACACCCGCGGGCACGGCCGGTCCGGCGGCCTTTCCACGCTCGGCGACAAGGAGATCGACGACCTCGACGTGGCCGTCAGGTACGCCCGTGAGCTCGGCTACCGGCGCGTCGCGACGATCGGCTTCTCCATGGGCGGGTCGGTGGTGCTGCGCCATGCGGCGCTGCGCGGCGGCGTGGACGCGGTCGTCTCGGTGAGCGGCCCTGGCCGCTGGTTCTACCGCGGCACGGTGGCGATGCGCCGCGTCCACCTGGCGGCGGAACGGCGGCTCGGCCGGGCGTTCACCAGGCACGTGCTGAACACCCGTGTGTCACCGGAAGGCTGGCCCACCCCCGACCCGATGCCGCCCGCCGAGGCCGCGGCCCTCATCTCGCCGACGCCGGTGCTTATCGTCCACGGCGACAAGGACATCTACTTCCCGCCCGACCACGGGCAGCAGCTCTACGACGCCGCCGCCGAGCCCAAGGAGCTGTGGATGATCCCCGGCTTCGGCCACGCGGAGCGGCACACCGACGACGCCCTCGTCTCCCGCATCGCCGCCTGGGCCGACACGGCCTCCGCGGCCGTGTCCCGCGCCGAGGGACAGCAGGAGGAGACGGCAGCCAGCTAGTCAAGGGACCCGCGGGCCCGCCCGCCCTGCCCGGCCCGGCCCGCGGGCCGCCTACCAGCTGGCCGGGACCGGCATGCCCTCGGTGTAGCCGGACGCGCTCTGCACCCCGATCACGGCACGCTCGGCGAACGACGCCAGGTCGCGCGCGCCCGCGTAGGTGCACGAGGACCGCACCCCGGCGACGACCATATCCAGCAGGTCCTCCACGCCGGGCCGCGCCGGGTCAAGGTACATGCGCGCCGAGGAGATCCCCTCTTCGAACAGCTCCTTGCGCGCCCGCTCGTAGGCCGAGTCGGTGGCGGTCCGCACCCGGACCGCCCGCGCCGACGCCATGCCGAAGCTCTCCTTGTACAGCTGACCGCGAGGGTCGCGGAACGTGTCACCCGGCGACTCGTAGGTCCCGGCGAACCACGACCCGATCATCACCGACGACGCGCCGGCGGCGAGGGCGAGCGCCACGTCGCGCGGGTGCCGCACCCCGCCGTCCGCCCAGACGTGCGCCCCGAGCCCTGCCGCCGCGACGGCGCACTCGAGGACCGCGGAGAACTGCGGCCGCCCCACGCCGGTCATCATCCTGGTGGTGCACATCGCGCCGGGACCGACCCCGACCTTGACGATGTCCGCGCCCGCCGCCACGAGGTCGGCGACCCCGGCCGCGGTCACCACGTTCCCCGCCACGACGGGGACCGACGGCGACAGCGCGCGGACCGCGCGCAGCGCGGCGAGCATCTTCTCCTGGTGGCCGTGCGCGGTGTCCACCACGAGGACGTCGATCTCCGCGTCGAGCAGTTGCTTCGCCTTGGCCGCGACGTCGCCGTTGACGCCGACCGCCGCGCCGACCCGCAGCCGCCCACGCGCGTCGACGGCCGGAGAGTACAGCGTGGCACGCAGCGCCCCGGTCCTGGTGAGGATCCCCGTGCACTGACCGGACGCGGACACCACAGGGGCGAGCCGGTGCCGTCCGGAGTGCAGCAGGTCGAACGCCTCGGCGGGCGGCGTCCCCGCGGGCAGCGTGAAGGGGGCGGCGGACATCACCGTCGACAGCTGCGCGAACCGGTCCGCCCCCGCGCAGTCCGCCTCGGTGACCACGCCGACCGGTGCTCCGGACTCGTCGGTGACCACGACCGCACCGTGCGCCCGCTTGGGCAGCAGTGCGAGCGCCTCGCCGACGGTATCGCTCGGGCCCAGGGTGATCGCGGTGTCCACCACGAGGTCGCGGGTCTTCACCCACGACACGACGTCCGCGACGACATCCCCGGGGATGTCCTGCGGCAGGACCGCCAGCCCGCCGCGCCGCGCGATCGTCTCGGCCATCCGGCGCCCGGAGACCGCGGTCATGTTCGCCGCGACGACGGGGATGGTGGCCCCGCTGCCGTCCCGGGTAGCCAGGTCCACGTCGAGCCGCGACCCGACGCCGGAACGCCCGGGAACCATGAACACGTCACTGTAGGTCAGGTCGGTCTCAGGGGACCTGTCATGAAGAAAGCGCACGTTCTTAATTCTTACCGTAACTTCGCACGAAGGAACCATCCGCCAGGCCCCCAGTAGCCTCACGGCCCGTCCCGCGTCGGCCCGCCCGTCCCGTGTCGGCCCCGTCCGGTCTACCCACGATGATCCAGAACGGGCCCCGCGGCTTCGCCTCCCCCGTCACTCGGGCACCACTACCGCGCCGGGCCTATTCCCCGCCAGCGCTGATCCCGCGCCGAGATAGCCAAACGGTCGCGCGGTTCGCGGCTTAGCCGTCTCAAAGCCATCTTCCGTACCATGCATCACTATTTCTCCTGTATAGACCATGATCATGAATACTTATTAGTGCTATCACCCATAAAATCCTTCACAACACCAAAAACCTTCACGAAAATTTGCTTTGACTGGCAGGATTGGTGGGTTTCCCGTGCTGTCTGCCATGAGCCGGCTCGGGTAGCCGGCCAACGGCCCGGCCGCGGCGCATTTCAAGCCACTCGGATATCACCGGCCCCAAAGGGAAGCCGCCTCGTTAGCGTCGGGACTACGGATCCCGCCACGGCACCGAGGCCCAGCCCTCGGTGCCGTGGTAGGTAACCAGATAACAGCAAGAAGCGTGAAGCTTGCGGCGGAGCGCTCGCGCGGCGGCGGGCGGGTCGGCGGCCGGCTACGTGACCACCAGGCCGAAGGCGGCGAACATGATGTCGGCGATCTTGTCGCACATCATGTCTTCCGGCAGCTCCACCTCGGTGGTCATGACGAAGTTGACCCGTTCGAGCATCATCAGGCAGGCGAACGCGGTGAGCTCGGCGTTCGCCTGGTGGTGGCCCGCCGCGGCGGCGGCGGCCGTCATCCCGGTGGTCATCGCCTCGGTGAGACCGAAGAACAACTGCAGCGCGTCGGCGAACACCTCGCCTGGCGCGTTCGCCGAGCTGAGGGTGCGCAGCACGGTGCCGTGCGCCGCGTAGGCGGCGGAGAACTTCCTGACCCACTCGCGCAGCAGCCGCAGCCCGGTGCCGTCGCTCGTCACCACGGGGAAGTCGCCCGCGACGATCCCCATGTCGTGCAGCGTGTCCCGCAGCAGGGCCTTGAACAGGTCCTCCTTGTTCGCGAAGTACAGGTAGAACGTCCCGTGCGAGATCCCGGCGCGCCTGACCACGTCGTCGACGCGCACCCCGCTAAACCCGCGCTCCTCGAACTCGATCACGCCGGCCTCGAGCAGCTTGCGCACGGTCTCCCGGCCCTGCGCGCGCAGTTCGCGGTCCTGTGCTGGCGTACCGCCGCCAAGCGACGGCCGCCCCTGCGGTTTGCGCGCGGGGCGGCCTGCCCCGCTCTTGCGGCCGCTGCCGTGCGCCTGGCCGGCGCCACGCGCCGCGTCAGGGCTGAGCTGCTGGCCAGTACCGGGTGCCGCCGACGGCCTGGCGGGCCCGCGGACCGTGCTTGCCCCCGTCCCCGCGGGACTCCGGTCTGCCTCCTGCGTCATAGTCGAAGAGTAGCCGTACCTGGAGGAGTTGCTGCGAATACCGTAGGAAGCAACCCCGTGCCGGCCTCGGAAGCGCCCGCCCGCGGCGTCTTCCTGCCGGGCCCCGCGCTCTCAGAAGCAGATAACAGCAAGATGAGTGGACAACGGCAAGACGCGGAGCGTACCCGAACGT
>Ga0335078_10006447_pt1 | contig 17364 bp, 16 predicted proteins | sample Lox_Sample_32_FD_206711 | JGI IMG/M metagenome (GOLD analysis project Ga0335078, IMG submission 206711) | Soil microbial communities from Loxahatchee National Wildlife Refuge, Florida, United States - Lox_Sample_3.2 | ecosystem: Environmental > Terrestrial > Soil > Wetlands | place: USA... | reverse complement strand
ATCGAAAACGCGCGGCACCTCGAGCAGCTCGACGTCGAGAACCGCCGCCTCAACGAAGAACTGAATATCCATCACAGCATGGTCGGAGAAAGCAAGGCCATGAGTGAGGTGTACGACTTCGTTTCCCGAGTTGCGGGCCGCGACTCCACAGTCCTGATCTCTGGGGAAAGCGGGACCGGGAAGGAGCTAGTCGCGCGGGCAGTTCACCAGAACAGCACGCGCGCGAACAAACCGTTTGTCGCGATCAACTGCGCCGCGATCACGGAGACCCTGCTCGAGAGCGAACTGTTCGGGCACGAACGCGGAGCGTTCACCGGCGCGGTTTCTCAGAAGAAGGGAAAACTGGAAGTCGCCGACGGCGGCACGGTTTTTCTGGACGAAATCGGAGAACTCGCTCTGCCCATGCAGGCCAAGCTCCTGCGCGTCTTGCAGGAACGCGAGTTCGAACGCGTCGGCGGCACGCGCCCCATCAAACTCGATGTCCGGCTCATTGCTGCGACCAATCGCGATCTGAAAGAAGCCTCGCGTTCCGGAACATTTCGCTCAGACCTTTACTACCGGCTGAATGTTGTCTCACTGCAGATGCCGGCGTTGCGCGAGCGCAAGGAAGACATCCCACTGCTCGCTGCATTCTTCGCTGCGCAACACGCCGAGAAGGTGAAGCGCCGCGTGGTGGGAATCTCCCCGGAGGCCCGGAATTGCCTGATGCGATATGACTGGCCCGGCAACGTGCGCGAACTCGAAAACGCGATTGAACGCGCCGTCGTACTGGGCTCGACGGAATTAATTCTGGGGGAAGACCTGCCGGACTCGATTCTTGACGAAACCGCGGCATCCGGAGAACCGGTGAACGCTCTAGCCGACGGCATCCGCCGGGCGAAGATCGAGCTGATTGAGCGGGCCATCGAACAGGCTAACGGAAACTACACGGAGGCCGCCAAGCTCCTGGGAGTTCACGCGAACCACCTGTTCCGCCTGATCCGCACATTAAACTTGAAATCGAAGCGCCAACGGTAAGCAGAGAAGATCGCGCCGAAATCGCAGGTGTGCTCTGCTAGACTGGCTCGGCTTTCATTGCAGGAGGCTTCCATGGCCGACAAACCGCAGACCTTTGCCAACCATACCCGTCTCGATCCGCCGTTTCACTTTTTCCTGCTGCCTGTCTTCGGGCTGGGAGTCATTCTCACGCTGGTTCACTTCTTCTACCACCTCTCGCACAGCAGTTTCCGTGAGAACTTTCACGCATTCCTGCTCATCGTGCTTGCGATCGCCTTCGTCACCCTTGCACTTAAGACGCGCCTCTATGCGCTTAAGGTGCAGGACCGCGTCATTCGCCTCGAAGAGCGACTCCGGCTTATGCAGCTTCTTTCGGAACCTTTGCGTTCGCGGATTCCCGAACTGACCGAAGGTCAACTGATTGGCATCCGATTCGCCTCCGATGCTGAAGTGCCCAAACTGGTGGAGCGCGCACTCAATGAGAAGTTGTCGCGGAAGCAGATCAAGCAGGCAATCCAGAACTGGCGGCCGGATTACTGGCGGGTGTGAATGCTGCGAGCGAAGTGCATTGGTCCTTCGCTTCGCTCAGGATGACAGAGAATCTGGGATGGGTGGAATTACCGCTTTGCCAACGCCCGACCCGCAATCTTCGCGCAAGCTTCCACGAACTCCTGCTCGGCTTTGGTGAAGGTCCCGGGAAAGTAGCTCTCCGCGTCCAGCTCTCCCACGAGTTTCCCGTTCACCAGGATCGGCACGACGATTTCGCTGACCACCATCGACGAGCCTTGGAGATATCGCGGGTCTTTCGTTACATCGTCGACGATCACAGTTCTCTGGGTGCTGGCTGCCGCGCCGCATAGTCCCGTATCGAGTGGAATGCGGGTATTCGGCGTGAAGCTGCCGACGTACGGGCCCACCATGAGAATGTCTGGGTCCGCGGCGTCGACCAGATAGAAGCCGACCCAGTTATAGCGCGCCATCTTCTCGTGCAGACGCTGTGTCATGTGCTGCATGAGCGCAGTGGCATTGGCCGCCGTCTTGGCGAACTGCTCGAACTCTCGAAGTAATTCCTCGTGCTCAACCATAGATCGTTCTGCCTCGTGCAAAGCCTTCGGCACAGCGTCTCCTTCATTCTGCCCTACGATGCATTGAAGCGGGAGAACCAAGGCATGTCCGTGACGACGATCACGTCACACAAACCAAAGTAAGGGGGATGCAGCCTCAGCGCCGCAATGACTGCCGCTCAGCTGTTAAGGCGGGCGAATGCCAACCATGAGAAAATGCCCAGCACGATTACAAGGTGCAAATTGCGAACAACGCGCGGGGTATTTGGATACCTCTGCCTGCTTGTTCTTCTGCGCTGCACGCTCGGCACAGCTTCTCCCGCGGCTCCTCGCCACGCTGACACGTATCAAATCCTCCACACCTACCCGCACGATCCCAAAGCTTTCACGCAAGGTCTGATCTTCGTCGACGGCCATCTCTATGAAAGCACCGGCATCAATGGACGCTCGTCGTTGCGCATGGTCGACCTTGCCACCGGAGAAGCTCTCCAGAAGCACGTGTTATCGCCCGACTACTTCGGCGAAGGACTTACCGACTGGGGCAGCACGCTGATTCAACTCACCTGGACCAGCCACAAAGCCTTCGTCTACGACCGCTTTAGCTTCGCGCTGCTGCGCATGTTCGATTACAGCGGCGAAGGCTGGGGGCTGACGCACGATGCTGCGAATCTCATCCTCAGTGACGGCACATCGTACTTGCGCTTTCTGGATCCGAAGACGTTCAAAGTAGTTCGCCGCGTCCACGTCACCGACGAATCCGGCCATCCCGTCGACAATCTCAACGAACTCGAATACATCCACGGCGAAATCTATGCCAACATCTGGCAGACCGACGAGATCATCCGTATTTCTCCGAGCAGCGGTAAAATCCTCGGGAGGATCGATCTCACCGGCATCATCGACAAACACGAGCTTCAGGGCGACGGCGCCGTCCTCAACGGAATCGCCTACGACTCGGCCAACGACCGGCTGTTCGTGACTGGCAAACTTTGGCCCAAGCTGTTCGAAATCAAGGTCGTTCCGCGACCGTAAAGTTTTCCACAGCGACGAAACCTTAACTGTTGGGTTTGGAATCGGAGGTTTTCGTAGCGAGACCGAGATGGGCCGCGCAGCTTCTCAAATTGCGGCGCTCACGGTATCATTCCCCACCCGAAGACGCTGCAATCAGATTTCCCCGTCGTACAGGTCCTATCTATCAGTTCAGAACATAGGGAGGTTCGGTTCTATGCCCATTGACGCGTCGATTGGTAAGCACCACAACGGATCGACTCAGTGTTACAACCTGCCGAAAGATCAACTTCGAGTCGCGAACTTGCTCGATCTGGTGCCGAAATCGCAAGGCGGCACCGAGGGATCGCTCATGCTTTCGCTCGACAAGATTCGCTGGGGGATTGTCGACGAGCGTCTTTATAAGGCGGTTCAGGTTTTTCAGCGCCAGCAATTCGGCACCACGGACGGGCATGTGGACCCGGGCGAACGCACGATCCGCAAACTGGAGGAGATGGCATTCGCGACGGATCCCACCCCCAAAACGACCACGGACCCGACGATCCCTAACCAGCCGAAGGTCGACGTCGACACCCCCAGCGACCTTCCTCCGATGCCGGCGAATATCAACAACTACATCAGTTTCACACTCGATCTGGCCAGCGGGATTCTTTCGGTCGTCTCTGAAGTAGTCGTGTCGTTCGCGGCGGTCGTGGTTGCTGACGTAGTGGGATTTGTTCTCAGTCTGATCTCCGCGATCCTCTCGTTGCCCTTTGCCTGGAGCTCGGCGGACCGCTTGGCAAAATTCAACGGGTTCGTCAGCGGGTATTTGAATGCCATGCAGGACATGGCCGATCCGTTCAGCGACGATGCGCTCGATTCTTTGATCACCATCACGGTAAGTCCGGCTGGTGACGTGGTGCCCCGCCAGCCGGGCGTCACCACCCCGGTGGTATGGCCGGCAATTCCGACGCCCAAGCCGCACATCACGCCGCTCGATGAAAACAGCATCACCGAGTCGGAGCGCGTCAATCGCGACGGCGAACGCGAAGGCTGCCAGAAGGCAGTTGACTACGTTATGGGCCTCGAGCGGTCTCCCAAGCTGCTGACCTGGGTTCAGCAGGGCCATACGTATAAGACAACTGGGACCGGCAAAGTCATGCTCAGGCTCCTGTACAAGGCATCCAAGGGCAAGGGAGTCGCTGGACTCCTGCGCGAGCAAATCAACGCCGAGTTGCGAAAGAAGGGACAACCGGAGTGGCCGGCGTCAGGCAACCGGGCGAACTGAGCTTTAAGGAATCACAAGAGCAGGCCTGCTCGTGGTAAGCGGGCCCTTTGCTCGCATCCGAATCTCTATCCTCATCCTCGCTTCGCTAAGAGTCGCCGGGCTGACCTTCGGCTTCGCTTAGGGCAAGCTGCGTCCGCCCCTACACGCGCTGCGACCCGTCTCCAGTAACCACCCAGGGACGGTGCCGAAAGTAACCCCACCGGTGCCTTTTCGGCGATTGACCCGAGTGCCCTCGCGACGTACGATTTGGTAGAATTCACGAGGTCTTAACACTAGGAGAGGTCGCGCATCTCATAGAGAAATATGCGAGTTGGAAAACTCTATGTCCGGACTGCCGCGTACGCTTTCCTCGTCCTGGCGGCCTCTGCCTGCCAGACGGCGCATCATCCGGTTGCCTTGATGCCTCCGGCGGCTGCTCCAGCGCTCAAGCCGGTTCCGGCACCATCACCGGCCGCCGAGTCTGCTCAGGCGGAAGCCGCTCCGCCGCAAGCGGAGACCGAGAAACCTTCCGACGCCGGGCTTCCTAATTCGCTTGCCCAGGCTTCCGACCCCATCGCTGACCTGATTGCCAAAGCCGAAGCCGAATACCAGGCGGGACTTGCCAACTACCACGCAGGCAAGGCCGAAGACGCCAAAAAGAATTTCGACAACGCGCTCAACGCGCTGCTCGGCAGCAACTTTGACATCCACTCAGACGATCGTCTGGGTAAGGAGTTCGAGCGCATCGTTCAGGGAGTGAACGACATTTATCCCGGGGGCACATCCGGCGATGTCGACGCGTCCCGAGAGCCGCAGCAGAAGTCGGAACCGGCTCCCATCGACGTAACCAACGGCATCGCTCCAGCCGCCGATGCTTCGACCATCGCCAAAGCCACCGCAGAGGTCAAAAGCACGCACTCCGACCTGCCGCTCATGATGACCGACCAGGTCGCCGGCTACATCAAGTACTTTTCCGGCTACGGACGCGGTGTGTTTGAGCGCGCCTACGCCCGGTCCGGCCGCTATCACGACATGATGGTTGCCGAGTTGAAGAAGGAAGGCCTGCCGCAGGACCTCATCTATCTGGCGCAGGCCGAGTCTGGGTTCCTGCCGCACGCCGTCTCCCGCGCTGGCGCTCGGGGCATTTGGCAGTTCATGGCGAGCCGCGGCAGCGGATACGGCCTCCACCACAGTATGTACGTGGACGACCGCCAGGATCCCGCGAAGTCCACTCACGCTGCGGCGCGTCACTTGAAAGAACTCTACAACCAGTTTGGCGACTGGTATCTTGCGATGGCCGCCTACAACTCCGGCCCCGGCACCGTGCAGGCCGCTGTGAAGCGTACCGGCTACGCCGATTTCTGGGAACTCTACCGCCGCAACGTCCTGCCCAAGGAGACGCGCAACTACGTTCCCATCATTCTCGCCGTGACCATCATGGCGAAGAATCCATCGCAGTACGGGCTCGATTCGGTAGCGATGGAGAGGCCCGACGACTACGACACGATCACCATCAACTATCCGGTAGATTTACGCCTGGTCGCCGAGTGCATCAACTCAACCTCGGCTGACTTGCAGGACTTGAATCCGAGTCTGTTGCGCCTGTCGACGCCGCGCGAAGGTAAGTTCGAACTGCATTTGCCGGCTGGGACGAAAGATCAATACGAGACCGCGATCGCTTCCATCCCTCCCGACATGCGGCTTTGGTGGCGATATCATACGGTTCACGCTGGCGACACCGTCGCATCCCTGGCACGCACTTACCACACGACCGCGAAGCAGATTGAGGAAGCCAATCATCTCGACGGCCCTGAACTTGAAGCTGACGCTCGCCTGGTGATCCCGATCGCGCCGGGCAAGCATCCCACCGACACCGCCACCTACGCGAAGCGAATCACCCGCTACCATGTTCACAAGGGAGACACAGTCCAGTCGGTCGCCGATAACTTCGGCATCTCGGCCCAGCAACTCCGGCGCTGGAACGGCATTCGCGGCAACAGCCTCGCCGGACGCCGCGTCCTCGCCTTGCATCTCCCGGTTTCCCCGAGCGCCCATGATTCCGCAGTAGCCTCGTCGCACACAAAGAAGCCGGCATCGGCGGCTCCCGCCAGCGGCTCAAAGACCGAAGAAGCGACCACCAAACCACCCGCCACCAAGTCATCGCAAATCGAGCGCCTGAAAGACAAGGAAGAAATCTCGGTCGTCCATCACAAAGTGAAGGCAGGCGAAACCCTCTACTCGATCGCCACGTTTTACAAGACGACAGTCGCGGCCCTCAAACGCGACAACCGGAACGTCTCCATAATTCGCCCGGGGATGATCCTGATCGTCCAAAGCACAAGATAAGTTCTCAAAATCCAAACAAAAGTGTTAAAAACGGGATGCCCATTTCCCCGCCGATTTCGCCAGAAGAGAGGATTTGTTCGCACCAAATATGCCCGCCAGGAAGACACGCCGACCATCACCTGCAGATCCATCACCTGCAGATTCATCCAGCGTTTGGCTCGAACGCCTGCAATACTTCGAAACTCGCCAGAAATCTCTGGTTGAAAGCATCTGCGAGTTCGTCGCCATCGAGTCGCCCAGCGACAATAAGCTCGCGGGCGATCGGATGGGGGCGCTCCTCGCAGCCAGGTTCCAGGCCCTTGGAGGGCGCGCCCGCGTTCATCGCGCCGAAGCATACGCCGACAATATTCAAATTGATTTCCCCGGACGTGATCAGCGCAAGCCTGTTCTGCTTTTAGGTCACTTCGACACTGTCTATCCTCTGGGAACTCTCGCCAACATGCCATGTCAGGTCACGGGCGACCGGCTGCATGGCCCGGGAGTGCTCGACATGAAGTCCGGCGTTGCGCTGATGTTGTACGCGATCGAGGCCTTGCAGGCCTGGCATGGACAACTTCCTCGCCCGGTCACAGTGTTTCTCGTCTCCGACGAAGAAGTCGGTAGCAGTGGCTCGCGTGGAATTACCGAGTCGCTTGCGCGCGAATCTTCCGCCGTGCTTGTTCTCGAACCCGGCGCGGGATTGCGTGGAGCAGTTAAGACCGCCCGCAAGGGCGTGGGAGATTACACACTCGCGGTCAAAGGGGTTGCTGCGCATGCCGGACTGGATCCCGGCAAAGGACACAGCGCCGTCGTCGAGATCGCTCGGCAAGTTGCGGTGATTTCAAAGTTCAGCAATCTGAAGCAGGGTATCTCGGTCAATCCGGGAGTCATTCGGGGAGGCACACGCACGAACGTCGTTGCTGCTGAAGCCGTGGTTGAGATCGATGTTCGCATCAAGAGCGCACGGCAGGCGGCCGGACTCGACCGGAAAATGCGCAGCCTCAGAGCTTTCGACAAGCACTGCAAGCTCTCGGTCGAAGGCGGGATCAACCGTCTGCCGATGGAGCGCACACCGGGTGTGGCAGCGCTCTATAAGCAAGCGCGGGCCATCGCCAAGGAGATCGATTGGAAACTTGAAGAGGCTGCTGTCGGCGGGGGCTCTGATGGAAACTTCACGGCCGGCATCGGCATTCCCACGCTCGACGGGATGGGAGGCGTGGGTGAGGGCGCGCACGCCGTGCACGAAAACATCATCATCTCGGAATTGCCGCGGCGCGCGCTGCTTTTGGCGGGAATGATCGAAGCTGCGTGAGGGGATCAAAATCCCACTTCTCCCAACACCGGGGAGAAGCGGGACACCCGACGGTTTTGAGAATTGGGACTCTCGCCTGAGCGGATTTGATAAACAAAGTCCCAGACTTCCGAATCGTACTGATCGCAGAAGACTCACTCTGCTGTGAAGACCAGGAAGTAATCCATCTTGTCGTCCTTCACAAAGTCATACTGGTTGATCACCCGATAGCCGGCCTCTTCTGCTTCGCGAATGACCACATCTTTGCCAACGCCGTGGTCCTCGCCGTTTCCGTTGCGATCGATGATTCCGATTTTCGCTCCGGGTCGCAGGGACGGCCGCAGATTCCGGAGCAGCGTCACCGGAGCCGCCACCTCGTGGTACGTTTTGAGCATCAGCACTGCATCCACCGATCCGGTTGGCACCATCGGATCATCGGTTTTGCTCAGAATCGGCTTCACGTTTCGAATCTTTTCCTTCTGCATTCGGTCGGTGATGTATTGAATCGCCTCAGGATTGATGTCAACCGCAAACACCTGACCGCTTTCCCCAACCCGTTTGGCGGCACGAACGGTGAACCAACCGGAGCCCGCGCCGATGTCGGCTACGGATTCTCCGGCGGCGACTCCGAGAATGTCCATGACGCGATCGATGTGCAGTCGCTCGTCGCGGCCAGGAGATTCGAAGACCGAGAGATCGCCAGTGTAAGGCTCGCTGGTCTTACGCTGCGTGGGCGCGGCAGTCTGTGCCCTCACCGAGGTGGGATTGCCCCACGACAGCAGACTGGAAACCAACAATAGAACTAGAGCAGCACCGCGACGCTTGACCATATGTCCGTAACCTTTTTCGACCGGGACCTGCTTTCAGAATAGACCGTGAACGAGCAGGTTCGTGAGCATAGAGATCATCTACTCTACTTTTGACTCCCGGCCGTCTGTAGCCTAGAATTTTTGCAGGCGAAGAGTCTCTCCCGGCAAGGCTTTGCCACGATCGAACGAGGTTTCTCTCTCATGGAAGGAAAAATTGGTCTCACCGAAATCCTCTTCATTGTGGCCATCGCGCTCTTGCTGTTCGGGCCCAGCAAATTCGCGTCACTCGGCAAGGGCATCGGAGAGGGCATCCGCAATTTCAAGTCGGCGATGAAAGAAGAAGAGAAGAAGGAAGAAGAAAAGAAGCCGTCGTAGGCAATCGTTGTTGTCAGCCTTCCGCTTGTTCCCGCAGCAGCCGGTATACCAGAGCCACGGGTAATCCCACCACATTGGTGTAGTCGCCTTCAATGCGGGGAATCCAGCGCGACGCGATTCCCTGGATGGCATAGGCTCCGGCCTTGTCCATCGGCTCGCTGGTGGCTACGTAGTCGCGAATTTCGGCATCGGGGATCGCGCTCATCGTGACCAGCGTGGTCTCGGACCCAGTTCTCAGTGTCCGACCCGAGGGCGCATCGCTGACCCCCGGCCCCTGGCCCCTGTCCCCTGCAACCAAACACACTCCTGTGATCACCTCATGCACCCGTCCTGACAGCAGCCGGAGCATGCGAACGGCATCGTCGGCGTCGACAGGCTTGTTCAGGATGACGTCCTCTACAACCACGACCGTGTCAGCCCCTAGCACCAGATCCTCCGGACGCTTCATCCAAACCGCCAGCGCCTTCTCTCGTGCCAGGCGCTCGGCACATTCCCGGGCTGATTCGCCGGGCAAAGGAGTTTCATCGACATTTGCCGGTTGCACCACGAAGGAAATGCCTGCATTGCGAAGAAGATCCTGACGACGCGGCGAGGCCGAAGCGAGCACAAGCATTTGAGGATTGATTCTATCGAAGGACGATTCATCCAAAGTTGTCGCATCTTGTCGCGTCTTGTGCGACAGGATGGCGCCGTCTGCAATCCGACTACTCGGCAATCAACTCAACCCGATTTCCAAAAGGATCGAAGATGTGACACCGTCGCACGCCTGGAATGTTACTGTCTTCCTGGACCTTAACTCCCGCAGATCGCACGCGCGCCACAAGGCCATCGTAGTCGAAGCATCGTAACGCGAGGTGGGCCTTGCGCGCCGGACGGAAATCCGCTTCCACGCCAAGATGAACTTGCACGGGGCCGCACTCAAACCAACAGCCTCCACGTTTCGCGAGTTCCGCGGGCTTTGGGACTTCTTTCATTCCGAGCAAGGCTCCGTAAAATGCGCGGGCGCGATCTTCTTCTTCCGCCGGCATGGCGAGCTGCACGTGGTCGATCGCACTAAAGGGATACGTCGTCATGAAGCTGTAACGCGTCTAAAACAACTCTCTGGATCTGACTCCTAGCGCCTAATTACCGGCTCCCGACCACACCCCGCACGGACTCGATAAGCTTCGCCGAGTCGTAGCCGATGCCATCTTTGAACACGGTCTCCGCGTTTTCGATATCGTCAATCTTGGTCGACGGATCACCCTTGATTACAACCAGGTCTGCCTGCTTTCCCGCGGCGATGGTGCCGATGCGGTCGAGTTCTCCCAGATACTGCGCACCATTGTAGGTTGCAATGTGAATCGCTTCGAGTGGCGTGAACCCAGCCTCGACGAGTAACTCGACTTCACGCTGGTCGCCGAAGCCCGCGATGACTCCGCCAATGCCTGTGGGATCGAGTCCGGCCAAGAGCAGGCCTCCCGCTTTCGAGAAGGCGTGTTCCAATTCCAACTCCTTCTTGAATGCTCCTGGCCAAGGCGAGACATCACTGCCGTAATTCCTCTTCAGAAACTCAGAGTCGTTCATGCGGATGCGATTCGCGAGCCATGCCGTCTTCGACTCGGGCGCGAGCGCATCGAGCACGCGCTGCTGCACCGTCGGCCGTCCAGCAAATGAGAACATCTCGAATACCGGCAGGGTCGACGTTACCGCAACGTGATGCTGCACCAGATACTGAATCGTGTCATGCATCGGCCCGGAACTGGCGTCGAGCTTCGCCAGACCGACGGGATCATCGCCCTGGCCCGGACATTTATCCGGTTTCTTGCCTGCTGTAAATTCTGTGTCGACAAACCATCCGTGCTCAAGATCGTCGATGCCGAGATCGGCCGCTTCGCGGAAGTTTACGGCGCACAGATGCCCTGTGACTTTCGCTCCACGTTTGTGCGCGGCCTGTATCGCGGCACCGAGCTCTGCGCGCGTGATGAACATGTACGCCTTGAAATTGTCGACGCCCTGGTCGAGCCAGAAGTTGACGGTGTTCGTGGCATCTTCCGGCCCGGTGAGCTGGTGCATCTGAATCGCCCATGAACCTTTGCCTTCAAGATACGGCCCAGTCACGTGGATCTTGGGGCCGGGTGTCTGTCCCGCGTCGATGGACTTCTTGAGTTCGAGATCAGTGTAGGGCTCAAGCGATCCCGTCGTTCGAATGGTAGTTACTCCGCCGGCAAGGTACAGTCGCGGGAAGCTGTAGGCCATCTCGCCGAAGACTCCGTTCCCCATGGGGTAAAACAGGTGGTCGTGCATCCCGACCAAGCCGGGGATCACAGTGTAGCCGTGTAGGTCGAGCACTTGCGCGTCGTTAGGCACGGTTGCCGAGGAGGCATCTGCGACCGATGCGATCTTGCCTTTGCTGATGACGATCGTTTGATCGTCCCGGGCTGGTGCCCCCGTGCCGTCGATGACACGCACGTGAGTCAGCGCAATCACGGGCGCATCGACCTTCACAAAGTTCTTCACTGCAGGCGACAGAGTTTGTGCGGCAGCGAAGGAGCAGAAGCCACAAATCACCAGGACTAGCGTTCTAAGCATGATTCCCCCGTCAAAAGATTTGGGCCGCGAAGTGGCTAAAGGAAGACGCCGGTCTGTTGAACTGAAAGAATCTCAGAACCACGTTTCCGCGCGATACGTCCTGTACTGTTCTCCAAACGCAGCTTCCAGCACCGCCGATTCTTTCTTCGCCCGCCAGAGCTGTAGCGGGATGAGTAATAGAAAGATGAGCAGCCAGAACGGCTTTCCAAACACGAGAATTGCGCCGGCAATCACGAAAGATCCGAACACATAAATCGGATTACGAATTTTCGAATAGAGACCGCGCGTTACCAGCTGCCTGGCTTCAGCTTTCACCGCGAACGATGCGCCTAATTGAAAACGAGCGATCGTCCATAGGAGAAAGCCGACCAGGATCAGTGCCATGCCCAGAATCTGCAAAGCGCCCCACTGCACTGGCGGGCGTTGCCACAGGAACAGGCAGATCGCGCCACCCACCACGAACGTCAGAACGATGTGTTTCCCAATCATGATTTTCAGTGTTGGCAGACGAGGTTAAACCAGGAAGGGCGAGGCTGCAAGGCATCCCATAACGCTGAACGCCTCTAGAGATTGATTTAAGCAACCAGATCTGACCTGCTTTGAAAGGGCGCGGCTTTAACCTGCGCCGCTGGGGGGCACCAGAGAACGCCGGGCTTGAGACCCAGCGGTACACTCTGGGCGGTCCACAATGGAGCGACCTGGAGCATGTCATTCATTCTCATTCCGAATCACGGCGGAGACCTCCAAGTCAACGCGTGGAATTGGCGGCCGACCATTTCGCTTCTGCTGCGGGCAAACCTGATCGACGACCGCCAGCACGAGTTGATGAGATGCAGTGGATGCGGCGGTGCGGTGAATTCTCAAACGGCAACCAAGATTGCCGAATTCCTGGATCAACAGCTCGCTGGGATGAATCCTGGCCAGAGAATACGAGGAGATCTCAAAGTAACGGAGGAGCCTAAGAAGCGGGCCGTTTTTACTCCCGCTACAAAGGTTGAAGACATCGACGCGGCTGAGGTCTACTCCGCAGCCTACGAGTGGCTCGTTGCGTTTCGCGATTTCTGCCGAACTTGCGCGGGTTTCAGAGTGAGCTGACCGCGGTGACGCAGTCTTTCACCTGCTAGAATCAATACTTACCACGCCCTCATGGATTCCCAGCACATCCGCAATTTCGCGATCATCGCGCACATCGATCACGGCAAGTCCACGCTGGCCGATCGTCTGTTGGAGCTCACCGGATCGCTTAGTGCGCGCGAGATGCAGGCCCAGGTCCTTGACTCGATGGACCTGGAACGCGAACGCGGCATCACCATTAAGGCACACGCGGTCCGCATGATGTACACCGCCCACGACGGGCAGACGTACCAGATTAACCTGCTCGACACTCCTGGCCACGTCGATTTCTCGTACGAAGTCTCGCGTTCGCTCGCCTCATGCGAAGGCGCGCTCCTCGTGGTCGATGCATCGCAGGGCGTCGAAGCGCAGACGCTGGCTAACTCCTATCTGGCGATCAATCACGGGCTCGAAATCATTCCGGTCATCAACAAGATCGATCTGCAGTCCGCCGACATCCCGCGCACGAAAGAAATGATCGAGAGTGCGGTAGGACTTGACGCTTCCGACGCGGTGCTCATCAGCGCAAAAACCGGACAGGGCGTGCCCGACGTGCTCGAAGCGATCGTCAAGCGCATCCCGCCGCCCAAGGGATCGCCCGACAACAAGCTTCAGGCGCTGATTTTCGATTCGTGGTTCGATCCCTACCGCGGCGTCATCGTTCTTGCCAGAATTTTCCAAGGCACTCTGCGCAAAGGTCAAAAGATACGTCTGATGTGGAATGGCCGCGGTTTCGACGTAGAAGCGTTAGGCATTCTCACTCCCAAGCCAGTCGACATCGACGAACTCAAGGCCGGAGAAGTCGGATTTCTCATCGCCAATATCAAGAACGTTGCCGACACCAAGATCGGCGACACCATTACCGACGAAGCCAATCCGGCCATTGAGCCGCTCCCGGGTTTTGAGGAGATCAAGCCGATGGTCTTCGCCGGACTCTACACCGTCGATGCCCACGAACACACTCAACTCCGCGAAGCACTTGAAAAGCTGCGTCTGAACGATTCGTCGTTCTTCTTCGAGCCCGAAAGTTCCGTCGCGCTGGGTTTCGGATTCCGTTGCGGATTTCTCGGCCTGCTGCACATGGAAATCATCCAGGAGCGCCTGGAGCGCGAATTCGGACTGGATCTGATAACCACCGCGCCGGGCGTGCGCTACAAGATCACGATGACGGATGGCTCGCTACTGGAAGTCGACAATCCTTCGCGCTGGCCTAATCCGGCTGCGATTGCGAAGGTCGAAGAGCCTGTCATTCTTGCCACGATTCTCACCGCTGAAGAATATGTCGGGGGAATTCTCGCGCTCGTCGAGGAGAAGCGAGGCAAGCAGAAAACTTTCGAATACGTCGGCTCGACCCGCGTGATGCTGCACTATGAGCTACCGCTGAACGAAATCGTGCTCGACTTCTACGATCGCCTGAAGTCCGTGTCTCGCGGATATGCTTCACTTGACTATCACCTTGCCGGCTATTGGGACTCGCCGATGGTCAAGCTCGACATCCTCGTTGCCGGCGATCCTGTCGACGCGCTCTCGATCATCGTCCATCGTGACTTCGCCTACGAACGCGGCAAGGCGCTGGTCTCGAAGATGCGCGAACTGATCCCTCGGCAGATGTTCGAAGTACCGATTCAAGCTTCGATTGGTGCCAAGATCATCGCGCGCGAGACCGTTCATGCCATGCGCAAGAACGTGCTCGCCAAGTGCTACGGCGGCGACATCACGCGGAAGCGCAAGCTTCTTGAAAAGCAGAAGGAAGGCAAGAAGCGCATGAAGCGCATCGGCCGAGTGGACATCCCGCAGGAGGCTTTTCTGGCGGTTTTGAAAGTCGGCGAGAGCAGCGACTAAAGGCAAGTGCTTTGCAAGATTTCCTCGACAAGTATCCTTACGCGTTCATTCCGTTCTTTGTCCTCTTCTGGTGCGCAATTCTGTTTCTGGTCTCGGCGGTGAGCGGGTGGATGGCGCTCGCTCAGAAGTTTCGCCTGAACTCGATGTTTTCAGGGCCGAGCTGGGGATTCCAGAGCGCTTACAAGCGCTGGATGGGCCACTACGGCAACTGCCTCAATGTGGGCGCCGACCCGACCGGCCTCAAGTTTTCCATCCTATTTCCTTTTCGCCCCGGCCATCCGCCTCTGCTTCTACCGTGGAGCGAGATTTCAGTCGAAAGACGCTCGAAGTTTCTTTCCTTCCGGCAAGTGAAACTTTTGTTGGGGCGGGAGGAGCAGATCCCGTTCTCCATCAGCGGCCGCCTGGCGGATCGGATTCAATCGGCTGCGGGCACAAGCTGGCCGATTGAGACCATTTCTTAGGGTAATCCCGCCCCGACGCAGCCGGGAGTCATTGCTGGCAGACGTTATGTGTCGGGCTGACGGATTAGGGATGGCAGAAGAAAAACCGATTCCCAAAGCCGAAAATTTTCGTTGAAGGAACACTTAGGAGCAGGAAAAAAATCGCAGAAAATCGGCCAAAATCGCAGGTTGGAAAAGCTGAAATGTGCAAAACTCAAAAGTTGCACGAAGGTAATAATTAGCTCGAAAGCCTCGTGTTAATTCCTGATGAATTGCATAACTGATTACTAATCATAGCCTTAAGGTGCCATAACGCGATCAATCAGAACCGACCGATCGGTCTCCGCGCTGTTCCCCGTTGAATTCAATTTTCAATTCCACAAGATTTTCCACAGATGCTGGTAGCAAACCGGCCCGATCCTGCAAACTTAAGTCTCTATGGCACTTACTCCCCTTGACTACAGGGAATCCCCTATGCGGTCGGTCACTCCTCCGGGGCGATCCCGCCCTCGGCCATGGACTCAAACCGGGTGCAGTGTTTGAGGAACGCCATCCTGACTCGCCCGATCGGGCCATTTCGCTGCTTGCCAATAATGATCTCGGCGCGGCCCTGCAGTTCGGGATCGTCCTGCTTGTAAACTTCTTCGCGGAAAATAAACATAACAAGGTCGGCGTCCTGCTCGATGGATCCCGACTCGCGCAGATCGGCAAGCTGAGGGCGATGATCTCCGCCACGGCTTTCTGGTGCACGGCTCAACTGCGAAAGCGCGATCACAGGGACGCTCAGTTCCTTGGCCAACGCCTTGAGGCCGCGCGAGATCGCCGAGACTTCCTGGGTGCGGTTTTCGAAACGCTTCCCGCCGCCTGACATGAGTTGCAGGTAGTCGACGATGATCAAATCCAGCCGGCCCTGCGACTGCTTAAGCCGTCGCGCCTTCGCCCGCATCTCGCTGAGAGAGATTCCCGGTGTGTCGTCGATGAAAATGGGAGCATGCGCGAGTTGCTCCATCGCCCGGACCACTTTCTTGGTATCGTCCTGCCAGAGTGATCCGGTCCGCATCTTGTGCGCGTCGACTCTCGCCTGCGAGCACAACAGACGCATCAGCAGTGCCTCGCGCGACATTTCCAGCGAGAACACGCCGACCACTTGCTGATCCTCGATAGCCGCATTTTCGGCAATGTTCATAACGAACGCTGTTTTGCCCATCGAAGGCCTTGCCGCGATGATCACTAGATCCGACCGCTGCAGCCCCGATGTCATTTCGTCGAGGTCCGTATAGTGCGTGGCGAGTCCGGTAATGCGCTGGCCGCGCTGCAGGAGGGCATCGACTGATCCGAAGGTCTCGCGGACGATCTCCTGCACGCCCATGAAGCCGCGGCCAATGCGTTTTTCCGAGAGCTGAAAGATCGCCGCTTCGGCATCGCTCAGAACGTCCTCGGCCGCGTCGCTCTGATCGGACGCCCGCGCAATGGCCGCGCTTGCCGCCGAAATCAATCCGCGCAGCAATGCCTTATCGCGGACGATCTTGACGTAGTGCTCAATCGACGGTCGCTCGGGCACGCCCTCGACCAGGCTCGACACATAAGCCACATCGCCAATCGCTTGCAGGTCCTTGTGCCGCTCGAGCTCCTCGATCAGCGTGATCATGTCAATCGGCCGCGAGGATTCAGCCAGATCCACCATCCGCGAGTAGATCCGGCGATGCGAATCGAGCGAAAAGTCTTCCGTCCGCAGATGTTCGGCGGCCTGGTTGTAAGCGAAGTTGTCGAGAAGGATCGCGCCCAGAATCGAGCGCTCGGCGTCGACATTCGCCGGAAGCGTGCTGCTGATCGAATACTCCGAAGTTGCCATCGAGCCCCAAAACTCCTGATCGCTAACTATGCCATAAGGCGAACAAAATACGAAATAATGAATTATAGTTCACGTTGTGATCCTGATGCCCACGTTTTTTGGGAACCGAAGGATCTACGGTCTTATTGGCGCCGTCCCCCGCTACGGGCGTTCAGCACCAGGAAACCGCAACTCACACTGAATCAATTGCAGGCGAATGTGCAGCGAAGGATTGTGCAGAACTTGTGGACCCGATTCGTTTTCTGTGGAAGCCGTGAGAAAACCAGTCCTTAATTTCTCACCCTGTGTCAGGGAGCTTCGGAATGGTGTCGTCAACGGCACGGTTGCTCAGGATTCGCTGCCCCGAAGCACGGGGAGGCTGGCGCGAACTCGCGCCCAGATCGCGCTTGCGATCATCCGATCCTCTGCCTTCAAACCGATCAGAAGTACCAC
>Ga0335078_10006446_pt1 | contig 17365 bp, 12 predicted proteins | sample Lox_Sample_32_FD_206711 | JGI IMG/M metagenome (GOLD analysis project Ga0335078, IMG submission 206711) | Soil microbial communities from Loxahatchee National Wildlife Refuge, Florida, United States - Lox_Sample_3.2 | ecosystem: Environmental > Terrestrial > Soil > Wetlands | place: USA... | reverse complement strand
GTGGCGGCAGACCGCTGGGCGACCTGGCCGTCGCTGGTGGCGAGGGTGACCAGGTGCATCCGGTCCAGCTCGTGGTGCAGGTTGCGCCAGGTCTCGCCGGCGGCGTTCTCGGCGACGCGGATCAGCAGCAGCGCCAGCCAGCACAGCTGCACGTGGGCGCGGATGCGGTCTTCGCGGTGGTGGAACACCGGCCGCAGCCGCAGCGCGCCCTTCATGTCGCGCCAGCCGCGCTCGACCGCGATGAGCTGCTTGTACGCGGCGGCCAGGTCTTCGGGGGTGAGCGTGTGATCGTTGGTGCGCAGCAGCCACTTGCCGTCCAGGTGCGCCTCGCGGGCGGCGGCGCTCCGGCCGACGCGCAGCAGCCCGCTCTTGGTGCGGCGCAGCAGCCGCCGCAGCGCGGGCCTGTCCTTCAGCGACCCGACGAGCTCGTCGCGCTGGCGGGTGCTCCGCGCATCCGACCCGGCGATCAGGTCTTCCAGGTGGGCGATCAGCCGTTCGCGGACGGCCCGGTCCCGGTCGGCCTGCTCGGGGTTGTGGCAGACGGCGAACCGCTCGGCCCGCTGCCCGGCGTCCCTGGCCGGCACCCAGGCCTCCTTGACCCGCAGGTTCCCGGCGACCTCGTGGTAGCGGCCCTGCCGGGCCAGCGCCGCGGCCGCCTCCGTGTTGGTGCCGCGCAGCTTCTCGGCATGGATGTAGTGCCCGCCGCCCCGCGACAGGTACGCCCGGTTGGCCGCCGAGGCGAACCCCCGGTCGGCGACCCAGACCAGCCGGCGCAGGTTCCACGAGCCCAGGCCGTCCTTGACCGTGCGGATGATCTTCTGGTCCTGCTCATTGCCGGGGAACGTCCAGCAGCGCACCGGGATCCCGTCCCGGGTGACCGCCATCGCGATCACCACCTGCGGCAGGTCATCGCGGTGGTCCTTGGAGTGCCCCAGCCGGCGGGCACCTTCTTCCTCCGGCGGCTTGTCCTCGTCATCGTCTTCGTCCGCGCCGCCGTCCCGGTCCGCGGCCAGCTCGCCGGCCACCTCCATCTCCCAGTAGGTGGAGGTGGTGTCGACGAACACGATGTCCACATCGAGGTTGAGCAGGTGCGCCACCGAGGAGAAGACCTCCGCGGCGACCTCCTCCAGCGCGGCCAGCAGGAAGTCCATCGCCGCGTAGGCGCCGTCGTCGCTGAACCCGCCGCAGCCGCCGATGAACACCCGCTCGGCCACCCACCGGGTCGCGGCCAGCTTCGAGCCCGGCTCGCACGCCCGCTGCGCGACCAGCGCGAAGATCACCCGCTCGGTCGCGTCCCCGTCCAGCCGCCGCCCGGCCGCGGCCCGCCGGATCGCCGTGCCGATCTCCAGCCGGTCCCACAGCCGGCCCAGCACCCACGCCGCGCCCATCCGGCGGGAGTCGACCACCTCCACCTCGCCGGCCGCCGCGGCCGCGGTCGCCGTGCCCGGGTCCAGGAACCGGGAGATCGACCCGACCAGCCGGGCCAGCGCCGCCCGGTCCACCTTGTCGGCCCGGCCGAAGCTGTGGATCACCTTGGCGACCGGGCTGCCGGTGCGCGGGTGCCGCTCGTTGTGCGCCAGCTGCAGGTACGACACCACGGTGCCGTCCTTATTCACCCGCCGCGCCTCCCGAAGGTACACACCTACACGATACGGCCGTCCTGCCTGCTAGCACCCGCGACACGCCGGGAAACGTGTGCCTACGCCAACTCGGCACTTCCAGACGTCCGCATCGCCGTGACCAGCGCAGTCGCTGTCGATCACGGCCTCATGTGCTCATGATCTTCGGAAGTCCGGTCAGACAAGCCGGCAGCAGCTCAGATCCGTTGGCAGAGGACATTACCCAGGACTGCGCGACCTTGTCCTGTGCCAGACGATCCTGTGTCCGTTATGCCCGTTTGGTACGTTTCTCGTTTCTTGTCCTTTGCCATTAGATCTGAGCCGTGGGCAGGCTGCTGACCTGGGTGGCTCAGTTTCAGCGGCAAGGATTTTCGGGGTTTCCGGCGGTGGTCTGCCATCGGATCTGAGCCATTTCTTCGTGGACCGGCTGGCCTTGGTGTTTCAGGGCGCTGTCTCGTTCAACCGGTCTCTTCGACGGCGCCTCTCGCTAGCTGGGCTTCGAAGAATTGACTGGACGGCCGGGTGAGTGTTGTTCAGTTCGCCTCTTCGGTTTCGGCGCTGACGGCCGTCGTCAGGGCCGCCGGGCTGTCCGGTGACACGCATCTCGGCTCAGTGATGGTGGTTGACCTGGCCGGTCCTTTTCAGGAGGCAGGCGGCAGGTGCTGTGCTTGCATCGAAGTCGACCGGGCGGGGTTGCTTTAGCGGAGCGTGATCACGTTCGCGGTGATCAGGGCTGCGGCGTCGGAGGCGAGGTAGGCGATCACCTCGGCGACCTCGCCGGGGGTGGCGATGTGGATGAGCCCGGGGCTCGCGGCGACGTGCTCGCGGACGGCGTCGGTGACCCAGCCGGTGTCGGTGACGGGCGGGTGGACCATGTTGGCCGTGATCCCGAACGGGGCCAGCTCGATGGCCGCTGACATCGTGTAGTTCTCCTGGGCGGCCTTGGCCGCTCCGTAGGAGACCTCCTCGGGGAACCCGATGTCGCCGCCGGAGGTCAGGCCGATGATCCGGCCCCAGGTCGCCTGGCGGGCGATGTGGCGGCGGGCGAACTGGCTGATCATCAGGGCCGCGCCCATCGCGTCGACGGTGAACTGCCGGGTCCAGGTCCCGGCGGTGACGGGCTGCAGGGACCGGCCGAGCCGGTCGGCCGGGGCCGCCGCGAAGGTGTCGGCCAGCGACCCGGTCGCGTTGTTGATCAGGATGTCAACCGGCCCGAACTGCTCCTCGGCGGTGTCAAACAGCATGGCCGGCGTGGCCGGGTCGGACAGGTCGGCTTCCACGGCGGCTGCCCTGCCGCCGCCGTCCCGGATGCGGGCGATAACCGCTGCGGCGTCCTGTGCCCGGTGGTCGCGGACGGCCTGCGGGGTTCCGGGATCGTCGGGGTCATCGACTCGCAGGAACGTGCACAAGACCGTGCACCCGCGCCCGGCCAGGGCCTGGGCGGTCGCCGCGCCGATGCCGTGATTGGCGCCCGTGACGATCGCGGTGTGTCCAGCTGTCACCATGGCTCCTCACCCTCGGCGTGTGCCGCTGCCGAGGCTAGCAGGGGCCAAGCCCCGGCAGCGGCACGAAACTTCCAGCTAAACGGCGAAAGCCTGGTCGCAAGGTTCGCGCGGACGCCGAGGCGTTCACCTGAACGGGACAGGCGCGGTGCGGTGGCTGGCGCTACGCGCCCGGAGGCTGCGTGCGGCAAGCCAGACGACGCGGGGGTATATGGCGATCTCGGCGATGGCCTGGGCCGGGCCGTCGTCTGGCCGGCCGGGGCTGCCGCCGGGCACGCTGAGCGAGTCGGTGCCGGCCGTGAGCACGCCGGGAGTGTGCGCGGCGCCATCGGGTGGTTACGGGTCTAGCTGCCGCAAGCAGCGGAGAAGCTGCCCCAGTTCTCCGATAACCGCATCCGGACCGGCGAGGCTGGCGGGCCAGTCCCGATGGCCGCGGTTCAGCCACACGGCCCGAAGACCTGCCTGGTGAGCCCCCCAGACGTCGGTCTCCGGGGTATCTCCGACCATCACCGCCTCGCTCGCGGACACCAGCAGGGCGTCGCATGCACGCTGAAAGATCCGCGGTTCCGGCTTGTAACAGCCGGCGGTCTCGGAGTCCACGAGGAGGTCGAAGCGCAAGCCGTTGTGCTCCAGGCACCGCATCAGGTCGTCGTGATCGGCGTTGGCGATCACTCCGATCCGGAAGTGGCGGGCCAGCGCTCGGATCGCGGCGGGCACCTCCGGGAAGATCACTGCCGTCGCGTGCATCTGCGCGTATGCGTCGGCGAACTGCTCTGCTGCCGATTCGCGGCCGAACGGCGAGAGCAGCCTACGGCCCGCCGCCAGCCACGACGTCCAGTACGGCACGAAGCCAGAAGCGGCGTCTTCCGCCGGCTCGCGGCTGATGATCTCGGCGTAGCGGCGGTAGAGCTCGCCGGGACCCAGTGGCAGGCCGAGACGCCGGGCGAAATCGTCGAACCCGCGTGATCTGACCGGGTCGCTGAGGTCGACCAGGGTGCAGTAGAAGTCCAGCAGCACCGCGCGAACTGGCGTCACACCACCAGCTTGGCATCTGACGGCCGGTCGGCAGGCGTCCTGCCGTCCGGCAGCAGGGCCGCCTGATGTTACCGGCACGGACCACCGGCCGGGACGTGGCACCACCGTAGCCGAGAGAGCAACCTCGGTGGCTCAACTGTGCCTGATCGCGTTAGTTGCTACCGGGAGGCCGTTGCGGCCTGGGCGGCGGGTCGTGCGGATCGGGCTTGTTGCCACTGACGGATCGCGCTACTTGCAATCTGGGACCATTTGTTGTCCCGCAATCTGCTACCGATACCTATTCGGCGTGGCTAACTGACGGTAACAGGTCATGTGCGATTTCATGTGACATGTGGAGGGTAAGGGGCAGCCCAGGCCGAGTGCGCCGGGTCCGCTGTGGTCGCACCTGGCGGGGTGGGATGACCTGCTGGTCCCGGTGCCGTCGACGGACGCGTCCGGGCTGGACCTGGAGGAGGGCTGGCCGGATCGCTGGCTGGTGACGCGGCGGGTAGACGGGAACGAGGTCTCCTGCACGGTGCGGGATCTGGCCCGGATGCCGGGCGAGCAGGGCGGCCCGGTTCGCTGGTTTTCCTGGCAGCGGGCTCAGCGGCATCGTCCTGGCCTTCAGTACCTGGTCAGCACGGGGCGTCATCACGGGGCCGAGAGCATGGAGGAGGCCCGGGTGCTGCTGGCCCTGGATTTTGCCGGGGACCTGGTCGACGTGGTGTCCCAGCCGTTGCGGCTGCGGTTCACCACGGCGCGGAAGAGCAGGGTGCACACGCCCGACTTCCTCGCGGTGACCAGGTCGGGCACCTGGCTGATCGACGTGCGCCCGGAGCCGCTGATCGGGGAGGAGGACCGGGAGTCGTTCGCCGCCGCGGCTGAGGCTGCCGTGGCGTGCGGCTGGCGGTATGCGGTGGCGGCCCGGTGGCGGGAGCACGTCCTGCCGGCCCTGGACGCGCTGTCCTCACAGCGTCGGCCTCTGGCGGACCCGCTGGGGCTGCGGCCAGGGCTGCTCGCCGCTGTCAGGAAGCCGGCCGCCCGGTTCGGGGAGGTTGCCGCGGCCAGCGGCTGCGAGCCGGCGGCCCGCGCTCAGCTGTTGCACCTGATCTGGCACCGGCAAGTCGGGATCGACCTCGCCGAGCCTTTGGCGGATCGCTCGCTGCTGGTCCTGGGAGCGGCACGATGAGGTCCGGTGCGCTGCGGGAGCTGACGGCCGGCATGGCGGTGGTGATGGACGGGCGGGAGTGGACGGTCGAGCGCCGTGAGCCCCACCTTGGCCGGGTTCACCTGGTCAGCGGCGACGGCACCCGCCAGCAGGTCAGCCTGCGGTTCCTGGCCTGTCACCCGGACTGCTGGCCGTCGTCGCGGACCGCCGCCGCGGGGGCCGGCCGGGGCCGCCAGCCCAAGCTGGCGGGCGACCTGAAGCCGGGCAGGCGGGAGCTGGCCGGGCTGCGGATGGCGCACCTGCTGGAGGTCGCGACGGGATTCCGCGGCGGGGACCCGCTGCGGCCCGGGCCGGGAGAGCCGAAGCCGGAGTACGACCCGGCCGCCACGACGCTGACCAGCCGCCGCCGGGCCAAGGTTGCGGAGCTGAAGGTGCTTGACCTTGAGTACGCCCGGATGCTGGGCCTGAACGCGGTCAGCTACTGGACCCTGATCCGGTGGGAGAACGCCCGGCGCCGGTTCGGGCTGATCGGCTGCGCGGACGAACGCTGGCTGCGGGAAAGCGGCGGCCATCCCAGTGTCACCGAGGAGGTCCGGGAAGCGATCTTCGCGGTTCGCGAGGAGACCCTGCGCGGGGCGAAGGTGAGCATGCGCACCCGGGAGCGCATGGTCCACCAGTATGTCCGGGAGAGGTTCGGCCCAGACACGCCGGTCCCCAGCTACCCGGTCCTCTGCCGGGTCTGGCGGGAGTGGTTCGGGCCTGGCGGGTCGCGCCAGCGGTATGCCCGCTCTGCCCAGCTCCCGGCCAAGAACGGGCACGTGCTGGTGCACCGGCCCGGCCAGGTCGTCGCGCTGGACACCACCGTGCTGCCCGTGATGGTCTGCGAGGGGGTCTTCGGCGACCCGGTGAAGTGTCATCTCACCCTCGCGCTCGATGTCTGCACGCACTCGCTTTGCGCGTTCCGGCTCACGCTGGTGTCGGACACCTCGGTGGACGTCGCGATGCTGCTGCGCGATGTGATGATGCCGCTGCCGATGCGGCCGGACTGGGGAGAGGACCTGGAATGGCCCTACCCGGGCATCCCTGCCGCGGTGGTGGCCGAGTTCGCCGGGCACAAGGTGGCGGGCCTGCCGTTCTTCGCCCCCGAGACGGTGACCACGGACCACGGCAGTGTTTACCGAAGTCACGCACTCGTGGAGGCGCAGCGGGTGCTCGGCTGCAACATCCTGCCCGCGCGGGTGCTGCGCCCGACCGGCAAGGCTGCTTGCGAGCGGGCGTTCGGGGTGATCAGGCAGCTGCTGTTCGAGCACCTGACCGGATACGCCGGCGTGGACATCGCCGACCGGGGCGCCGATCCCGAGGCGGACGCGACGCTGACCATGGACGAGATGGAACACCTTATCGCCAGCTGGATCGTCGCGGTCTGGCAACGGCGCCAATTGGGAGAATACGCCCCGGGCTGGGATCCCGACGGCACCCACAGCCCCAACTCGCTGTTCGCGGCGTCGTTCGCGCAGGCCGGGTTCGCCATGCAGATCCCGTCTCCGGACCTGTTCTACGAGCTGTTGCCCGCCCACTACATCAGCCGCGTCTCGCGCCGCGGGGTGAAGGTCCGCGGGCTCTGGTATGACGGCCCGGCCCTGGCCGGCTACCGCGGCACCGTCTCCAGCCGGGGTGGCCGGCACAAGGGCCTGTGGGTCATCCGCCGCGACCCCCGCGACCGGCGCAGCGTCTTCTTCCAGGACCCCGTCACTCACGCGTGGCACGAGCTGCCGTGGACGGGCATGCCGCCCGGCGGGCAGGCTCCCGCGTTCGGCGACGCCCGGGTCCGTGACCTGCTGAAGAAAGCAGGAGCCTGCGGGCTGCGCCCGAAATCGGACGCCGAGCTGCTCCCTGTCCTGCTGGAGATGATCGGGGCACGGATCCCGGTCAGCCAGTGGCCGGCCCAGATGACGAAAGCCGAGCGCACCGGGCACGCCCGCGAGGCCGCCAGGGCGCAGGCCTCCCAGTCCGACAGGCCGGCCCGCCCGGCGGAGCCCGACGCCGGCGACAGCAACAAGACGGGCGTGGCAACCGTGACCCCGCTGCGCAGCGAGCCTGGCTGGGTGCAGCGGGCCGCGCAGACCGCCGGCAGCCTCGATGCCGAGCGCCGCCGCAGGCGGGAAGCCGCCGTCCCCGTCACCCCGAAGCCGCCGCCCCGCCTGGGAGCGAGCTTCCGGGAGCGCAACGTGTTCGTGCTGCCCGAAAATGATGAGGAGCCGGAAGGATGACGGGCAGGCCGCCGGACGGCGGGAACCCGGTCGTCCCGTTCCTGCTGGCCGGCCCGCAACCCGACCGGACCCGCTGGGAAGGGTGGCAGCAGTGGCGGGCGGCCCGCGGCACGTTCACCCCGGCGCCGAGGCTGTCGGCGGCCGAGTACCAGGCGCTCAGCCTGCGGGGCCGGGCGCTGCACGACCTGCACCGCACCGCGACCCACGTGAACCTGCGGCTGCAGGAAACCCCGATGAGCAGGAAAGTGTCGGACCTGATGCGGGGCCGGCTGCAGAACAACGCGGTCAAGTTCGCCCCGGGCACCCGCGATGGGCTGATGATCAGCGGCGGCGGGTTCCAGGGCAAGACCGAGACCGCCTGCCAGGCCGCCGCCGAGTTCGAGGACCTGTGGCGGGACATCCACCGCCAGCTCGCCCCCGGGCCCGTCCCCGGGACCCGGGACCTGTTCGTGCCGGTCGCCTACTGCCGGCTTCCGGTCAAGGCGACGCCCAAGGCGCTCTGCAAGACGATCCTTGACATCTACGGAGACCCGCACCCCGCCACCCTGCACGACCTGGTCCGGTCGGTCCGCGACGCGGTCCGCGACCATGCCACGACGGCCTTGCTGATCGACGACATCACGAGGCTCAGGCTGCACCGCGGCGATGACCAGGACACCCTGGACCTGATCCGCGAGCTGATGGACCTCGGCGCGACCCTCGTGCTGATCGGCGCCGGCATCCCCGGCTCCGGGCTGCTCGGCGCCGCCCGCCCCGACCCGGCCGCCGGGCAGTGGGCCTTCCCCGCCACCGCTCACGGCGACGCGGCCGCCACCCAGACCAGCCGGCGGTTCGACCTCGTCGACCTCGATCCGTTCGACTACACCACCCCGGCCGGGATCAGCGCGTTCCTCGAGCACCTGGCTGGCATCGAGGACCAGCTCCGGCTCCTGCGCGCCGCCGACGGCATGCTCACCGCCGGTGACATGCCCGAGTACCTGTTCCGCCGCAGCCACGGCATCGTCGGGCTGCTCCGCCGCCTCATCGAAGACAGCTGCGCCCGGGCGATCGCCACCGGCGAGGAACGGCTCACCCGCGAACTGCTGGCCGGCACCCCGGTCCGCCTGGGCAACCTTGCCGACCTCGACCCGGACGCGGGCGAGATCCCGGACATCCCCGCCGGCGATGCCCCGCCGCCGCGGCCGAAGAAGAAACGCAGGCCCCGGAACACGGTCTTCGACGACCACGGCACCAGGCCGGCCACCGGTGGATGACGATCCAGGGCCGACGACAGCACGGCGGCCCCTGTCGCGAAGCCTGGACCCGATCGAAGGCGAGTCCCTGCAGGGCTTCCTGCTGCGCCTGTCCTGCCGGCTGCGCATCGCGCCGCTCGGCCTTGCCCGGCTGACCGGATGCGCAGCCGCATCATCCCCGGCGATCTCCCGCCAGTCCGTGATCGACCTCGGCACCGCAACCTTCGCGCACGCCACACGGCTAACAGCGAGCGAGGCCGCTGCCCTGACGCTCGTCCCCTGGGCAGCCCGTTACCCCCCGATCGGCCGGGCCCTGTCCCGGTCAAGCCCGGAGCCGGCAATCCGCGAGCCCTGGCTGTTCAGCCCCGGTATCCGCTACTGCCCGTCTTGCCTGCGCGGCGACGGCAGCCCCGTCCAGGAACATTACGGCGGCCCGTGGCGGAAATACTGGCTCCTCCCGGTCGCATTCGCCTGCCCCCGGCACCGCACGCTCCTCATGGATGACTGCCCGCACGAGCATTCACCCGCCGAGCAGGGCAACTGGCAGCTCATCCGCCGTGCCGCCGACAGCACCATGCACCCGGCGCAGTGCCGCCGGGCGGCGCACGCCGCCGGCAGGGGCCGGGACAGCCCGCCCTGCGGCACCCGTCTGGACCTGGCAGGCGCCGGGGACAGCGGGCCGGCTCCGCCCGGCCAGGAGACTCTTGACGCTCAGCAGCGACTGCTCACCCTCCTCAACGACCCGCACACGGCCGAGGCCGCTGCCCGCGCCTTCACGGACATCAGAGTCGTCACCGCGCTGCTATGCGACTCCTGGCCCCTCGGCCGGGACCTCATGGACCCCCGCATGGCCGCAGCAGCCGACAGGCACGTCCGCCGGCTGAACGCCAGCCACTACCGGCCCCTGGCCAGGCCGCCAGGCGACGTCCTGGCCGCCGCCGGGCTGCTCACCGCAGCCGTCACGATCCTGGACAGCCCGGACCTGGCAGGCACCGTGGCCCGGCACGTCCAAGCTCGCAGGACGGGAAGCCCCAGCAGTTCCTCCTGGGCGCGGATCCTCGGCCGGCACCATTCCGAATGCTCGGCGACACTGCGCGACGCCGCCGAGCCGTCCACGCGCGCTTTCCGCCGAACCGCCGGCCCGAACAGCCACAGGGCCCCGTCCCGGGTCGGCGGCTACCGCCCCGAGCACATCCCCGCCCTGCTGCAGCAGGACTGGTATGACGAGCATCTCGCCCGGCTCGGCTACAGGGTGCCCAAGTCGATGCACCGGGCAGGAGCCGTCATCCTCGTCCAGTGGGCAGTCGGCAGATCCATGGGAGACGCCGCGAGCTACCTCGGCACCCGGCCCCCCGGATCCGCGCACCAGTACGCACCCGACCTGGGCCAGTGGCTCCGTGACTACGGCCCCGACGACTTCACCGCGGCCCTGCGCAACCTCGCCGCGCAACTGGACTCCGCCCCAGGGCTCGTCAACTACCAGCGCCGCCGCCAGGCTATGCGCGAATGGTGCCTGGACCCGGGCACATGGCGGCAGCTCACCACCCGCCTGGCACCCGTCCCAGGCCCGGTCCAGCCGATCCTGGGCGACCGCAAGCGGCAAGAAGCATCAGCCTTCACCTGGGCCTACGTCACCCAGGGCGAGCCCAGGTTCGCCCCACACCCGATCCAGGACAGCCAGCCCGAACCAGTCCAGAGAAACTGGGCCAGGAACCGCAGCAGCACATGGTCCCTGCTCGCCCACCCCGGACGGTTCGTCCACTACGCCGAACTGCGCAAACTTCTCATCGAGCACGGCGATCGTCTGGCGGAGGACATCGACTACAGCGGGTGAAACCGATCTCTGGCCGACAACAGCGCCTGAACGCTGTTCACGATCATGGTGGCAACTAGCGTGAGCAGGTTGCAACTATCGCGATCCGGCACATCAACAACTTAGATGGCAAAACCAGCTGATGGCTCAGAAACGCTGGCAATGGCTCAGATTCATTGGCACAGGACAGTCCTGTGCCAGACGATCCTGTGTCCGTTATGCCCGTTTGTGTCCGGTGCCAAATAAGTCGGCCATTTGACAGCGAGCACGGCCCGTTCGCAGATTTTGCCATCGAAGTTGGCCCGACTCCTGGGCGGCCGCGGTCACGATCAGGTGACTGGCCAGCAGCACCGAACGGTGCGCATTCCCTTGCCGCGAGGCTCGTCCGGGCCGACTTCACTGGCATGAAAGGAAGGTCGACTATGGTCGTGAGCCTGATTATGCGGTCCTACCGACCAAGATCGTTTGCCAATCAAACAGGCCCGCGCAGGTCAGAGACGTCAGGTCGGCCGACTTATTTGGCACGGGACAGTTTGGTACGTTTCTCGTTTCTGATCTTGATCGGCCGTTTTGTCACCCTAAATGCTTGCGTTTTAACGATCTGCGTGTCGTCAAGCGGCCTTCGTGATGACGGGGTACCTGGTAGCGGGGGCGCTGGTGCGGCCTTTGGGGCGTCCGGGGCCGGGGCTGGTGTTTTTCGGTGGCCTGGCAGGTGTTCCGGCAAGTGCGGCTAGGTGGCAGAAATCCCTGCGGACGCGGCCTGGGGTGAGCTTGCCCTGGCTGCGGCGGCGTTCCCATGGCCGCCGGCAGTCCTCTGCGATAGGGCGGGCGAGGCGCAGCATGGTGAGGGCGGCGATGATCAGCCAGGTCCAGCGCACGGCCTGCCCTGGGTAGCGGAGGGCGGCCTTGTCCCAGCCCAGGCCGTGCCTGGCGAATCTGTACATATGCTCGATATCGAAACCGGTGCAGGTAGGCCCGCGAGCACAGGTCCAGGTCCGGCATGCCGGGGCCGGCCCACCACAGCCACAGCGGGCCGGGAGGTTTCCGGCCGCCCGGGAGTTTCTGCACGGTGACGCGGATGAGGTGGCAGCGGATGACGGGGGACGGCCAGAATCCGGCGAACCGGCCGCGGCAGTACAGCCGGGGGTGCAGGCCGCCCCGGGACATCACGGACACGTGGCCGTACTGCCGGTCGTCGAGGGACAGGTCCTGGTCCGGGGAACCCCAGGTGGCCGGGTCGGTGCATTCGAACCGGTCCGCGGAGTGCTTGCGGGGCCGGCCCCGCCGCGGCGGCTCCGGCGCCGGGTCGCGGTACATCACCCGGTCGTTGCGGACGCGGACCAGGATCTGCACCTGGTCCAGGTGGCCGCGCAGGTCCCAGGTCAGCGGGGCCTCGTCGTACCCGGCGTCGTGCACGTACAGCGGGATGCCCGTCTCGCCGTCCGCGCGCAGCCGCGCCGAGTGCGCGATGATCATCTGCGCTGCCTTCGCGGTGGCGTCGTCCCGCACCCCGGCGCGGGTCATGTCCTGCGGCGCAGTCCAGGAGTCCGGCGTGAACGACAGCTGGGCCAGCCACTGGAACGCCCAGCCCGCGACCACCGCGTCCCCGTCCCGGCCGTCCCGGCGGGCACTGCCGCCCGTGCCCGCGCTGGCGCGTGGCCTGCGGCGCCGGCCGTGGTGCCCCCGGCAGGAATGCGGGTGCCATTCCCGGCCCGGGCTGGTGGCCGCCGCCGGCCGCGGGTAAGTGGACGCGTCGATGGCGAAGACCAGCGGCCAGCCCCGCGGCCGGTGCCGCACCAGCAGGTCCCGCAGCCGCTCCTCATCGATCCGCCCCTTGTCCAGCCCCTGGTAGATCATGCCGTGCCCGCGGCGGAACCCCGGCTCCAGGCTCAGGTACGGCAGCGTCCCCGCGCCCGGCGCGGTCAGCACCGCGTCCGCCAGCTCCGCCAGCGCGTCGCCGCGCCGCCACAGGCACCGGTAGAACTCCTGCCGGAACCGCGCCAGATCCGCCAGCGCCGCCCCGGCCCCCGGCAGGCCCTGCTGGCCAGACTGCCCGTCCCGCGCCACACTGAGATACACGGCCGCTGTCCTTTCTCCGGATCTGTTCCTACTCCGAAGGATGCAGCGGCCGCTCACGTACTGTCATCACCGACAATGCGACCGGAACATAGCCAACATCCGGTACAGGACCTAAAGTGCTGAACATCCCGCTCTCTAGCCAGCCGGGTAACTCACGTTAAAACGCAAGTAAATGACCCTGCTGGTTTATTCGGTCAAGCGGTGAGGGTGAATTCGAGGCGGGCCAGGTGGCTTGATCGTGTGCGGTCCAGTGGGTGGCCGGTCCAGTAGGCGTCCATCCGGATCATGTTGATCGCGGCGGCGGCGATGTTGTGCTCGAGCTGGGGCTTGGGCAGTCCGAGGTAGCGTGCCCGGCGGATCCCGGTGACGTGGGTGGCCTGGCGCATGGTGCCCTCGACGCCGGCGCGGGCGGCGTAGCGGGCTTTCCACTGCGCCGAGGTCTGCTCGGTGCGGGCGCTGGCGAGCGCTTCGTGCAGTTCGCGAGGGCGGATGGTGATCTGCCGGCGCCGGCCGCTGGTGCACAGCTGGCGTGCCGGGCAAGGGGCGCACGCGGTCGCCGGCCAGGACACCGCGATCGCCTCGTCGTGGTGCTGCCGGCACGGGTTCCAGGAGCTGCTGGCGGCCCCTTGCGGGCAGGTTGGCCGTGTCAATCTGATTTGGCCCCACCTACTGCTCTGATTTGGCCCCACCTTGCGCGGTTGCGTCCTGACCGGAGTGGTGATTGTTCTACTTTGATCTGGCCCCACTTCGGTGGTCTGGGCCGTCGGCTGGCTGCGGGTGGCCGTTGTCGCTGGCGGGGCTGGTGAGGTGGCTGGTGAGTGTGCGGCGGTCGGCGCGTTCGGCTTCGAGCTGGGCTTCGGCGCGTTCGGCGCGTGCGCGTTCGGCGGCGGTGAGTTCGTGCGCGGCTTCGAGCTGGGCCTGGTGGTGCTCGCGGAGGTTTCCGCGTTCGCGTGCGGCGTCGTCGCGGACCCGGCCGGTCTCGGTGCGGGCGTCTTTTTCGGCCTGGCGGGCGCGGCTGGTCTCGGTGCCGGCGGCGTGCCGGGCGTCGCGTGCGGCGGCGAGCGCGTCGTCGCGTTCGCGGGCGCTGCGTTCGGCGTCGTCATGGGCGGCGGCTGCCTGCTCGGCGGCGCGGGCCTGGATGGCGGTGATCTGCACGGCGGTATCGGCGCGCAGCTGCTCGAGCGCGGCGGCTGCGGCCTGGGCGTCATCTGCGTGGTGGCGTGCGGCGTCTTGTGCGGCGGCGGCGTCGTCGCGGGCCGCGGCGAGCGCTTCGGCGAGGGCGTCTGTTTCCTCGCGGGCTTCGGCGGCCTGGGCCTGGGCAGTGACGGCGGCGGCTTCGGCGCGGCGCCGGGCGGCTTCGGCATCGGCGATCTGGGCGCGGACACGGGCGGGGTCCAGGCTGGCGGCCTGCTCGCGGGCGGCGCGGACCAGGACGGCGATCTGGCGGGTGAGGGCGTCGAGCGCGGTGAGCGGGTCCTGGTCGCCGGTGACCGTGCCGGCAGGGGCGGGGATGCGCGCGTCGTTGTGGTAGCGCTGGGCGCAGTCGTCGCTGCAGAAGACCCGGTTCCTGCCGCGGCCGGGGGCGGGCAGCGGGCGGCCGCAGCCGGGGCGCTTGCAGGTCGCGGGGCTGCGGGCGGCATCGTCGCTGCTGGCGGCGGGCTGGCTGGTCATCGGGGGGTGCCTTCCTGCGGGCGCGGCCGGGGCTGGTTTCTTTTCTTTTCATTTCTCCTCGGAGGTGAAATGAAAAGAATCCCCCGGCCGCGGTGCCCGCGTCCGGGGTCAGGAGATCGGGGGGATGTGCGCGAGCGCGTTGTCGCGGGCCCGGTGCAGCCAGTTGATGACCTCGCTGAGCGCGCCGGCCAGGCCGTCCAGGTCGTAGCCGCTGTCCGCGTCGCGGAGTACCGCGGCGGCCTGGCGGGCGGCGGCGGGCGCGTGACCGCTGGCCAGGTCGTCCACGAGGGCGTGCGCGTCGGTGAGCATGAGGATGATGTCGCGGGCGTGCCCGGCGTCGATGCTGAACTGGGTCATCTGATGGTCGCTGCCGGGGTAGTTGATTAAGGTCATGGCTGGCCGTTCCGTTCTTCGGGGGGCGGGCCCGGGACGGGCTGCCGCCGGGCGGCGGCGGTGCGCAGCCGGTAGGAGCGGCTGCCGGTCTGGATGATGCACCCGTCGTAGGTGAGCCGGTCCACGATCGCGGCGCACAGCCTGGGGTCGGTGAACGCGGAGGTCCACTCGCTGAACGCGGCGTTGGACGCGACCGCGATGGAGGCTTTCTCCTCCCGTTCGGTGAACACCTGGAACAGCAGCTCGGCGCCGCGCCGGTCCAGCTCGATGTAGCCGAGCTCGTCCAGGCACAGCAGGTCGAACCGGCCGTACCGGCCGATCACCTTGGACAGCGTCCGGTCATCGGATGCCTCGACCAGCTCGTTGACCAGCGCGGCGGCGGTGACGTACCGGACCCGGTACCCGTTCTCCGCGGCGGCGGTGCCCAGCCCGATCAGCAGGTGCGACTTGCCCGTGCCGGAGTCCCCGATCAGGCACAGCGGCTGCCCTGCGGCCACCCACGCGCAGCGCGCCAGGGTGCCGATCAGCGCGGCCGGCACGTCCGGGTTCGCCGCGAAATCGAAGTCCTCGATCCGCTTAGAGCGGGGAAACGCGGCCTCGCGGACCAGCCGGACCTTGCGGCGGGCCTCCCGGTCATCGCATTCGGTGCTGAGCAGCTCGGTCAGGAACGCTTTATAGCCGGCCTGCTCGCGGGCCGCGGCGGCGGCGATCTCGCCGTGCCGCTCCCGGATCGTCGGCAGCCGCAGCAGCCGGCACGCCTGGTCGATCGCCGCGTCCGCGGCGGCATCAGTCAGCTCATCGCGTCGTGCGGTCATCACGCGCCTCCTTGCCTGCCCGCGGACGGGCGGTCCAGCAGCTGGTCATAAGCGGCCACCGACGGGGCGGCCCGCTGGTCCGCCGGCAGCGGCGCCTGCCGGCGCGGCAGGCTGATCACCGACGCCCCCGAGGGCCGCGGCGCCTCGCCGGCCCGGCCGCGGGTGCCGGCCGCAGCGGCGTGCTTGCGGGCCTCGACCGCGACCACGTCCGGGGAGCACGACCCCACCTGCAGCGCCGCGGTGATCCCGGCGGTCACCGGCTCCGGCGGCAGCCGCCGGTGCAGCAGCAGCACCTCGATCAGCACCCTGGTCCCGGCCCCGTCACCGAGCCGGACCCGGGCCGCGTCCCACAGCCGCTGATGCGCGGCGGTGAACGTGCCCGCCGCCCGTGCCTGCGCCAGCGGCACCGACCCGGGCAGCGCACCGGGCTTGCGCAGGAGGATCTCCAGGTAGTGATCCAGCTCCAGGTGCTCCGCCCCGGCCGCAGTCAGCCGCGGGTGCACCGCCACTAGCCGCGAGTTCTCGAAGACCTCCAGCTCGTTCGCGGTCAGCTTGATCCTGACCTGGGACCCGATCAGCCGGGCCGGCACCGAGTACCGGCACTTGCCGGCGCTGATCCGCGCGAACTTGTCCGCCCGCGGCCACAGCACCGTCCCGGTCTCGAACCCGTCACCCGGCAGCGGCCGCAGCAGCGGCTGCTCAGCCGCGAAACCATCCGCCACCGTCGCTGCCCGGAACTCGATATGCCGCCGGTCATCGTCGATGTCGTCCCCGGCCAGCCGCGCGTTCAGCTCCGCCAGCGACTTCACCCGGGGCACGGGCACGAGGTAACGGCGCCGGTAGCGGCCGATCTCCCCCTCCACCCCGCCCTTCTCATGAGCTCCGGACAGTCCCGGTACGCAATAAAATGCCGCGAACCCGTACCACGACCGGAACGAGAACCAGCGAGCGGTCTCCTTCCTGTCCCGGCCCGTCATCACCTTGGTCACCGCCGGGGACAGGTTGTCATAGCGGATATGCCGCCACGGCACCCCGCCTGTCACCTCGAACGCGGTCACATGCCCCTCCAGGAACGCTTCCTGGGCACATGAGGCAAATACGCGGTGGACGCCCTTGCCCGAACATGAGAGCCGGTAAGCGAACAGCTGACACGCGGCCTGATCATCGCCGATCACGATGCTCACCGGCCCGAAATCAACCTCTGCTTCGGCACCGGGTTCCTTGGCCTGCGGCACGAACCCTTCCACGCTGCCCGCCGCCGCCCGGTGCTCCGCCTCGATCTCGGCCCGCCGGCGGCCCGCGTACTGGCACACGTAGGAGTACGACACCGTGACGTGGTGCTCATCAGCCAGCCGCTGCCAGAGACGCCGCGACGTATGCCGCTGCTTACGCGGCGCGTCCAGGTCCTCCCGCAGCATCGCGTCGATCAGCCCCGCCGTCGCATCCAGCACCGGGGACTGCCGCGCCGGCTTCTTCCGCGGCGTCGGCACCGGCGAGCCCAGCGCCTCCCGCACCATCCGCCGGTGCACCCCGTGCCTGCGCGCCAGGGCACGCACTCCTAAACCCAGCTGCCGGTGATCGTCCCGGATCCTCGCGAACAGATCCACCTTGTCCCGTCCCATCCGCCCCCACCCCGAGCGAAACGACTGAATGTGACCAACTATTCACCCAGACGTACCGCTGAGCCCGGAACCTGCCCGGCGTGTCGCCGCCCGGGAGCCCGGGTGGGGCCAAATCAGAGTGTTACCGCCCCGCCGCGATCACCCCGGGTGGGGCCAAATCAGAGAAG
>Ga0335078_10006444_pt1 | contig 17366 bp, 22 predicted proteins | sample Lox_Sample_32_FD_206711 | JGI IMG/M metagenome (GOLD analysis project Ga0335078, IMG submission 206711) | Soil microbial communities from Loxahatchee National Wildlife Refuge, Florida, United States - Lox_Sample_3.2 | ecosystem: Environmental > Terrestrial > Soil > Wetlands | place: USA... | reverse complement strand
GAGACGAAGAGGATGACCTCCCCAGTCGCAAATTTACGACCGGTGCACTACATTTTAGGGGCTTTATAGCTGAGATGCTACCATATAGTTCCCTCCACCCCAAGGCAGGAACGGAAACCGGAGAGGGATGCCGTTTTTGGTGAAAGGGGTTGATCGAATGTCCGATCCGTTGGCTTTTGTGTGGAGATGAATGAATCTTTTCAGTCGAAATTCTTCAGGATTCTCGAAAATCTCCGGATCCTTATGTACCCCTGGCATTGAGCAAAATACGGTCGTCCCTTTCTCCAGCACATAAGGCTGACCGTTGACTGTAACAGATGTATCTTTCTCGACTCCGCGTGTTGAAAGGCCGTTTACCTGGAGTCTCAATGTTTCTGAAAACGCGGAGTTGATTAGGGGGTCCTCCAGAAGTTCAGATACGTTGAAAGACGTCGAGTATCGGTCGCTCTCGCAGGGGATCACATACTGGTCGATCCGGTCCAGAACTTCTTTCCGTTCATTTTCTGGAAGTAGGGCGATATACACCACAAACCAGAAAGCTGACGGGATTGCGTTGGTCTATTTGTCAGCCTTAAGCAGATTCAGGAACAAACCTGAAGAGCAAAAAGGAAGCCAACTGAATTTCTGCAAGCATCCTTGACGCTATATCCATGTCGTAAATGTACCTTGTCTTTAGTCGAGATTTAGAAAGATTTCACCTTTATTCGCTCTACAATAACTTGAGCAGGAGAGAAATCTTTACCCAAAAACATATCCTCTAATTTCGTATAATACCTTTCCCTGGCATCGATTGCCTTCTTCGTGAAGATGGAGGGATAATTCTTTAGTATTAAATAGATCCCATCCTCCCATGTGTAGAAATCATTAAAGAAATCGTCGTCATTCGGCCAAGAGGGGCCGAAGAAAGAACGGCCGCTGCATTCAAACATAATTCTCTTGAGCCATTGGTCCAAGTCGAGCACAACCCCTTCTGCCCCAAGTCTCCTTTCAATATCTAGTTTCTCTATCTCTCTAGGAAGAATAGCTTGGAGATTATCATTGAAGTTTTTGATGAGTACGGCGACTGCCTCCGAGGCAAGCAAATGGGGGTGAATAAGGTCTAGCTGAGCCTTATAGAAAACCGTATCTTTTGCTTGCTTTTCCGCTACGCCGAAGAGGGTAATGTCGAATCGATTTGCGAGAACTGAGAAGGTGAAGATCTTTGGGTTTCGCCATACGGTTGGTATGCCGGATATGGGATCAGATATGATATGAAGTCGATTCCCCCCCATGTATAGAGTATATATTCCCCCAAATTTTTCTTGGCATTGCCGAAGGAACTTCTCAGGGTTCGTTAAGAAAGGAATGGCTACTCCGAGATAAGGAATATAGCCCTTCAGAAACGGCGGGCCACCTGGATATCGTGTGACAAATAACGCGTGGTATAAAAAGGGTGCGGACAAGATGATACAAAAACAGAGCCAGAAATGATTGACATTGATTAGAGGAACGAGGGAGGGAAAATGCGCCTCGACAAGGCCTCCCATTAGAGACGACGTAACTTATCGGAGGACGCGTGTTGGGTGGTAGAGCTTGAGCAAAGGGATCGAAGGAATCCTCGAGATAAGTGTACACCACCCGGCGAGGTATGCGACCAATTCGATGGCGAGCGGGTATGTTAATGGAAAACAACGCGGCTGGGATTTTTAAAGAATTAGCAAAACATAGTACACTCTTGTTCCATCGGCCAGCGACCAGAGAAAAGGAAAGATTTTGACATGAGAAGTGGGATGAGCCGCTAATGGGCCCCCCTTATTCACGAAATTAATTTTAAGGTCGATCCCTAATTTTGGGGTCAGATGCGTGCGGGATGTTGCAGGATACGTAGCAAGTCCCACCGAGAATTATAATTTGTCTCTGTTTACTCAACCAGTATTCAGATCAAGGAAAACGGGTTAGCGGGGGACATTTTTTAGACGTTGAGATCTTGCTAAACAGGGAAATAAAATACTCCTGAAACAACCCATGATCTGGACCCGTGCGATTATCCAAAATGGACATGTCTCGGCATGTCATTTCAAATTTCCTTAAAAGTTTATTTTTAGTTCTTTGTACATACTGTATTCTTCTAATTTCTGACCCGCAAAAAAAATATGTATTGTAAAGGATACCGACACGTGAACGGAGATTTTCTTCACGTCACCAACTAAAAAAATGGAAACTTAACTTACCTCACATCCCTACACCGGGTAATTCGGCCGCATGGAGAGCATTAACCTTCCTTTGGTCCATTCTTTCTTTCGAGAATACGTTTCTGTTTCTGCCGCTGTTGTATTTGCTTTAGTAGTGGGGTTGGTGCTTTTAAAACAAACAATTTTCAAGCCTTCCATTCCCTCTATCCACATTCCTCTTCCAGTACAAGCACAGCCAAAATGGAAGGGACAAGTCTTGCAAAACCCAACCATAACAGGGCCGGATACGACTAGCATTCAATGCTATTGTCCTGCTACTGGCCAACTAATTGACACGGTTAAAGCAGCAACGAAACAGGACGTTGACATTGCCATTCAAAAAGCAAAGACAGCGCAATTAAAATGGTGTAGGACTTCCTTCAAAGAGAGGGCAATAGTGCTGCAGGTTCTACTGAAATTCATCCTCGAACATCAGGGTTCGGGCAACTCAATCTAACCACTGATACATTGTAGAGGACATTGCCAGAGTGTCATGCCGAGACTCGGGAGTAAGTCCGTCTCGGTTCAAGGTTAATCTCTAGAAAACGATGGTAGACGCGTCCCTAGGCGAGATTCTAGTCACCTGTGAAAAACTCCGATGGTTGATTGCAAACGGAGAGACGGTTCTTTCGCCAGAAAACCGCCCCGTCACTGGGCTATTGATGATGCATAAACGAGCTGAAATTCGTTATGAACCACTTGGAGTTGTTGCCGCTCTCGTCTCTTGGAACTACCCAGTAGGCTACATGCAGACCTGTCTAACCAACTTAGTTTCACAACATGATAGGCCCTCTAATAGAGGCTATATTTGCCGGCAATGGGATTGTTATCAAGGGCAGTGAACAAACGGCCTGGAGTGCTCAGTACAATATTCAAGTCGCGCGTGCAGCATTGGCAGCTTGTGGTCATGATACCGACCTTGTTCAAGTATCTTTCAATGTCATTTATGCTGATATTAGAGCATAATGTGCTATCCGGACGTTGCGGAACATCTCACATCTCATCCGGAGATAAGACATATCCTCTTCATTGGCTCGAAACCTGTTGCCCACAAAGTTGCAGAATCTGCCTCTAAAGTAGTCGTACTCCATGCCTTGCTGACAAAAGGAGCTTACCCGTCTCACTTTGGAACTTGGTGGGAAGGATGCGGTAATTGTATTGAATGATATCTACGACGTCCAGGCAATGTGCTCTATCCTTATGCGAGGAGTTTTTCAAGTACGCTCCTGCTCTTTGGATTAACACCTAGAGCGCATCGCAGAATTGCATTGGGTTAGAGAGAATAGTATGTTTGCCCAAGGTATACCGCGACACACACTATTCAGCTAATGCAGCATTACGATACTGTTGTCAATTACTTTGCCGATGAAATACCACATCTCCAGCAAGGTTCAGCCATCGATCAGGGGGAAGGAGTCGATGTGGGAGCCATGATTAGCGGGGCGCGGTTCACTCACCTGGAGAACCTTATACAGAATGCAATCAAAAATGGCGCAAAGCTCATCCGGGGTGGACATCGCTACAATCATCCTTTCTATCCTCAAGGCCACTACTTTCAACCTACGCTACTTGCCGATGTGACCAAGGAGATGGCCATCGCTAGGGAAGAATTGTTTGCGCCAGTAGCCCTCTTGATGAGGGCTGAATCCGTTGATGAAGCTATTGAGATTGCAAACTCCTCGATTTACGGCCTTGGTGGAGCCGTCTTTGGCTCTAGCACGAAGGAAGTAGAGAGAGTCGTTAATGAAGTCGAGACAGTTGGAATGGCAGTAAACGATTTCGCCACGTTTTATGTCTGTCAACTGCCATTTGGCGGGACGAAAGGCAGCGGATATGGCAGGTTTATGGGCATAGAGGGCCTGCGGGCTCTTTGTAATGCAAAGGTTTGATTCTGCAATTCAATGCTAACATTCAGAGCATTTGCTACGATAAATTCCCTTCGCTTGTTCGCACGGCTATACCCGGGGTTGTGGACTATCCTATCACCAATGCCGCGAAGTCTTGGCGGTTCGTTAGTGGGCTTATGTATCTTGCGTACGGCGTTACACTAGGGGATAATGCGAAGGGACTGTGGAGAGTCCTATCCAACTTAGGATCGAAGAGTTACAGAAAGACGTAGACATTGACGTTTGATTCTCTTGCTCGCTGATAGGCAGCGGTGCGTCATGTAACATTAATGTATGCATGCGGTTTACGATGACTTTTTGGCTTCAGTTTGAAGCCCCCTTCCTTGTATCTCGTATTCTACGGAAAATGCCTTGTGTGATGGTGCTTCAAGAAAGTTCTTTCTATTTGTCCACTTTACCTGAGATGCAGGATAAGCGGCACCATATACAGGCGGCGGAGGGGGGTCAGTAATCTCGTTAGTACACGTAGGAAATCGTATACCTTCGTAAGCTAGTTATTAGCAAAGATACCAAGTGGGATTGAACCAAAAACGCTGTGCTGGCTTCAGCTAGGCCATATGCTAGTGGCCCAAGGAGCGGGAGACGGACAACCTGAACTCAACATCATTTCGAAGATTGTTACCAGATAGAACGCGAGGCCAAAGCCTATTCACTATTAGCAATCGATTGCAACGGCCTTACCGAACAACACGCCTTCCCTCTCCTGAAACCACTCCCTCTTCTGAGAATCGCTGAATGATATCCTGGCAAAATAGGGTTCCAGAAGCTCTCTCGTGAGAGCTCTCGTACTGAGCCAGCCCTGTGTTAAGATGACATACAACCTATTTGGGAAGAGGAGCAGTCCTAATCCACCAACCACCGCTGCCAAAATAAAATCCTCCCCGAGTGCACGATAAAGCGAATAAAATCCTGCTGCAGGAAATACCAGCTTCCCCACCCCAGGCATAAGACTGAGCAGAAAGAGGAGGAAGCCGAGTGCTACTCTCTTCACTGTACGCCTGATGAATTTTGCAAAGCTTTGACTCGAGCGCGAATGCGGCTGGCGTGCGTATAACTCCAGTGCCTTTGAATAAAGAGGACGCAAAGGCTGTGTGGACGGATCGTCTTTGGCATGTTTTTCTGCATATATCCTATCAGACCATTGCAGACTCTGCATGAAGAGATCATCTAGGGGTCGTGGATAGAGATGCCTGAGTACGGTCATGATGAGAAATGGTAAGGCTAAAACATGGTGCTCAATAAAGTTCACTGCGTCTCAGCACACGTCCACCGCAAAACCGGACCCCCTTCTATAAGCTTGTTGTCCCATCGGGCCTTGTCGAGGTTAACGAACAGTGAAGTTGTCCACACAGACGCTCGAATCAGGAACAACGGGAAGAGTAAGGTGAGATATAATGCCAGACCAGCAGCGACAGCGTATCCAGCTTGACGATAATGATCGAGTGTGAATCTTTGAGGTCAGCACTACCCAGAAGCCGCGGCACAGGTCAGGGTTTTGAAGAGCACGATAGGTTCCAATGACTGCGAGTTGAAATCCACGACTGTTACAAACGTAAGTATCGAGCCACTAGCGGGACTTACATAAATGCATTCAACCCCTGTCGCGGCGAAGGAAGCAATGGACGTAGTTCAGTGCTTTCGCGGTCGGTTTCCGCATCTTGCTTTCTTGCAGGCACACTTGTAATTTCAGTCAAATTATCGTCTCCAGTATTGTTCATCGCGATCGTAGATCAGAAACTGCTGAAGCTGATAGGCCCAGTAGTACTGTCGATCGTATTTCAACTGCGCCCAGCCCCTAAATACCCTCGCCGTTCATTTCATTCTAATACAAAAGTAGAGATATGGCAAAATTGTACTAGCATGATAGAGATATGCGATTTCTCTCACAGATGCATAGGATATGATCAGTGCATATCACTAGTAGCTATACTACTGCATTTGAATAATTGCATGGTGAGCAGCACCCTATATAGCAACTGTTTTTCCTTCCTAAGTTCTCTCTTTCTTTGTCTCCTCATGCAGCTGTGTGTTTAATTGATGCACTGGTCCTAACTGGCGTATGTATTTTACTACTGGTGGTAGCTATAGTATTACTAGCAATCACATGCTCCCTATAACTAATATCAGGACATCGTGTCTGCAGCTGGGATGTGTTGCGAATGTTGCACAATGTCTATATATATATATATATATAGTATATAGATAGACATGGTATGTACCTGCATGGCGACAATGACATATGTGTGTCATCTATCATTTACTAGTATTTTAACACCCCTATTCGTGGTTTTGTAGCCTCATCGGCCACATGGCTACCAGTTGCACGTGGAATCGCCGAAAATCAAGACCGTTTATCATACTATAGTCTGTAGTGCTACTATAACAATGTCTTCATATCCAGAGTCCCGCTTTTCGATCCTTTCCAATTCTTGCTGTAGGCTTCGTTGCGACTTCTCGGGAAACTTTAATGCCATCCTCCTTCGGTTTGGGAGTGTCTGCCTGAGAACATGTTGCAGCTGTAGGCTCACAAGCAGGAATCTATTGCATGAGATGGTTTATGTGCAGGCGCTTACAATTCCGGGGCATTGTTCAAAAGTCTTTGATTATGAGATCTTTAGGATCAGGCATGACAGAAACCGCTTCGCTAGTCTACTTTTAATCAAGGAAGTTTCTGATGTCGGAATCTTCGGCTGAGATTTCAATGGTGAACGCTCCATCGTCTTGAATCTCGTTCAGGTGATGTCTGCAGTTGGCGAAACCTCCTGAAACGCGGGTTAGGTTCGCACAATAGACTGATGGGCTCAAAAATCTCCGGTTTGGATTTGCTCCCACATTCGTCCATGGCATCCAAAATAAAAACAGACGAGGGGAATGATCGAGAGCAAGACACGAGCAGTTTTCTGCGTCTCTGAATATGGGGAGTTGCATTCTTAGGATCAAGCTCATCGAAAGTATGGATTGCGAGGAGGCAACCTCAGGCTTATTCGCGATCGACCGCAGCCGTAGGCTTCTAAAATAGCAATTTGGTTATAGTGCCCGCTAGGAATTTTTAGGTTCGCAACTGGGAATATCGCATATTCCTGGTCACGCAGTCCAGTCCGCATGAGCACCCAATTGCAATACGTAGGATAGGAACCTAGCGATCACACGTACCTGGCGATCATTCCCCATATATCACCATGTTAAAACTGAGCGATAAAATTCACTAAATGAGCCCTATAGCTACCAGTATCTATAGGAAAATTCTACCCCTTAGGTAAATTATCAAAAGGTACCTATTCTAGCCCTGCAAACAATATCAACTCAAGTTATAAAGCTTCGGTAGAGTGATTCTGCATTTTGTTATATTTTTCCTCCTTTTTGTCCACACAATTTGAGATTGACAGCCCACTTTGGGTGGGATTTATGTGGCGACTGGTCGCTAAGGTAGGTGTGATCGCTAGGTCCCCATTCTATATACTATAAGTAGTAGACAGAGGTCAGCCCTCGGGTATGTTTGCCTTCAACTTAAGGTTGACAAGAATCACCGGAATCAACTGAATCACTTTCGACAATAACTGAACGTCCAAGTCGCCCTTTGTCTGAAATTCAAAGTTGCACCGCTCTGCAGGTGCACACAGGCTATATGGTTCAGTTTGATCGGCCCAAGTACTATGAGACTGCTATTTCATGTGTCCTTAACACGTTCTTGCGTGGTTTGGATTCACTCCCATAGGTAGCTGCCGGTACCAGTCGGTACAGTAAAACCCATCTGGATCTCACCTTTCCACAACAAACCTGGAACAAATTAATGAACACAGTCACATAGTAATAGCCAGTATACTCCTATTTCATGAAGTACTGGTGGCATACTATATCATGCATAGCACATACTAGTAGTCTACACACCCAGCAGTACCTCAGGCTGCAATGGTCCATACTAATACAGCAGTACTCATGCACCCCCCATATCTGTAGCTGCAATGTTTAATATCCTGGTAGTAGTAGTTTGTACCGTCTGTAGTATGGTACTGCCCTATAAAACCCTCCAGTGTGTTCTCAACACGCTTTTGCATATTTTTTGGAAGCAATATTATTACTATGGGCAAACACAATTGCTACAGTCCCATAAAATACATAGACACACGTTAAAAGCATGCCCTAATTATAGACTATAGCTAATAGTATCGATATTCATGTATTAGTACTTGTGTTCATAACTAGGCACTAGTAGTATCTAATCGAAATGCTGACATGATGGTTGACATTATGATAGTGCATGAGACATACTGGCATATGGTTGCACTGCTGCAGGCTAGTAAACACAGCCAGTAAGTAGCAGCAATGACAACTACTGCTGCAGAAGTATACATGAGCTGATTAAAGGCAGTACAAGATCCAGTCGCTGAATGTTAAAAGGGCAATCAATTGCAAAATATCTACATACACGTAATACTAGCACTAGCGATTGCAAGCAATTGCAGGTTACCTCTGTCCTATTTTGAGGTATGCTACTAGTATATATAGTACCATCAAGCTACCACTGGTACTGGTATAATCATCTCAATACTACCTACTACTATAGGTAGCTCAGTGACATATTATAACACTATGTTATAGAGTCACTGCTAGTAGTACTACTATGCCAATTTCAAACTGCAGCTGCACAATCATCATCATTTTGACATAATGCCAATCAACCTCATAGGTATCTGGCTAAATATACTACATGCATACTAGCCCGTGCAACATGAGCTTAATCTGCTGTTTCTCGAAGCAAAGCATGCCCGAAGAAATCCGTTATAACTCGAACTACCGTCGATTTCCGTCCTACTAGTAGCTTATGTACGCACCGCCCCCTGATATACCAGATTCTATATAGAAGTCGCTATATTACACTCAGATCACCTGGACCAACCAACAAAGGCGCAATCTCACCTAGCGCGGTTTCTTCTGCAGAGGAGGTGCTCCCTGGGTCACAGCTGACAGACTTCTTGGACGTTTTCTCGAGTCATCGACTTGATTGCTAACGGCCGCACTCATTTTCGGACTGCCCTCTCTAGAAAGACTCTCAAACCGTGGTTGATTATCTTCGTCCGCGGGTATGGAACTCCCTTCCACCTGGTCGATCTCATCCGTATCTAACTCAGCAAGCTGCTCAGAGTTGGAATTATACTGCGAAGAAAATCATCAAACTGGTAGTCGGGTTGAGCGCCCAGCGCTTGCGGGTCGAGGAGGGGATCATAGGTAAATGAGCTTTGATTCTCGAAATTCTGGAAGCTGTTGGCGTCAAAGTTTTCCCAGCTGTTTACTCCCAGCACCCCGGCAATTCGTCCAATCGACTGATCTGTCTGATTGACGGCCTGTTCCATTGCGGCGAGACTGTTTCTGTGTTGATCCAAGGGCTGTGGAGGAGGATTGTATAGAGCGACGCCATCAGGCTGTTGAGCGTAGGAAGTGACGGGGAGCGAAAGGTCATTCTTTATAAGATTCTGCCACCACGAAGCATCGCCTGCATTGATGGGAAGAATAGGCTGCGCACCCCCGAACAGATTAGAGAGCTCACGAGCACCCGTCTCCTGAGCCTCTGGTGTGAGTACGGGATTGCTGAGATCAACTTGATTATCCGAAAGCTCTTCAAAGGCGGATGGCCCGGTAATCAAGCCTCGATTTCGGGTAGAGAGCGACCCCGCATTTGGTTTGGTTGGACTGAAAACGGTCGAGAGGAATTTAAGCATTTTGTTGATAGTGGCTTGTTGCTGATCATGACGAGCACGGGCTTCAGCGGCTTCGGTCCATAAGGCTTCATTATCGGCTTTAAGTCGTTTTAGCTCTCCAATTACGGAATTTTGCAACCTTTTGATGTTTCTTATCTCCTCGAACACAAGGGCCATGTCCGCAGAAGACGGGTCGCCATTTGGCATCGGAGCTTCAATGGCAGGATAAGAAGTTGGTTTTGGTTTGACGTCGGGGGAGGCCTGTCGCTTGGCTGATCTGGCCTTTTCGGCCTCGTTCTTTTTGCGAACAATGCTCTGAAGGTCTGGATTGTCCCTTGTGAAATATTCGTTGGTGAACTCCCAGATTTCGGGGGCGTTTTCGGTGTGCAAAGCCCCGTCATGCAAATGCGGAACCTTATGAAAGCCATACACTAATATTCAGAGAGAGGGGGAGACAAACAAGTTACTGTTTAGCTGCCGTACGAAAGAGGCAAAGTTGATTGTTTTAAAGGAACGAGGTAAAACGTGCTCAGCCATGAGTTGAGAGTTGGGGATGATGAAAGATGTTCCCGCATCATTCCAGCGCACATATTCATCTGTCTCTGGATCATTGACTAGACTGAAAGGATATTAGTTAATTCCAATTCCAGAATGAGGAGACGCACGCATATAATTTATTGAGGAACGCAGGCACCCGAGTCTGAGGCTGCGATGGCGGTTGTTGTGCAGATTGGGAAATGATAGCCTGCGGTGGAATAGTTGTTGGCAGTCCGCTATTCATGATTGTGTCTGGCGCAAGTACCAGGAAGAAATCCTGCGTGACGATTTATGGCAAGGTAGGAGAAAAGGAGAAATTGAATTCAATTGAGCCAAACTGAAGCGGATAGAAGCGATTTAGACTGAGCCGATGGTGTCTGGCTTGGAGACGAGATATTTCCTTTGAAGTTTTCGGTTTTCAATTTGAATGCACGGCCGTAGGCTCAGGGGATTAGCGAAGGATATTCGACAACTGGATGCAAAAGTGTCCGGATTAGAGTGTGGCTATGACCCACTTCACAAACACCGAAAACCCTTTGACCAATCATCGCTCAATTCACCTCTGATTGATTGATCTGCGGCTACGAGTGGCGAAATTTTGCAGCTTTATTTGACGCAGATTTTATTCAAAAATTGACGATAGATTTAAGGTACAACCCATATTCACTCGCCGTACATACTCAGGAATTGCTGGCGCTTAGGCCTCCTTCCTCGACCGTTCGAAATATATACACGGGCCTTCAACAATCTGCATTGCATTTACATATCTTAAGACTTGATTCAGTTCGGAAGACAGCGCCCTTGCTTCTCCGCTAATTGAGTGATCATGGCGGGTTCAATCGATGAGACTGGGAAGCTGAAAATTTTGGTGGTGGGAAATGGAGGCCGAGAGCATGCTCTTGTGTGGAAACTATCGAAATCACCCAAAGTTGAATGTATCTACGTCGCTCCTGGTAAGGATCCTCGAAATCGACATTTCCCCCTGTTCTGATCGGGTTTGCTGATATCTTCAACAGGAAATGGGGGAACTGCGACTACGGAAAAGGTAAAGAACGTCAACATTGGCGTCACGGATTTTGCGAAGCTTGTACACTTCGCCATGGAGAACGACGTCAATTTCGTCGTGCCGGGACCCGAAGTTCCATTAGTTGCTGGCATTGAATCTCACTTCCGCAAAGGTTATTTCTCCTTTTTATAAGCTCAATCTTAAGTCGGCATCGATTGCTTTGGGCCTAGTCAAAAAGCCGCTAGGATGGAAGGGTCGAAGGCATTCTCAAAAGATTTTATGATACGCCATAATATACCGACGGCCAGGTTTCAGGTATGAAGCAGCTGGATATCTATAAATTCTGATATTTTCAGAGCTTCACATCATTTAAAGAAGCAGTCAATCATCTGGAGACGATCTCATACAATGTTGTGTTGAAGGCAGACGGACTGGCTGCGGGGAAAGGTGTTATTATACCATCATCTAAAGAGGAAGCTAAGCAAGCTTTACATGAGATGATGGTTGAAAAGGTATTCGATGACGCAGGTGAAAATTTTCCATCTTTGTCCGGGACTAAGGAATAGGGAATAAAGTCGTGATCGAGGAATATCTAGAAGGTGACGAGATAAGTGTCTTGGCCTTCAGTGATGGATATACAATCGTGCCTTTGCCTCCTGCTCAAGATCATAAGAGAATTTTTGATGGCGATACAGGACCCAACACCGGTGGGATGGGCTGCTATGCTCCTGCACCGGTAGCAACCCCTGAAATTCTCCGCGAAATACAGAAGACTGTTCTTCAACCCACGATCCATGGAATGCGGAAGGACGGTGAGATAAATTCTTCCAGCCGAGCTCATCGTAGGGTTTCCTTTTGTTGGATGTCTATTCACAGGCTTTATGTTGACCAAGGACGGTCCAAAAGTGCTAGAATACAATGTACGCTTCGGGGATCCAGAGACGCAGACGATCATCCCTCTACTCGAGGACGATACTGATCTGGCTGAGATCATGCAGGTATTCAAGGTAATTCAATGTTAGACTAATACGTAGGCGTGCGTTGAACGAAGGCTTGATGCCGTCAAGATTGGGGTGAAACCGGGCTACTGTGTCACAGTCGTAGCTGCAGCTGGAGGGTATCCTGGTACATATGCAAAGAATTTCTTCATCACTCTATCTGAGTCTCCAAAAGGTAAAATCCCCTAAGAATGTTCTTAAATCTAGACACCATCATTTTCCATGCTGGTACGACTGTTGGGCCAACAGGCCACCTCTTAACAGCCGGCGGGCGAGTCATAGCTGCTACAGCTCTGGCAAAGGATTTAAAATCTGCAGTTTGCCTCGCCTACGAGGGTATGGAGTCTATCAAATTTGCTCAGATGCATTTCCGTAAGGACATAGCCCACAGGTTTCCCTCAGTGTGAATCTGGCCTGATTTCCAGGGCATTTCGACAGAGTCAGATCCAAGGATCGAAACGTCTGACCTATGAAGGTGCTGGTGTGTCTATCGATGCTGGGAATGAATTGGTACGGCAAATCAAGCCTTTAGTCAAAGCTACACAGAGAAGTGGTGCGGATGGAGAGATAGGTGGTTTTGGGGGCCTTTTTGATCTGAAGGCGGCTGGATACCGAGATCCCGTTTTGGTTGCTGGAATCGATGGTATTGGCACGAAAATCAAGATTGCTCAAGCCATGCAGAAGTTTGACATGATTGGTACGCATTCTGTAGTCTATTTCTGACCTAGGCATTGATCTTGTGGCAATGAATGTCAATGACGTTCTGGTACAAGGAGCCGAGCCGCTCTTTTTTCTAGACTATTACGCTTGCGGGAAGTTAAACGTTCCTGATGCGGTGGCGTTTGTGAAGGGTGTGGCAGATGGATGCCTACAGGCCGGTTGTGCATTACTGGGCGGTGAAACCGCTGAGATGCCTTCTCTATACACCGGGGGCGATTTTGATGGAGCTGGTGCGGCGGTGGGCGCGGTGGAGAGAAGCAATATGATTCCACGGACTGATATTGTTGCTGGCGACATCCTGCTTGGTCTCGCTTCAAGCGGCTGTCATTCGAATGGATTTTCACTGATACGCAAGACTGTCGAGCTCTCACGTCTTTCCTATGATGATATCGCCCCTTGGGACTCACGAACCACGGTTGGCGCAAGTCTTCTTAACCCAACCAAGATCTATTGCAAGCCATTCCTTGCCGCGCACAAACGAGGATTTATCAAAGCTGCAAGTCATATCACTGGTGGAGGTTTTGTAGAGAATATCCCAAGAATGTTACCACCGAGTTTGAGTGCAGTCGTGGATGGATCTTCGTGGAACGTACCAGCAGTCTTCAAATGGTTGGCCAGGGCCGGGAATATCGATGTTAGCGAACTGAGCAAGACTTTTAACATGGGAATTGGTATGGTATTAGTTATCTCACCGAAAGACCTCGACGAGGTTACATCGTTGCTCCGAACCTTTGGGGAAGATGTAATTGAGATCGGTCGACTTGTAACTCGCGGGGATGGAATGGCAGGTTGCATTATCGAGAACGGCGATGGATGGGTTCACTAAGAAGGGAGATACTCCTCTTGAAAGAGTGCAATGTTGTTTTTGTGTTCAAAAAACCGGATCAATTGCCTGTAGTCTCCCAATTATATCACGCACATTCTCCCAAATATCGGCCTCTTTCTCACGGGCCGTCCGAGTAAGCCCAGAGTGCTCGCCAGCGATCGTAGAGGATGCTTTGGAAAGGGCCTGGATATTCTTCCGCAAAATAGTTGTGACTTCCTAATAGATTAGAACTTTATCACGGGTTCTATGCAATTCCTCTAAGAGCCGAGCGAAAGTCTCCGCATGCGTACCAAACTCCTCTTTTCTTGACTGGATATCCTCTCCAGGCGCAAGTGATTGTATAGCAAGCCCACTTTCTCGCAGCAATTCAATCACCTTCTACAATTAGTGAGTTTACATCTAGCAAAGTTCGTACTTGTTCTACATGGTGTAGTTCGTTTATTCTCTGAACACATTCTTCGTTCATCAAGGGATTGCACTTGATCAAGTCTTGGTTGCGGGAGGTATGTGAAATGACAAGACAATTAACACGGTCCGGGTTAAAACCCGATAAGGGTTAGGGATACGCGTTTCAGGAAACGTGATTTCTTCTGGCAAACGCGACGACGCATCGCGTGCCCCTGAAAGCGACCGGAGAGCAGATCCAGTGTGCTTTCAAAATGGAGGAAGTTGAACTGGATCAAACGTTGCGCGATTCTGTGACGGGGCTGGTATCTGCTCTAGGAGGGATTGACTACTCTCAACCGGACCATCCGTACGTATTGGGAGACGATGCACTTGGGTGTTTGAAAGACTTAAAAAAATGGGTCAAATTCTACGGCTCAAGCGGAAAGTTAGACGCTCTTCGATGCATAGCAGACACGAACCTCGTCTCTCTGGATTTGTGTCAAATACTGGGACGGTTTAAAGAGGGTCAGGAACATGACAAACTCAAGTGGCGCGTTGCACTCAATTGCCGTAACTTCCTGCCAATCGATCATTAACTTACTACATCTTAACAGTGGAACTGTTAGTTCAGTTAACTTGGCAGATCGAGCTTAGCCCACATCGTCAAACAGAGCAGGTGCAATATAAATACGAAACATCTCTCAAATCTGCACAAATTGGGTATAAAAATGCCTTGTTACATCATCCGCAGCACAATATCCTTCGTCCTGTTGTTCGAATTGCCCTTCCCTCCATGGCCGTTCCAAGACGAGATAGACCAGAGCGCGACGAACAAATCATTGCCCTGGTAATATCACTGCTTCGAAATCTTGTAGAAATAAGTAGTCGGGTTGCAGAGGCATCTGGAATAGACCGCCAAAAAAATGAGAACTCTCGAAGCGAGACTATCCTCGCATTTGAGAAGAGCGATATCTTTACTCTGTTAACAGCTCTTGCTTCGGGCACCACAGATGAATACGAGAAGGTCGACTGTTTGCTGCTCGAGACTCTTTATCATTTGGTAAAAGGTGTAAACTGTAACGATTTGTTTGCAACAACTCTCGAGATGAGATCGGTATTGCAATGGTCTTCAGATCTAACTTTAGAAACCACTAGACGATCTGAGTAATATGCTCCGTAAAGAGGAAGATATCAAACGGCAGAACAAACGATTCGCATCTACCCGTCATAATCGTTTTGGAACTATGATCTCGGTTGTGAAGGAAAATGAACTCAGACTTACAGTTGCGGGTCAAACTACTCTTCACAAGGACGAGGCTCACACGCTGGAAAAATTGGATGCCGCAAAGAAGTTTGTCAACAAGCAGAAGACTGTTGAAGCCGTATGTTTTCATCATTTGCGTCGTTGACTCGCAGAACGATCTTGCCAAGCCTGTTCAACTGACTAATGATGCTCGAATAATCTTTCGCAATTTTGTCATTTCTTTTCTCGACTCGTCCTTCAATTGTATTCCCCTCGCTTCATAAACTGATCCAAAAGCCCTTTCTGCCTCTGTTGTACGTGCCATCGAACGAGAAAGTCCTCGATGCCATGATGCACACCGCCACCAACTTCTATATGTAATCGGATGGTTTTTGAGAGCACATTCTGTCAGTCACGCGAAAGGGCCAAAAGTACCTGATCAGATTGACTATGGAAATGTTGCGTCGGTATTCGACCGCAGATGTCTTGTGATAGTTTTGCGTATCATGCGTGACGCATCTGATCACAAGAATTGGACTGAACTGCACGCTGCTATGGAGTGCTTTGAAGAGCTCGTACCTCTCTGTTCAAGCACTGCTTATGCAAGTTAAAAGCCGTGCAGACCATGTGGTTGGGAAAATCCGAAGAATACAACGAGATCGCTGACAATATCCTGTTAAATCTCTTCTACGATGAGAGCAACCTCGATCTTATTGCTCACATAGTTCGAAGCTACAAACGGCAATCCTTCGGGTTTGCGTATATACTATTGCAAAGCTAATGACAAGATATTTAGATGCATGCACTTCGCTTGCGCATACGGTTTTGAAGCTGCTGGAGCAATACTCACAAGATCATCATGTTTACGTGAAGTCCAAGCGCCAAAGGAAAAAGACACAAAAGGACGCAACTTCTGGGGGAGAGAGCGAATCCGAAGACGACCGTCCCAAGGCTAAAAGTGTGGCTGAAAAGGCTTTTCAATTCACAGCATTTGAGATGGTTGCTTCTAATTTCTGAAACTTTTCTTCTAATCCACAGAAATTTGTCAACGATCATTGTATTGATACCTATCGATCTCTCCTGTCACATTATGCCGAGCTACGTCCGGACCAGATTAAACGGGTGCTCGTCTACTTTCATAGAATTTTCGTCAAACGAAAGCAGCAAGTTATCCTCTATCGTCTCGATATATGCGAGCTGCTCTCTCGCATGGTCCACGATGAGATAAGTATTCCGAAGGGGTCGTCGATTCGGACACATCTCGAAGATTTCGTGACGCATTATACTTATACAATGACCAAGGCACTTACTAAGAGTCCTATCTTGTACGTGGAGGTAGAAAACCTGCCTGGCCTCTCTCGCTGATTTCTAGTTGCTTTTTTCAAAAATTCCTGCAACAATCTATTACCTTCAACATGGCGAGGAAAAGGTCAAGAGTGAGCCCAAACGTCCTCGACCCGCAGCTGAACTTGAGGTCCGTCCTGGGCGTAGCAGAGAGGATCAGATCGCCGTTGTAGTTGCTTGTCTTCTGGATGAACAGAAGAGCGATGCCCTAGATTCAGTCAAGACCATATTCAACCAAGTCTTGCTGGAGCTGCGAGTGTGGGAACAAGCTGAAATGGGTAGGAAAATGTTAGAAGATATGGAAGAAGCCAGACCAGAAGATGGTCAGAATCTTGCCCGTCCTGACGTCCGTAAGATCTGACCTTGGCTCTGTTAATTCAGGACTCGATTTTGGGAGCGACGATATGAAAATGGCGTTTTTTAAGGACGGAAAATTACAACTTTTACTGAAGTTGATGGGAGCTGAGCGTGTAGGAGAAAGAGGTTCGCCTT
>Ga0335078_10006443_pt1 | contig 17368 bp, 22 predicted proteins | sample Lox_Sample_32_FD_206711 | JGI IMG/M metagenome (GOLD analysis project Ga0335078, IMG submission 206711) | Soil microbial communities from Loxahatchee National Wildlife Refuge, Florida, United States - Lox_Sample_3.2 | ecosystem: Environmental > Terrestrial > Soil > Wetlands | place: USA... | reverse complement strand
CGGTTTCCATGATCCAGTTGATGACAATGATGTGGATGAAGGCAAAGATACCGATGACGACGATTGATGAAAGGTGGTGTGGTACAGAGAGGAGTATGGAATGATAGGAGTCATGAAAATGGTGTGGGAGCATACATAGCTCATGGTGTTTGTTTTTGTTGTTTCTTCTTGTTTGCTGGTAGTATGGCATGGGGTTTTTTCTTGTAGCATTGTGCATTATAGTAAGGCGCGAAGTATGCACGGAAAAGACTTAATCTCCATTTCAGCGAGCTCTGACTAATTCTACCTGATCGCTTATCTTTCCAACAGTCTCCCACCCTTAAAGTCTGCTTTCTCCCATGAAAGCACAGACACGATTCATCCATATCGATTCCGGCGCTTCTTTGGACAGTGATGCAGTCGAGAATTTCTTACTCCACTGACTGAGATGGGTTTAACGTGCCGAGGATGTGTATTTCGATCGTGTTGATTGTTTAGATTATTGGCCATAGCCACCGTGGTAGGAATAAAAATCTCCTTTGAGTACCGACTGTTCGGCGATGTTGACATTGGTGTTGAGGATGAACGTGCTAGTGCAGAGGGTGTGTGTGAAGAGCCTCAATTGACATAGTGGCTGCGGACTGTCGGGTTGCATTAGCAAAAGCAGAATTCGTGTGGGAATACAGTTTTGGTCGTGGGACTGTATTTTTGTGGGGGCGTAAACCCAATTCGATCGGAGACATAAAGTTTTGGTCATGGGACTGCATGTTCATGGGGGTGCAAGCCCGATTCTTCGTGGTGGCAGACGACCGCCCGTCCTCCATATTTAAACCCCGGCATGACCCCCTATTTAATCTCCCGTATACGCAGTTGGAAGGACTGTGAGAGAAATTCCTGGCATTGGAATTGAAATGCAGCAAAAGAAAAGTGACATCCATCCCCCATATTCTTGATGTAAAAATAGTTTGTTGCATTGATTTCTTGAGGAGTTATTAATATTACATGACAAGGTTTCATCTAGAATTACAAAGTCTGAGTTGAGATAAAAGCGATTCACTAATCTTAACTCGTACTCTCATCAGCTCCTTCCACAAGACGGTCATTTTTATTAATAGCTCTGCTTTTGATCAGATTTCAATTAGGTCTGACAATATGACATCTTGTGTATTTTGATTTTGTCTGACAACATCACGTCATCTTGTCTTATCTAAAGTAAAATTTTCATATCATCGTGTTGTCTTATCTAAAACAGTATTATTATGTCGTCATCATCTTTCCACGGTGGGATCCCTCTATCATTTCAAACTATTATTCATTATGAAGCTAAATATCAAGCTCTCATTTGTCTTTTATGTCATCATACTATTGAACTTAAGGCGGCAGAGAAACACCTTATGAAAAATCATTGAATTCATTTTAATAAGAGAAGGGAATTAAGAATGGTGTTGAAGAATATAGATGCAGTTGAAAAAATCAATACTATTTCTATTCCTATTGACAATCAAGAACTCATTAAAGGTCTTACGATATATGTAAAGCGCTGTTGCTTTACTAAGTTTTGAGTCTTAGTTTTGACTCAACAGGTGTCTAGGGTTCTGAGGTTCAGGGTTCAGGGTTCGAGGAGTGAGAAATCCGAAGTTCATATCTAAAATCTAACTTGCGATCTGTCTTCTTTTCCCCTCTTTTCAAGGGAGTCGTCCGTCTATTTATACTTGTTCTAAACTCCTTCCGTGTAACCATGATTATAAATCCAATCCTTCTAAGCATCTTTTGGAACTTTCTCTTTTCTTCTTTTTCTTCTTTAGAATCCTTCCGGCATTTTCCGTCTCTTTCTAGAATTCTTCCGGCAATTTCCGTAGAATTCTTCTAGCGTTTTCCATTCCTTTCTATACTGTATACTTACGTATGCCAGTACATTACAATATATGATGGTTATAAATGTAATGATTGTGATAAAATGAAAACGGTTAGTCTTCCTGTTATTCGATAGCATCGATATAATGAACATCAGTACATTAGACATCAGGTCAATTGGAGTACAGTATTTCTTCAGTGTTAGTATAGAGTTGAGAATTCAAAGTATTGAGTCATAAAAATAGAGACAAATAAAGAGGTGATAACAGAAGTAGGAAGGGATTTAGAAAGTTGGAGTCGACGAATGAAGAAATTGAAAGAGGAGCGATTAAATTAAGTTATGAGAAAAGAGTTGAAAGTTACAAAACGAAGTAATGCAGATGATATGACACCATGGTTAATGTTTACGAAGTGGCCAGAAATATTTAAAAGAAAGGATATTTATAATATTAGAAGATTGAAGTATAAGAATCTAGATGGAGATTTAAAAGAAAGGTTTAAACAATAGACTGGAAAAAGGATAGAGTTACTGAGTTGATCAGTTGAGATTATTGTTTCTTGGTCAAAGGAAACACTTACAGGTACTTTATTAAGTATACGAATGTGGCTTCACAGTGTGGAGAGAATGAAGTCAGATAGAAGGCTATTTAAATTGGTTTAAAAAACTATTACGGAGGTTCAATATGTGAGATATTGGAAACAGTTCTTATTTTATTGCTTTTGAGTAACTGATGTAAAGCACTCTTGCTTTACTAAGTTTCGAGTCTTAGTTTTGACTCAACAGGTATTTAGGGTTCTGAGGTTCAAGGTTCAGGGTTCAAGAGATGAGAAATCTGAAGTTCGTATCTAAAATCTAACTTGAAATCTGTCTTTTTATCTGCCTTCTTCAGGGGGAGTAGTCCGTCTATTTATACTTGTTCTAAACTCCTTCCATATAACTATGATTATAAATTTCATCCTTCTAAGCATCTTTTAGAACTTTTTCTTTTCTTCTTTTTCTTCTTTAGAATCCTTCCAACATTTTCCATCTCTTTTTGGAATTCTTTTGGCAATTTCCATAGAATTCTTCCGATATTTTCCATTCATTTCTATACTGTATACTTACGTATGTCAGTATATTACATACTCCTACCCCTTGACTTGACTCTATCTATAGATGTTCTTCATTATTTTTTGATTGAAAAGGTTTATCAACATTTTCATCGTCGACTATTGTATAATAGATGGATACTCCATGGTGTTCCTAGATAGGGGTAATCCATATCTCTCACTCAATGATATTCGAGGAATATGAGAATTGTCAATTTTTGTTCAAAAATGGAACGAAAAGTGAGAAAAATGCATGAAAAAGTTCGATTTTCAGCCAATTTTTTTACATATATCATTTATGAGGGGGCCGGTTTTACTGAGATTGGGGTAGAAGCATGCATGATGAACCAATAGTAATCTTCCTTATTTTAATCAACATCGGATATGGATGGCATCTTCCATTCAATAAGGTTTGAGGAATATGAGTGTTGATAATTTCTTGTCGAAACAAGGTAAAAAGTGAGAAAAGTATATAAAAATGTTTATTTTTTTGTTAGTTTTTATATACATATTGTATTCAGCGGCTGAGATTATGGTAAACATATATTCGATAGACTAACAGCAATTTTGTATCAAATGAGTGTATATTTGTGTGTGGTGCCTACCCACAATAATCGACAGAAAGGAGACGTCTTTCTCACCTTGAAGGCAATCGGACCTACTACTACTACTACTACTATATAATTACTTCTGAAAAGTAGGGTATATTCATAAATATTTTAATTATTCGACTTTTACATCCTTTTCTCTTTGTTTATTTACCATTCTTTTTCTCTTAATCTTTTTCTTTTTACATTTTACAGTTTATTTTTCTCATTCTCCGATCTATTACATCCCATCCTTTTTTAATCCTTTCTCATTCAGATGAATTATTTTCTCTAATCTCTTAATCTTTATTTATCTTCATAATTCATTCCAGCTCAACACATCCTCTTCTTTTTATTCTTTTTATTCTTTCACTTATTCTCTCTCCTTTTTCTTTCTTTTCAATACCCATTCGGGTGCGTCTTGGATGTTTTTGTTTTTCTTTTGATTGCATCGTGTCTAGATTGCTTTGGTAATTACTCTTTCTTTCAAGTTTGATTCATTCAACTAATATTCTTGTCTTTGATTTTAGACACGCAACATGAATCGTCCATTGCTTCATTGTGAATCCGAATATGGTGTGCTTGTTTGCTTGACTTATAATAATGTCTTTCCATGGAATCAAATCGTCATTCATCTTCATCATCGTCATGGTTTTACTATCGATTTGTATGGTCAGATTCTTAGGCCTTTCGAATACAAAGCCCTGGCTGAGGATTGAAAACATCTTCATCGTCCATCTGATGAATCGGCCTCCATCAAAGGATTGAAAATTAGAACCAGTTACATGTGCATAGGATGTGGACATCGAACCATCAATCCATACATCGCCAAAGGACATTGAAAATGTAGAGGACAAGTTCATCGAGTTCATTTGCAATGTTGAAATTTACAAGGTGCCTCTGTATATTGGATCGTCACTTCTCTCGCTCAGGACCCTGTTACCACCAACGGTTCACAAGCAGGTTCGTTTCATTCCCGATCAAAGCCTTATTTTATAATATATTTACTGATGATATAGAGCTGTCATTACAAGAAATTGTCATTGAAAAGGTATTACAGTAAGAATGTCGATTATAGGAGAAAGAAGAATCTCGTCACATCGAAGCGAATGCCAGCGACGATGTCAGTATCTGGCATAAGTTCATGCAATGGACTGATACATTTTGTGACAAAGATCTTACAGTAAGCAAAAAACATTAAATGTTCATATCATTTTGTTAACGATTATCTTTAGTTGATTGAATCATTTTATCTTTTTCAAATCAAGAACGTCAAAGTTCAGGCTTTGATGAATATTAGTGAGGTCAAGCTTTGGGTCGTGAGTGATGCCGTCGATAAGCTCATACAATGGACTCTGAGTACGGTGACCAGACTGAGAAGAAGCTCGAACATGTTGCTTCTATGGATTAAAAGCTATGGTTTCAATGATCTAAATAGATGCCTATTTTGCCTTCCTCAGGAGCCTACGATGGTCAAGAGATATGTAAATCTCTGGAAACAGTTTCTTTTTTACATACTTCATATATCTCTACTCGAGGAATCTACACTCGATCGAGTATATGGAATTCATTTTACTGAAAATCAATTCATGATCATTCGACAGCTGTTGAAAATGTTGAACGAGTATGATGAAGACAAAAACGAATATCAATCGAATGAAGAAGATGATAATTATAAAGATGAAGAGAATGACGATTTCTATCAATATGAACCAGATGAAGATGATGAGAATGATGACAAGAATGATAATGAGGATATGAACATGATCAATCCAGAAGATGATCGGATTAATGACAACGATGATGAATATTTGACTCGAGTGGCTGAAAAAGTGATGCAGCTGTCGATAACATTTATAACTCAATACTTTCCTTCCGGCGATGATCTTTCCAGTCCCTTGGTTCATTTTGTGGATATTCTTAGCATCAGTAACAGATTCGGTTGATTCAACGAGGCTTACAATTACACCTCATATGTTGCTAGTCTGATGTGGATGACTCGACTGTTAATGATAGAGTATGCATTGTTAAGCTGAGAATATACCATCCTGGACTGGCCTTCTCATGAAGTGTATGAGAAAAAGGGCGAACGTTTGAGGCAGTTTCATCGAGATCATTTGATCTGAGGTTCGTTTAGTCCGATGAATCGGCTTATTTATGTGTTGGCCTTTGGGAAGGAGATGATTAAGGCTATCGCTCGATCCAGTTTGCTGGTGTGGGATCCAGATTATCAAGGCGTCCAGATGAAGGAGATTCATCTGTGGCTAGATGCATTCAAACAGTTCATTCAAGATGGAATTAAATCGACTAAGGAATTTCTTAAAAAGCAATTGTTTTTTGGAATAAATCTGTCGAAGATCGATTTGAAAAAGATAGATGACGTTCTAGGAAACACCGAATCCTCGTACTCCTTCCTAAAGGAATCCACAGAAAAACTACCAAATGGATGTGAATTCATGTTGAATCTCATGAAATCCACCAATCCCTCCAAACAATTGATCAATGCATAAGGCCACTGGGATATAGTAAAGATGAGGGAATATTTGAAAACGAAGAAGCAATTTCTGAAGAAGTTAATGAAAGGTATTACTCGAAGCTTTTAAATTCATTTCGCTTATCTGTTAGATATATATTTCAATGGCCGACAGCCGTCCAGAGGACATGAGCTCGGGTCCATCAAGTATAGAAATATGGAAAACATTCCTCATAATTACATTCTTCACAATGGAAAGGGTTACACGATTGCAGAATATCACAAGGTCAAAGCGAGCACAAATTATTCTTTTTACATCATTCATTATTTGCCTGAGTCAGTTGCCATTCTTATCTCTCTCTATCTTATATACATCCGTCCATTCGCTAAGATGTTGTTCCACAATGCTATGTCGCTTCAGAGGAAGATCAGCACTATCGTGGCCAAGAAAGATCATCCTCGTAGCGTATCCAAGCAAGCCGATTGACGACAAATCAAAAAGAGAGCTGTCAGAACCGCCAGAGCCGCCAGATCCATCAGATTCATCATAGTCGTTATCAAGGAAGATGAAACATTGAATCATAGATATATCTTTTGTTTTGATGAATCTTTCAACAAGTGTTGGACGGGCACAGAACTGTCCAAAATTCTGCAAGAGGAATCCCTCCAATGACTGAGAGTCAAGATTAAATTGTGGGCATGGCGGCATATCATCATCGGCATCACCAAGGCACATTTGAAAGAGATCGCTTCTTTTTTCTCCAAAGATGAGAAGGCTTACAAGGAACTACTTGAGAGGAATATATATTATAACATTTTCCTATGGCAAGCCGGGCATCAGAAAAGGATCAACATGTCGATGTACGGTTTGGACGCTGCCTTTCTCAGCCGACTTCAGCTGGCCCTATTGAGTCTGTATCGTCAAATTTCTAGAATATGGCATCATTGACTCAGTGTTTTAAAAGCAGGAGAAGAACCTGTGGATAGCTCAAAAATCATTAAGGAGAAGCAAGGGCCGTCAATGAATGAAGATGAATGAGAAGAGAAGCCTGTGCCTACAAGAAAGAGGCAGAAGCTCATGGATTCAGAGACTCAGACCACTCCAAAGAAGAAGGTGACTTCATTGGATATAAATGTGAAGGATTCTCCTTTGACTAAAAAGTTGATAGAGAAGGTACAGAAAGTAGAGATGATGCTGAGGATGACAAGAAAAGCTATAAAGATAAAGAAACGGAGCAGAAATTTGTTCAATAAATTTAGAAATGTCGACTTAAGTGACATTTGTTTCCTTTCATATGAGATTTAGATTGTTCAGTGTATCATTCACAATGAACTTGTATTTGGACTCTATATCTAGGTTACCATATTCGTCACGTGAAATCTATTCACTATGACAGAGAGGTATCATCGGAATATCTTTAGACACATTTATAGAATAATCACAAGATCGATTGTTTAGATGATATCTTGAATTCTATCATCATTGGACATGGATTGATGACTCTCGATACACTCAGAGCTTTGAAAAAAAAAACTGTCGTATTGAAAGTGGCTATCGGCGGAATCACAGTGGAAAGGGGCCACAAGTGCATAGAGTGTGGTCATTGCACTCCCATTTAGAGATCGATGATGAATCACTTTGTGAAAAAACACACAGGTAAAGATATGAGGGAGTGCACAGAAGCAGACATTCAAATGTAGACACCGTTCGGGGGTGAATTGAAAAAGTGATTCGAAATCGTGGATCGAAATGCGATAGAGGTGGATGAAGAAAATGAATCAGCGTAAGAGGCAGTTAAAGTATTGCTTGCAAAGAGGAGATATAAGGCATGGACATCGACGGGAAGAGAGGAGAATGTGTGATTGCTTAATGGGTTTGTTACATGCATGCGATGGGATATTTTAATCGAGGGGCATGATAAGAAGCAGCTAAGGGCTTTAGCAATGATTGCAAAGGATAAAGACCTATTGCACAAAGTGTTGAAGGTCTCGAAAAAATATTTCATGGAGATTTCTAATAAGGTATGTGTAGAAGACATGCTGCTAAAGCGAAAGATCGAATCGGAACAGTAGGTGACTGAATTAGATGAGATTAATGATTAGGAACACGTTTGGAAATATGCCATTCAAGGCAAGTGATCAAAAAAGTACATTGGCTGGAAATTTAAAGATGTTTATACGATTGCTTTTTTCGGTGCTACGTACGATCGAACAGAGTTATAAATGGAATAAGGAATATCCATTCGATAGAAAACAGAAAGCTGCAGTGTAGGCGCTGAGAGAAGCTATCGATGTGGAAGAAGTTGACAATGACATGGTGAAGGAAGCGATTCATCGACTCGGGTTAGCATTGTTCTGTAAAAAGCGAAGAAGCATTGTGAAAGGCGACTTTGCATATTCCATCTATCGATTTCTGGTCATCAGCACGATCAAAGAAGGGTGTAGCTTCATACAGGAATTGGACATCACAAACATCATCGTGAAATTGTAATGGACTTGCCACGCTATGATATATAACGAGATGATGCGATCTATAGAAACGATGACGGAAAAACAAGTGTGGAAGAAATTGGAAAAGTTTGTCAAAGAAGGTCAGTACATGGCTTTCAATTCGATTTGGCAGGTGTTACATCTAGCATCCATGATCGTGTATGGCACGAGTGGAATGCTACAAATCAAATGACTGGATGATGATCATATAAAGGCGAGCATCAATGGAAAGGCGGTAGAATTGGACAACATTAGTAAGTTCATTTTCGATAGGGTCGAGGCAGCGAAGATCATCTTAAAAAAAGAGATTTTGTTGGGTCATGATTTTGAGAATTTCGAATATACTTTTGTGAAGATAATGAATGTCTTGTGGAATATACAGATTGGATATTCTTTCATCGACAGCCACGATAATGGCTTTGTGAAATTCAAAGACAAATTAATGGAGACAATGCTGAATGATCCGCTTATCAAACTGCAATTTATCAAGTGCATCAAAGGAGGAAAGGTCGAATGGAATAAGGATGGATGCAAAAGGTGGCTGAAGGCAACATGGGCATTTCTAGAGAAGATGGTTATCACAATTCATATCGCATATAGTCAACCAGCGAGGGTGAAAGAACTGGCTACAGTGATGATCAAAAATTAGATAAATAAGATGCGAGGGTCATACTGGTCATGAGGAAGGTCGATGATTGTGATCGGATATAACAAGACCCATTCGACGAATGGAAAAGACAAATTGATCGTACAGTTTTTGCCGGAGGAGGTCGAGGATCTACTTGTCAAGTATCTCACGCTGGTGAGGCTGGCAGAAGCGTTCATCGTAAAACAGATCGAATGTGACAGTTTCGAGAATTACGAAAACATGCTCTTCATGGATTATGAACGTATATGGGATGGGAAACGATTCTCAGAAATTTTCATATACGAAATGAATAAATGGGGGCCGGCATCGATGAGATTTCAGGAGTATCGTCAGATAGCTAATCTGTGGATGAAGAAGCACTTGAAGCAGATCAAGCTGGATGAAGATGTGCTAGATCATCAGTCAAGTCATAATTCAGAGATGGCAGAGGCAAGATATGGGATCATGAGTGAGCACATGGATAAATTAACCTCGAAAAAGCTTTTCGCATTCTTTTACGTGAGTCGGAAGTGGCATCGATTACTAGGATTCAAGATCAGAAAGAATGGAATAAAGAGAAAGGTGGACAAGGAGGTGGAAAAAGGTGAGAAAGAAAGCAAGATTTCGATCGATCGAGGTGAGATTGCAGTGCTGGTGAAGAGCAGAATCGAAACAGGTTTAAGGGAGGTTCGGAGGAATTTTTGAACTCGACGGTTTAAAGAGGAAAATCGGAACTTATCTACGACAGTATCAGCGAGTAGTAAAACTCTGAAGGCACTATGTAAGTTTTATGATGATAAATAGGCAACGTTCAAGTCGTCGTAGCAAGCGAAAGTGCTACAGTTGGTTATCGATGAAAAGAAGGATGTTCTCATAATTCTCTCGATCGGTGGAGGGAAGAGTCTTCTGTTCTTTCTCTCGACTCAAATGGAGTTCGGAATGACGACGATAATGATTGTCCTGCTGCCCCCAATACACCACACATTTTTCCCCTATAAATATAGGACAGACAACAGAATTACCTCTAAACTGTATATACATTACTACTTACTACATTACATACTTCCTTTTAAGAAATTGATAATCCACACTACAATCTTCGCTTAATCGAATGGTTCCACAGATTCACATTGTACCTTCCAGTTAACCACAGTCTTGGAGGATATCAGGCATACCGTCTGGGAAATTCTCTGACAGCCATGTCACAACATGGCCCATTTTATGCCATTCAGCAAGCTTTATTGCTGTAAATCCGTCTTGAGTCTTCAGTCCCACATCCGCATTTCTATCATATAACCACTTGACTATTTCGAGTTCCCCTGATATTGCGACAATATGTAATGGTGTAAATTTTGAATAATTTGTAACACAATTAATGTCTGTAATCATCTCGTCCATGAGCCACTTCACCGTCTTGTAATGGTCGTTACGGAAAATGGTCGATCCGGTAATTGTGAAATGTAAAGTCGTCCACCCATTGTTCGCAATGTGAATGGTTGTGGCTTTCTCACCCAAGAACTTCACAATCTCATAATTTCCATAGAATGCTGTGAGATTTAATGCTGTCCAGCCAAGCCCATTGACTTCGTCCAAACCGAATTTGAGTAGCCTTTTGATTAGTCCTTGCAGCTCGAAGCATCCTGTCCAGATATATCCGAGACTCACCACATTGATATCCATCTGTTTGAACTCAACTAACCATTGTACGGTTTCCATGCTTCCTCGGTTTATCACCAATTGCAATGCTGTCCACCCCTCTAACTTCTCTAGTAATTTGAGGTCAACACCCTTCTCATCTACTAACTACTTGAGAATGTTCAGACGACTGTGTCCAACCGACGCGTGAATAAGTGACACAGGGTTTTCTATAGGAGTCTTGTCATACAGCCACTGTACCACTTCCAGATCACCACTTTCTGCGGCTCGGTCCAGAGGGGTATAACCCCGCCTATCCTTTACATTAATCTCTGTCTTCTGTTCTACCAAATAAGTGACAAGTTTCAAACCCGCATTCCCTGCCGCTATGTATAAGATTGTCAAGTCGGAGTCGGAGTCCACTTCATTTACATTTGCGTGCTTTCCAACTAACCACTAGACGGTTTCTAACCTCCCTCTCTCAGCAGCGATATGTAAGGCCGTTTGTCCTAATCGCTTATCTTTTATATCGATTTGACCTGGACTAGTGATCCATGTAACTCTTTCGATGATGAAATCGTCCGTTAATGGTAACATGAGGATGAATTCGAGTTAGTTTGCAATCATGAAATGAAGGAATGGGAGCGAATAAGTAATGGTATCACCAAACTGGCCTACCGCTTTTCGTCTTAGGGGATCCATAAATATTTTCAGGGTCGCCTGCTCAACTGCAACTTCTCTCGAAGATTCCTTCAACGTCCTGCTATGAGAAGCCCAAAAGTCGACTGCATAAGCGTTCAAGGCATACGAAGCTAGTTGTGACTCACTTCTGGCGTACAGTTTGTACATTATGAACAAGGATCGTGATGTAGTGAAAAATGAAAGGTCTTGAAGGTATGTTAACAAAGTCAGGCAAATCTCGAAAGGCGGAAGCAGGATCTCATCGGAATGCTCTTCGAGGAATGTCACTAGGCCTGAATTTTCCTCGTGGTCGATGAGTCCTCCACAGCTTTGGACGATGGATTCGGGAGGTGAGATGTTGAGTGGATTGAGTGGCCGGCCAAATAGCCAGCCAATCTCTACAGCTAGACCAGCTTGAAGTTCTCTCATCGCAAGGACTTTCTGGACATAGAAAATTCAAGATAATATCTTTTGCTGTAAATGTCCTTTGATCAAAAGTCATTCGCTTCATGATATCATGGTATGCCTCGGTCGAAGTTGATAGAAACTTGCCCAGTCGTCGATTTTTCTCGGCTGCATCTGGAGGTGCCAATACAAAGTCTGCTTGTAGCTTCGTGAGCAAAAACCTAAAATATCTCAGGCCCAGTGATTTAAAAACATGTACCATTTTTGGCAAGAGTGACTTATTCGGGTTTTTATGGCTCTTCTCAAGTCCTCATTCCATTTCGGATCATTCAATCGGTCATCTAGATATTTTTCTATGTTGATGATATCTGCTTCGATATCGGTAACAACCGCATTGAGATTGACTCGCAACTCCTCCCTATAATGCCACCGAGTGGTGATAAAAAGCTTTGTGCTTCCCGTGAGACTGACTTTATGAAGGGTGTTTAGTAATTTTTCTTTTTCCTTTTGTTCATCTTTTTCATTCCTGAACTCATTATAGGTGTCGAGCAGAAGGAAAACAGGATTATGATAATGATTGAAGAATTCCACGATACAGGAATGCAACATGGCCGAGTAATCAGAGGGTGACTTATTAAGTTCATTGTCATACCTCCAATGCTCTTTCACAACGTCTTCTGAAATCTTTCCAAATTGCAGAATTTGCCTGAGCAATACACGGATGACAGCTTCTGATTTCTGGTTAGGGTCCGAATGATTGAAGAAGAAATATGAAATACTGACTTGAGAAGTTGCTCGAAGGCTGTTGAAAACGATGGATCTAATATCATCAGCAACAATGGGTACAATTGGATATAAACAAAAGAAACGACTTTTCCACTCCAGCTTGAACATTGTTAGACTATTTCTTGAAAACGAAGAGGTATGCTATCTGGTGCAAATGAGTGTAGATGGACCTGTACCAGCCCAATTCATGTATTCAGTACTTTTAAGAAACGATTGCCATGAATCATTGACCAAATCACCTGGTGTTGGGGTAATATACGTTTTGCTTTTCGGCTAGATCCACTCGAGTACCACTTGTCGGTCGGCTTCAAGGGCAGTGTTTGCTAGAATGGCGGTTGCGATGAGGCTCGTAGCCTTCGAATAGAGTTTCAGTTTCTGGAAGACTCTTTGCTGCCCAGTCAGCATGTCTTTAAGGCTGAGCACTCGTCCAATTTCTAAACGCGATGTCAACTTCATTTCCTTAACATCTGGACTTGACTGTTTGAGTCAGCCGATCAAGTCTCTGAGGGAGTCCACCACAGTAGCTGAGAGGAAGATTGCAGTGACGTGCATCTCGTTGAGCTGTTCATCGTCTAGGATATGAGGAAAGTCTTCGTCCACACCAACCCGTTGAATTGCTTGTGGTAGATCTTCCAAGGTCTTATCCACTATTTCAGCCACCTCGGACATCTTTTTGGTAGTCTACAAAGTGAGTCATCAATACATAGACTCGGCGATACCTCGACGATATAGAGAAGAGCCTTGGGAATGAGATCGTATGGAGACGGGACGACGTCCTACTGTTAAAGCATAAACGGACTAGTTATATACTTTTGTAACATTTAAGCCTTGCTTAACAAATGAGAGGACCTTCTTAACCCAAGCGGTCACAGTTTTGATCATGGGAGATGTCGACTTCTTCCCTTCTTGCGCGACTGTCATTCTTACGAGTACACCGCCGATTTGGCGGGCAATGAAATTGATATCTACACTGATACTGAGAGATTTAAACTCTTCCCCACCCAGGAGCTCTGGAGAGATCTTCTTCTTGAGCTTGTCGGCGGCCGCATTAAGTCATTTCTCAGCATGCACCAAGTCCGCAAACTCCGATGATTCTTCATTCTGAGCAGGACCTTCCTTGGTCTGTGAGTGTGGCGAGTCCCCGGAACTTGTACCCTATGCGCTACCTTCATGTGACTTCTTGAAGGGATTTCGAAGCCAAGGTTTTCTTGTTGACTGAGACGATTCCATGGGAGCCGATCAGTAATCCAGCCTGCCTTATCGAATGAATGATCAAATTATTGAAGCAATACGTGTAAAAGAGAAAAAGTGAACAGCTATGGTCCCATGACCAAAAGTTTATTCATCTAACCGCCGATCAGATCACCTTTGTGATGATAGGCCGACCCTCTGATTGGCTGTGGCCTTTGTTGATAACCGGCGCCGATTGGCGTGACACGACCAAGGATATAGAAAACTATATAAATGTATTTACATAAGTCCAAATCTACATGATATCGTCCAGCACGCAAGGCGGCCGAGGTCCTTAATGAATTATTAAAGTTAGCCAATCCCAAAGCAGCATGTACCCAGTGCAGTACATAATTGGTATATGTGAATAGCATGGACTCAATGTTGGTCATGGGGTCAGATTTCCCTCATTTAATCACACTCATATGAATGGTTCGAATGGTCTATTTTCATCAGTCAAAGGAGGTTTTCCGAAGGAATATATGAGAGATGACTTGTTTCCAAGGTGGTGTTATTTCCATAGCCGAACAAAGCTTCTTTCAGCAAACTAGACACCAGCTCCACACCTCCAACTGTCATTCGCATAAAAGTCGTCGTCGCCGGCAGCTAAGAGGAAATGTTTAGCACACTCCTGAAACTAACTATAATATCTCGGCTAGATCCTAAGGTTAGGAATGAAGTTAAGGTTAGGGTGTATATCAAATTTTTACATAGATTTCGCTGAAAATCATTTCAATTTGTTTGCGTTGATGGTTGATGAGATTTTCATGGATTCAATATTATGCTCTCTGATTGATGATCTTTTGAGCCTCTCATAATTTTTCCTGACCAGTAAAGTCCAACAGTTTTATATAATTCGAAAGCTCATTATCCAAAATTCACATTACTTTCCAGGTGTGACGGAAAGTGATACGAAGATAGAATAAAGTTTCGTGGGGGATCAAGATAGTCAGGATTGAAATCGTATGTGAATGCCACTCTTTTAGTCCACCATGGGTCCGGCTGGGTCCGGACTCACGTAACATTAAGATTGTCCGGTTATTTTTTCGTTAACTGGACACGGGTCCCCCTCCCCCTTCGCGTATGGCCTGTGTGACCTGGGGCCCGGCGGCGGCTTTAGTATGGTATTTCGATCCAGACTGTGACCGACCAAGAACACACCTGTGGACACCACCCATTATATAGCACGACAATATGTAACCCACTCTTTGTGCAACTACAAACCGCTTTTTCCTCTAACCTTAGCCTAAACCTTTATTAAATAAAGTGATCTCGCCAATCGTCATGTGAACAACGGCTTCACGATTTTATAAAATGCGCCGATCATGTATGTACTTGAATTCATCCAATCACATTGTGAATAGCTGCCTCATGAAATGCAAATTCCATGGATAATTCTAATCCTGCGCACACACAATAGCTATGTCGCTCAAGATCCTATAGTTAGGCCCCACATCTAACCCCCATCTTAAAAGAAGCCGCAATTTCCCCCTCTTATATGATTTTTCGGAATGCATTTTTCGATCTCGATCCTTGCTCTACTGTGCGCTTTCCCGCCTGTAGCCGGCCAAACCACACCGGACTGCCTCGTCCCGGCTGATCCCGACATTTACGGACTCGGTGTTCGTCTCGGTCTATACTTCCAGATTCTGTCCAATATACTCCTCGCCTTCACTCATCCAGACGAAGCCGCAGACTCGTTACTCCCCACCCAACTCTTCTTCGTGGGCTTCTTCTCCGCGGTCGTTTATTCTGCCGCCGTCAACGACTATGCTCCCGGCGGACAGATTGCCTGTACATGGTTCCCCGTTCTCGTTCTTCCCAGTATCGTGTTCTTTAATTGGCGTCGTGTATCAAAGAGTCTACAACTTGGCATGCGTATCATCTTTACAGCGCTGATTCTCCTCGCGTCATTGACCTTCAACATCTGGTTTTGGTTCAAAGGAATCTACGCTGCGAATAGCGATCAATGTATCGAACCGAGAGTATTCTTTTTTGCAAACCTCCCTGCAACGGGTCGAGTAGGTACGCTCTTCCGAATAGTCACAATTGCGGCAACGGTAGTATACCTTTGGACATATATCCCACACCTTCCCATGATTCTGGCTTTCACTGCCTTGGAGCGCCTCATCTCATCCATGAAGAGGATCGGCGATCTAAACCCAGGGGACGCACCGGAAGAGCAACATACGCCGCCTGTCAAAACACCTTCTCATCAAACTCCATCTGGCGATAAGGCACCGGAAAGTGTAGATATCGTAAAACTCGAAAGTGGTTTAGTCAACGATCATTCCAACATTCCGTCCTCCAGTGAAACTCCAAGCAAGATTTCTCAACCTGAAAACGCTGAGAATGCGACACAAAGCGTTGGCGCGGAACAAACACGGCTTACAGTTCAGAGGGCGGAATCTCGACCTCCGTTGACCTCCTCGCGTTCAGGCTCATCACTAAGACCAACTCAATCTGATTTTCGACAGGGAATATTAGCGTTGGTGTGCTTGAGTTTTTATATCTTGGTATCAGAGTTGCAGTTACATTGGAATCATCTCAGTGGTATTGATGCTGTGAATTCGACTGGACAAATGATGCCTCTTGTTTTAGGAGCTGTCAACCTTCTACGGTCAAGTATTATTTTGTTGCTAGATGGCAGATAGTGGTGGAGAAGCCGGTTTCCAGTTTTATGAATGAAGCTCTGTAGGATTCCAGCTTTATTTCATATTCTCGTTTCGGGATGGAGGAACGGGATTGTTGGAACTGTATGATTCAGTCATGAAAGGCTGAATTGTATTAAGTATAATGCAGAACGCTTTATCTGATAATGTCCTGTAGGTTGAATATCGATACGATTTAATTCGGGGATGTATGATTAAGAGTGATGTAATTTTATACTTGTGAAGCCTTCGGAATGCCAATATTGCATTTCCTTGGATTCTGGAAAAAGAGATACAGCTCTATAAAATCCCTCACAGCCATGAGGGCACTTTATGAACTTATGTTTGTTTTAGTATTTTTTTTTGGAAAAATTACATATATGGCCATGTCAAATTTCAAATTTATACATATAGCCTGCCACAACTGATACTGTCATATCCATAAATCGCTCCGTTTTACATCGGATTTCAATTAGGTCCAACATCACGAAATCTTTTAATTAAGTCCAACATCATGACATCTTTTAATTAGGTCCAACATCATGAAATCTTTTAATTAGGTCCAACATCACGATATTAATTTTGATTTGGACCGATATGACAACATCTTTTAATCAAGTCCAACATCATAATATCTTTTAATTAAATCTGATATCATAATATTTTTTAAGGATTAAGAGTTAAATGACTTAATTGTCACTGTCTATAATCAAACTACCATAATCGGCAGAAAGAAGACATCTTTCTCATTATAAAACTATCATTGGCTACAAGCTTAGTACTTGTCAGTCTGGACTGAAATTTTAGATCTTCGATAAGTAAATGCATTGTTCATTTAATTTCATTGATTTATGAGTTGGTCTAAGCATTTAAAATGCTC
>Ga0335078_10006441_pt1 | contig 17375 bp, 12 predicted proteins | sample Lox_Sample_32_FD_206711 | JGI IMG/M metagenome (GOLD analysis project Ga0335078, IMG submission 206711) | Soil microbial communities from Loxahatchee National Wildlife Refuge, Florida, United States - Lox_Sample_3.2 | ecosystem: Environmental > Terrestrial > Soil > Wetlands | place: USA... | reverse complement strand
TACTACATCGTCACCTAATGCGGCCGCCGGGTCCTCACGAAACGAGCGGCCACTCAGCGCCGCGGCCAGCGCTACCGCGACCTGGAGCCGCGCCGTGGTGCAGCGACCGGGATCGAATCCGACTGTCATTCGTCCCGTTCCGAAATGCCGATGTCGATCGTGTGGTTCAACCATTCGATCGGTGGGTTGAGGCTAAATTCGGCGGCGGCCCGCCCGAGGCGCGACGGCTGCGGCCACCACGGCAGTCCCCGCAGGTTAGCGTTGCTGGCGGCGGATCCGGCGATCGCGCTGACGTCGCTGCGGACTAGGTCCGCCCGCAACCTGTCCGGGGTCTGGGATGCTGACCTCAGTTGCTCGTCGGGCTCCGGCGTGGTCACCGCACTGCGGGTCATCCAGCCGCCTGGTGTGCCGGATACCGGTCGTGTCTCCGGTATCTGACGCGAGCCCAGGCTTACTGCCCGGTGTCCAGGTCGCCGTCGTCGGAGAGCTCAGAGTCGGCCACCGTGATCGCCAGGCCCAGGGCCCGGAGGATTTTGCCTCCGGCCGAGACGACCCTGGCCGTGCCGACAACGGGGGCAACCGCGATCATGACTCCCTGGAGGTCGTCCGCGGTGATCCCGCTGTCGACGGCGGCACCGGCGTTGGCGAGGTAGGAGGCGGGCGGCGCGTCCACCGCGATCAGCGCGGCAATCCTGGCGAGCATAAGCTCGCGTGGCCCAAGAGAATTGTGATCGGCTGATGCGGCGGTGATGTCGGCGAGGGTGTCGAGCACGGGCGTTTCGGCACTCACGAAGCCTCCTGGCTGGTGCGGATCCCGCGCCACCGGGCGTGGCCGGAGATACGAGCAGTTCACCACTGGTCCGGACCGGTGGCATCACCCAGGGCGGGCGAACTTAACCAGCCCGCGTGGCCAGAGGGGGAAGGGCGGCGTTCGTCCAGGCTGGTGGGCGTCCACTTGGGCCGGTCCAGCCGTCACCGGTCTTCGCGGTTGCTCACTATGCGGGCTCACGTCGTCGCGGACGCGGGCTTCCCGGATCGGATGGCGGACCTGGGTCCGGTGTTAGATTTCGGTGGTGGCTTCGGCTTTGCCGTTTTTGACGGCGTTCTTGAGCGCGGCGTAGTCGCGTTCGTTCTGGTCGGCGTAGGTTTCGGCGAAGTCGGCGATCGCCTGGTCGAACCTGGCCGAGCCGCCGAGGTAGGCGGCCAGGGCGACGCGGTCGCCGGAGCGGGCGTGCGCCCGGGCCAGGGTCCACCCGCACAGCCGCGCGTACAGGGTCAGGCCCTGGGGGAGCATCATCTCGATCGGCACGGAGAACTTCCAGTCCTTGAGCTGGCGGACGTAGAAGTCGCGCTCCACCTTGTCGACGGGGTTGGCGGCGCGGGTCCAGCCGAGGAAGATGTCGCTTTCGGCCTGCATCAGGTGCTGCCCGGCGACGACCCGCTCGCCCTGGTTGGTGTACTGGCTGCGCCCGCAGTAGCCGGCCAGGACCGACGGCTGGGCCTCCTTGGCCTGCAAGAACAGCGGCTCGGTCCCGTCGGCGGCGTCCATCAGCACGATCCAGGCGCGGGTGCCGACGCTGCCGACCCCCACCACCTTGCGGGCCACCTGCACCATGGTGAACTGCTCCAGCAGGTGGCGGCGGTCCGATTGCAGGGTGCGCCCGTACTTGCCCAGCACGGTGCGCAGCAGCTTGTACAGTGCGTCGGCCTGCACGTCGGCGAAGATGTCCTCGACCGGGACGATCATCGGCGGGTCGCTGATGATCCGCCGCCGCCCGCCGGCCACGGTGGTCAGCTTGGCCACGGCCTTCATGCTGTCGGCGGTGTGCGCCTTGGCCAGCAGCTTCTCGGCGAGCTTGAACCTCTTCGCCTTCACCTGGGACCGGAACTGGGCCACCACCGGCTCGATGTCCACGTGCGTGTACCACACCTGCAGCAAAGGCTGCTCCGCGAACTCGCGCATCGCGGTACGGTAACCCTCTCCCGCCGCCACCGCGATCTTGCGGCACTCCTTGGCCGGGAACCCGTTGTCGCGCCCGGCCACCACCAGGCTCGCGGCCAGCCGCTTGACATCCCACTCGAACGGGCCGGGCAGCGTCTCGTCGAAGTCGTTGACGTCGAACACCAGGTTGCGCTCCGGCGAGGCGAACGCCCCGAAATTGGACAGGTGCGCATCCCCGCACAGCTGCACCCGCAGCCCCGAGGCGGGCGTGGTGGCCAGGTCGGCCGCCATCGGCAGCGCCGCCCCGCGGTAGAACGTGAACGGCGACACCAGCATCCGCCCGTGCCGCACCGGCACCAGCTCCGGCACCCGCGTCTTGGCCTGACCCAGCAGCAGCCCCACCGGATCCCGCTTCCCGGCCGGGACAAACTCCGCGTGCGACTCCAGCGAAGCGGCCGCCCGGGCATCCTTACCCCGGGCCACCCGGTCCGCCCGGCTCAGCTGCTCATCCCCCGCCGCCCGCGCTGGACCTTTGCCGGATGCCCGCGCGGCCCGCGCCCTACCCCGGCCAGAAGCCCGCGCGGCAGGCCTCCTCGCCGCGACTCCCTCAGTCCTCACCGTCATGACCACTCCTCCGGTCCGAGGCGGCGTGATGCCGCCGGCCGGTGGGCCTGCGGATGGCTCCTACGGTGCTGCTACCAGCCAAAGAACCACCGCGCAGGCGCGAGATCCCCCGACGGGGTGATCACGGCATCCGGGCCGTGCGAGTCATGAGCCCATATCCGCGCGGACCGCTTCACCGCCAGCCCTTGCTGCGTTCTCCCTACGTTCAACTCTGCGCCCAATAGAAGCCACCGGCATCCTCCTTTCAGGGTGATTCCGCAGACCGGGTTCGCCAGGAGGTGGCTGTGCGGCATGTGCCACGAGCCGTTTGAGGAGGGGCAGCTGTAGCCACGCTTCCTTCCGTCGGGTCCGGGCACCGGCTCCGCGGTGTTGCAGAGGCTCTGCAGGCTCGGGCTGGTACGCCGAGCGCCCGGTGGGGGCCAGCGCGGGGGACAGGGCGCGGGCCGCCGCCGGTGCTCATGACCGGTTGTTGTCAGTCCCGGTCACGTGGGTTTAGCGGACCGCCGCGGCCCGGGGCGGGAGGTACGTGCGATCGCGGACGAGGTAAGCCACGATGAGTGCGGCCGGCCAGAAGAACAGGCTGAAGATGAAGAACCCGATGAAGCTGTGGCCCTTTCGGCCAGCGACGCGGGCGGGCCAGAACGCAAGAGCGATCCAGACGAGCGCGATCAAGATCCACCAGAGGACGAACATGGCCGCCTCCCCCTCAGCGTTCGCGTGGAACGCTGATACTTGCTGCCGGACAGCAGCGCCGGCATCGGACGTTTCACTCGAAGAGCAAACACCAGTCCACTCCCACACTGCCCAGGCAAGACGGTTCGGGCAGTAGGGACGAAAGGCATCGGTGGACAGGACCAATGAACGGATGGCAGCGGTCAGCGGGGGCGCTCCGGTTCCTGGCCGCATCGGGGATGTCGTGCTGGGCGACCATCTCGACGCCTGAGCTCCGCGACCGACCGGTACGGGGTGGTCGCCGCCGCGTTGGTGCCGGCAAGCCGGAGTATGGTCGTATGCACAGATCAGAACGCTGTTGGCGGTGAGGGCGGTGCCGGACACCCTCAGTCAGGGCGGGAGGCGTGAGCCCGGCCCGTGGCCGCGCCGCGTGGCGGCGGCCGCCGTGCTCATGCTGGCGGCGGCGGTGATTGTGCAGCACTTGCCGCGGTCACGGCATTCACCGGCGCGGCCGGGCCGGGCGGCTGACACCGTGACTGTGCCGGTAGCGGGGTCGGGCGCGGCGGTGCCGGCGGCGGTACCCGACGGGATCACCGGGCCTGCCTTGTCCTGGCCTGGCGGTCTTCGGCTGCCAGCTACTGGACAGCGGCCGGCGTGGTTCTGGCCGGGCACCGGCCAGATGGCGCCGATCGCTCGCCTGCCACCACAGCGGTCTGGCTACCAGTTCATCCGCGCCGCGGGTGGCTGGGCGGTCCAGGCCGGTCCTGGTACCCAGGCCGGCTGCGACACGTGCGCTGGACCGCGGCGTGCTGTCTACTTCCTGGCCGATCGCGCGCAGTCGGTGACGCAGGTGGGGCTGGCGGACGCGGTCGCGCCGGGCGCCGCTGGCGCGCTGTGGCTGACCAGCTACCCCCCGGACGCTGATCCGCGCACTGCCGCAGGCACGGCGCGGGAGGTCAGCATCGCCGGCGCGTTGCTCGGGCCGCCGCTCAGGCTTCCGGCCGGGTACCTGATCGAGCAGGGGACCGACCGCGGCCTGCTGCTGGCACCAGCGGCCCCGCAGCCGGGAACGATGGCCTACCGGTTGTGGGATCCAGCCGCTCCGCAGGCCGGTCGCACCTTTGATGCCGTGATCGCGGCGAGCACAACCCAGATCGCCTGGGCCCCGCCGTGTGTCGCACGCTGCCGCGTACAGGTGGTAAACCTGGCCACCGGGCGGCGGGTAACGGCCGAGCTGCCTGAGGGGAGGTCGGTGACCAATGCAGCCTTCAGCCCCGGCGGCAGCTTCCTGGCGGTCGAAGAGATCTTCAGCAACGAGGCCGGCGACGGCGGACAGGCGGTGCAGCTGGAGCTAGTGTCCATGGGCAGCGGCCGCCTGATGGTCGTACCGGGGACCTGGCTCAGCAGCGATGCCCTGATCAGCTTCGGCTGGCCCGCTAGCAGCGACAGCCTGGTTGCCGAGCTGAGCTTCACGACCAAGGTGCAGCTAACGTCGTGGCGGCCCGGTGCCGGCCGGCTGGCCATCGCCGTGCTCAGGCCACGGCAGAGCCCCGCCTCCCTGGTTGTCGGGCAGTACGCCCCCTAGCGTCAGCAAGACCGGAACCCGGTCATGGCCAGAGCCGGACGCGCGCTGGGCGGCGGGTTGGGCGCCTACCTTATGGCTCCGATATCGCCGTCTCTCGGCGTGCCTTCTGGCCGGTGGGGTCGGGTGGTGCGTCCTGTAGCACGTACTCGATGGCGCGGCTGCCTCCCAGCGACCGGCCTCGCGTCCAGGCCTGCTCGAATGCTGCGTCGCCCATGCGGGAGCGCAGCGCGGCCAGGAGATCATCGTCGTGGGCGGCGCGGGGCACGAGTGCGTGCAGCCAGCCGCTGCCCTTGGCTTCCAGGAGCGCGCCTGCGGCGGCGAGCAGGCGCACGGCGCGCTCCAGGTTGTCCTGCAGCGTGGCGACCGCGGCCAGTGCCTCGAGGTAGTAAGCGACGCTCGGTTCGTCCCCGGCCTCGGCCGACTGCGACACCCCTTCCCGCAGGTGTTCCGCCGCGCCGGTCAGATCGCCCTGTGCCTGGCTGCTGAGCGCCAGGTCGTAGAGCGAGACGAGGATGGTGAACCGGTCCTGCGCGTGCCGGGCCGCGTTCAGGGCCTCGGTGAACAGTTGCGCTGCGCGGTCGTGATCTGCCTGGCTGAGCCGGATCTGGCCGAGGAAATTGCACACGAGCGCCACGTCCAGCAGGTGCTGTGCACGCTCGGGTCCGGCGAGCCGGTCGTTGCCGGCCTCCCGCAGCGGGGCGAGCGTCTGTTCGAGCAACTCGCTGGCCCGCGCGTCCTGGTGCTGCAATGCCAGGAGGTGACCCAGGAACGCCGCCGCCGTGGCTGCGCCCAGCATGTCCCCGGCCTGGCGGTACAGCGGCAGGCTCTGCTCCAGCAGCGGCCGCGCAGCGGCCTGGTCCCCGGCCGCGAAGAGGCCGAAGCCGGTGCCGCTCAGCGCCAGGGCACGCTGCCGCGGCGGCAGGTGTTCGCTCTTGGCCAGGATGTCCCCGTAGGAGGCGAGTTCCTCGGCGTGGCCGCGCAGCCACCAGAACCTCCATGTCGCCCAGGACAGCTGTATCGCCGGCTCGGCCTGGTCCTGTTCCACCAGCCAGGACATCGCGGCGCCGAGGTTGCCGTGCTCGGTCTCGAGCCGGTCCAGCCACGCTAGCTGTCCGGGACCCTGCAGCTCGGCTGGAGCCGGCTCGGCGAGCGCCCGGAAGTAGGCCGCGTGCCGGTCGTGCGCCTCCCGCCAGTCAGCGCCGTCGCGCAGGCGCTCCAGCGCGTACTCCCGGATGGTCTCCAGCAGCCCGAAGCGCGGCTCGCCGTTGCGGGCCTGCGGCCGCACCAGGCTGCTGTCCACCAGCGAGCCCAGCGTGTCCAGGACGGGCCCGGCCCGGCCCGGGTCCGCCGGGTCAGCGGCGGCGGCGCAGACGGCCTCCGCGGCGGGCAGGTCGAAGGTTCCTGCAAACACCCCTAGGCGGGCCAGTAGCGCCTGCTCGCCGGCCGACAGCAGGTCGAAGCTCCAGTCCAGGGTGCTTCGCAGTGTCCGCTGCCGCTCGGGCAGGTCGCGCGCTCCGCCCGTCAGCAGCCCCATCCTGTCGTCGAGCCGGGCCAGCAGGGCCTGCGGTGGCAGCAGCCTGACCCTGGCGGCGGCCAGCTCGATGGCCAGCGGCAGCCCGTCCAGACGCCGGCAGATCTCCGCGACCGCCCCGGCGTTCCCGCTGGTCAGCTCGAAACCCGCGGACGCGGCTTGCGCCCGCTGCACGAACAGGCGCACCGAGGCGCACCGCTGCACGTCCGCGGCGTCCCCGCCGGCCCCGGTCGGTGGCACCGGGAGCGGCGGTACCGGGAACTCGTGCTCACCGCTGAGCCGCAGGACCATCCGGCTGGTCACCAGGGCCACCATGCCGGGAGCGGCGCCCAGCAGCTCAGCCACCAGCGGAGCCGCCCCCATCACCTGCTCGAAGTTGTCCAGTACCAGCATCAGCCGCCGGGCGCGCAGGTATGACTTCAGGTCGGTGATCAGCCTGCCGCCCGAGGTGTTCAACCCCAGCGCGGCGGCGATCGCCGCCATCACCAGCTCGGCCGCCCGGACCGAGCCGAGCTCAACGAACCGCACCCCGTCCTCAAAGCCCGGACCCAGCCGCTGCGCGACCTCCTCCGCGAGCCTGCTCTTCCCGACCCCGCCCGGGCCGGTCAGGGTCACCAGGCGCACACCCTCGGCACGCACCAGGTCGCCCACCGCCGCGGCGTCATCGTCGCGGCCCACAAGCGGCGTCGCCGACGCCGGCACCACCCCTGCCAGCGACGCCTCGCCCGCGGCGCCGTCGCCCGATGAGGCCATCTCGAACCGCTCGCTCAGCAGCACCGCCAGGTCATTCTCGACCAGGCGCTGCAACTCGGCGGCAGCGGAGAAGCGCTGGTAGGACACGTCACCGTCATCCCTGATCCGGGTCAGCAATTCCGCCAGCCGCGACTCACGCTCCGGCGCCGGCGACTTCACATAGATGAGCCTGGGCAGCCCCGCCGACAGCAGGTACTCATCCTCCAGCCCGGAAACCTGCTCCCCCGGCGCGACCCAGCCATAGCTCTGCCAGTACACGCCCACGAACACCTGGCTCTGCGCCAGGTAGGAGCGGTACAGCTGGCGCGGCGGATGCGGCCGGGCGCCCAGCTCGAACATCACCGGCACCAGCCGCAGACGGGTCACCGCGTGCCGCACCGCCTGCCGCTCAGCGGCCAGTTCCTGCAGCGTGGAACTCACAAAGACCCGCAGCCGCTGGTCGGGCGTGCGGATCACATCCGTCTCGGCCATCACTCCACAGCCTAGGCAGGCGCGGCGGCAGGCAACAGATCCGGCCAGTCCGCGGCAGTGCACGTCGAGCCAGCGTGATGCCGATCCCGCTCGGGTGGGCCCGAGCCCGCCAAGGCGGGGGCAGCTTCAAAGGCGCGTCCCGGACGTGGCCGAGGCGAACGTCACCACGAAGTCCTCTTGGGCGATGGTCTCGAGCGCGCAGGGGCCGCGCGCCGCCCGGACGGCAGCGATGGCCGCCTCTGGAGACGTCCCGGCGGCGACCAGGTAGCATGCCGCGACGGTTCCGCTCCGGCCGAGTCCGCCCATGCAGGTCACTACCACTGCCTCGCCTCGCTCCGTCGCCTCGCGGCACCACCGGACGAGCTCGATGGCGTCGGCGACGTCGGGTGTGCCCTGGTCGGGGATGGGGAGACGACGGTAGGTGAGGCCGGCGGCCTGAGCCCGGGGGCCGAGCTCGGGTACGCCCGCCCAGGTGAGCTCGGGGTCGGTCAGCAGGCACAGGAGCCGGGTGGCGCCCTCGGACCGGAGCCGGGTCAGATCCGTGCCCAGGTCGCGGCCCCGATCCCGCCGTCCGGGGCACAGGGTGACACCGAGCCGGCCCGCCCCGATGAGATCCGATTCGATCCAATCCACCCGCAGGGCCAGGTCGGCTTCGACCGTAACGGTGATCTGATCGGCGAGCGAGCACGCCGCCGCCAGCGCCGACTGCTTCTGCAGCGGGGACGCCTCAGGGAAGCTGAGCGTGTGGACCGCGTAACGCAAGAGCGCCACCTGGAGCTGCAGGGGGTGACGGTCTTCACGGCACGCCTGGCCGCCGATCCCGCGCAGTACCTGGAGCACCTCCCACGCCCGGACGAAATGCGGAGATCGCACCTGGTCAGGGCGGTCGGGGAGTTCGGCCCGGAGGTCGGTGACCGAGCGGAGGGCGCGGGTGATGGCGAGGGCCTCCAGGAGCTGGGAGGCGTCCTCGATGGGCGTGAGCAGGTAGAGCAGGTCGTTCTCGAACTTGGCCACGTCCTTCAGCACGTGCCCCGGTCCGGCGTGGAGGAAATCGATGACCCAGACGTTGTGATGAGCGTCGACCAGGATGTTGGCCGCGTTGAGGTCGCCGTGCACGTAGGCCACGTAGTGGTAGTCGTGCGCTGGCAGCGGGTGGCGGGCCAGGAAGTCCTCGTAGAACTCGCAGACGTTGGGCAGCGATATTCCTCCGGGGAAGTCGAGCACTTTCTGGCCGGGGTCAGCGGTGACGGCGGCGACGCTTTTCCGGACCGCCGGGCCAAGCCCGGGGGAGAACTGATAGTGCTCGAAAAGCGGCATGCGTTCGTACCGGGCCGCTGCGTAGAGCGGGCCGAGGACTTCTTCGAATGCGCTCCGCACCACGGAAATAACGCGACGCGCTGCCGCCCCGGCGGCGAACATCGCCCGCAGCGTCCGGACCTGGCCCTGGCCCATGGCAGCGTATGCGTATTTGAGGCCGGCCCGGTCGCCCAGGTCGACGAAGCCGCGGACACGGGGGGCGTTGTTGCCGAGCACGGCCTCGACTTGCTCGAAGGCCACCCGCTCCTGGGCGATGGTGCGGTTCGGGCCTAGCTTGATCACGGCCGGCGCCTGGGCGTGGCCCAACGCGTCCTGACTCGTCGCCCGCCACACCAGGGCCCCTGAGTAGCCGCCCGAAATCGGCTCAAGGTCCACCTGTGTGCTGTCTCGGAACAGGTGGGCGACGATGGCGCGGTCCCTGGGGCCGAGGGCCACCCCGACGTCGGTGCCTCCGATCCGGGGCTCGAAGCCAAGCAGATGATGGGGAAGGGCCAGCTCTGCCCCGGGACGCAGCCAGCCGGCGAACTCAGCAGGGGAGTCGAAGCAGCGCACGCCGAGGATCTTCTCGAGTTGCGCCAGGGCGTTGAAGTGCTGGGCGCGCGAGGCGCTTGCGGTCAGGGCGCTGCAGGTCGCCAGCTCATCGATGCGAAGCCTGGTCTTCAGGTCGTAGAGCAGGAAGCTCACCTTGGCCTCTGTCCACACCCCGACGACGCCCACGCGCAGCGGCTCACCGCCGTGGGCGTGACGGATCCGCACGAGCTGCCGGGCCAGATCCGTTCCCTCGAGGTCGTTCAGCGTAAGCGAATCGACGATCCGTTCGTTGGCGGCCGCCATGGCCCGCTCATCCATGCCCAGGACGAATCGCGCCCCGATGGAGCCTTTGATGCAATGGGCGCCGAATCGCTCCAGGTGCTCGCGCTGGGCGGGATCGTCGGCATCATGCCAGTCGCGGATGTGGATGAGGTCGATGGCGTCCGGGGCCAGGCTGCGGGCCCAGTCGATCAGCTGCGCCAGCGGCCCCGCCGAAGGCTCGGGCCCGAGGAGACGAGCCGCTTCGCTGTAGCCGACATGCAGCAGGTTGGGCAGGGGATCGTGCGGGCCTATGGGGTCGACGAAATCGCGCTGAAGGCACTGCGTGATCAGGACCGTGGTCATCTTCGGGGCAGCGGGGAAGAACCATAAGAGGCCGGGAGCTGGCCTATCGCGGGCATCGGCCGGATATTATCAGCTCGTTCCGTTGCCGATTTCGACGGCGAGCAGGGCTGGGACATGGGCGGTCGCAAGGGGCAGGTGTGACCGCTTCGCCGGGCAGGGAATCGCCTGCGGACCGGGCCAGCTCAGCAGAAGAAGTCACGGCCGCGGGAGCCTTAGCCGGACTCGAATACGACCGGGTCGGGGAGGCACTCGCCGCCCGCCAACCAGCGCGAGACCCCAGCAATTCCGTCCCGGTCAGCTGCCTCACCGACCGCGTCCCGGGACGGGCGCCGGGCGAGGAGCCGACGTGTGACACTGCTCGGGGTTAGTTACTGTGACGCTGAGGAGGTTTCGGTCATGACCACCGCGATCATCGGCACCGGAGGGATCGGATCGGCCATTGCCCGCGAGCTCGCCTCAGGCGGCGAGACCTTGCGGCTCTCGAGCGCCGACCATGAGTCGGCCCGAAAGCTGGCCGCAGAGATCGGCCGGGGTGCGGTCGGCGCCGTCGACAACCGCGACGCGTTGCGGGGCGCCGGTGCCGTCGTCCTCGCGCTGCGGTTTGGCGTGGTGAAGGGCGTCATAGACGAGATCGCCGACGCGCTAACCGGCAAGGTCGTGGTCGTTCCGAGTAACCCGGTCGGCCTCGATGCGCAAGGTAACATCACACATCTCCTGCCGGCGGGGCAATCCTCTGGCGAGGTGGTAGCCGGGTGGTTGCCGGCGGGGGCGCGCCTGGCCATGGCGTTTGGAACGATGTCGGCCGATCTCTTCAAGTCCGCCAGCAACCGGTCACCGGAACCGGCGGTCCTCTTCTACGTGACCGACGACGACCGTGCCGCCGAGGAAGTCGAGCGGCTGATCCGGACGGCCGGCTTCGAGCCGGTGAAGGCCGGCGGGATCGAGCAGTCGGGTCGGCTCGAGGTGGACGGCGACCTTCACGATCTCGTCGTCGGCCCCGCGGAGGCGCGGTCATTGATCGGCAAGGCCTGATCGCCTCGCCGCCCCGGCCGGGGCGGGTGGCTGGCCCGGTGGCGTCAGCCCGCCGCAGACCGGTTGATGAGGCACCTGGCGCGGTCCCGGTATCCGGGCGGCCCGGATCGCCGAGCACCCGAGCCAGGAGTGAAGCCGCCGTGAAACCGCGATGAATCCCGCTGCGCGCACACTCGAAGTGATCGCGGCCGGGCCGGCCGCGGTGCTGGCGGAAGGAGAAGCATGACCAGCGCGATCACGGCTACCGGGCTGCGCAAGTCATTCGGCGGCAAGGTGGTCCTGGACGGCATCGACCTGGAGGTCGGCGCGGGGACGGTGTTCTCGCTGCTGGGTCCCAACGGCGCCGGCAAGACCACCACCGTCCAGATCATGTCCACACTGGTCCACGCCGACGGCGGCGTGGTGCGCGTCGCGGGCCATGACGTGGCCGCCGACCCGGCGGCGGTGCGGGCCGCGATCGGGGTCACCGGCCAGTTCTCAGCGGTCGACAGCCTGCTCACCGGCGAGGAGAACCTGCTGCTGATGGCGGACCTGCACCATCTGGGCCGGGCCGAAGGGCGGCGGCGCGCCGCGACCCTGCTGGAGCGGTTCGACCTGGCCGAGGCGGCCGGCAAGACCGCGGCGACCTTTTCCGGCGGCATGCGGCGCCGGCTCGACCTGGCCATGACCTTGATCGGCGACCCGCGCATCATCTTTCTCGACGAGCCGACCACCGGGCTCGACCCGCGCAGCCGCCGGATGATGTGGCAGATCATCCGCGAGCTCGTGGCCGGCGGGGTCACGATCTTCCTGACCACTCAGCAGCTCGACGAGGCGGACGAGCTGGCCGGTCGGATCGCCGTCCTCGACCACGGCAAGATCGTCGCCGAGGGAACCCCGGAGGAGCTCAAGCGCAGCATTCCCGGGGCTCACGTCCGGCTGCACTTCGCCGGCGCCGCGGGGCTCGACGCGGCGGCCCGGGCCCTCGGCGGCGCGTTCCGCCACGACGACACCCTCACGCTGGAGGTGCCCAGCGACGGCGGCGCGACCGCGGTGCGGGCCCTGCTGAACCGGCTCGGCGACACCGCAGACGAGGTCGACGAGGTGTCGGTGCACACACCCGATCTCGATGACGTCTTCTTCGCCCTCACCGGCCACCCGACGGCAGAAACGAAGCCAGAAATGGAGAACGCCCGATGAGCACCCTGACCTTTGCCGTGCGGGACTCGGCGACGATGACCCGGCGCAGCCTGCGGCACGTGGTGCGCTACCCGGTGACGCTGGTCGTGGCGGTCGCGGTGCCCGTGCTGTTGCTGCTGCTGTTCGTCGGCGTCTTCGGCGCGCTGAAGAACAGCCTCGGCGCGCACGCCTCCTACATCGACTACGTCATGCCCGGGATCATCGTGATGACCGCCGGGTACGGCAGCTCGGTCACCGCCCAGGGTGTCAACCGGGACTCCACCGAGGGCATCATCGGCCGGTTCCGCACCATGGCGATCGCGCCCACCTCGGTGCTGAACGGTTACGTGGCCAGCGCCCTGGCCCGCACGCTGGTCAGCGCGGCCCTGGTCATCGGCGCCGCGATCGGGCTCGGGTACCGGCCCACGGCCGACGCCGGGCGGTGGCTGGCCGCGGCCGGCATCATCGTCCTGCTCGTGCTCGCGCTGAGCTGGCTGGCCGTCCCGTTCGGCCTGGCATCCAAGACCGCCGAGGGCCTGACCGGCTTCATCCTGATCGTGCAGCTGCTGCCGTTCATCAGCAGCGCGTTCGTGCCGCCGGCCCAGATGTCGGGATCGGTGCGCTGGTTCGCGGCGCACGAACCGTTCACGTCCATCATCGACACCCTCCGCGGGCTGCTGACCGGCACCCCGGACGGCGGCACCACCCTCACCGCCGTCCTCTGGTGCGCCGCAATCGCGCTGGCCGGGTACCTGTGGGCGCGGGTCCTGTCCCGGCGTGACCTTAACCGCTGACCCGGGTTCGTTCCCGCAGCGCGTCGCGGGCGGCGGCGCGCAGGCCGTCCGGGTCCAGGCCCGCGTACGACGTCACGGCGTCGGCGTAGGCCGGCCCGTCGGCGTCTTGCGCGGCCTGCCGGGCCCGCGCGGTTGCCTTGGTCGCCAGGAACCCTTGCTGGAAGCGCTGGAGGCCGAAGCGATCGGCCAGCGCCACCATCCGCGCCCCGGACCTCGCGGCGCGCGCGTCCCCGGCACGCTGACCGCGGTCGAGGTCCGCCATGGCCAGGGCCAGCAGCAGCGAGCCGCAGACGGCGAGGTCATAGGAGGCGGCGAGCGTCCCCGGCGGCGGCTCCGGATCCGCGGTCAGTGCCGACAGCGCGGCGGGCAGCGCACCGGTGACCTCCGCGACTAGGCCGAGGCGGCCGTGGTGCGCGTGGGTCACCACGGCGATGGCCTGAACCTGCAGTGCCCAGGGATCCAGGCGGGACAGGTCGCCGCCGGGTCCGGGGCGCTGCGCGTCCCGCAGTGTCGCCGCGGCCGTACGCCACAGGCGCAGGCCGGTGTCGACGTCGCCGCGGCCGAGCGCGATCTGCGCGCTCACCGCGGTGTCGAACATCGACATGTCACCTGGCTCGTGCCCGCCGCCCGGCGTGGTCAGCTTCAGCTCGCGTTCCGCCTCGTCGAACGCGCCGCGCTGCAGGTTGGTCAGCACGATTGCCTCGCGCAGCCGGTTCGCGGTAGACCACGCCCCGAACGCCTCGGCCACCGACAGCGCCGCGCTCAGGTGACGCAGCGCCTCGTCGGCCGCACCGGGCTCGTCAACCTGGACGCACAGTTCGCCGATCCTCGCATGAGCGGCGGCCCGGAGCCAGGCGCTGCCGCGGCGCTCGAAGTCGGCGAGCGACCGCCGCGCTGCCGCCAGCGCGCCGTCCAGATCGGCCGCCTGCTCCCAGGCGTAGCTGACCACGTAGCTGGCCATGCCCGCGAGCAGCGGCTGGTCGCTTTCACCCAGCGCCCGCAGGGTCGCGAGGTCCGCCTCGGGCGGCCCGCCCATCGCGTTCAGCACTGCCTGCGCGGCCCGGGCGAAGGTGTCCGGCGGGGCGGGCGGCAGCCGGCGCAGGCCCGCCAGGAACCGCGCCGGGCTCGGTCCCCGCAGCAGGAACCCGCTCACCGCGCCGAGAGCGAGGCTGGTCCGGGTGGCCTCGACGAGCGGGGTTTCCGGCCGGAACGGCGGCAGGATCCGGATCGTGTCCCCGGCCAGGGCGGCCAGCCGCGCGAAACCTGACTCGACCATCCATAGCCCGCCCAGCACGGCCGACACCGGCGCGACCGTTGCGGCGTCCTTGCGATCGAGCCCGTGCCGCAGGGCGTGAACGAGGTTGTCCTGCTCCGCCCGGATCCGCTCGAAGGCCGGGAGGTCGTCGCCGGTGAGCACCGAGTCGTGGTGCGCGACGCCGAAGTCGCGGGCCCAGGCGAGGAACCGGCAGGTCACGTCCTCGGTCTCGCCAGCGTCATCGCGGCGCGCCGCGGCGAACTCCCGGACGGTCTCCAGCATCCGGTAGCGGGTGCCGGACGCCGTGTCGGTGACCTTGAGCAGGGACTGATCGGCGAGCTGCTCCAGGACCGGCGGGACGTCGGCGCCGAGCAGGTGCCGGGCGGCGTCGGCGGTGAACCCGCCGGGGAACGCCGACAGGGCGCGCATGGCCGCCTGCCCGGGCGGGTCGAGGAGGTTCCAGCTCCAGTCGATGACGGCGTGCAGCGTGCGGTGCCGTTGTGGCGCGTCCCTCGCGCTGCCCCGCAGCACGGCGAACCTGTCGTCGAGGCGGCGGGCGATCTCGGCCACCGACATGACCCGGACTCGCGCGGCGGCCAGTTCAGCGGCCAGCGGCAGCCCGTCCAGGCGGCCGCACAGCTCCCGCACGGCGTCCGCGGGCAGGTCGGCGTCGGGCCGGGCCGCCCGGGCCCGCTGCCCGAACAGCTCGGCAGTGGTCGGCAGGTCCAGCTCGGGCAGCAGGTACACCGATTCCGACGACAGGCCCAGCGGAGCGCGGCTGGTGGTGAGCACGCGCAGGTCCTTGCTCAGCGACACCAGGGCATGTGCCAGGTCGGCGGCGCCGCGCACGACATGCTCGCAGTTGTCCAGCACCAGCAGCGCGGGGCCGGGACCCAGGGCGGACACGATCCCGCCGAGCACGCCCGGCGGGGCGCTGCGGCGGCCGGCCGGGCTGCCGCCTTCCTCATCGACGCCGAGGGCGGATGCCACCTCGGCCGTGACGTCGCCGTCGGGGGCGACGCCCGCGAGCTCGACGAAGTACACCACGCGCTGCTCCGCCCGGCTGCTGACCGCGTGCGCGAGACGGGTCTTGCCCAGCCCGCCGGTGCCCACGATCGACGTGACCCGGGACGTGCGCAGCAGGCCGGCCACGGCGGCGATGTCGTCGTCCCGGCCGAGCAGCGGGTTGGGCTCGTGCCGGACACCGCGGCGGATCACGGGCGCGTCGGCCTGCAGCAGCTCCTGGTGCACGCCCTGCAACGCCGGGCCCGGGTCGCTGCCGAGCTCGTCGCGCAGCCGCTGCCGGTAACCGGCGTACCGGGCCAGGGCCGCCGCGGGCCCCGCCGTCGCCGCCTCGCACCGCAGCAGTTCGGCCAGGACCTCCTCGTCCCGCGGGTACTGCAGGATCAGCTCGCCCAGCGGCGCTGCCGCCTCGGCTCGCCGCCCCAGGCGTGACAGCGCCAGCGCGCGCGCCCGCAGCAGCGACCGGCAGGCCCGAGCCCGCGCGGCGCGCAGCGCGGACAGCGGGTCGCCTGCCCCGGTGTCCCAGCCCGCGGCGCCTTCGCACAGCGCGAGCCCGGCCTCGGCATGCCGCAGCGCCCCCAGGTGGTCACCGGCCCGGGACCGCTGCTCACTCTCGGACACGCTGAGCAGGACCGCGGAGGCATCGACCTGGTCCTCGCGCAGCGACAGGCGGTACCCGGCAGGCGTGCTGACGATGACCCCGGGGCCCAGGCGGGCCCGGGCCCGTGACACAAGGACCTGGAGAGCCTTGACCGGGTGCTCGGGTTGCTCATCTGGCCACAGCGCGTCCACCAGCCGGGAGGTGCTGCACCCCGCGCGCAGGTCCCCGGCCAGGAGCGCAAGCAGGCCCTGCAGCCGGGAGCCGGTGATCTCCACGCTGCCGTAACTAACCCGCGACAGCAGGGTCAGCTCAACGGTCACCGCCATCAGGTTAGCCGGTCCGCCAACAGCGGGCTCATGACCGCGCCCTCCCATCATGCGCGCCGCGCTTCTCCGGACGTCTCGCCCGGCACGACCACGAGGTTAGCCGGAGATTTAGCCGGAGTCCGGCTCCCGCCGCCGGGCCAGCCACCGTCACCGCCTCAGCTCCAGGCCGGCGACTTCCGCGAAGCGCCCGAACGCAGCCAACCTGCGGGAGTGACTAATGTGGCCCGACATCTTCCACGTCGCAGCGAACACATGGAATTGAAAGAAGGAGGGACGCAATGGCTGCCTGGGGCACCGAATCCGGCCACATCGACGTGGCCGTACGGCAGGCCGTCGCCGTGGTCACGCTCGCCCGGCCGGAAAAGCTCAACGCTCTCACCGCCGGGATGCGCAGCGAACTTGCCGCGATCCTCCGTCACTTCGGCAGCGGCGGCTCAGTGCGAGGGATCGTGCTCACCGGCGCCGGCCGCGCGTTCTCGGCCGGCGAGGACCTGGACGCGGCGGCGGCGCTGCCACCGGGCGGCCTGGTCTTGGAAGTGGAACTGTTCCACGACATCACCCGGGCGGCGCTGGAGACGCGCGTGCCGGCCGTCGCCGCCCTCAACGGGATCGCCGTAGGCGGCGCCGGCGAGATGACCTTGTGTTTCGATACCCGCATCGGAACTCCCGCCGCGGAGTACTTCTTCCCGGAAAACAACATCGGGCTGACCATCTCCAACGCGGCGAGCGTGCTGCTGCCGCGGCTGGCCGGCCACCGGGCGATGCGCCTGATCATGGAGTCCGCCCGGATCAGCGCTCACGAGGCTCTCGCTTTCGGCCTGCTCGATGAGATCGTCGACGAGGACGGCCTCATCGACACCGCCATCCAGATCGTTCACCGGTGGACCCGGCCCGGCGCAGCCACGACCGCGCACCTGCGGCTGCTGCGGCCGCCGCTGGCCGAGATCGAGCAGGCCATGGCGGCCGAGACCGAAGCCGCGCGCGACGCCGGCCAGGCCGGCACCGCGCTCGCCGGAATCAGCCGGTTCCGCAGCCGACGCCGTCACGCCCCGGCCGGCTCATCGCCACCGCCCGGCGACTCGCCGAAGACCCGGTCATGACCCGGCGCCGCGCGGCTTGGGTCACGCCCGCCTGGC
>Ga0335078_10006440_pt1 | contig 17378 bp, 17 predicted proteins | sample Lox_Sample_32_FD_206711 | JGI IMG/M metagenome (GOLD analysis project Ga0335078, IMG submission 206711) | Soil microbial communities from Loxahatchee National Wildlife Refuge, Florida, United States - Lox_Sample_3.2 | ecosystem: Environmental > Terrestrial > Soil > Wetlands | place: USA... | reverse complement strand
GCGGCCGACCAGGATCGGGACGGGGCATGAGAAAGGCCACACGGAACGGGGGCGGGCTTCGCCTGGCAACTCCGATGGGCCAGCCAAGGCACGAGCCAACGCTTGTTGCTGTTATCTTCGGGCGGCGTTCTTGCCGCGTTTCTCGCGCAGCCGCATGGTGAGCTTGACCGGGGTGCCCGCGAAGCCGAAGTCCTCGCGGAGGCGGCGCTCGATGAACCGGCGGTAGGTCTCCTCGAGGAAACCGGTGGTGAACAGCACGAAGTGGGGCGGCTTGGTACCCGCCTGAGTGGCGAACAGCACCCGCGGCTGCTTGCCGCCGCGCATCGGCGGCGGAGTGGCGGCGACCAGGGCGTTCAGCCAGGAGTTGAGCTGGCCGGTGGAGATCCGCTGCTCCCAGCCCTCGAGGGCCTGCTCGATCGCGGGGACGAGGCGGTCGGTGTGGCGGCCGGTCGCGGCGGAGATGTTCACCCGGGGCGCCCAGCGGACGTGGTAGAGCTGACGCTCGATCTCCCGCTCCAGGAAGTCGCGGCGCTCGGAGTCCGTGAGGTCCCACTTGTTGTAGGCGATGACGAGCGCGCGACCCGCGTCGCTGACCATGGTAAGGATGCGCAGGTCCTGCTCGGTAAGCGGTTCGCTCGCATCGATGAGCACCACCGCTACCTCGGCCCGGTCGAGGGCGGACTGGGTGCGCAGCGTGGCGTAGTAGTCGGCGCCCTGGCTCTCCCTGAACCGGCGCCTGATGCCGGCGGTGTCCACGAACCGCCAGGTCGTGCCGCCGAGCTCGATCAGCTCGTCCACCGGGTCACGGGTGGTGCCCGCGACGGAGTCCACCACCGCGCGCTGCTCGCCAGCCAGCTTGTTCAGCAGGGACGACTTGCCGACATTGGGCCGGCCGATGAGCGCGACACGGCGCGGGCCCGCCTCGGCCTGCCGCTCGCGCGGCGCCTCGGGCAGCGCGTCGAGCGCATGGTCGAGCATGTCGCCGCTGCCGCGCCCGTGCATGGCGGAGACCATGACCGGCTCGCCGAGCCCGAGCGACCACAGCGACAGCGCGTCGGACTCGCTCTTGGCGTCGTCTACCTTGTTGGCGACAAGCACGACCGGCTTGCCTGCCCGGCGCAGCACCCTGGCGACCGCCTCGTCCTCGTCGGTGGCACCGACCCGGGCGTCCACCACGAAGAGCACCGCGTCGGCGAGGCCGACCGCGATCTCCGCCTGCTCGGCCACCTGGGCGGCCAGGCCCTGCGCCTTGGCCAGCCAGCCGCCAGTGTCCACCAGGGTGAACTGCCTGCCGCGCCAGTTGGCGTCGTAGGCCACGCGGTCCCTGGTCACACCCGGCACGTCCTGCACCACCGCCTGGCGTGCGCCGAGAATCCGGTTGACCAGCGTGGACTTGCCGACGTTGGGCCGGCCGACCACGGCGAGCACCGGCTGCCCCGCCGTGCCGAGCCCGGCGCCGCCGTCCGCCGCCGCGTCGGCTGTGGTGATGTCGCTGAGCTCGTCGCCGACGTCCACCCAGCCGTCATCGCCGATGTCAAAGCCTGTCAATTTTGCACGCCCCGTTCTGCGTCAACTGCTCTTGTCCCCCGCGCATACCAGCAGGCAGCGCTGCCGCGCCAGCCGGGCGATCTCCCCGACGACCTCGTCAAGTGACAGGTCGGTCGCGTCGAGTAGCAGCGCGTCGGCGGCCTTCTCCGACTGCGCGGCGTCGAGCCGGTCCCTGCGGGCCTGGGCGGCCTCGGTCTCGCCTGCGTCGGCGCTCAGTTCGGCGGCCCGGCGGCGGGCGCGCGCGTCCGGGTCGGCGGTCAGGAAGACCTTGAGCTGGGCGGCGGGCGCGACGACCGTGCCGATGTCCCGTCCCTCGGCCACGATGCCCTGGCCGGCCGCCGCGATGATCGCGCGCTGCAGGCGGATGAGGTGCTCGCGGACGGCGGGCACCCGAGCCACGGCGCTGACCTGCGCGGAAACCTCGGTGGTACGGATATCGCGCGACACGTCCCGGCCGTTGACCCGAGTCCACGGGTCGTCCGGATCGGTGGAAACCTCGATGGACGGCTCCGCCGCACGGCGGGCGACCAGCGCCGCATCGCAAGCGTCTTCTGCTTCCGCCATGAACCACCAGGTCAGTGCCCGGTACATCGCACCGGTGTCCAGGTAGCGGAGGCCAAGCTCACGGGCAACGCCTCTGGACGCGCTCGACTTACCGGAACCCGACGGCCCGTCAATAGCGATGACCAGACCGTCCGGCGAGGAGATTCCCACCTGGAAATGGTACCGGGCGCGCGACGCCGGCCGGCCAGACGCCAGGCGGTCAGCGCGCCAGTTGACCGCGCCGGCGGCGGCAGTCCTGCGGGGTGACGCCGGGGCGCCTGACGAAGTGGCGGCGGAGCATCGGCGCGGTGAGCCCGCACTCCGCGGCGACCTGCTCGATGCCCCAGACGGTACACTCCAGCAGTTCCTGCGCAGTTTTACCGGTAAATTTTTCCCAGCGGGTAAACTTTTCACCCGATGTAAAGAAAAGACGTTCTAGACGCTTTTAGTTTACTCGTTGTGAAATGTTTACCGGTAACTCTGGCGCCGGCACCGCACGTCGCCGGAACGGCGCGGCGTTTCGCGTTATATGACCGTTTTGCCGGGTGGCGGGCGACGGGAGACTGCCCTGCCGCTAACCGCTCTTGCGGCGGAAGCTGCGGCGGCTCGCGGCCGGGCCGTGCGCGCCGTGGATCTTGCCGTCGTCCCGGCCGCCCTTGCCCTGGCCCTCGTTGTGAGCCTGGTGCTTGCGCTCGAGCGCCTCGCGGAACTTGCGCTTCGTCTCATCGAGGTCCGGCTTGCCGGTGCCCTCACCCTCGCCTGCCGCGGCGGCCTTCGTCTCCTCCGCGGTGGTGCCGGCCGCGGGCTCGGCGGTCTCGCCCGGCTCCGGGCTGGTTTCCCCCCGGGCCGCGGCGGACGCCGTCTCGGCCGGTCCCGCCTCGGCTGCCTTGGCCGCCTTGCTGGTGCCCTGCCTCGCGCTCTTCGTCATGGCGTCTAGCTTCGCACACCGGGGACAAGTTCGCGCGACCCATTAACCGTGGCGCAGGCCGACAGCGCGGGATGCCGCGGCGGGCGGCCGGAGGTTCGGAGCTTAGCGGCGGACGGGCCAGCCGCCTGCCTCCATCGCGTCGAGCAGCGTGCCCGCCTGGTCGGGGCGGACCGACAGCTCGGCGACGCCGACCGGCAGGCCAGGTGAGTGCTCGAGGCGGACGTCCTCGATGTTCACCCCGGCCGCGCCGGCCGCGGTGAACAGCCGGGACAGTTCGCCGGGCTGGTCGGCGATGACGACCTGGACGACGGTGAAGTTCCGCGGCTGGCCGCCGTGCTTGCCGGGGATGCGGCTGGTGCCCGCCCGGCCCCGGTCGAGCAGTACGGTGACCGCGGCGACCCCGGTGCCGGCGCCTGGTGTCCCCTGCGGCTGACGCGCAAGCAGGCGCGCGACCGCCGCCAGGTCCTCGGCGACCGCCGCCACCACCTCGGCGACCGGGCCTGCGTTCGCGGACAGGATCTGGGTCCACAGCGCGCTGTCGCCCGCCGCGATCCTGGTGACGTCGCGCAGGCCGCCGCCGGCCAGCTTGAGCGCGTCCGCGGGCACGCCGGACGGGGCGAGCCTGGCGGCCATCGCCGCCGCGACCAGGTGCGGGGCGTGCGAGACGAGCGCGACCCAGCGGTCATGCGTCTCCGGGTCGGTCACCACGGGGTCCGCACCGCAGCCCGCGGCGAGCGCGGTCACCGCGGAAACCGCGTCGGCGGACGTCTCGGGCAGCGGGCACAGCGCCCAGGTCCGCCCGAGGAAGAGATCCGACTGCGCGGCGCCTGGCCCGTGCTTCTCGCGCCCGGCGAGAGGGTGACCTGGCACGAACGACTCCAGGTCACAGCCGAGCTCGCGCGCCTGCCGCGCTGGGAGGACCTTCACCGAGGCGACGTCGGTGTAGACGTCCGCGACCGCGCACTCCTGCACGAAGGCAAGCTCCCTGCCGACTAGGGCCGGCGGCATGGCGAGGACGGCGATGTCGGCGATCCCCTTGGCGTCACGGAGATCGGGCACGAGGACGCCGGCCCCGAGGTCGGCGGCGAGCTTGGCGGTCGCGGGATCGGCGTCGCTGAGGAAGACCTCGGTGCCTTTCCCGCGCAGCGCGAGCGCGACAGACGTGCCGATCAGCCCGGTTCCCGAGACGAGCACGCGCGCAGGAGCGTTCATCATTGGCTCTCTACTGCGCGATGTCGAGGCGGAGCGCGGCGGCCCCGCGCAGGTAGACGTGCTGGATCTGCGCGCGGGCGCGGTCCGTTTCCACGTGCGCCATCAGCCGGACCACGCGGGGCATCGCGCGGGCGACGGGGATCTCCGTCGCGCACATCAGCGGCACGGCGTGGAAACCGAGCTTGCGAGCGGCGAGGGCGGGGAACTCGGCGGTCAGGTCCGGTGTCACCGTGAACAAGACGCTGATCACGTCGTCGGGGGTGAGGTCGTTGCGGGTCATCACCGCGGTGACCAGCTCGGCCGTCCCTTCAAGTATCGCGTCCCGCTCGTCGGCGTCGACCTGGACGGCACCGCGAATTGCCCGGACTGTCACTTCTCCCGCTCCTAACGATCGTGCGCAACTCAAAGGCTACTGCCGCCCGCGAGCGCCTAGAGGCCGACGGCGGCGTACAGTTCGCCGATCTCCTTCGTGGTGAGGTCCCTGGTGGCGCCTGGGCGCAGGCCGCCGAGCCGGATAGGGCCGACGGTGGTGCGCAGCAGCCTGCTCACCGGGTGGCCGACCTCGGCGAGCATCCGGCGCACGATATGCTTGCGGCCCTCGTGCAGCGTGATCTCCACCATCGCGCGGCCGCCGGACTGCTCGAGCACCCGGAACTTGTCGGCGACGGCGACGCCGTCCTCGAGCTCGACGCCTGCCTGCAGGCGCCGGCCCAGGTCGCGCGGTACCGGGCCGGGCACCTCGGCCCAGTAGGTCTTCGCCACCTCGTAGCTCGGGTGCGCGAGCCGGTGCGCCAGCTCGCCGTCGTTGGTGAGCAGCATCAGGCCCTCGGTGTCGTAGTCGAGCCGCCCCACGTGGAACAGTCGCTCGGCCCTCATCCCGAGGAAGTCGACGATCGTCTTGCGGCCGCGGTCGTCCGACATCGCGGTCAGCACGCCGCGCGGCTTGTTGAAGGCCAGGTACACGGTGTCCTGGCGGGACGGGATACGCTTGCCGTCGACCCGGATGACCTGGTGCTCCGGGTCAACACGCGCGCCGAACCTGCGGACCACCTGCCCGTCCACCTCCACCCGGCCCGCGCCGATCAGCTCCTCGCAGTGCCGCCTGCTGCCGACGCCGGCCGCCGCGAGCACCTTCTGCAGCCGGACGCCGCCTGGGACGTCGGTGAGGTCGTCCCGCTCGCCCTCGCCACCGACGGCGAAGTCATCGTCGTCCTCCAGGCCCATGCTGCGCAGTGCCCGGAGCCGCGCCCTCGCCTCCGGCGAGAGCTGTACCGCCTCCGGCGAGAGCGGCGCGGTCCGGTCGCCGCCTTGACCGCTACGCCCGCGTGCGTTCATTGTCCTCGATGTCCTCGATGTTCTCCGGAAGGAACGGCGCCAGGTCGGGCAGGTCGTCCAGGGACGCCATGCCAAGCCGCTCAAGGAAGTACCCGGTGGTGCGGTAAAGGATCGCGCCGGTCTCCTGGTCGGTCCCCGCGTCCTCGACGAGCCCGCGCAGCACGAGCGTCCTGATCACGCCGTCGCAGTTGACGCCGCGCACCGCCGATACCCGCGCCCTGCTCACCGGCTGCCGGTAGGCGATGACGGCCAGGGTCTCAAGCGCCGCCTGGGTGAGCCGGACCTCCTGGCCGTCCCTGACGAACCGCTCGACAAGCGGGGCGCAGTCCTCACGAGTATAGAAGCGCCAGCCGCCGGCTATCTCGCGCAGGTCGAACCCGCGGCCGTCGCTCGTGTACTCGGCGGACAGGGCGTGCAGGGCCGTGGCGACCTCGTGCCGCGGGCGCTCGAGCACCTGGGCGAGGAGCACCTCGGGAACGGGCTCGTCGGCGACGAGCAGAATGGCCTCAAGGGAGGCGCGCAGCCCCGGGGCGTCGTCGGCTTGCTCGCCGTCGCCGGCCGGCTCCTGGCCGGCCGCGTCCCCGTCTCGCGGGACTTGCTGGCCGTCCTGGCCGTCCTGGCCGTCCGGCAGGCCCGCGGTGCCGCCGCCCCCGGTGACGTCGCTGCTCATAGGTAGTCTTCTTCCTGAGTGTCGGTGGCTTGCGCGGCGTCGCCTGTCGCGCCTGGCGGGGCAAGCAGGACCTCGCGGTCGCCGCCCGTCCAGGTCACGTACAGCTCGCCGAGCGGCAGCACCTGCTCGAACGCGACCGCGTCCTCCCGGTACAGCTCAAGCAGTGCGAGGAACGTCGCGACGATCTCGTAGTTGCCGGCAGTGCCCGACAACGAGGCGCCGGAGGACAGCTGCCGGAACGATGCCCGCCCGAGCCCGCGCAGCCGCCCGGCGATGAGCACGGCCTGCTCCCTGATCGAGATGAACGGGGCGTGGATGTGCTCGACCGACACGACGGGCGGGGCCTTGGGTGCCAGCGCCCGGGCGGCTAGCGCGGCGAACTCCTGCGGGCCGATGGCGAACAGGACCTCGGGTAGCAGTTCGGCGAACCGCGGCTCGAGCGGGACCCGGCGCGGGAACCGCCGCGCCGCGGCCGCCATCCGCCCCGCGAATACGGCGGCGGCCTCCTTGTAGGCGCGGTACTGCAGCAGCCGGGCGAACAGCAGGTCGCGGGCCTCGAGCAGCGCCAGGTCCTCCTCGTCCTCGACCTCGCCGCTCGGCAGCAGCCGCGCGGCCTTGAGGTCAAGCAGGGTCGCGGCGACGACAAGGAAGTAGCTGACCTGGTCCAGGTCCCAGCCGCCAGAGCGCTGCCTGATGTAGGCGATGAACTCGTCGGTAACCTTCGACAGCGCGACCTCGGTGATGTCCAGCTTGTGCTTGGAGATCAGCGCGAGCAGCAGGTCGAACGGCCCCTCGAAGACATCGAGGTGCACCTCGAAGGCGCCGGAAGAGCGCGGCGCGTCCCCCGCCTCGCCCAGCGGCCCTGTGCTGCCTGTCACTGCGCCGCCTGTCTTGGTGCCCACGTTAACGACGGTACCGCGTCCTCATCCTTGTCCTGTGCCTGATCGCTCCCGGCCTCAGGGCTGAGCCGGATGCGGCGGGCGATCAGGCTGTCCTTGCCCCGCGCGTCCAGGTCGGCGAGCAGGATCGCGATCGCCTCCCGCACTAGCCGCCCGCGGTCAAGGACGAAACCGAAGCGGCGCAGCTTGAGGCGAGCATGCTCCAGGTCGAGCAGCTCAGCCGCGGACAGGTAGACGGTGATCTTCTGATCATGCCTTTCCCTGCCGGTCGCCTGTCGTTCATCTGCGGTGTCTGGCTGGGGGACAACAGGGCGGAATAGCTCCGCCACCCCGGGAACGTTTACCCGGCGTGCCCGTGTCCGTCCCCTGTCTGCCGCCACCGCTCGAGGACCTCCTTGGCGAGTTCACGGTAGGAACTAGCCCCCATCGACGACGTATCGAACGTCGTGATGGGCTCACCTGCAACGGTAGCGTCTGGGAAGCGCACGGTGCGGTTAATCACCGTATGAAACACCTTGTCGCCGAAGCCGTTCACGATGGAGCCGAGCACTTCCCTGGTGTGCAGGGTGCGCGAGTCGTACATCGTGCCGAGCAGGCCGTCGATCTGCAGGCTCGGGTTGAGCCTGTGCTGCACCTTGTCGATGGTCTCCATCAGCAGCGCCACGCCGCGCATCGCGAAGTACTCGCACTCGAGCGGGATCAGCACGCTGTCCGCGCAGGCGAGCGCGTTGATGGTGAGCAGGCCGAGTGACGGCTGGCAGTCGATCAGGATGAAGTCGTAGTCGGGCACGATCTCCTTGAGCGTGCCGCCCAGGATGAACTCCCTGCCGACCTCGTGGACCAGCTGCACCTCCGCGCCGGACAGGTCGATGTTGGACGGCAGCAGGTCCAGGTTCGGCACGCCGGTCGCGAAGATCACGTCGCGCGCCTTGACGCCGCGCTCCATCAGCAGGTTGTAGACCGTGGAGTCGATATCGTGCGGCTGGATGCCGAGGCCGACCGAGAGCGCGCCCTGCGGGTCGAAGTCGACGAGCAGCGTCTTCCTGCCCCGCTCGGCGATCGCCGCGCCCAGGTTGATGGTCGTGGTCGTCTTGCCGACGCCGCCCTTTTGGTTACAGACCGCCACGATCCGCGCCGGACCGTGCTCAGTCAGCGGCTTTGGCTCGGGGAAAGCGGGGAGCGGCCGGCCCGTGGGCCCGATGTCTCCCGGCAGAAGCTCCACTACGCGCGATGCGGCCACCAGTCAGATCCTCCCGGGGCTAGAGGTCGCGAACTGTTCGGGACACTAGGCCCGCTGCCCGGCGCTTTCAAGCAGGCGCGCCGCCGCTAGCCGGACTTTCTGCGCTTTCGGCCGCATGCTCACCGGCGCGCAGCGCCACGTGCCCTCGCGCGCGGTCAGCCGAAAGCACTGCGTCAGCCGAGAGCACGGGGGTGTGACGCGGCGTAAACCTCGCGCAGCTTGTCCACCGTCACCAGAGTGTAGACCTGCGTGGTGGTCACCGAGGCATGTCCGAGCAATTCCTGCACGACGCGGATGTCCGCGCCGCCGTCGAGCAGGTGCGTGGCGAATGAGTGCCGCAGGGTATGCGGGGAGACGTCGGTTTTGCCAGCACGGGCGGCTGCCTCGCGCAGGATCCCCCACGCGCCCTGCCTGGTGAGCCGGCCGCCGCGGGCGTTGAGGAAGACCGCGGGGTTCGTCTTCCTCCCCGCCACCGCCCTGCCCGCCCCCGCCTTCCCGGCGAGCGCCGGTCGTCCCCTGATCAGGTAGGCGTCAAGCGCCTTGACGGCGTAGCTGCCGACGGGGACGTAGCGCTGCTTGCCGCCCTTGCCGGTCAGCAGGACGGCGGGGTCCCTGGTGAGGTGGTCAAGGTCGTCCACGTCGAGGCCGGTCGCCTCGGAGATGCGCGCGCCGGTGCCGTACAGGAACTCGAGCAGCGCGCGGTCGCGCAGTACCCGCGGTTCTGGGTCTTCGGCGGATCCCGCGGCGTCGAGTATGCGCACGACCTCCGCTACGTCGATGGCCTTGGGCAGCCGCCTGGCGGCGGCCGGCGGTGCCACCTCGCGTGCCGGGTCATGGCTGGTGAGGCCCTGCCTGACGGCGAACGTGTGCAGGCCGCGGACGGCGACGACCGCCCGCCCGACCGAGCCGGCCGCGAGCGGCGGGTGCTCCTCGTCCCCGGCGCTGAGCGCGCCGCGGAACTCCGCGACGTCACCCGCGCTGACGTCCGCGAGCCGCCGCCGACCCCGGCCCTGCAGGAAGCCCAGGTACCTGCGCAGGTCACGCCGGTAGGACTGCACGGTGTTGTCCGCGAGCCCGCGCTCCACCGTGAGGTACTGCAGGTACCCGCGCACCGCGCTGTCGACGCTCACCACAGTCCGCGATCCTAGCCGCGGATCGCGGCCGCCGCAGCGGGCAGCGAGCACTTGCGTGCTTGTTGCTGTTATCCAGCCTCGGCGAGGTGGCGTCTTGGCGGCGGACAACATCCACTATCTTCGGCTGCTGCCGCAGGCATGGAAGTTTCTTGCTGTTATCCGGCGCCAGGTGGGCTACGCGACGACCGGCGGCAAGTCGGCGGCGGGCCGGGCACGTGCAGGCCGCGGCCGGAGGTGGCAACTCAAGGAGCTCGGTGGCCGCAGGCGGTTAGGCGAGCACGGCCGACACCGGGGTGCACGGCAGGCGGTGTGCCTCTGCCACCGGGGCACAGGTGAGGCTGCCCTCGTGCGTGTTCAGCCCTTGGGCCAGGGCGTCGTCGTTGCGGAGTGCCTCGCGCCAGCCCCGGCCCGCGATCTCGAGCGTGTACGGCAGGGTCACGTTGGTCAGCGCGTATGTGGAGGTGTGCGGGACGGCGCCGACCGCGCCGATCACCAGGTCCGCATCGAGCACGGCGCGCTCGATTTCGTAGGCGTTGGACGTCACCGTCTGGAGGTGCCCCTGGTAGATAGCGTCCGCGCTGCGCAGCCTGGCCACGTTCCTGTCGAGCAGCAGCACCTCGCTGCGGATGGTACGCGCCCACCTGCGGCGCCATCCGCCCCGCGACCTCAGACATCGGCGCGAGCAGCGGCAGCGAGCCGTCCCTGAGCTGCACGGTCTCGTACGCGATGGAGGTGACCCGCCGGTCGAGCAGCGCCTCGGTGCACTCCTTCGACGCTGCCAGGTGCAGGTAGGTGAACAGCACCTGGCCCGGCCCGCTTCGACGAAGACCTCGTGCCCGGCACGGGCGAGCTCGTGCACGCCCGCCGGGGTGATCGCCACCCGGAACTCGTTGTTCTTGGTCTCCGCGGGAACCGCGACCTTCATCTGTGCCCCCGATCCGTGCCCGGTCAGCGCCGTGCCCGTACGCCGCACGGCGCGGCCTGCTACTCGGGCGCTTCGCCTGGCCTCAGCCCGGCGAACCCTTCTGCCCAGGCAGCGTACCCAGACATGACCCCCGCGATAGCGGGGCCGCTGTGGAGTTTGCCGGCCAGCGCCAGCCGGACCGCCTCGCGCAGCGGCACCCACTCGGTGACGATGTACGTCTCCTCGTCGGGCGCCTTCCCGCCTGCGCCCTGCGCGCCGTCGCCGTGCTGCCCGGCCTCGTGCTGCCCGGCCTCGTGCTGCCCGGCCTCGTGCGCCTGGGTCAGGTCGCGGGCGAGGAAGACCCGGATCCGCTCGTCGGTGAATCCCGGCGAGGTGTAGTAGTCGACAAGCGTGTACCAGTCGCCGGCCCGCCACCCGGTCTCCTCGAACAGCTCGCGCCGCGCGGTCGCCAATGCGGACTCCCCGTCCACGTCGCGCAGCCCGGCGGGCAGCTCCCACAGCTCACGGCCGACCGGGTGCCGGTACTGCTTGATCATGAGCACCTGGTCGCGGTCGTTCAGCGCCAGGACGACCACGGCGCCCGGGTGGGTCACCACCGTCCGCTTCGCATAGTGCTCATCCGACATCCGGACGCTGTCCGACCGCACCGTGAGTAGCCAGTTAGCGAGCAGCAGGGCGGACGACCTGACCTGCCAGCTGCCAGGTACCGGGTCCTCGACAACGCTCACGCCGACGCCACCGCGCGCGTCGCGGACGCCTCGGCGCCCCGGGACCTGGTGAGGGCAGCGGCGATGAGGCCGGAGAACAGCGGGTGCGGGCGGGTCGGCCGGGAAAGGAACTCCGGGTGCGCCTGGGTGGCGACGAAGAACGGGTGCGCCTCGCGGGGCAGCTCGATGAACTCCACCAGGCGGCCGTCGGGCGACAGGCCGGAGAAGACCAGGCCGGCCTGCTCAAGGCGCTCCCGGTAGGCGTTGTTGACCTCGTAGCGGTGCCGGTGCCGCTCCTCGACCACCGCGGTGCCGCCGTACAGCCCGCTGACCATCGTGCCCGGCTTGAGGCTCGCCGGGTACAGGCCGAGGCGCATGGTACCGCCCATGTCCCTGTCGCCCGCGACGACGTCCTCCTGGTCGGCCATGGTGGCGACCACCGGGTCTGGCGTGTCCGGGTCGAACTCGGCGCTGTTCGCCCCCTCGATGCCCGCCAGGTCGCGGGCGACCTCGATGACCATGCACTGCAGGCCAAGGCAGAGACCGAGGACGGGGATCTTGTGCTCGCGGGCGTACCTGATCGCGCCGATCTTGCCCTCGATGCCGCGGACGCCGAAGCCGCCGGGGATGAGGATGCCGTCCACGCCGTCAAGCTGCGACCCCGCGTCGTCCGGGTTCTCGCAGTCGTCGCTGGTGACCCAGCGGATGGTGACCTTGGCGTCATTGCCGAAGCCGCCCGCCCGCAGCGCCTCGGCCGGGGAAAGGTACGCGTCGGGCAGGTCCACGTACTTGCCGACCAGTGCGATGGTGATGGAGCGGGCCGGGCGGTGGACGCGCCGCAGCAGGTCGTCCCAGACGGACCAGTCGACGTCGTGAAAGGGAAGCTGGAGCTTGCGGACGACGTAGGCGTCCAGGCCCTCGCCGTGCAGCACCCTGGGGATGTCGTAGATGGACGGGGCGTCCGGTGTCGCGACCACCGCCTCCTCGTCCACGTCGCACATCAGGCTGATCTTCCGCTTGAGCCCGTCGCTGATCGGCCGGTCGGAGCGGGCCACGATCGCGTCGGGCTGGATGCCGATGGAGCGCAGCGCGGCGACCGAGTGCTGGGTGGGCTTGGTCTTGAGCTCGCCGCTCGGGCCGATGTACGGGAGCAGCGAGACGTGGATGAAGAAGCAGCGGTCACGGCCGATCTCGTGGCGGATCTGCCTGATCGCCTCAAGGAACGGCAGCGACTCGATGTCGCCCACGGTGCCGCCGACCTCGGTGATGACCACGTCCACGTCGGGGCCGGCCATCGCCAGGATGCGCGACTTGATCTCGTTCGTGATGTGCGGGATGACCTGGACCGTGTCGCCGAGGTACTCGCCCCGCCGTTCCTTGGCGATCACGCTCGAGTAGATCTGGCCGGTCGTGACGTTCGCTGTGCCTGAGAGCCTGATGTCGAGGAACCGCTCGTAGTGGCCGACGTCCAGGTCGGTCTCCGTGCCATCGTCGGTGACGAACACCTCGCCGTGCTGGAACGGGTTCATCGTCCCCGGATCGACGTTGAGGTACGGGTCGAGCTTCTGCATCTTGACCCGCAGGCCCCGCATCTTGAGCAGGCGGCCGAGGCTGGACGCGGTGAGGCCCTTGCCGAGGCTTGAGGCCACGCCACCGGTGACAAAGAGATGCTTGGTGTTAATAAGCCTTTGTGAGGCTAGCCTGGACTGAGTCACTGCAGCGGCCAAGATGTGCTCCCGTGGTCGACGATGTTGCGGTGCAAATCCGCAGGTCCACGGGCCACCAGGATAACACGGGTGTTAAGGCCATCCCCTGCCGGGGGAGATTGCCCGGTTCCGCGTGCCCGGGCGGGTGCCCGGGCGGGTGCCCGGGCGGGTGCTCGGCCTCACCGAACCGTGCCAGCGTGACCGCGCTCGCCACCGCGAGCAGGAAGCCGACCGCCGCCACCGGGGTGAGGCCGGGGCGGGTCGTGTCGCCGAGGAACAGCACGCCGACAAGGGCAGGCGGCAGCGTCTCGGCGAGGACGACCGCCGAGGTCGCGACGGTCACGCTGCCGCCCTCGAGCGCGGTGGCGTAGAAGACGAACGACACGATGCCCGCCGCCGCGACCGCGTACGCCGCCGGGTCGCGCAGCAGGGTAAGCGGCGCGAAGCCGTTGAGCACCCGGGCCGCGATGCCGACCGCGCCGAAGCCGAAGCCGGCGACCATGCCGAGCACCAGGGTGCGCGCCGGGTCGCGCAGCATCCGCGCGGCGATCATCCCGGCGACCCCGAGCACGCCGGTCGCGATGATCAGCGCGATCTTGAAGGCGCCGCCCGCGGTACTCGCGCCCTCCGCGCCGGCGGACGAGCCGAGCAGTCCGACCCCGGCCACCACGCCGCAGACCGCGAGCCACTCGCGCAGCGACAGCGTGGCGCCGATGACCACCGTGGCGAGGACCGCGATCACCGCGAGGTTGGCCGCCACAATCGCCTGGACCGCGAAGAGCGGCAGCCGCTGCAGTGCCACCACCTGCGCGATGAAGCCGAGGATGTCGATGAGCACGCTGGCGACGAACCGCCACTGGTGCAGCATGCGCGGTACCAGCCCGGCGTCGACGCCGCCCGCTCTGGCCTGAGCCCGCGACCGGTTGCTCGCCTCGCGCACGGCGACCGCCTGCATGACCGAGGCGACACCGTAGCACAGCGCCGCGAGAACGGCAGCAATCAGGCTGACCAGCACAAGTCCAGCCTACTCCGCGGAATACTCAGGAAGTGGTCAGCTCACGCCCAGCCGGGGCCTACCTCAACGCGCTCGCCGGGCGGGCCTCCCAGCTGGTCCACAGCGGGCGGTAGCCCATCCGGTACCAGAACGGCGCGGACAGCGGGTTGACCTGGCTGTGGTGCAGCAGCGTGACGGCGATGCCCATGGCGTCGAGCTTGGCATGCAGGTTCCTGACCAGCGCGGCGCCGATCCCTGTGCCGCGCTCCTGCGTGTCGATGAACATCGTCTGCAGGTAGGCGGCGGGCGACCGGCTGGTCATGCCGGCGATCCAGCCGGCGTCCTGCGGCGGCTGGGCGACCAGCAGGCCGACCGCACGGCCGTTCCGCTCGGCCAGCCACGTCCAGGTGGCGGGGCGAGCGAGGCTGCCGCGGATCTCATCGCGGACAAGCCGCGCGGTGGCCTGCCGCCACACCGGCCCGCCGAAGTGCATGTCGAAGCGGACGAGCCGCAGCTCAAGGTCGAGTACCTGTTCCTCGTCGGCCGGGCCAGCGGCGCGGATCGTCGCGCCGTATGCGGGCCGCGGCGGTTGCAGCGGGCCGTTCGGCCGGGTGCGGGCGGCGATGACGGTGAGCGGCTGCAGGCCGTGCCGCAGCAGCGCGGGCACGCCGGTGATGTCCATGCTCGGCCACACCACGCTCGCCGACGTGTCGGGGCCCCGGGCGGCACCGGTGCCGGCCAGGTGGTCGCGCCACTGGGTGAACAGCAGGTCGGCGGCTGCCGCGACGTCCTGCCCTGGCAGCCGGGGAACCAGGGTGAACCGCTCGGCCGCGCCCCAGGTCTGGTTCAGCGACTGCGGCGGTACGTGCTGGTGCACGCAGACCCCGAGGCCGGCTACCCGGCCGTTGTCGCCGTTGACGACCAGCGGCTCGCCGCAGCCGGCGGGCAGCGTCGCGGGGTCGGGCAGCAGCTGGTCGACGGCGTGCCAGCGCCTGCCGACCGCGCGGTTGATATCGCGGACCGCCTCGCGGACCACCCAGGGCATCGACTACCTCCTGCGAAGGCACGGCTTGAGCGGCGCCTTCGCGGTGCACTCTACCGTCCGGTAAGTCCCGTTTCGCGGGCATCGCCGCGAAGGCACGCGCCGCCGGTGCGCTCACCGCGCGTCGTACTCGTCGTGCCCGCGCCACCAGAAGCCTGCCTCGTCACGGCCGAGCGGTGCCCGGTCAACTCCCGGGTCTATGGCGCCGGACGTCGCTGGCGTATGGTGCGGGGTGAACACGTGCGGCGCAAATTTCACCGATGCCAGCGAACGGCATCAGTGCTCACATAAGGCGCGGTACCCGCAGACGAGAGATGGAGCAGCCCGTGAGCGAGCGGACCAAGTTCATCCTTGATGAGTCGCAGATCCCGGCCCAGTGGTACAACGTCATACCCGACCTGCCGGCGCCACCGCCGCCGCCGCTGCACCCGGGCACCGGCCAGCCGGTCGGGCCGGAGGACCTCGCGCCGCTGTTCCCGATGGAGCTGATCCGCCAGGAGGTCACCGGCGACCCATACGTCGACGTACCCGGCGAGGTCATCGACGTCTACAAGCTGTGGCGGCCCACGCCGCTGTTCCGCGCCCGCCGCCTGGAGAAGCTGCTCAACACGCCCGCCCGGATCTACTACAAGTACGAGGGCGTGTCCCCCGCCGGGTCGCACAAGCCGAACACCGCCGTACCGCAGGCGTACTACAACGCGGTCGAGGGGACCAAGCGGCTCACCACAGAGACGGGCGCGGGCCAGTGGGGCAGCGCGCTGGCGTTCGCCTGCGCGCAGTACGGTATCGACTGCGAGATCTGGATGGTCCGCGCGTCCTATGACCAGAAGCCGCACCGCCGCACGATGATGCAAACCTGGGGCGCGACCGTGCACCCGTCGCCGTCGCGGGCCACCCAGGCGGGCCTTGCCGTGCTCGCCGAGGCACCGGACTCGCCCGGGTCGCTCGGCATCGCGATCTCGGAGGCGGTCGAGGCCGCCGCCGGGTCCGCCGAGACGCGCTACGCGCTCGGTTCCGTGCTCAACCACGTGCTCATGCACCAGACGGTGATCGGGCAGGAGGCGCTCGCGCAGTTCGAGATGGCCGGCGAGGCGGGCCCCGACCTGATCGTGGGGTGCACCGGCGGCGGGTCGAACTTCGCCGGGCTGTTCTTCCCGTTCCTGCGGGAGAAGCTGGCCGGCCGGATGAACCCGGTCATCAGGGCCGTCGAGCCGTCCGCCTGCCCGTCGTTCACCCGCGGCATCTACGCCTACGACTTCGGCGACACGGCCGGCATGACGCCGCTGCTCAAGATGCACACGCTCGGCCACGGGTTCATACCCGACCCGGTGCACGCGGGCGGGCTCCGCTACCACGGCATGTCGCCGCTGCTCTCGCACATGTACGAGCTCGGCCTCTTCGAGGCGGTCGCCAAGCCGCAGCGGGAGTGCTTCGCGGCGGCGATCACCTTCGCGAAGGCGGAGGGGATCATCCCCGCGCCCGAGCCGTCGCACGCGATCGCCGCCGTGGTCGAGGAGGCCGAGCGGTGCGCGGAGACCGGCGAGGAGAAGGTCATCCTGACCGCCCTGTGCGGCCACGGGCACTTCGACATGGTCGCCTACGAGCGGTACCTGTCGGGCGAGATGGTCGACTACGAGCTGCCGCAGGACCGGATCGACGCCGCCCTGGCGAGCCTGCCGCGGGCCTGAGCTAGCTCGCGGTGACCGAGTCGCGCGCTTCCGTTCGGTACGAAACATAGGGAATCTACCGAACGGATGCGTGCGGTCCCTGTCACCCGAATGAATTGAATGCTTCCCCATGCACAACTCTGGGCACTGAACGGACTAATCGTCACAGTACCTAGCCCAGGTCACGGCTCTGGAAGACGGCTCTGGAAGACAGGGACCGGAGCTCGCAGGGAAGGGGGTGGCCGTGCAGGCCAGGCTGACCGGCGAGGCCGGCCGGACGGCGCAGCCGCGGGCCGAGGGGCCCGCCTGGCACACGCTGAGCGCCGGGCAGGTGCTGCGGGCACAGGAGGTCACCGCTCGAGTGGGGCTGAGCTCGGCGGAGGCGGCGGCGCGGGCCAGCAGGGCCGGCGCGAACAGGCTCGCCGCGGGCAAGGCGGAGCCCCGGTTGCGCGCGTTCGCCCGCCAGTACTCAGACCCCATGCAGCTGGTCCTGCTCGCGGCCGGCCTGCTCAGCTTCCCGCTGCGGCAGCTCGGCACCGGGCTGCTGCTGATCCTGCTGACGCTGGCCAACGCGGTCCTCGGCCTGCAGCAGGAGGGCAAGGCCGAGACCGCCGTCAGCGCGCTCGAGGAGAAGATGACCCTCTTCGCCCGGGTGCGACGCGACGGCCGGCTGGCGGAGATCCCCGCCGAGCGTCTGGTCCCCGGCGATATCGTCGCGATCGAGGCGGGTGACGTCGTGCCTGCCGACGGCCGGCTGCTGCGGGCGACGCTCCTCGATGTCGACGAGTCGGCGCTGACCGGGGAGAGCCGGCCGGCCGCCAAGGGCGCC
>Ga0335078_10006439_pt1 | contig 17379 bp, 14 predicted proteins | sample Lox_Sample_32_FD_206711 | JGI IMG/M metagenome (GOLD analysis project Ga0335078, IMG submission 206711) | Soil microbial communities from Loxahatchee National Wildlife Refuge, Florida, United States - Lox_Sample_3.2 | ecosystem: Environmental > Terrestrial > Soil > Wetlands | place: USA... | reverse complement strand
CGGCAATCAGCGGGATGCGCATGGTTTCGAAGAAGCCGGGCAGCACCGCCTGGAAATCGGCGGCCTGAAACTTGCTTGTATCCGCCAGCGCCTCGGCGCGGCCCCAGCGTATTGGATTGAAGCCGCCGGTGAGCGGCATGGCCAGGGCCGCGGTGACTCCGCGCACGCCCGTGATCGCGGCGAGCTGCTCACGCATCTCGCGCTTCCGCGCGGCGTTCTCCTGGGGCGTGTTGCCGAAATCGCCGAAGACCTGGAACGTGAGCAAATGGTGCGGATCGAATCCGAGGTCTTCCTTCTGGATGGCGATGAAGGTGCGGACCATCAGCCCCGAGCCGACCAGCAGAACGAACGCCATCGCCACCTCCGCCATCACGACGGCATTGCGGAGCCAGCCCGTGGCGCCCAGGCCGCTGCTCCGCGCGGCGCTGCGCAGCACGGCCATCAGATCCGGCCTGGCGGCGCGGATCGCCGGCACCAAACCAAACAGAATCGCGGCGGCGAGCCCCACGGCGCACGTGAAGGCGAGCACAAGAGGATCGAGGTGGATCTCGTCGAGACGCGGCAGATTCGCGGGTGCGATGCGCAGCAATTCGCGGATGCCGAGTTTCGCCAGCGCGAGACCCGCCAGGGTGCCGATCGCGGCGATGAGCAGCGCCTCGGCCACCGTCTGCCAGACCAGCCGCCACCAGCCCGCACCCAGAGCGGTGCGAACGGCCGCTTCCCGCTCCCGCAGCGAGGACTGCACCAGCATCAGGTTCGCCACGTTCGAGCACGCGATCAGCAGCAGGAAGACGACCGCTCCCATCAACGCGAGAATCGCGGGGCGAACCTCGTTGACCAGGTGCTGCTTCATGGGTTCAATGCGGAAGTATTGTCCGGCGTTGCGGGAGATGACGTTCTCCTGGCGTATCTTCGCGGCAACCGTTTCGGCCTCATCCTGCGCGTGCTGGAGGCTGACGCCGGGCTTCATCCGCCCAATCACGCGCCACTGCACGTTATTCCGGTTCTCGGCATCGTAGGGGATGCGCGCCGCGAACCAGACGCCGGGCCGCAGTTCGATATCGGCCTGCGGCGGAAACAGCAGCTCGAATCCCGGAGCCAGGACGCCGACCACGACACTGGCCGGGCCGCCCGGGCCGGCCGGCAGCGCCTTGCCGATCACGGAGGGATCGCCGCCGAAGCGCCGCTGGAAGTATTCGTAACTGAGAATGGTCATCAGGGGCAGGCGCGGCGCGGGCGGCTGAACCTCCGCGGCTGCCGCTGCAGGCGCCGGCTCCGGCGTGCCATCGGACTCCTGGAAGTCTCGGCCCGCGGCGATCCCCGCTCGCATGACGCGAAAGAAATTCGTCGACACGGTGGCCCCGCGGTATTCCTCGGGCGTGCCGTCGATGCCGGGCATGGTGGCGCGGAAAGTGGTGACGGCGGCGAAATCCTCGAAGGCGCTGGTGGCGCCGTTCCGCAGGTCGAGAAAGTCGGCGTTCGACAGCGGGAAGTCCTTCACGTTGCGCCGCCGCAGATCGCCGCAGGCCAGGACCAGCCGGGCCGGGTCCTTGTAAGGAAGGGGCCGCAGCAGCACGGCGTTGGTGACGCTGAAGACCGCGGTGCCGGCGCCGATGGCCAGCGCGATGGTCACCACCGCGGTAATCGCGAATACCGGATTCCGGCGCAGCGTGCGAAAGGCGTAAGCGAAATCGTTGGTCGGCATAAGAACATCATTGCTCGCGGAGCGGATTGGCGTTTGGAGCGGCAATTTGGGAGCCAATTCGGGAATGGACATCTGTTACCTTACCTTCAGAGGTGCACGCATGGAACCAGACACCAAGCCCTGCCCGGTGTGCGGTGAGGTCATCAAAGCCGTGGCGATCAAGTGCCGCTTCTGCAATACCGATCTCGCCGCGTTCGCGGCGGCCAAGGAAGCGGAGGTGGAGAAGGACCTCTACGCCGGCCACCCGGCGGCGATCTACAGCGCCAGCCAGGCGCTGCCTTTCCTCGGCGCCATCGTCGCGGCCGCGATTGCAGCCATCGCGGGTGCTCCCGCGGTGTACGTCGCGCTGGGCTTCGTGCTGCTGGTGGCGATGCTCTGCCTGTATTACTACATGAAAAGCGCGAGCACCCATTACCAGATCACCACCCAGCGGATCAAACTGGAGCGTGGCCTGCTCAACAAGCTGCAGGAGAGCCTGGAACTGTTCCGCATCGATCACTTCGAGCTGCACAAACCGCTCGGCATGCGGCTGGTGGGACAAAGCGCGCTGCATCTGTTTTCTTCCGACGCCGAGTTGGAGAACTTTTACCTCTACGCCGTCCCGAACCTGGAAGCGCTGGCGGACACGCTGCGCACTTGCCAGCTTCGCGAGCGCAGCCGCCGAGGGCTGACCACATTCGTCAAGGCGTAAGGGCTGCGGACTTACGCCAGGGCGGCCGCGACCGTCGTCATTCCCGCTTCCAACTCCGCGAGCAGATCGGATTCCATGCCGTCGGGGTCGATCTCGACTTCACACGCGGCGATCTCATCGTCGGTGGCGCCGGAGAAGCAGAGCTCGCACACCCCCACTTCCTCCGTGCCGCAGCGCACCGGCGGACCGAACGTCCGGCAGGTCAGCGGACGCGCGGCGTAGAGGTCGCAGCAGCCCGTTGCCGGATCGAGCGCGGGGCACGGCTCGTCGTCGGATTCGATGTGGGCTCGGGCCCGCTCGCGCACACGCGCGGCCCGCTCGCGATCCGAGATCTCCAGAGCGGCCAGTCCTTGCCGCAGGCGGCGCGCGTCGAGCTGGTTGATGGAGAACGGCCCCAGGCAGCACTCGGTGCATCCGGGACGGCACACCAGCCACGCTCCGCCGCGGCGCGCGGCTTCGGCCAGCGCGGCGTCCACGATCTGAATCAGAGCCGCGTCGCCGGCATCGAGGTGCATCACCCGCAGGATAGCGCGCGGCGGCTGTTACAATGAGACGAATGGCGCTTCATACACGGCGCGCCACCGCGGTTGCCGACGTTGGAGGGGTTAAGATCGGGTCGGGCCATCCGGTGGTGGTGCAGTCGATGACCAACACAGATACGGCCGATGTCGAGGCCACCGTCGATCAGACGCTGGCCCTGGCGCGCGCGGGCTCGGAGATCGTGCGCGTGACGGTGAACACCGAGGAAGCCGCCCGCGCGGTCCCGGAGATCGTGGCGCGGACCGGCGTTCCCATCATCGGCGACTTTCACTACAACGGCCACATCCTCCTCAAGAAATATCCCGAGTGCGCGCGGGCGCTGGCGAAATACCGCATCAATCCCGGGAACGTGAACATCGGGCGGAAGCACGACGACAACTTTCGCACCATGATCGAGGCCGCCGTCGAATACGGCCGCCCGGTGCGCATCGGCGTCAACTGGGGATCGCTCGACCAGACGCTGCTGGCGCGCAAGATGGACGAGAACGCGCGCGCGCCGGAACCGAAGGATGCGCGCGGCGTCATGATCGAGGCCATGGTGGCGAGCGCCATCGAATCGGCCGAGGCGGCGGAGCGATACGGCCTGGGGCATGACCGGATCATTCTGAGCGCCAAGGTCAGCGGGGTTCAGGACCTGGTGGAGGTCTACCGCGCGCTGGCCGCGGGCTGCGATTATCCGCTGCACCTTGGGCTCACCGAGGCGGGACTCGGCGCCAAGGGCATCGTGGCCACCACGGCCGCTCTCGCGATTCTGCTCCAGGAAGGGATCGGCGACACCATACGCGCATCCTTGACGCCCGCGCCGAACGGGGATCGCACCGAGGAGGTGCTGGTCTCGCAGCAGGTTCTTCAATCGCTCGGAATCCGCAGCTTCACGCCGCAAGTGACCGCGTGTCCCGGCTGCGGCCGCACCACCAGCACTTTCTTCCAGGAGATGGCGGGGCAGATCCAGAGCTACCTGCGGGAGCGGATGCCGGTCTGGAAAGGCGCGCACCCGGGCATCGAGGAGATGCGCGTGGCGGTGATGGGCTGCATCGTGAACGGACCGGGCGAATCGAAGCACGCCGATGTCGGCATTTCCCTGCCCGGCACGGCCGAGGATCCGAAGGCGCCGGTGTACGTGGACGGGCGGCTGCTGACGACGCTCAAGGGCGAGCGGATCGTGCCGGAGTTCGTAGCGATCCTGGAGGACTACGTGGCCCGGAGATACAACGGCACCGCGGGCTGAAGCCCCCAGCTCATGCCCCGATACTTCACTCTCGCGCAGGCGCAGGCGCTGATTCCCGCGCTCGAAGAACGGCTGCGGCGGGCGGTTTCGCTGAAAGCCGCGGCGGCGCAAGCGGCCGGCGAACTGGGAGCCGAATCGGAACGGGTGCGGCTCGCGGGAGGCGCGCTGGTGGACCGGCGGAAGCTCCTCGACGCCGTTTCACGCCGCGACACAGCCGCCGCCCATCTGCGCGACGTGCTGGAGTCGATCCATGAGACCGGGTGCCAGGTGAAGGACCTGGACGTGGGCCTGCTGGATTTCCCGACGTTGCTCCGCGGCGAAGAGGTGTGCCTGTGCTGGAAGCTGGGCGAGCGCGAGATCCGGTACTGGCACGGGACCCAGGAGGGCTTCCGCGGGCGCAAACCCATCGACGAAGACTTTCTCGAGCACCATCTTGGCGACTCGTGAAAAGTTCCCGTATAGTACACTATCCTAGAGCCATGGTTTTTGAAAGTCCCGTGCTGCGCTCGAAGAAGGTTCGCGGGAGCGCCGCGGGTTCCGCCTCATGCTACTAGCCAGAGAATTTGTCGCCTATCTGTCGCGCGAGTTGGTCAAGAAGCTGACGCCCACATTGATTGAAACCGTCGAACCGCAGGTGGTCGGCGAGCTTCTGAACGGCATCATCACCGAGGAACTGCAGGTGGAAGACCGCCTCAACGACGAGGTGCGCGAGATTCTGGCGCAGTACGCCGAGTACATGCGGAAGAACGACGTCAGTTACCAGGAGATGTTCCGCCGCATCAAGAACACGCTGATCACGCAGCGCAAGGTGATCCGCGCGGCCGGCCGCGACACCGGCGACAACATGAAGCTGTCGCGCGACAAGGTGATCGAGATCTCGCACAAAATCGTGTCGTCGCTGCGGAAAGCCCGGCAGGTGCGCCTGAAGAAGCAGCCCAACGAAGTGCGGCTGGAGATCGTGAAGCTGCTTACCGAGTTGCTGCTGACCGAGGACAAGGTCGACCGCGCCGCCCGAACCAAGATCCGCTCGCAGAAGCGCGAGATCCCCGAGGGCAGCGAGGAGTGGGACATCCTGCTGCGCCGGTATTACCAGGAAGAGCTCAAGAAGCTGGGCATCGATCTGGCGAGATGAGGGAACAGCCATCGGACAAGACAGTCATTGTCGTCGCGGGAAGTCTGAACATGGACTTCGTGGTGCGCGTGGAGCGCCTGCCGGCCGCGGGCGAGACGGTCCTGGGCCACGATTTCCAGATGACGCCCGGCGGCAAGGGCGCCAACCAGGCCTATGCGGCGGCGCGACTGGCGGGGCAGCGGATCGCGGTTCGCATGGCGGGCCGCGTGGGTTACGACCTGTTCGCCGATCACCTGAAGGCTAGCCTGGCGGCCGCGGGCGCGGACACCAGCGCGCTGGCGGGAACCAAATCGGCGCCCACCGGCGTGGCCCTGATCTGGGTCGATGCGCAGGGGCAAAATTCGATCGTGGTTGCTTCGGGCGCGAATCATGCCTTCGCCACGGCCGACGTCGCGGGCTTGCGGCGCACCTTTAGCGGCGCGGCGTTTCTCCTGGCGCAACTGGAGACGCCGCTCGATACGGTACGCGCGCTGCTGGCACTGGCGCGAGAGGAAGGGGCGCGCACGATTCTCGATCCGGCGCCGGCGCGGCCGCTCGACCGCGCGTTGCTCGGCGCGGTGGACATCCTGACGCCGAACGAAGGCGAGGCGCTGGTCCTGCTGGGACGTCCTCCCGCTCGCGTTCCGGCGACGGACGCTCCGGCGCTGGCGGCCGCACTGCGCGGTCTGGGAGCGAAAGCGGTCATCCTGAAACTTGGCGACCAGGGGTGTTTCTACGACGACGGCGAGCGCACGTTCTACCAGCCGGCATTCCCGGTCGCGGTGATGGATTCAACCGCCGCCGGCGATGCGTTCAACGGGGCACTGGCCGTGGCCCTGGCGGACCAAAAGCCGATGCCCGACGCTCTGCGGTTCGCCAGTGCCGCCGCCGCTATCTCGGTGATGCGCTCCGGCGCGCAGTCCTCCATGCCCACGCGCGCCGAGGTCGAGAGTTTTCTGCTCAGAACGTCACACCCGGCATGAAATCCCACTGATCGGGATTGGAGCGGATCGCCGAACCGGGATTTCGGAACGCACCCCAGCCCCAGCGCGTGTAGCGGATTTCCGGTGACACGACACCCGAGGAGTAGGGTATATTGTTTCTAGCGACAACAAAACAACTGCTCGGGGGTGTCAGCAGGGACGCAGTTGTGACTTAGCCGCACGCTATGTTGCGCGGCAGGTCGGAACTTGGGGGGACCACGATGCTTCGTTCAGCCGGCTATTCGTGCATGATTCCCGTTTTCGCGTTGCTCTGCGCCGGTCGTCTGGGCGCACAAGTGGTGGCGACCTACGACTTCGAAGACGGAACGACCCAAGGCTGGAGTTCGTTTAACGGCGCCAGCACAACAGTCAACACCACCGCCGCCGCGTTCACAGGAACTCATAGCCTGCTGACCACGACGGCCTCCGGTGGCGCGGGTGGCCCATCGATTCTCCTGAGCGGCGTCCTGCTGCCCGGCGCGCAGTATACGATCACCGGTCATCTCATGCTGACCAGCGGCGAAAACGCCACCAATGCGAACTTCACGATCAAGCGCAGCGATCCGAGTTGCTCCGGCGGCACTTGCTTCGACACGATCGGCACCTACCAGGTGCCCGTGACGGATTCCGGCTGGGCGCAGATCGGCGGGACTTACACCGTCAGCATCGCGGAAACGGGTCTGCAGTTATACGCTCAGTTAGTGGGACCGACTACCGCGCAATCCTTCTACTTAGACGATGTTGTGATTACCGAGACCGCACCGCCTCCGAGCGGGACTCCGATTGCGACATACACCTTCGCGGATGGCGGCCTGGATGGCTGGGCGCCGTTCGGATCCGTGACCCTCACGAACACCGCGCCGCCCGTAGTCGATCCGCACGGCGACACGCGCGCCTTGCTGGTCACGAACCGGACGGCCGGCTTCATGGGCCCGAGCCTCAACCTGCTGAACGTGAGCGGAGTGGTGGCGGGTGCGACCTATCAGATCACCGCCTACGTTTTGCTGAGCAACGCGGACAGCACCAACCCAACCGCCACGTTGTCGACCAAGCTGACGAACTGCGCCAACTCCGGCGGGGCTTTCACGAATCTTGCGACGTCCGCGGCGCTGTCCAACACGGCCTGGACGAAGGTGCAGGGGACTCTGACGTTCAGCAATGTCCCCGGCCCGCCGTCGAGTCTGACCTTCTACATCCAGTCCAGCAGCGCGACGGATTCCTTCTACATCGACGACGTCACCATCGCTGAGACGGCCCCGCCGCCGCCGAATCCCAGCCAGCAGGACAACACGGGAATCACGACCACGTTCGAGGATGGCGGAGTGGACGGCTGGTCCGGCCGGGCGGGGAGCACAGTGGCCAACAGCACGGTGGCAGCGCATTCCGGCACGCACAGCCTTCTGACCACCGGACGCACCGCCAACTATGACGGGCCGCAGATCAGCGTCGCGGACAAGATGTACAACGGCTCCCAGTACGCGATCAGCGTATGGGTCATGTTACTGCCCACCGACGGCTCGACTCACGTCATCAACATGAGCCTGCAACTGACGCTCGCCGGCACCACCACTTTCCTCAGCGTAAGCGGTTACCCCGGTGTCACTGTGCCGGCGGACGGGAACTGGCACCAGATCACGGTTCCGGCGTATAACATGGCGAGCAGTTACGACACCGGAGCGGCATATCTGTACTTACAGACCGTTCCGGCGTCGGGCAGCGATCTGGTGTCGTTCTACATCGACGACTTCCAGCTCAGTTACGTCGCGCCGCCGACCATTCAATCGAATATCCCGTCGATTTTCCAGAGCCTCTCCCATTACTTCCCGATAGGCGCGGAAGTGGACACGACGGACCTCTCCGGACCGCACGCCCAACTGCTGGCGAAACACTTCAACAGCCTGGTGTCCGGGAACGACATGAAGTGGAGCTCGGTGGAAGCTACCAAAGGTACGTACACTTACGGCAACGCCGACAGCGAGATCGGCCTTGCCAAGTGCAACGACATGCAGGTGCGCGGCCACAACCTGGTGTGGGCGAGCGGCCAGCAGACGCCTGGATACGCGACCGGAGACGGGACGAATTCGACGGCCAATCAGATGACCGTGACGGCGAACATACAGGAGCACATTCAAAGCGAGGTGCAACATTTCGGCACGAACGTGTATGTGTGGGACGTGGTGAATGAGCCGCTCGATCCTAACCAGCCGGACTGCCTCAACCACGGCCCCTTCTATAACGTGCTCGGCAAGAGCTACATCGATATCGCGCTCGAAGCGGCGAGACAGTATGCCCCTGCCGGCACGAAGCTGTTTATCAACGACTACAGCACCACCGATCCGAACCGCCTGGCGTGTCTGGTCAGCGTGGTTCACGATCTGAAGAGCCGCGGCATTCCGCTCGATGGCGTCGGGCACGAGATGCACAATGCGATCAATTACCCGTCCACTGCCGCGATGGTCAACGCCATAAATACCATCGCCAGCACCTTCCCCGGCCTGGACCAGCAGATCACCGAAATGGACCTGAGCGTTTACAACGCGGGCGACAACACATCGAACTACGGACCGAATGGAGGCACCGTGCCGGCCTCGGTCCTGGCGGAGCAGGGCTGGCTCTATGCGCAGTACTTCACGGCACTGCGGCAACTGACCGGGAAGCTCAGCGCCGTGACGTTCTGGGGAATGGCCGACGACGACACATGGCTGGACAGCTTCCCGATCAATCGGCTCGACATGCCGCTGCCCTTCGATACGGGACTGCAGGCCAAGCCGGCCTACTGGGGGATTGTCGATCCGACTCAGTTGCCCGGCTTCGGGCTGACGTTCTCACTCACGAGCAAGAGCGGCGGGCAGAATGCCCGCGTGTGGACACTTACTGCCACCAACGGCAACGTGGGCACGGCCTACGCGACCCAGATCAAGGGCTTCACCCTCACCCAAACTGCGGGCGCAGCCTGCACGCCGATAGTAACGCCGACAGGCAGTTACCCGGTAGCGTTAGGCGATATCGCGGCCGGCGGCTCCGCCAGCGCGTCATTTGAGATCGACTTTACCGGTTGCGCCACGCTGGCCCGCTTTACGATGAGCGTGCCCTGGAGCTCGGCGACCTATAACACCGGCACTTACGTATCGGGCAATCAGTTTCGGTAGGACCACGAACAGGAGCAGACAAAATGAATCGAATCGTGATCGTCCTCATGGCCGCGGCGTTCGCTTCGTGCGCACGAGCCGACAGTCTGACGCTTACTCCCACTAACGGGATCGTCGGTGGTTTGCCGGGAACGACGGTTGGCTGGGGTTTCACGCTTACGGATACGTCCCCGACCAACTGGATCGTCTTGAACGACTCCTACTTCGTCGGGAGCCCTCTGTATGGGAGTTACACGGACTATGTAAGTTCGCAGTTCTACGTGGTCGGCCCAAGCTCGAGCTTACCCGTAAGTTGGAACCAAGCGCTTCTGGCGGGCACCGGCGAGATCGATATCTTCGCCACCGACCCGGTCGTTGTTACTGCCGGCACCATCAACGTAGACTACAGCGTCTTCTCCGAGGACCCCAACTCTCCAATCTTCGACCCGGGCTCCCTGGTGAACTCGGGGACCTTTTCGGATCCGGTCCAGATTCTGGTGACGCCGGAACCAGCCACCGCGATCCTGCTGCTGGGCGCGGCGCTGTTGGTGGTGTTGCCGCGCGGGCGGGTGAGAACCGCTCCCTCACGGTCGCGGCTCTGAAACTCCCGGCTAGTGCTGCGGCGTTTTGGCGAGCTGCTCCTTGGCCCAGACGCGTCCCGGATTCAGTTGGAGCGACTTAGCGATGGATGCGTACGCCTCCGCGTTGCGGCGGAGCTTGCGCAGCGCGATGCCGCGCCACAAGTAAGCGTCGGCAAGATTAGGATCGAGCTGTATGGCCTTGTCGAAATCGCGCAACGCCAGATCGAACCCGCCTCCCATCCCCGAGGGCAGATAGTAGTTGCCGACGCCCCGGCTCAGATAGGCCCTGGCGGAGCGGCCGTCGAGTTGAATGGCGCGTGTGATTTCGCTGCGCGCGCATCCGCCGTACCGGACCGCGAGCCAGAGCTTCGCGGGAATCACTTGTCCGCACAGCGTACCGAGGATGCGGTGATATTCGGCTACGGCCGGCTGTAGCTCCACGGCGCGCTGCGCGGCGCTGTAGCCGTCCTCGGCCGCGGTTTGGGCCACCGCTTTGTCATGCACTTCGAGCGCCACCTCGGCGCGAATCGACTGCGTCAACGCCAGGCGGTACTGCGCCGCGGGATCTTTGGGATTCTTCTTGGCGGCGGCGTCCGCCTGGGTCACGGCCCACCGTATGTAGCCCCGGTCCTGCCGGTTGCGCGCGTCGTCGAGCGGATCGGCGCGAAGCGCGAGCGCGGTGACCGCGAGCGCGAGAATGATGTTGGATGAGGTCATAGAATTCAATTCTACGGCGGCCCGCTTCCTCGCGGTCGCGGCTCTCGATCAGTAGACCGCAAAGCAGAAGACGGTATTCGAGCTCTCGGGGCTGAGCGAGTACTCGCCGTTTTCGAGGCCCAGGCCCTCGTTGACTTCGATGCGATAGAGGCGTCCCCCTAAAGGCTTGACCGACAGGTGCAACGGGCGGCCGGATTTTCTCTTGCCCATCACCACCTCGCGGTTGCCACCCTTCGCTTCGAGACGGAAGAGCTGCAACGACTCGGGCGCGATCTTGTCGGACTCGAACAGAAAGATCGGCTCCGCCAGCGGCGTGCGTGCGGGTGAGGCTGCGCCGGAAATGGTGTAGACCGCATCGCCTTTGCCCTTGTGCTCCTCGCGAGCCTCTCCGGCCTCGGTGGGGATGAGATTGTCCGCGTGCACCAGGTAGGGCAGATCCGGCTTGGGCGGGCGCGGTCCCGAGTATTTCTCTTCCTCGGCCGCCAACCAACCAGAGCAAACGCAGCCGAGCGCAACAACCAACATGAGCTGTCTGATAGCCATCTACCTGTATTCTACGCGGGAGGTGGGGACTGCGTTGCCGGAGACTCGCAGCTTAGTTATGCAGGTTGGCCGCCTTCTTGGCGGGCGGCCGCATGACCAGCAGCCGCGACTCGGCGGTCACCAGGCGCGATTCGACGGCGCCCAACACCTGGTCGAGCTCGGGTTCGATGACGGGCTTGGTGAGCAGGTGGCTCTCGGCGCTCAGCAGGCCGCGCGAAAGCTCGAAGTCGAAACCCTCGGTGAGCAGCACGAAGGCGCCGGTTTCGCTCCGGACGCCCTCGGAGAACTCGATCCAGTTGAGGCCCGGCAAGCGCACCGAGCAGAACACGATGTCGAAACGCAGACGCTGCACCAGCTCGGAGGCGGCCTCGCCGCTGGTGGCGGGAATCACGCGGCAGCCGCGCCCGGTGAGCATCCGGACCAACTCCTCGCGGGCGCTGGTATCCGGCTCGACCACCAGGCAGGTGAAGGCGCGCACCGCGCCGCCCGCCTCGGCGGCCCAGGCCGGAGCGGCCGGCAGGTCGATCGCCAGGCGGCAATCGCCCGGGGCGTTGCGCGTCCTGCGCAGCTCGCCGCCGTGACTCCGCACGATGCCGCGCGAGACGCCGTCCACATGCTCGGCCAGGTTGCTGCTGGCCAGACCGCTCCAGGCGCCCTTGGTCCCGGCGCTGGTGTACTCGATCTCCACCAGAACGCGCTGAGCCAGCGTGCTGGTGGCGACGATCAGCCGCTTCTCGACGGACTCCGCCAGGGCGTGCTCGGCCTGAACCAGAAGGTCCAGGAACACGCGCTCCAGTTGGCCCTGGGAACCGAGCACCTGGATGGGCGTGGGCGACAGAATGGTCTTGACTTCGAAGCCGCGCGACTCCCACTCCTGGCGGCGGAAGTCGCACAGGCTGCCAAGCAGGCCGTTCAGCTCGATGCGCTTGGCCTCGCCGCGCTCCGGCTGCATGAAAGACACCAGCCGCGTCACGATGTCGGAGGCCTTGTGGGCTTCCGACGAGATGGTGTCGAAATCCTCCCAGCGAGCGACGGAGGCGGCGACGATCTGCTCGGCCAGGGTCGAAATGCTGTCCAGCGGCGCGCGCAGTTCGGTGGCGATGCCGGAGATCAACTGGCCCACCGCCGCCAGCTTTTCGCTGCGGAACAACTGCTCGCGCACGGTCTTCTCTTCCGTCAGCCGCAGCGCGATTCCGATCTGGTTGGCGAGGTGCTGCGTCGAGACGCGCTCGTCGAGCTTGAACTCGTGCTCGGGTTTCCAGTCGTACAATTCCAGCACGCCGAGCACTTCCTGCTCCGCCAGCATGGGGACGAACATGACCGAGCTGGGAGTGCGGCCCGGACGGCCGTCCGGGAAGAAGGGGCTGGTCTTGGTATTCGGAATGGTCAGCATCGCCTGGTTGCGGAAGCAGGCGGCCGCGCCCAGCGGCAGGGAGCCTTCGGGCGCTTCGGCTGCCACGGCGACCGGGGTGGCGTCCGCGCCGGAACCGATGCGGTCCAGCACCTTGGCGGCACGGTTGTAGATGTAGAGGTGAACGCCGGACACGTTCAGCACGCGCGGCAGCACCGCGGCGAGCCGCTGCAGAATATCGGCGGGCGACGCGATCGCGATGACGTCTTCGCCCAGGGCGTAGAAGGTCCGCACCATGTTCCGCTGCCCGGACTGGCGGCGCTCACGCACCCACCACAACGCGAGCAGGAAGGACAGAAAGGCCAGAAGCGCGGCGACCCATTCGGGAGCGATGAACCACTTCCTCCCGGCCGGGACCACTCCGTTGTCGCCCGCCAGCACGAGCTGGAACGAGCGGTTGTACTGGGACGCGATGCCGGTGGCCTTGACGCGGTCGCCGATTTCGAAGCGGTCGAGCCCCGCCGCGCCGGCCGACGCGGGCAGGACCACCCGCACGGGCTTCTTCACGTCGCCGATCAGCAGATACTGGCCCTGAGTGCTCTCGCCTTTATCGACCACGCGCCCGGTGGAAGAGACCAGCACTCCCAGGCTCTTGAGCGACCGCACTTCGTCCGGGTCGATCGCTTTGGGCTCGGGCGACACATCTTGCGACAACGCATCGATGCGGCTCACGCGCACGACGGGCATGCCGGCTCGCCTGGAAACTGTTCCGCGGGCTTCCACGATCGCCCCTGACCCGACCGCCGTGAAGTCCGAGGGCGTGCCTTCGAGAATCAGGCCATAGCCGTCGGCGTCCTGGATCGCCACCTGGCTATAGGAACCATACGCAATCGGTTTGGCAGACACCAAGCCGGAGACGGTGACGACCTGGCCTTCGAGGGAGGGTACGTTCGCCAGAGAGACACGTGTAGTACTGTCACCTGGAGGTGCGGCCAATACGACGGCCGCCGCAATCGCGCCGGCGAAAAGGCGCGTCAGCGATCGGGCTGCAGCTCTGAGAGCCACCGTTCCAGCCCGGGATCCAAAAAATCCCGGACGCTGATCTCCACCTGAGGAAGTTCCGACGCCGGCGCCGAGGCATTGACAGCCACTACGTGAGCGCGCGCCGCGCGCGCCGCCTGGATACCGGTCCTCGAGTCCTCGAATATCACGCAATTCACACTGGGCACACCGAGTAGCGCGGCCGCGCGAAGGTAGACTTCCGGATCCGGCTTAGGCCGCTCTATCTGGTCCCCATCCACAACCGCGCGGAAGAATCTCCTCAGATCGCCTTGGCCGAGTACGAAATCGACGTTGGGCGCTTCCGCGTTGGTCGCCACTGCCATCGGCATGTCCGAGTGCCGCTCCAGAAAGGATGCCACCCCTGGAACGAGGTGAGCCCGCAACTCCGGGCCCATCATTTCCCGGTACAGTCTCTCCTTCTCCGCACCGTGGCGGAGGACCTCGGCGGGCTCGAGATCCCAACCGAACACGTCGCGGACGATGTCGTCATTGCGCTTGCCGAACATCCGCACGTCAAAATCCCCCGGCACTTCGCGCCCGCACCGCCGGAGGTACTCGCGCCAAGCTTCCGAGTGAACCCGGTTGGAGTCCACTATCACGCCGTCGAGGTCGAACACCAGAGCTAACCCCACGGCCAAGCTACCCGATTCAGCTTTACAGCGGATCATATCACGAAATCCTGAAACTACCTATAGTACTGATGTTACTGAATCTTGAGATGTTATAATCGCCGCAGTGGACGTCTACGAGGAACTGGTCCGCCTGCGCCGTTTGGGCCAGAAATGCGCACTCGCAACCATTGTAGAGGTGCGAGGGTCGATTCCGAGCTACCAGACGGCCAAACTCCTGGTGCGCGAAGACGGGTCGATCGCCGGCACAATCGGGGGTGGCTGCGTGGAGGCAGAGGTCTGGAACGCGGCGCGCGAAGTGATGGAAACCGGCCAGTCCCGGCGCCTCAGTTTCAACCTCGGCCAGGACGCCGCCTACGACAACGGCCTGATCTGCGGCGGCCAGTTGGAGGTCTTTGTGGAGCCTGTCGAGCCCCAGCCCCGGGCGTTCCTTTTCGGCGGCGGCCACATCTCGAAAGGCTTGGCGAAGATCGCCGGCATGGCCGGATTCGCCACCGTGGTCATCGACGATCGGGAGGCATTCGCCAACCGCGAACGGTTTCCCGATACCGATGAAACGATTGCGGCGGAGTACGAGGAAGTCTTTCCGCGTCTTGAGGTTAACGAGAACAGCTTTATCGTGATCGTGACCCGGGGCCACCGCGACGACATGCGTGTGCTGCGTTGGGCGGTGGGCACCCGGGCGGCTTACATCGCCATGATCGGGAGCCGGCGCAAGGTGATCTCGGTGGTTCGGGAACTGGAGAAGGAAGGCCTACCGGCGGCGGCGTTCGAGCGCATTCACGCTCCCATGGGCCTGGAGATCGGCGCGGTCACACCGGAGGAGATCGCGGTCTCGGTTGTCGCGGAGATGATCGCGGTGAGACGCAAGGCGCCGCCTGAGTGGGAAGGCCTCTCGAAATCCCTGTTCACGAACGAGCGTCTGAAGGCCCATCTGAAGTGACCTCCGCGGACCCAAATCCGCACCATCGGACCCTTTTGGCTGGAGTGATCCTCGCTGCCGGCGAATCGAGCCGAATGGGGCGCCCCAAAGCTCTGCTGCCCGCGCCTGGGTCGGAGCCCCCGGAGAACTTCCTGGACCGCATGATCGGCCTGCTGGCTGCCCACGCCGACCCGATAATTGTTGTACTTGGAGCCCATGCGGACGCCATTCGTGAAGGCTCGGCCCGCGCGTCCCAGGCGACATTCGTGGTCAACCAGCGGTATCGGGAAGGGCAACTCAGTTCCCTCCAGTGCGGCCTGCGGGCCGTCCCGGAGGAGGCTTTAGGCGTGCTTTTTACGCCCGTAGACTTTCCGCGGGTGCTGGCCGACACTGTTGCGGGTGTAGTGGCAGCTTTTATGAGGGGTGACGGTTCTGGGCTGGCGATTCCGCGCTTTCAGGGCCGGCGGGGTCATCCGGTGTGCGCCGCGCGCAGGTTGATCCAGGAGTTCCTGGCCCTGCCGGTCGAGGCGCAGGCGCGCGAGATCGTTCACCGGCACGCCGCCGAAGCCTGCTATGTTGACGTAGACGACCCGGGCATTCTGCGGGACGTCGATGACCCGGAGGCGTATCGCTCTCTGGGCGGATTGCCATGAAGCTGCGCAAGAAAACGATCTGGCGATTGGGGCTCACGGCCGTGGCCTTGGTGGTGGTGGCCGGCCTGGTGGCGCCGCTGGTCGATGCGCACCGTTTCGGCGCGCGCGTGAAGGCCAGCCTGAGCCAGGCCTTGGGCCGCGAAGTCGAGATCGGCGAAGTGCACCTCGACTTGTTCGGCGGCCCCGGATTCTCGGTGGACAAGGTAGTGATCCACGAGGACCCGGCGGTGGGCCTGGAGCCATTCGCCTACGTGGAGTCGATGACGGCTCGCGTCAGCTTCAAGAGCCTGTGGACCGGACGGCTGCAATTCTCCAGCTTGAAGCTCGAGGATGCGAGCATCAACCTGTCGCGTCCCGCGGGAGGGCACTGGAATTTCGCGGCTCTGCTGCGGCGCACTGCCGGTGCGGCCGCCGCGCGGATGCGGTTGCCGGAGATTCTGGTTCGCAGCGGGCGCATCAACTTCAAACTGGGCGACACCAAGTCGATCTTCTATCTGGCGGATGCCAGCCTCGACGTGTTCCCGCCCACCACGCCGAATGGCGAGTGGCGGGTTCGCGTAGAAGGCGCGCCGGCGCGCACGGATCGCGGCAGTCAGGGCTTTGGCCAATTCACCGCGCGCGGCCGCTGGCAGCCGGGCGACAACGGAGGGCGCATCGAGGCGTCGGTCGAACTGGCGCGCAGCTCGCTATCGGACCTGATCCGGCTGGCGCACGGCCACGACCTCGGAGTCCACGGGCAGATCGGCGCCAGCGTCAGGCTGGACGGTCCGCCCTCGGATGTGGCCATCACAGGCCAGGTGCAGCTTCGCGACATACACCGCTGGGACCTGCTGCCCCCGCACGGCGAAGGATGGCCGTTGGAGTTTCGCGGACGGCTGGACCTGATCGCGCAGACGCTGGCGCTCGAAACCGCGACACCGGAGGGCGAGTCGCTTCCGTTCTCCCTGGAGTTTCGCGTGAGAGACTACCTGGCCCAGCCCCACTGGGCCGCACTGGCCAAGCTGGACCGTTTTCCCCTGGCGCCTCTGCCGGACGTGGCGCGGCACATGGGCCAGCAACTGGAGGAGGGCGTCACTGTCGCGGGCGAGCTGAGCGGCGCCATCGGCTACTCGCCGGATACGGGCGTGCTGGGCCTGGTGGCGTCGGGCGAGACGGCCGTGACCATTCCCGGAGCTCCGCCCATCCAGCTCAAATCCGCGCGGCTGGTGTTTGACGGGGACAGCATCCACCTGCAGCCGTCGCAGTTCGAGGCCGGCGGCCAGACGGCAGTTGCCGCGGCCGAATATGTCTGGGGCACGCAGACGCTCGATGCCGTCATCAGCGCTTCGGGCCTGCCGATCGGCGGCGGGCAGCCGGATGCCACACGGCTGTTCGGAGGCGTGCCGCTGCTCGACCAGTTGGCCAAGGGGAGCTGGTTTGGCCAGCTCGAATACCGGAAGCAGGGCGATCCCGCGGGCCGTTGGACCGGCGCCTTTCAGATCCAGGGCGCGAGCGTCGGCGTGGCGGGCCTCGCGGACCCCCTGGAATTGGCCTCG
>Ga0335078_10006438_pt1 | contig 17380 bp, 21 predicted proteins | sample Lox_Sample_32_FD_206711 | JGI IMG/M metagenome (GOLD analysis project Ga0335078, IMG submission 206711) | Soil microbial communities from Loxahatchee National Wildlife Refuge, Florida, United States - Lox_Sample_3.2 | ecosystem: Environmental > Terrestrial > Soil > Wetlands | place: USA... | reverse complement strand
AGCGGGAGCCGCAGCAGCAGGCGCAGCGCGGTGTGCCGTGACAGCGGCACACCCAGCGCCGCCAGCAGCCCGGCCCCGGCCCGGCCGGCTAACCGGCGGGCCACCTCGCTGGCTTGGCCTGCCAGCCCGCGGTCCTGGTGGGCGAACAGCACGTCCGGCGGCTGGCGGTAGATGTCACATAACGTCGCGCGGTGCGCGACGCTGGTGGTGTGCCGGCCCAGTTCCCAGCCCGACACCATGCTCGGCGTGACCCCGCAATGCCCGCCGCGAGCGCGCAGGCCGATCTCCTCGACCAGGCGTTCCAGCGTCCAGTTGCGGGCCAGCCTGGCCTGCCGCAGCGGTGAAACCTGCTGCGCCGGCCGAGACGACGTGCGAGACATCCCCGGTCACCTTCCGGGCTCTGGCAGCCGGCGCCAGGCCCAGCGCCGGTATCACCGATGATGCACCACCATCTCCCGGACCGGGTCGCCAGCGGCGGCCCTCTCACACGCCGCCAGCAGCTTCGGGTGCTGGCGGAGCCGCACGTAACCCTGCGGCGGGAAGAACGCGCCCAGCTCAGCGCGCAGCTGCGCGGCCGGGACGGCGGGGTACTCGGCCACGTGCAGGATCGGGATCGCGAACGCCACCTCCAGGTCCTGGACGTACTCCAGCACGCTGGCCCCGTTCCCGGCCCGGGCCCGTTCCGCTATCGCCGCGATTTGCCCCGGAGCGCCCGCCACCGCCGGGCCCAGGTCGATCACCGCCGCCAGCCGCGACGCCGGCGCGTTCAGGTAAACAAACCACCGCGCCGGCCGGCCCTGCAGGAACCGGCGGCGGAACTCATGGGTCTTGCGTCCCTGCCAGATCAGCTCGTAGTAGTGCGGGTGCAGCGCCATCAGCACCGGCTCGGCTGTCCGGCTGACGCCGCCGAACAGCTCCTGCTGCCCCGGGGCCGCGCCCCCCGCACCCGTCACGAGAACCATCCTGCCCGCCCGGCCCGCTCCGCCGCCGCGATGCCGGCATTCTCACCCCTGCCGGGGGTGGTTCCCTCATCGTGGCGGACCGCAATCCTGGCCGGCTGGTGCGGGTTTATCGGCCCGACGTTGCTTGGACGGAATGCAGGCCCAGTAGAAGCATTCACCGCCCACCAGCTCGCGCTCAACGACAGCGACGCGAAGTCCGCGCGCAGCGTGCGCCGCGGCGCAATGCTCCCCGGGCGCCCCTGCGCCGAACACGATCACGTCATAGTCGGTCCGGTGCGGCTGCAGGCAGAACTTGCGCCACAGCCGGGAGATGGAGTCGTCGCTGACCGTGATCTTCCTCGTCCGGCGCAGCCAGTCCGCCAGCCGGCGCGACGACCAGTTCGTCACCCCCTGCGCCCGCAGCGACTGCGGCGGCGGGGTGACCGTCGCGGCCAGGATCTCGCACACCGCCTCATCCGTCAGGACGGTCTTCGGCCCGCCCGGCCGGCGTCCCGGGCACGGCGTTCCAGCTCAGCCCGGTCAGCATCAGGCACCGTCAGGATGCGCACGCGATTCGGCATACGCCATTGTCCCGTACCCGGGAAAAAAGACTACAGAGAGACACGCGTCATAACACTAGCGGCGCCTGGTGGACCCGCCGGGAAGCTCGGGGCGGCCGAAGCTCGCGGGCAGCGGCGCCATCCCGTGGGGTGGTAGCCCGGCGCTTGCGCGAGAACCGTCCTGAAACTTGAGACCGAATTCGATCTTCGGCCGTCCGCAGTCGTGGCGCACATGCAGCAGATTTTCGCGATTGGCGTGGCAACGAGTAGGCGTCTGCGCTGGCCGGGATGGATCAGTGCCGGGCGAGGAAAATGACCTCGCTGGCCTCGATCAGCTCACGCCCGTCGAGGAGAGCGGAGAGGGCGCTGGTGACCGCGCTGGTGTAGCTCCGGTTCTGGGGGAATGCCTTGGCTGAGACGAGGATCAGCCCGGCGTGTGTTTGCCCGGCGGCCCGGTACCGGGCGTCGAGTGGCATGAAGTCCTTGATGTTGGCAGTGACCAGCACGCGTCCGGTGGCCGCGGCGCGAGAGAGGATCTGGTCGTCGGCCAGTGAGACGAGCGAGGGATCCGCTACGACTGCCTGCACGTCGTGCCCCTTGGCGCGGAGTTGCTGGGCGATGGTGTCGGAGAACATCTCATCGAGCAGGAGCGGGAAGCTCACCCCGGTCACCTGGCGAGCAGCTGATGTTCGCGGCGCCACGCTTGCTCGGCTGCGTCCTCGGCTGCGTCAGCGGCCGCGATCTCCGCGTCGATCTCGCCAGGGTATGACGCCCAGTACCGGACCGCGGCGCGGACGAGCCGTGCCGGGGTGCCGGTGTTGCCGGCGATCAGGCCGAGCAATCCGTCGTCGGCTAGGTCGGGCTCGGCGTTGCGGGCGGATTTCACCGCGCGGACGACTTCCCACACGTCGGGCCCGGCGGCCAGGGCGGCGCGGCGTCCTGTGGGGCCAGGCCGGAACACGATCCCCGGGTGCTCGCTCATGCGCAGGGCCTCGTCCACGAGGCGGTTCGCCGCGGATGACAGGGACATGCCAGGGTTCGCGGCCACGAATGAGGCCAGTCGTTCGGCCACGGCGGCGTCGAACCGTACGGGGGTTGCTGCGCGCTTGCTCATGACTACATCGTAGTTGCTTTGAGTCGATTTGCAAAGACGGGTCGTTTGTGCCGGACCAGGTTGAACAGTGTCACTTTGTCCTCATAACCCAGAGGTCGCGGGTTCAAATCCCGCCCCCGCTACCAACCAAGTAGTTGCAGGTCAGGGCCTGATCGCCGGGGACGGCGGTCGGGCCTTCTTGCTGCATGGCAGCGCCATGGCAGCAGGATCGGGCCTCACAGCGCGGCACCTGGTGGGCGAGATCGGCAGAAGGCGTCACCATGACGGGTCCGGGATCGCCTCCTTGTCGCAGCCCGGCGCGGTATGCGGCGAGTGCAGCCGACTACGAAGCTGTGCCTGACCACGCTGCTGCCTGCCGACGCATCAGTGGCGATCCGCACGGGCAATCCTGAGGAATGATCCTACTGTGGTGGTATAGTTTGATGCGTGCCGCGCGGTAATCCGTCCCCCAAGCTCGCCATCACCGTCGATCCTGACGTGCACGCGCAGGTGGTCGCCGCCGCGGCGGCGGACGGGGTGAGCGTCTCGGCCTGGATGACCGCCGCCGCCCGCCGTGCGCTCCTGCTGCGCGACGGAATGGCGGCCGTGGCCGAATGGGAGGCTGAGCACGGGCCGCTGACAGCACAGGAGCTGGCCGATGCCCGGCAGCGGCTGAGCACAGATCGCGCTGAGCGCCGGTCAGCATGACACCGGCTGTCTACGACGCGGGTGTCCTGGTCGCGGCTGACCGGAACTCTCGCGCTGTGTGGGCCGGCCACCGGGTGCGGCTGGAGGCCGGAATCGTGCCGGTCGTGCCCTCCCCGGTCATCGCCCAGGTGAGCCGGTCGGCGGGGCAGGTTCAGCTGCGCCGGCTGCTGCGCGGCTGCGAGGTCGCCGCGCTGACCGGCGAGGCCGCGCACGCGGCCGGGTACCTGCTGGGCCGCGCCGGCACCAGCGATGTGGTGGATGCGGTCGTGGCGTATACCGCAGCCCGGCTGCACGCCGACGTGGTGAGCGGCGACCACGCCGACATCGCGCGCCTGCTGGGCGCCGCCGGGGCAGACGTCCGCATCATCGACATTTAGCACAGTCGCGGACTACGTGATCTGGAAGCGTGCCGGCTGGCTCGAGCGACGCGGCTCTCTCAAGGCGGTAGCGCCGGTTCAAATCTGGTCGGGGCTACGAGAGAAGTAGCAGGTCAAGGGCCTGACCGCCGGTCACGGCGACCGGACCATTGATCGTTTGTCACTGGTTTGTCATCGAATTCCGACGTCAGGTAGCGGCACTTGGCGCCATCAGACGATGGCTCTTGGCACGATGGCGAGGCCCAGCGGAGGCTGGTGTGAACCTGGAGCATCGGTCAAGTAGCCCGATTTCGGCGTAGCGCGGGATGGCCTATCTCACCCAGCTCACCGTGACCTCCGGCTACCCGGGCGGCGTCCTGCCGGCGCTGGTGGCCATGGGCCTGGGCTTCGGCATGATCTTCTCGCCGGCCATCAACACCGCCACCACCGGCGTGGCCGGGCAGGACTCGGGTGTGGCCTCGGCGCTGGTCAACACCATGCAGCAGGTCGGCGGGTCGATCGGGACCGCGGCGCTGAGCACGGTGGCGCTGACCGCGACGACAACCTACCTGGCCACGCACCACGCGGGCCGGCTGGCGTCGGCCATTCGCCCCACGATGGCGGCATTGGCGGCCATGGCGGCACCACCGATGTCTGGCGTTTGGACCGGGGTCAATGGCTGCTCTCCTCCCAGGAGGCGGCTCGCTAGCGCGGGAAGGCCAGGTGGGTAGATCTTCTCGCCACTGGCCGGAAGGTCGGCAACGCGCCACCAGCGGTGGCCGGTGCACAGCGACCTTTCCAGGTCCCTCTGACCGCTCGTCTCCACGGCCAGGTCTGCGACGCGCAGGAAGAAGAAGCTGTCGTACGCGTCGTAGGTAACCTCGCCAGCCGACCATCGGCCGCGGCTCTCGGCCACCACCGGTCCCAGCTCACCGGGGTCGGCCAGGATCCCGGTCTCCTCGGCCAGCTCCCGCGTGGCAGCCATGGCCACGTCTTCCCCGGCCGTGCCCCGCCACCCGGTGTCAGCCAGAAGGAGCCGGTCGGCTCAGCGGTGTCCTGAACGAACCCCATCAGGAGCCGTGTCTCGGGGTCCAGCCGCCACGATGACCCGTGCCGGCATCCGGGCAACGGTCTGCCGGTCTGGCACACCGCTGCTGGTCGCATCGCTCACAACGGCCTACGAACGTGTCAGCCTCCGAGCAGATCCAGTATCCCGGCGGTAGCGACTCCGGAAGCGGCGATCCGCGCCAGGAACCGCACGAGGTAGGGCGTCGCCTACGTCCATTCGCCTAATCACTGTATATCTGGACAGTTCACGGCAAGATGGCACGAAGGGCTGGCTTTGCAGGCCGCGCGGGCTGTGTCACGCTCAAGTTCCCAGCGACAGGAGAAAAGATGCGGCAAGGGCTCCACGACCTTGTTGCGCTCCTGCGCTGCGGAAGGCTGGCAACGGGGCTGCCCGGGGCAGTCATCTTTGCGCGCCGTATGCTCGGCCCGCTGACCAGGGCGTATGAAGACGTGGTGGCTCCGATCGTGGAACGCACGATCAGCGATCTCGACGAACGGGTCCAGGTGGACTGCGCCCTGCGCGCGATGAGCGCGAAGATCGGGCTGGCGATGCTGAGCTATGCGCGGCTGACCGGATGCGAGCAACGTGTGGAGGTCGCGGCGCTCGCGGGTGCCGTGACCCGGCTCTATGATGACCTTATTGACGGCGTGGCGCAGCCTTCGCTGGGCGAACGTCTCAGCGACATCTTCAATGCTCGCCCCTTCAGGGCGTACAGCGATTTAGAGTGCCTTCTTTTCGAGCTGGTCGGTGCAATTAGGCAACGGGTTCGCCCACTGCCTGGGGGTACGGTGGATATCGCGCTCAACGCGCTCCATGAGTACCAGTGCATGTCTCGGCTGCAGCGGGATGAAGAGGTGCCGTTGGCTGTTCTTGAGAAGGTTTGCCAGGGAAAGGGGGCAATGGCAAATCTGACCCTGTGCTGCTTGATTAAGCCCGGTATAAAAGGCATTGAGCGGGAGCTGGTAATGGCACTGGGGGAGACCCTGCAAAAGCTGGATGACTATATGGATGTCCAGTATGACAATCGAAATGGCGTAGTAACTCTCGTTTCGCTGGGCGTGGTAACGCTGAGAGATATCGCTCTGCGAATGTGCGTGCACCGTGACGGCCTGGTGGCGCAGTACGGCCGCCCGGCGGCTCGCCCGTACTGCGGAATCATCTTTTTCCTGCTGCTGAAGTCGGCGGTCGGCCGAAGGCTGCCGACCATCGGGCGGATGGTCGGCCGGCTGGCCGAGTGGTCATCCACGCTAGCCTTCCTGACGAGAGGGCCCGATGCGGTGACCGCCACCCGCTCGCACTGGGAGGAGCCATGAGACTCCGGCGCCGGGGCGTTGTGATCGGGATCTACGCCGTACTGATCGCGATCCTGATCGGCGTCATCGTCGCGGCGAGCTTTGACGCGCTGGATCCTCAGTGGGTGGCCGCCGCGTCCGCCGGCGTGCCGATCCTGATCGCCTTGCTCGCCTCGTCACAGCGAGAGGCCACCTGGCGCGCGCCGCAGGACCAGGCGCAGGAGTTGGCGCGACAGCTCGCGCCGCAGGTCTTGGATGAGTGGGCAGCCGAGATGCCAAGCCGCGGCCTGGAGCCTGGACGCAGGATGGACCTGCGCTGGCGGCTGGCCGTGGGCTCCAACCCGGACGCGGAGCTGGCCGTCGGGCTGGCGGACGAGGGCACTCTTGACCAGCTCACGGACCGCGTCGGGCGCGGCATGACCAACGGCAGTCTGCCGCGTCTGGTGGTAACCGGCGAGATGGGCGGGGGCAAGACCGCCGCATGCATCCTGCTTCTTGTGGAGCTGGCCGAACGGCACACCCGCCTGCCCGTCCTCTTCCAGCTCGCCACCTGGGATCCGGGTACCAGCCTGCAGGCGTGGATGGTGAGCCAGATGCCAGACATCTTCCCGGTGCTGGGCAGGAGCCGGTACGACCGGCAGGTCGCTGCCATCCTGGCAAGTCGCCACATCATGCCTATCCTGGACGGCTTAGACGAGGTGCGAGAGCCAGCCGCGGCCCTGCGCGCCATCGATGACCAGATGGGCGGGAGGCCGTTCGTGCTGACCTGCCGGTCCGCGGAGTTTGCCCGGGCAAATGCCGGGGGGGGGTGCTTCATCAGGCGCTGATCGTAGACCTGCAGCCGCTGCGGCCAGACGAGGTGCGCGGCATCCTGCTCGCTTACGAGCCAGCCAGCGTGCACGGCCCGTTGGCTCCGCTGGTCGCCTTGCTGGAGGACCAGCCGACCGGGCCAGTTGCCGAGGTCCTCAGCACACCGTTCATGGTGTCTCTCGCCAGGGACACCGGTGCGTCCTTGCCTGAGCTGGTGTCAACCGCGAGGGGCCCAGACGCCGCCGCAGTGATCAGGCATGGGCTTCTGGGAACCTTCATCCGCAAGACGTACGCGAACGACGAGCAGATGGCGCCGGACAGGGCGGGGCACTACCTTCGGTTCCTCGCCAGGCACACCGACGCCGCCGGGAGGCTCGCGTGGTGGCGGCTGCACTCGGCGGTGCCCAGATCTTTGTTCGTCATCGTGGCTGTGTGCGTCGCGGGACCGGTCTGCTCGGCTTTGGCGGCCATTTTCTTCCTGCTGTTCGACCGCCCGTGGCTGGGCTTCTGGATCGGGCTTGGCACCGGGGTCATCGGTGCGTTCATCGTGGAGCTGGTCCCACAGGATGATCCGCGTCGTGCCCGGCCGCGGCTTCGGTCGGTGCGGGTGCCCTCGCTCCACGAGCTCGCCCGAACGATCGGATTCGGCCTGATGGGCGGCATGGCCTTGGCCGTCATGGTCTGGTTCTTGTACGCGCCGGTCCGGTTTACGGTCATCGGTGGCGTGCTCAGCGGGCTCACCTTCGCTGTGGCCCGGTATGTCAGCCAGCCAAACGACCCGCTGCAGGTCGTCACCCCTGACGGCCTGCTCCGCGCCGACCGGACAGCGGTCCTGTACACCTGGCTGGCGGGCGCGGTTCCGGGGGCGCTCACCGGCGCCTACCTGGGTCTGTCGTTCCAGGCAGGGCACCGGCCCGCGCTCGGGGCGCTGGGAATCCTCAAGTACCCATCGCCCGTGCTCGCCCTGCTGGCCGCGGCCGGCGGGTGTGTCCTCAGCGGCGCCGGCCTCGGGCTGATGGCCATGGGGTCGAGTTCCTGGGGGAGGTTCATCTGGACGCGGCTGTGGCTCGTCGGCCACGGGATGACGCCGCTCAAGCTCATGGCGTTCCTGCGCGACGCTTACCGGCGTGGAGTGCTGCGGCAGGTGAACGGGTACTACGAGTCCCGCCATCGGCTGTTGCAACGCTACCTGGCCGGCCCGGGCCCGGAGCTCTCGGTTGGCGCACTGGGCGGCGGAGCTGGCCCGCCGGACTCGCTGTGGGCCGAGTCAGCAACTCTCAGAAGGACGGACCCAGACAGCGCCCATTGAGTTCGCTGGGCTGGGTGCCTGTCGCGTCTTGGGCGTCCTACGTAGCGTGCCTCGGGAAACCGGACCCACGCCCGGCCCGGCCCGGCCCACCCGACCAGGAAGGTGAACTCGGGCAGCGCCCTATGCACCTCAGCTACCGCAAGAGCCCCGTCACCCGTCAGATAGGTGAACTCAGTCGATACCCGGGACAACCTGCCCGTCGTGCGCTCCCGGTCTTGTCGGCGCAGCAGATCGCGTACGTCGACAGGACGGGTCAGGTCATAGGTGCGACGCACTCCTTGACCTTCGCCGGTAAGACCTTCAACCGTGAACCTCAGGACCTCGAACTGGTGTTCCCGAAGGACGTTGCTCTGCGCCGCGATCCACTCGCGGGCAAACGTGTGCTGGCGTCGCTCAAAGACCGCCAAGGCCAGGACCCTGACTGTCACGTATATGCCGATCAACGCCGAGCAGCCGACTACGACATCCTGCCAGGGTGGTGGCGTCAGGAAGGCTGCGGCAGCGACGACGATGCCCGCCGCGGCGGCAGCCAGCGTGCGCCGGTACGCGGTTGCGAAGCTCTGGCCGCGCAGCCCCACGAGATGGCTTCGGATGAACAAGGGCGCCCAGCGTAGCGGGAAAAGGGGGATAGGCAGGCTGGGACGCGTGAACTCGGACTCATAGGTCGTCACATTCACGCCCCGCCTTCCCGCGGGCCACAGGTTGCTGCCTCACCACCTATCCAGGTACCCGGCTCAGCCTGGCGCTAGTACGCGCTCGAAGACGAAGTCTTCGACGTGGCGCATCTCGTGCTCGACGGCCTCGGCCAGGTTGGGGTTGATCAGCACGCCGAGTTCCAAGTTGCCGTTCTCCGCGCTCCAGGAGAAGTTCGCGCTGGTGACGAGGAGGCCCGGGAGACTGGTGCCACTGACCCGCTCCCCCCGGCCCGCCTGGGCCAGGGACGCAAACTGCTGCTGCGCCTGGTCAACGTCGTCGACCGTCCGGGCCGACAGAAGTCTGCACAGGGCCGCCACCTGCTGGTCGGTCACCGCCATCGCATGCCCTTCCTGTCCTGGGCCGGGCGTCAGCCCATCAGCTCGTCGCCGAGCTTGCGCGCCTTGGCCAAGAACGCGTCCAGCCCTGCGTCGTCCAGGTGCTCGTCAGCGATTAGCGCGGTCAGCAGCACGATCTGCGCGCCGACGACGACTTCTGGGCTCAGGTCGGCCAGCGAGCCCTCGCTGAGCACGACACGGATAACCCGCTCAGCGACCACCGGGTCGACTTCGCGGGTCAGCCGCTCCGACCGGGAGCGCACGTCGGCCACGAAGTCGATCACGTCAGCGGCCGGGGCATCTTCGCTGAAACGCCGGTCAACGGCCTCACAGAACGCCCCGGTGACCAGCGCCGTGTAGCCGTCCATCGCCGCGCCCCGGTCGAGCTGAGCGAACAGCCGGTCGTGACGCTCGGGATCGTTGGCCAGCAGCGCGCGGAGCGTCGCCACTTGCTGGTCAGTCACTGGCATTGAAGTGTTCCGTTCTGACGTGCACGTGTCGCCTAAGCCAATGGATGGTTCTGTCGAGAACCACGCCTGTGACGAACGTCGCGGTGGCGAGGCTACCCGCGTCCATCCCATAGTGCGGTGCCGGCATCAGGTACTCCCCGCCGGCCGGGGTTCCCTCGTGGCTGCCGGTGGGTGCCGGGGCAAAGACCTCGGTTGCCAGGCTTGCGTTGTTCTTCATCGAATCCGCCAGGTCGCCGCCACGCTTGTAGAGCTCGCGTCGGAACCGTTCGGACCGGGGTTTCTCCTCTCCGGCGGTGTCGAGCAGTTGTTCGCCGGTGGGTGGCAGGTCGCTGGCGTCGCTGGGTGATGACCGGTCAGGTTTGGGACCGACGACGTTCTGTCCACGTACCCGGTCACCGGGCGCCCAACGGGTCCCGTCGGTGTACAGGTCCACGTGCTGGTCTTTGTAGTCGGCGTGGTAATGCGTGATCTCACGCTGGTCAGCTGCTGGACCGTCGTCCGGTCGGTGGGTCGCATTCGTGTCCATGCCGTCGGTGAATACGGCGGCTTCGCCGGGGACCAGGGTGACTCGCTTCCCGATGGCCGGGCGGGCGAGCTCGTCGGCCAGGCGGCGGCCGGTGTCAGGCAGGCCGATCGGGATGTCGATCGCGATGGCCGCCAGCGGCCCGCCGCGGCTGGCCTGGTCTGCGAGCCGCACCACCCGCCCCGGCACGCATCGACTCCCAGCACCGGGCCCTCGTTCATGCAGTCATGATGGCCCCGGCGCCGGGCCAGGGTCACGCGTCGGCGTCCTTTCGGCAGGGTCAGCAATGCTTCCCGGGCGTGACCGCGGGGTGCGGCGGCGGGGCGGCGGCCGTGGTCCGGGCGGAGCGGGTCAGCCTGGCGGTCAGCTCGGGGGTTCGCCGGGTGCGAGGGTCCAGCGGGGGTGCCGGGCGGGGGCGCGGCGGTGGCGGGCGTCGCGGCGCTGCTGGAGGTACAGGCCCGCGGAGACCAGGACGCCGAGCACGACCACGGCGGCGACGGTCAGGTACATGCCGAGGTAGCGGTGGCTGCGCCCGCGCCGTCGCTCAGCTCCGGTCTGGCGCGGCGAGCGGATGCCGACGATAGGCCGGCTGGCGGATGTCTCCGCTCCCGCCATGCCGCAGGCTGAGAGTCCGGGACGACCACGGGTCACAGATGCGAACCCGGCTCACCGGACTCGCATCGTCTGGCCGGCATACCGGCTGTGCTGGGTGACCGGTCCCGGCTGGCAGCGCCGGTGCGCTGGACGTCGGCCGCCGGTACCATCGCGATCATGGCGACGCTGGCGCCAATCCCTGCCCTCCGTGGCCGCGCGGCAGAAACCCGGGTGCTGGCCGAGGCATTGGAGTGCGCCGTTGCCGGCCGGGCGGCGGCCGTGCTGATCGAGGGCGAGGCCGGGATCGGCAAGACGCGGCTGCTGGATCAGGCGCTGGCCTATGCGACCAGCCGGGGGATGCAGGTGGCGGCGGCGCGGGCCGAAGAGCTGGAGCAGACCCGGCCTTTCGGCCTGGTTGGCAGCGCGTTCGGGTGTGCCAAAGATTCACGGGATCCGCGCCGGGCGGCTATCGCCGGGCTTCTGGCGGCTGGTACCGGCGGGGAGCTCGGCCCGATCACGGTGACCAGCGATCCCGGGCTGCGGTTTCGTGTCGTGGACGCGCTGGCTGACCTGGCTGAGGAGCTCGCGCTGACCGGGCCGATGGTGCTCGGCGTGGATGACCTGCAGTGGGCCGATCCTTCCAGCCTCCTGACGCTGAGCACGCTCAGTCGCCGCCTGGCAGATCTTCCGGCGGTGCTGATCGGGTGCCTGCGGCCCTCCCCGCGCTCGGCGGAGCTGGACCGGCTGGTGGCGGCCGTGGAGGGCGGCGGGGGCCGGTATATGGCGTTGCGGGCGCTGGCCGATCACGCAGTGGTCGAGCTTGTGACCGAGACGGTCGCCGCCGAGCCGGGTCCGGCGCTGCTGGCCGGGATCACGGGCGCGGCGGGTAACCCGCTGTTCGTGACGGAGCTGCTGGGGGCTCTGGCGCAGGAGGGCGCGATCAGGACCGCGGCCGGGCGGGCAGAGGTAGCGGAGATCACCTTGCCGCCGACACTGCGGCTGACGATCCTGCGCCGTCTGAGTTTCCTGGCCGACGATACGCTCCAGGCGCTGCGGGCCGCCTCGATCTTGGGGTCTGGCTTCACCCTCACCGACCTGGCGACGGTAACGGGCCGATCGGCTCTGGAGCTGTCGGTGACGCTGGCGGAGGCGGTCAGGGCCCGCGTCGTCGAAGACGATGGCACCGCTCTGCGATTCCGCCACGACCTGATCCGCGATGCGATCTACGACGATATTCCCCTCAGCGTCCGCCATGCGCTGCACCGCGAAGCCGGGCATCTGCTCGCGGAGTCGGGAGCAGCCGCCATGCCGGTCGCCGAGCAGCTCTCCCGCGGGGCGAGCAAGGGAGACGCCGCGGCGATCGAGTGGCTGACCAGGGCCGCTCGGCAGGCGGTGGCCACGTCGCCCGAGATCGCCGCGGAGCTGCTGGGACGGGCGATCGGGCTGATGGAGCCGCAGGACTCGAGCCGGGACAGGATGCTGGCTGAACAGGCCGACAGCCTCATGCTGGCGGGCCGGATCCCGGAAGTCCAGGCCGCCTGCCGCGCGCTGCTGGACCGCGGCCACGACCAGTCAGTAGAAGGAGCGGTCCGGATGTGTCTCGGGCGCGCCCTGCTGGCGGGGGGCCTGGTGCGCGATGGTCTGCGCGAATTGGACCATGCGGCCCAATTGCCGCTGCTCACTGACGCCGAGCGAGCCGGCGCACTGGCATGGGCGGGCTTCGCCCGCTTCTCGCTCGGAGATCTCGATGGTGCGGCCGCGACGGCCACGCAAGCCACGTCCGCGGCGACCCGCGCCGACGATTACGTGACCACAAGCATCGCCATGACCACGCTCGCGCGGGTCTGCGAGTGCCGAGGGCAATTCGGCCGGGCACTGCAGATCATCGACGATGCGGTGCATCGTGCCGATGAGAGTCCTGGCCGGCAAGGGCACCGTTACCCGGTCAACACCGCCCGCGGGCACATCCTGATCGAGCTGGGCAGGCCCGAGGACGGCAGGACCGCCCTCGAGGAAGGACGGCGGATCAGCGAGGAACTCGGTGTCCGCTGGCCGCTGGCGAGCTACGAGGCATACCTCGGCGTCGAGCGGTTCGCCTCCGGGGAGTGGGACGATGCGATCGCGGAGCTCGAGGCCAGCCTCGAGCTGGCCGCCGAGATCGGTGAGGCTTACAGCCGCATTTACGGCCATAACGTCCTGTCATTGATCGCGCTCCATCGCAACGACTTGCGCCGCGCGGAAGAATCCGCCGCGGCCGCCGCGCGCGAGCTCGCCGGTACCGGCCCCCGCTACCGGGCGCACTGGGCGATGTGGGTGCGCGCCCTCCTGCTCGAGGCGGACGGCCGGAGCGCCGAGGCCCTGGTGACCCTGGCCCAGTCCTGGGATCAGTGCGTGCGTTCCGGGCTCGCGCAGGAATATCCGGTGTTCGGGGCCGATCTCGTCCGGCTGGCGCTGGCGCGGGGGGAGCCGGGGCGCGCGCGGGACGTGGCGGCCGCCGTGGCGGAAATGGCGGACAAGGACGCGGTTCCCTGGCTCGCCGGCGCGGCGCTGCGCTGCCAGGGGCTCGTGGAGCACGATGCCGACGCTCTGCGTGCGGCCGCCGCGGCGTACGCGCGCGGGTCGAGGCCGCTAGAGCTCGCTCTTGCCTCCGAGGAAGCAGGGACGGTCCTCGCGCGGGAAGGCATGCAAGATCAGGGGCGTCCGCTCCTGGACGGGGCCATCGAGATCTACGAGCGCCTCCGCGCAGTCCGCGACGTCGCCCGCGCCGAGTCGGTGCTGCGGGAGGCCGGTATCCGCCGCGGCCGCCGCGGGCCGCGCGGCCGGCCGCGCATCGGCTGGGCCAGCCTCACCCCCACCGAGCAAACTGTCGCCGGGCTGGTCGCCGAGGGCCTGTCCAATCCGCAGATTGGCGAGCGCCTTTATGTATCACGCCGGACCGTGCAGGCGCACCTCGCGCACGTGTTCGCCAAGCTCGACATCGCTACGCGCGCCCAGCTGGCCGCCGAGGTCACCCGGCGGGCCGGCCCGGCAGCGGGCGCCCCGGTAGGTGGCGCCAGGACCTAGCTCGCGCCTCGCGCTCCATGGCGATTCTCCTGCGGAACGGGCGTGCCGTCGGCCAGGGAGGGGATGCCACGCGCAATGCGCCTCAGTGTGGACCGGCGAAAAGCAGTACGGCGGTCGCGAGCATTACGGCGGCCGTCGCAGCGTGTACTCCGAGCGCGATGGCCTTCGAGCCGTCGTGGCGCAGCACGATGACGGCGTCGCCGATCGGGATCGTGCTGGCGGCTACCATGAACCAGCCAAGGAGATGCGGTGTCCGGGCGGCGAGCAGGACCAGGGCGATCAGGCCCGACGCGATGTCACGGACGCCCTTGACGGACAGATACGCGTCATCAACGCTCTCGGCGATTCCGTAACCAGCCGCCGCCACGCTTGGCGCAAAGAGGAATCGTGCGCCGATGAAGATGATGGCCAGACCGATCAATCCGGTCAGCGTGTATCCGATGTCGGTGGCAATCATGGCTTTCCTTTCAGTAGTTCGACTCCGGCCTCTGGCCGCTCCATGGCAGGGCGCGCACGCATGCCCAGCGCGATGCCGGTCCCCGTGACGAAGACCAGCAGCAGCACGCCGGACACGTAGGCGAGCGGTGCGAGGGGCTGCAGGAGCAGGAGGTAGGCGGGGCCGGAAGCCGCGATCGTGATCGCGAGCGCGATGCCGGTGACCCTTAGCCACCGCGGCAGCAGCAGGGACGCGGCTCCGGCCGCGCCAAACACGGCCAGGGCGAGCATCTTCGCCCCATCCAGCCGGTTGATCGCGGCATAGAGCGCGTGGGCGGCGCCCGGCCCGGCTGACCGGGCCAGCGCCAGCCCAAGCGCGAACTGCACGAGCGAAATGCTGGCCGCTACCAGGCCGGCGGCAATAGCGGCAAAACGGGCGGTCGCGACGGCGCCCGACCTGCTGCCGGCCTGGGCCAGGGCAATCGACACCATCGCCAGGCCCGCGGCCGGCAGGCCCTCCTCAAAGCCGAACTGGGTGGCCACGGCGGGCCCGTGATCCGTGAGCGCGCTCACGATCGCGGCTCCGGACGCGGCGAACTTCGGGCTGGGTGCCGCGACGGACAGCCCGATGGTCCATGACAGCGTGTAGGCGACCCCTGCGATCGCGGGGACCGTGAGCAGTCGGCGCCTGGTTGCGCCGTGAGTGACGGCGACGTCCATCTTCGTGCTCTTTCCTGCCGAGCCGGGGATAACGGGCGCCATCACGAAGCCGCCTGCTCAGCGCGGCGGGCCTGCGCCCAGGCCGGGCTGGTGCCAAAGAAGGTGTCATACCGGCTCTGCACCTCCAGCAGGCTGTCCGGCGACTGCCGACCGGTGGCGATCCTGGCGAGATGACGGAAGTACTCGAAGCGTTCGACGCCAGGAGTGATCACAATCAGCAGGTCCGCGTCAGATGCCGGCGCTGCCGCGAACGCGTGCATCAGCCCGGGCGGCACCACCGCGAGGTCTCCCTCCCCGGCTACGTGAACGCGATCACCCGTGAGCAGCTGTACTGAGCCGCTGAGCACATAGAACAGTTCAGCCGAGCCGGCATGTTGGTGGGGATTTGCGCCATTGGCGCCGCCACGCAGCGTGACACGCTGCGTGCTCAGCTTCCCGCCCGTGGACGAGCTGTCGGCCAGCAGCCGGATTGTCTGCGGCGGGAAACCGATGATCTCAGCGTCTTTGGCACGTACAAGCACTGCCGTCTGCTGATGAGAGTCAATATGGGGCATGAGGGGCACCTCCGTCTGCCGGCGATTGCGCGTCGGCGTCTGACCGCGCGGGCCTGCCATCTGAGCAGGCAGCTTCAGACTGCTGCGCGATAACGCGCAGGACATCGGCCAGGTGGCCGATACGCGTGCCGGCTACGACGGCGGCTGTGGCCCCTGGCTGGCAGCCGCGCTGGCTCGCCGCGTGACCCCGGGGGCCAGCTGGGCACGAGTGGTGAGGTCAAGCTTCGTGAACACGTGCCTGAGTTCCCCAGTTGATGTAGCGCTCTAGTCCGTGAATTTGGCGGTTGACGTGCGGGAACGCGCCCTGGGCTGGTTGGAGGGTGTGTACGGCGGTGCGGGACTTCCGCGCTGGGGCCCGGAGCTTCTTCGTCTCCGGCCGGCCCGGGCCGAAGACCGCACCGGGCAAGGACGCCGCCCGGCCGCGGATCATCGAGCTGCGCGCGGCCGGGCACTCGATCGACGAGATCGCCGGTGCGCTCGCAGCCGAAGGCACCCCGCTGAACCGGACCGGGATCGCCGAAATGATCACCGAGCAGGGCCTGCCCCGGCTGTGGCGCCGCCCCGACGCCGGACGCGGCGGCCCGGCCCGGGAGATCAGGCCCGCGCCGAAGCCCCGGGATTTCACCGCGCTGTCCGGCCGGGGCGAGACCCGGCTGGCCGGGCTGCTGCTCGCCATCCCCGACCTGATCGCGCTCGGCGTCCCGGACATGGTGACCGCGGCGGGCTACCCGTCCACCCCCAGAATCCCTGCCTTGTCCTACCTGCTGTCACTGCTGGCGCTCAAGCTGACATCGACCCGGCGGGTCTCCCACGTCTACGACATCGCTGCCGACCCCGGCGCTGCCCTGCTCGGCGGGCTCACGGCCCTGCCGAAGGCCACCGCGCTGACCACCTACTCCTACCGTCTCGAACACTCCCGGCAGGCCGCGTCCCTGGCCGCGCTGGACAAGGCAGCACTGGCCGCCGGGCTGGCTGACGGCCAGGCGCTGAACCTGGACTTCCACGCCGTCATGCGCTGGGGAGATGACCCGGTGCTGGAGAAGCACTACGTGCCCCGGCGGTCCCAGCGCACCCGCTCAGTGCTGACCTTCTTCGCCGAAGACGCCGGCACCCACACTCTGGTCTACGCCAACGCCGACCTGTCCAAAGCCAGCCAGAGCTTCCCCCCGTAGCACGGACACCCGACCTGAGGTGACCACCGGTCACCAGGAAGGATGTCCCGCATGCCCGCACCGCACCCCCCGGGAAATGATCAACGACCTCATCCGGCTTCCGCCAGCGCATCGCCGCACCTGGCGACCCCGGCTGCTTCCCGCGGTTCCGCTTCTTCTGCTCCCGCTCCGCCGCGCGCCGCTCCTTCCGCGCCAGCGGCCTGCGCCCGGGCAGGTCATCGCTGCTCGGCGGCATCGAGGAATTCCCCGAATTCCTGGACCCGGCCCGCACGGCCGCGTCCAGCTGCTCCCGCAGCCCGGTGACCAGCGCCTCCAGCGCCGCGATCTGCTCCGCCTGCTCGCGGATCAGCACGTCACGCGGATCCTCCGGCGGCAGCGGCTCGGTCACAGCACGAGATCATCCCCGAACCAGCTCCAGCCGCTCGCGCGACACCCAGCCCGCAGCGTAACCGTGACCCAACGTCACTCCCGAAACGCCCACAAACGGGGGACGTGAATGTCCCCGTAAACGGGGGACGTGAATGTCTTCCCGAGCTGGTCTAGCCGCTGTGGCGGGTCTGTCAAGTCTCAGGTGTAACTGGTCTTGTGGTTTACTTCCTGCCTGCGCTGAGCCGGCCATCAAAGGTGATATCGAATGCATTGAGGGCGGCCTTCCACCGGTTGGTCCACCGCTTGCGGCC
>Ga0335078_10006436_pt1 | contig 17381 bp, 10 predicted proteins | sample Lox_Sample_32_FD_206711 | JGI IMG/M metagenome (GOLD analysis project Ga0335078, IMG submission 206711) | Soil microbial communities from Loxahatchee National Wildlife Refuge, Florida, United States - Lox_Sample_3.2 | ecosystem: Environmental > Terrestrial > Soil > Wetlands | place: USA... | reverse complement strand
AAAACGCTCCTCGAAACAGTGGCGGCACGCCGCGCGAGAAAGTTTCGGGACGCGCAGCACAGCCTCCATCGCTTCGTCGACACTCTCGACGATAAATCCAGTGAGTCCGTCGGTGATAATCTCCGGTACCGACCCGCGGCGAAAAGCAATCACGGGAGTACCGCACGCCATGGCCTCGATCATTACGAGCCCGAACGGCTCGGGCGGAATACTCCTCGACCACGCTGTCACCCTCGAAATACGGAGGCGACCAGAGCACGCAATCCACGGTGCTCGGTGCGGGCTTAAAGTCCTCGCTGCCGACCTTGTGCATCTCGACTTGCAAACGGCGCTCCGGCACCAAGCTACTTAGATCGGCTTTCATCCGCCTCAGCCCCCCGAAGGTCTTGGTCGCGGGTTCGCATGCGATGTACTTGCTGATTTTTTCGCACGCGATACCACCAACCATCCTGCCGCCCCACCCCCCGCTTGGGTCGTACACAGTGGCGTTGTTGGGACAATAGAGGTCGTAGATCGCCCACGCGGCGCTCGGTCGAAATCCGCTTACTGCTTGCGCCCCGGTAGCTGACTTCAAACCTTTGCGCACTTCGGAGTCGGTGAATGCATCCATGTTCCCGTACAGCGCACGCTCCTTCAGCACGTCCCATAGCCTGTCGTAGTCGTCGAAGACCTCAACCGGAGTGAGCTTGCCGTTGCAGCGGATTTCCCACGAGTGCGGATGGTAAGACCAGCAGAAGCCCTGCGCGTGCATAGTCTGCTCGATCTCGCCGCCGAGAGTAACGTGTGCGGGGCCGTACCGCCGCAGTTCGCGAAGCTCCTCCAACTTTTCCTCTTTGGTCAGCTTGTAATAAGGAAAGCCATTCTTGCGGAGACGTGCATGTGCCTCAGAAATTTCGATAACGGTTTGGACGGGTCCGTGCCAGCCCCATCGCCAATCGTTCAGCACCTTGAGAGTCGCTCCGGTCGGCGGGTCTGGGTAGTCGAGAAGGTCGATGTACTCGAACTCGCGCTCCTGCACCTGAATGATGTCGTCCAGCCGCTTCGCGTCCATGGCCGCCTTGTAGCTGACGATTTCCGCCTTCCCATCGCGTCCCGCTTCGAGTGCGGCGACAAGCTCGTTGGCTCGGTGGCTGGCTTCGACGAGCCTTTTGCGGTCGGCTTTGCTCAGGCGCGGCATCAGGTCGCGCTCCGGCTCAGGTTCCCGCTCGGTCGGATCATTGCGGTACTTCGCGATCCGCCGCTCCATCGTTCTTAGCGATTCCCACAGCTTGTCGCGGTAGCTTTCGTAATAATCAGTCCACCACGGAATTTTGTGGCCCTGCTTCCGTGCAGCGATAACAAAGTGGTGGTTGGCACCCTTTTTCGACAAGAGCGACTGCATGTACGCGAGGTGAGGGATGATGTCGTTCTGCACCTGCTTCACCTCTCCCGCCTTCTCCACAAACTTGTCGGTGAGTTCGTCGATGGTCTTCTTCTCGTCGGTGTACGCGGACACGAAGTCGGCGACCGACCGAAAGGCAGGAGTCGCGACTACGGGGGCAGCCAAGTTTGGCGACATTTGTCGCGTAACCTTACCGCCGCTCCCGGCCCCAGACTGCGCCGCCTTGTTCCAAGCGGCGACGCTTCCGGGGAAACGCTCCTCGGCTTCGGCGGCGGTCAGCGGGATGCAGGCTTTGCGCTCGCGGCTTTCAGTCTTGGTCTGCCAGTCGCCCGCCCTCTTGTTGAAGCGGCGGACCGTGACCTTCTTGCCGTTGACGGCGACGACTCGCGCCAGATGCTTGCGACCGAGGTCGAACGTGACGAAATCGAATTGATTAAGGTTGCTCATGTTTACCACCACGCCTGCACTGGCTCTTCCTCTGGCTTCTTCAGCTTTCGGTCAAGCCAGTATTTCAGTTCGCTTTCCATGACTTGCGCTGCGATTTCCGGCAGAGCCGCAACCATGTCGCGCTTCGTGCGCGTCCACGTGCCGCCGAAGCCGAGATGAAGCCGTTCGCGGGCCGCGTAGTCCCACACGACCCAAAGTTTGTTGCTCTGCGGCACGCCGCCGAAGCCGTACTGCTGTTCCCCGAGAATCTCGAAGCGCCCGTCCATTGCGGTGATCCCGGTCAGCGTGAAGATTTTCTTGCCGCCGAGTTCCAGCGACGCCAGCTTCGCCCGCTGCGCTTCTTTGGTCTTGCCGAAGTCAACTCCGTGTAGCAACATGATTTCTCCCTTCGCGAAAAACTCTCGCCTCTGTTCTCTTTCCAAAACAAAAAGCCTGCCTGACTGAGGATTGATCCCCGCGTCAGGCAGGCTGTCGTCGCTTGCCATTGGTACTTTGTTGCTGCTATGCCTTCTGCCGCACTCCTGAAAACCTACATCCGGCTCTTCGGCTCGACTTGTCCAGCAGCCTCGTTTTCCCTACATGCTAGATATGATGCAGCGAACCCTCGGTTCGCGTCTTTTGTTTAGCCGCTTTTCGAACCGTTCCGTACAGGCCGCTAATTTGAGGTTTTCCGTGGCATCGCTACGCGCCCCAGCCCGAACCCGCTGACAACATTTGTCACAACGGTCTAATTTGATCGCGATCAGGATGACGTCACGCCGCCGACAACCCCCGGTGACCATGTGACGCACGTGGGCGATGTCAGCAACCTAGGAGAAATTCTCTGATCACGAGCGGGCCTCAACAGGAAGGCAGGAAGCTGCGTGTCTAATCCGCAGCCGCCTCCCCGAGCGTGTATGAAGGAATAAAGTCCGCCGCCGCGACTGCTTGCTTGGTCGCTTCGGGCTTCACGTCGGACAAGTACCGTTGCGTCGTGGAAAGATCTTCGTGCCCGAGTTCCTGCATCAACGACAGCAAGAGTTCGCCCGCCCTGTAGCGGCGCGACGCTCCGGTCTTGCGCAGCTTATGCAACTCGGTGTGAAACTTTGCCCCAGCACGGTCCGCGAGTTCCTGAAGGACGTCCAGCAGATGCGTGTTCGGGCGACCGTTGCCGTTCGGGAACAGCAATTCCGAGCCGCCGTTCTTCGTCGCGGCTTCCCCGCGCTCGCGGATGGCGAGCGCGAGCCGCTGGCTGATTTCGACCGTCCGAGTCTTGTGCTGCTTTCCGTGGACTGTGAGCGTCGTACCCGTCAAGTCGGAGTACTTCGCAATCTGCGCCTCGTGGTCGCGCAACATTGTCCCGATAAAAAAGTTGAGCAGGAACCGCTCGTCTTCGTCCGCCTCGCGGTAGAGCACTGCGAGTTCCTCGTCGGTGTGCGCGACCACCTGCTTTTCGTGATAGCGCGGGTACTCGCTGGCCTTAAGTCCGGGGCGGACGCCGCATGCCTTCAGGAAGATCGCGACGTGGCTTACCTTGTTGAAATAGGTGCGGTCTGGGTTCGCGTGCTTGCGTTCCTTCCGGGGCTGCTTCCTAAGCCAACCCATATAGTCGATCAAGTCCTGCCGCTCATAGTCCTCGATGTAGGGCTTCTTGTAGCTCCGCACGAAGCCGTTGACCGCATAACGATAGGTGCGGATGCTCTTTTCGTCCTTGCCCATTGCCGCGAGGTTGTCGAAGTACTTCTGCACGGCGTCGGTGACCGGGGTCTTGCACGGCTGCGCTGCGGTCCACTGGGTGATTAGCGGTGCAGCCACGCCGATGCGGAGTTCGTGCTCGCGCTCGCCCTTGCGGTGCAGAGCTTCGTTCAGGTCCTTGCGGGCGGGGTCGCCCTCGGGAAAGAACTCCCACTTGCCCGCGACCCGCAGGCAGTAGTGGTCACTCTTGCCGCACTGCCGGGGGTTCCGCACTTTCAGGCGCTCGAACGGTCGCCCCGGTTCGCCGCACAGTCGGATGTAGATGCTTACCTTCTTGACCCCCATCGGTTTTACCCTCTGAAGGTCAATACTCGTTCGCGACTCGTTTCGCGGTAAAAGAGCCGAATATGTAACCGCAAAACGTAACCAAGCGGCTAAATCTGTTGTTTTCAGGAATGGCGGAGAGGGGGGGATTCGAACCCCCGGTACCGGTTTTAGCCAGTACAACGGTTTAGCAAACCGCCGCCTTAAGCCTCTCGGCCACCTCTCCGCTGAAATCAGGTGTGCAGGCGAGCTTGCCCGGCAAGTATAGCATCAAGGCTCGGACCGCAGGCTGGGAACCCTTTCTCGAGTTCTCAGTAAACGCCGACATCAATACTGTCCACTAGATGCGGTCGCCGTTTGTGCCAGTCGGTGGCTTGCTCGTAGGCGAGCGCGATCGAAAGAAGCTGTGCCTCATCCCAACGCCTCCCAATCAACTGCAATCCGATCGGCAGTCCCACGGTCGTGAATCCGCAGGGGATGGAGATCGCGGGCAGTCCTGTAATATTTGACGGCCGTGTGAGCCGCAAAAGTTCTGCGCGCACGGCGGTCTCACGCTCGCCCGCTACCTGGATCTGCGTTTGCCCGATTGGTGGTGCCGAGATCGGCGACGTCGGCGCGAGAATCACATCCACTTTCTCGAGAGCGGCCTCGAAATCTTCTGTAATGCGCCGCTTGCTTTCTATCCCGCGAAAATAATCGACGGCCAGCAAATTATGACCGCGCTCAAGGTGACCGCGTACGTCGCTGCCGTAATCCTCCGAATGCGAAGGGAAATATCCTTGCGATTCGTGGTAGTGATTCGCTTCGGCGACCACAATCGTCGTCGCGCTCTCAGCCAATTCCGCCACACGCGGCAAAGCGACTTCTTCGATCCGGCCACCCAGCGATTCAAGTGTTTTCGCGGCTGCCTCGATCGCGCCACGAATTTCCGGATCGACACGCTCAAAGAAAAAATCCCCGGGCCAGCCCGCGCGAAATCTTCGCGGTAGATTCTTTCCAAGCGTTTTGTGGTTCGGCTTGGCAGCGCCCTTCGGATGAGGCCCGGCAATCGCCTCGAGCATGATGCAGGCGTCGGTAACATTTCGCACGAGTGGCCCTACGTGATCGAAGCTCACGCCGAGCGGCACAACTCCTTCTACGCTCACGAGCCCGAATGTCGGCTTCAGACCCACAATTCCGGATAGAGCAGCCGGAATCCGAATCGACCCTCCCGTGTCCGTCCCGACAGAAGCAAATCCCATCCCAGTTGCAACCGCCACGGCCGAGCCGCCACTCGATCCGCCCGAGATTCGCTCGGGCGCCCATGGATTGCGCGAAGCGCCATAGTGCGGGTTCTCCCCGGTGATGCCGTAGGCGAATTCGTGCATGTTCGTCTTGCCAAGGAGAATCGCCCCCGCCACCGCGAGCGCCTTGGCCGCCCCGCTATCTTTGTCCGGAACGAACTCCGCGAGAATCTTGGAACCCGCCGTTGTGCGGATTCCGCGCGTCCAGAAATTGTCCTTGAGCGAAATTGGAATGCCGTGCAGTGGCCCACGGATTTTGCCTCGCCGAATCTCGCGCTCGGCCTGCTTTGTCTGTTTCCGCGCCGCATCCGCGAGAACGGTCAAATAAACGTTCAGGTCCGCGCTCCATCGCTCGATTCGCGCGAGCGCCACATCGACGAGTTCGACAGGAGAAATTTCCCTGCGACGCAGCAACCGCGCTGCTTCTTCGATCGAGAGAAATGCGAGTTCGAATTCCGCGCCCGGGGTCATCAGCGTCTAGAAAATTCTTTCCTGCTTTCGCATGTTGCCGGCCGATCCGATGTTCGCGATGCGGAACACAACGCTGTACTGATTCTCATTGCGGATCGTGCCGAAAGAAAACCGGCGATACTCGAAGCCTACGCCGCAGCAGGAGCCGTTGTACGCGAACTCGACGATCTGGTTCTGGAACGCGCCCTGCGTGAAGTCGTAGCTCGTACCGAGGATTAGGTTCCATCCCTTGCGGTTTTGATCGCCATAGCCGAAGAGTGTGCGGATCTGATTTGAACGTTGCTGGAAATTCGGCGGCGGGACGGTCGGATTGAGCGGCAGGTTCAGCAAAGAAAAATGCGCGAGAGTCAGGAATGACTCTTTGTACGGCTTCAGCTTGAGAAGCTCGCCGATTGCGGTAAGCCGATTGCGCGTGGGATCGTAATCAACGATGAATTGGGTGTCGTATTTCTTGCCGGGCTCGATTTTTAAATTGCTGACAATCGGCGAAAAGCGTCGCGGCACATCGGCGAAAGCGAAGGGCGTGAACGTCACGGTCGTAAAAAATGCGTTCGGCTGGCCCGGGACTAGTGCGCCGCCAAACGTCGGATCGAAGAAATACTTCTCGGCAAGCGTCCAGGTGACGACCTCATCGGCGCCGTCATTTCCCGTTTTCTTGAAAAGCCTTTGCGTTACTCCGTACTCGATTTCATTTGTGTCTGTCAACGTGTCGTCTTCATCGAAGCGCAGGAATCGCCCGAAATCGTTCACGCCGTTCACGTCGCGATATGTGAAATACGGCTCGATAACGTGCTTCCATTTCGTATCGCCCTTATCGTAGATACGCTCGAGGATCGGCAGGCGAACGTCGATCGACAACTCCTCGGTATCGCGAAACAATCCTTGCGACAGAAACGCGTTGTCCCGCAGCTGCGCCCCGTAATACGTCGAGCGAAAAGTAAAGTTCGACGTGATGTCGAGCCACGGACCGAAATGCAGCGGCACAGTTACGCTCGGCGCGAATTCGCTCTTCGCGACGAACGGATCGGTGTGAAACGGTGTTACGTTTTCGTTCCGGTCTTCCGCGCCAGTGAACGCGTCGAACGAGAAATACACCGGCAGCTTCGGCCAGAACGTTCGGTCGACCGAGCTGAAGCGAAGTTGTGGCCCTGTGCGAAGCGCGATAAATGTTTGCGGCGTGGCGCTCAGATAGTTGCGATAGCTCAGAGCCGCGAGCCCAAAGCTGAATCCGTCAAAGTTATTTTGGATGAAGGCGGTGTTGCGAACTTCAGAATCGACCGCCTCGCGCAGCGTCTCGGACCACGCCAATCGATACGTGAGCGAAGTCAGCTGATCCAGATCGGCCACGGCCCGCCAGCCATCCCCCAACTGCGACGTGAAGAGCATCTTCGCTTCGTGTCCGCCCTGTTTCAGGGGTGGGGCATCCGTTTGCGGCAGCCCGCGATCGATCACTCCTGAGTATGTGGCGTCGAGACTAGTGCCTTCCCAGGGCCGCATGCGGAATTGGCCTTTTTCACCCCACCCGCGGCTGCTGTAGAGTGCGCCTCCGAGTGTCACGTCGAGCCAATCCAAAGGCGCCCAGTAAACGGAGTCGCCCAGCACGAATCCCTTCTCTGTCGTGTCGCCCACTTCCGGAATCATGAATCCGGATGAGCGTTTCTCCTCCGCGGGAATCGTCGCATAGGGCAGATAAAGAACTGGAATTGATCGAACGCGGAAATTACCATTTTCGATCTTTACCGATTTTTTCAAGCGCACGGTCGCTTTCGGAGCGTAAAACTTCCACGTCGGATGCGAGGGATCGCAGACCGTGACCCAGGCGTTGCGTATGCGGTAGGTGTTCTCGTCGATGCGGTCCGCTTGCTCGGCGTCGAAGTACAAAGGATTGGGGCTGATCAGCAAAGTGGGGGTCGGACGCCGCTGCAACGCGAATGTTCCCTTCACGTGATGGAACGTCCCGCGGCTGGTCCGCAATTCGTAGCGCGCGTCATCCGCTTCCACGTGCTGCGTCTCGTAATCAAGCTGCACGTGCCCGCGCGCGACAATGACCTGGTTCTCGCTGTCGTACTCGACGTGGTCCGCACGCAGCCGCTCGTTGAAATAGCGAAGATCGACGTGGCCGTCGGCGTAGTAGATCTTGCCAACGGCGCGTTGCTGATCGGCCTCGAGCGTCGCCTCGCCTCCCGGCGTGATTCCCGCGGGGTTTTTGGATTTTGCCTGCCCCGAGGAAGAAGGCGAATTCAGAAGGAAAAAAAGCAGCGCGGCGCAGGTGGCAACACTGCGGACGGGTTGCGCGAGAAGGGCGTTCGGCATTTCCTAAGAAAGCCTAAAAAAGAGAAACGAGCCTAACACGCGGCACGTGCTCTCGCAACGAAGGAGCCGCATGGCCTCTAATGTCGCGAGACCTCCCGAGTCGGCCCCGGTATCGGATTGGTGACATCCGGCATTCTTGCTCGTGCACGCCCGTCGAGGGCGACATGCTATGATTTCTGCCGTTCCACTGGGACTCTCCGCAGCGCAAAAGGCCAGTGATACGCATCTGCTCGAAGTGTGGCGCTCTCCTGCTCGATGACAGCGAGAGCTGTTCGTTCTGCAACGCTCCGCCAGAACCGATTGCAAAGCCTCGTCCGCCTGCGGCAGCTCGCGCGGGTTCTGATCACGGTGGCGAGCCGGAATGGCGCCTCGAAGTCTCGCGCCGCTTGCAGGAGTATCGCGAGCGCCGCGGACTGGTGCGTCCGAACGAATCGCAGTCGGGCCTTCCCTTTCATGCGGTTGCGGATGACGATCTGACCGACGTGCTTCGCGAGCACCCGCACCCTCCTCGACCATCATCCCGAAGCGGAAAAAGCGAGCGCGTTGAAATTCGTGTCCAATCCGAGCTCGATTTCTCAAGCGGCTTGGACGATCGCGCTCATCCCCAGACAGCGCTCGTTCCTGTTGCGACGCTTGCCGAGCGGCGTTGGGCGGGCGCAATCGATTTTGTCTTTCTCGCACTCACCTGCGCGGGATTCCTCGGGCTCTTCCGGTCACTTGGCGGCGAGATCCTGCTCGATAAGACGAACGCCGTCATCTATATGGTGATCGCCTACCTTTTCTATGGGCTCTACTTCTCCATCTTCATTACGCTCGCCGGTTCGACGCCCGGTATGCAGCTTCGCGGCTTGTCCGTTGTACGTCTCGACGGGCATTTCCCCGAAACCCGCCAACTCCTGTGGCGCAGCTTCGGCTATCTCCTCTCCGGTGCCACCCTTGCCTTGGGATTCGTCTGGGCGATCTGGGACGAAGATCGCTTTACCTGGCAGGACCGCATGTCTCATACCTACATCACGGCTGCCGTGCCTCTGTCGGATTCCGAGGGCCTCGAAGTCTCGCCCGAGCATACCTTCGCGCACAAATAGCGTCCAAAGGATGAGGCAATCCGGCGCAAATCCGGATGCCACGCTCCGGCGAATGGTATAATGACCGTTCGTCTTCGGTGACGCGCCAGGAATTCCCCGCCGAAGCGCGGTAAATCGCTGGGGCGAGAAGGGTCACATCCATGAGTTCGCTCACCAAGAGGGTTGTCGTTGCGCTGTCGGCGGTGGTGTTTTGCTTTGTCGCCGTCGGCTACGTTCGCGGCCGTTCATCCGACGAGAAAGCGTTCCGTGCGCTCACGGTCTACAGCGAAGTGCTGGAGCACGTGCAGCGCGACTACGTGGATCAGCCCAACATGCCGCAGGTGACGAATGGCGCCCTGCATGGTTTGCTCGATTCGCTCGATCCTCAATCCAGCTATCTGAGCCCGCTCGAATATTCCGATTACAAGCAGAAGAGCTCCGCAAATAACAAGGCCAGCTCCGGCCTGGCTCTTACGAAGCGATTCGGATACATCAGCGTGATTTCCACGCTGCCCGATAGCCCCGCCGAAAAGGCTGGGCTGCACATCGGGGATATTCTCGAAAAGATCGCCGGCTTTACCACCGGACAGATGGCCATCGAACAGGCGCAGCTTCTTCTCACCGGCGAGCCGGGTACCACAGTTACTCTTTCCGTGATCAAGCGCGGCAAGACCGAGCCGCAAGATGTGCAGATCACACTCGATCGGTTGCCGCAGCCGAAGCTGGTGGAAGACCGCCTCGAGGGCGACATCGCCTACATTCATGTGGCGGAGTTTGCGCCGGGCGAAACGAAGCAAATTCATGACGATCTCGTCCAGCTGCAGCATCAGGGCGCACACAAGCTGATGCTCGATCTGCGCGATTGCGCGCTCGGCGACGATCAAGTAGGCATTTCGACTGCGCAGCTCTTCCTTTCTTCCGGAACCATCACGACTTTGAAGGGCCAGACAGTCACGCCCGTTGTTTCTTCTGCCGATCCTTCGAAAGTCGTGTGGTCGCAGCCGGTGTCAGTTTTGATCGGCAACGGCACAGCCGGACCAGCCGAGATCGTGGCGAGCGCAATCGCTGATAATCATCGCGGAGAGACTGTCGGCGATCGTACGTACGGAACCGCGTCGTTCCAAAAACTGATCGAAATGGACGATGGCTCCGCGCTATTCCTCACGGTCGCCAACTACTACACGCCTGGAGGCAAGGAAATCCCGATCGACGGCGTGATTCCGACAACGGAAGTCCGTTCGCTGCCCGATGACATCGCGCAATTAAACGACGTGAATCCCCCGGCCCCATCGAGTTCGGTGACCGATCCGGTGGTGAAGAAAGCAGTCGAGATCCTTGAAGGCGGCGCCGCTGCGAAGAAGGCTGCTTAGGCGCCACGCGCTCGGCCGGTTTAGTTTCTCCCTTTTCTTCCTGCTAGGCTTGATCGCCGCAATTCTGGCGGTAGGCGGATGCCGCAAGAAATCGCCTGCCAAATCTGAAATCCGCACGGTAACCACCGAAATCGTCGACGCAGCGCAACGTGTCACGGGCCGCAGATCGGAAATCACGATCCGTCCGGAGATGCGCCAATCCGCCTCAGGCCAGAAAAGCAGACTCGCAGCTGATCACATTTATATATCCGTGCGCGATGCTTCGCAGGCAGGTGCACTCGAGCAGGCTTTCGCTAGGATCGCACAACGCCACAAATTGTCCGTACAGCGAAGCAATTCATCCGGCCTTACGCGAGTCGATCTCTTCTCGAACGGCACGCGGACACACACCATCCACATCATTACGCCGCTGGCTGCACGAGCACGCCCTGCACAGGCACGGCCGCAGGTGGGAGGGGGCGCGGCACTTGCGATTGTCATCGATGACCTGGGACACGACAGGTCCGCGGCAGATGCTCTGCTGGCCCTCCCATTTCCAATCACGGTTTCGGTGCTACCGCATCAGCAGTTTTCGGCGGAAATCGCTGAAGAGGCCTACCGCCGTGGCGATCAGGTGATCTTGCACCTGCCCATGGAGCCGCAAGCCGAAGGCGAAGGCTCCGAGGGCGTTCTTCCCGAACCGATCGAGCTGCGCGTCGGGATGAGCGCTGGCGAAGTCTCTTCCGACCTCGACGGGATGCTGGAAACGGTGCCGCACGCGGTCGGAGTGAACAACCACCAAGGCTCGCGCGCGACATCCGATCCCACGCTGATGCACGAACTGATGCCACTCTTGCGCGAGCGGGGCCTCTTTTTCATCGATAGCCGGACGACAGCCCAGACTGTGGCTTACGACACGGCCAAGGCATCGGGCGTGCGCGCCGCGTCGCGAAAAGTCTTTCTCGATGACACGCAAACGCGCCAAGCCGTGCTGGCGCAGCTTGAAGTCGCTGCACGGGATGTGCTGCGAGACGGCCCCGCCATCGCTATCGGCCATCCCCATCCCGCCACAATCAGCGCCCTTTCACAAGGTGTTCCAGCCCTGGAAAACCGCGGAATTCGGCTCGTTTTGGCCTCCGATCTCGTTCACTAGCCGGCGATTTTGCCCCCCAATTGATTGACATTTTTTCGCCTGTCATTCCGTACAGGCGCGAGGACTGGAACGAAATCTGACCCCGCGTTCTATTTATGCGCGCAAGTGCCATCGTTAGATTTTACTCATCGCCTTGCACCACACACCGCTGCCGCGGGGCGAGGAAGGAGCCGAATGTCCCACTGGATTGGAACCACATCACCCGCAGACGCCGGAATGACCGATTTCAAAGAATGCCTGAAGCAACTTCGCGACGGAAATTCAAATGAGGCGCTCCTAGCCGCCAGGCGAGCGCTGGGAGTTTCTCCCAAGAACCCGTTTTACCTCTCCTACACAGGTTTGCTGGCCGCGATCGCCGAGAAGCGATTCGCCGATGGAGAAGCACTTTGCCAGGAAGCGCTGGGCATGCGCCACAACCACGCGCAGCTCTACCTAAATCTGGCCGAGGTTTACCAGCAGTGCGGCCGGACGCAAGAAGCGATTTCGGTGCTGGAGAAAGGTCTCGTGTCCGCCGGTCGCGATTTCCGCATTCGGCGCGCGTTACAGAAAATCGGAACGCGTCGCGATCCGATGGTTTCGTTCCTGCATCGGAGCCATCCGGTGAACCGGACGCTGGGATTGCTCCGCCACCGTCTCGCCGGGCCGTCCAAGGCTGCCTGAGCGGCGGATTAGGAACGACGTTTTTCCCCGTGCAACACTCCGGGGCGGGCTACCCGCGAATTCGCGCCGTTGGCACCCAGCGGCGCGATTTAGGCCCGCTCCGGATCCCCCTCTTCTCGTTTTTCGGATCGATCAGCTCTGGCCGAGTGGTAAGAAATACTGCGTGCCCTTCACGGGCTGGCGCAGACGGCGGAGAAGTTCCTGCAAATCCTGATTGCGCTCGACGAAATCGATGTCGGTTGTGTCCACCACGAGCAGATTCGAAGCGGAGTAGCGAAAGAAAAAATGCTCGTAGGCGTTCGCGACAGCTTCGACATAGTCCGGTGAGATCTGCGTCTCGGATGCGACACCTTTTTTCGAAACGCGCTTGCGCAGGACTTCCGGTTTCGCTTGAAGGTAGATCACGAGATCGGGAGCGGCAACGGATGGCGCGAGCCAGTCGAAATATTTTTCGTACAGTTTCAGCTCTTCGTTATCGAGATTGATGTAGGCGAAAATCTTGTCTTTTTCAAAGAGGAAATCGCTGACGATCGGGCCGGCATTTTCTTCGAGGCGAGTTTCGGTAAGCCTGCGATGGCGCTCGTAGAGAAAATACATCTGCGCGCGAAACGCCGCACCCGGTTTCTCGTCATAGAAATCCGCGAGGAAGGGATTGTCTTCGCAATCGAAAATGCGCCGCGCGTGCATTTGCTCGGCCAGGACTTTCGCGAGCGTCGATTTGCCGACGCGAATCGGCCCTTCAACGACGACGTAGCGCAGATTTTTGGAAGCCGGCTCTCTCGATGTGGGGTCGGCCATCGCGCGCGATTATAGCAAACCGAGTCCGCGGTCCTACCAACTCCTCGCGATCACGGTAAGGATGCGCGCGAGCGCGTCGACGTCGCGCGTATCGATAACTTCGGCGGGCGAGTGCGAATAGCGCAGCGGCCAGCCGAGCGCGACGTTCACAGAGCCGTAGGGCACGAACATGGCGCCATCGTTTCCGCCGCTCGTGATTCCGAGTTGAAAAGGGATCTGATTCGCCCGAGCGAGTTGCATCACGCGATTCACCAGGGTCCCGGGGTCGAGATTGGAATCGTCGATGGCGCGGATGGCAAATCCTTTCCCAACTTGAACGTCCGCGTAGCGTTTGGATTCGATCGGCGAATCGGAGCTGACGACGGTATCGACTGCAAACACGTAATCGGGCGTGCGGCCTTCGGCGGCGAGGCGTTTTGCGAGAGCGCCTGCCCCGACGAGTCCCAACTCTTCACCGGTCGACCAGACGAACGTAACGTCGCGATCTTTCAGCGGGCCGCCGAGCGCCCAGACGGCGGAAATCAGCGCGGTGTCGCCCACGCGATCGTCAAAGCTCCGTCCGTTGGCACGCGTTCCGAGAAGCGGGCGATATTCTTTGGGAATTGTGACCCAATCGCCGGGTTTGATGCCGAGCTTGGCGACGTCGTCGGGATTGCGCGCGCCGACATCCACGCGAATCGGCTGCTCCGATCCCGTAGGCCATTTGAAATTGGGCTCATCCCAGCCGCTGGGCAATTCCATGATCGCCGCGCGGTCGCCAGTGGATGTATGCACGAGCATCGGATGCCCCTGGTAGAAATCCATCACCATGCCGCCGAGCGTTTCACATTCGAGACGGCCATCTTTCGAGATTGATTTCACCTCGAAGCCGATTTCGTCCATATGGGCGTCGATCAGGATCTTCGGCGATTTCGACCCGGCAGGCGCGGTTCCGACGTGAAGAATCAGATTCCCCGCATCGTCGATTTTGGGTTTTGCCCAGTCTGGCAGCGAGCTCCAAACCTTAGCCCGAACCGAATCCTCATGCCGACTGGCGCCGTAGACTCTGACGAGGTCGCTCAGGATCGTCTCAGTATCCGGCCGTCGTTCCGGTGCGGCTGGACACGGTGCTACGCAGTCGATTCCGACCTCCATAGAACCTTTCATATTCGAATCGGTGGTTAAAGGGGTGAGAGCTCGAATGGGACCCTGTGTGTAAAGGGACAGCAGATGGACAAGCGGCCCGAAGTCAGCGGATGTGATCGAGTCGGTTGGAGTATCGGGCCAAATCGTGGCGATGCCGATATGGGCCCATTTTGCGGGCATCGGAGGTGCGGGCAGATAGCTCGCTGGAATAATGCTGGCGGAATAATCGGTTGCGAATGAAATGTTGTAAGTCTCTGCGAGTTGCTTGAGATCGGAAGCGAGGCCGGTGAGCTGACCGTTGGTGCTGCCGAGACCGAGCAAAACGCCGCTCCCAAGATCGCGGCGCGGAGCGCGGCGCATGCCTTGCATTTCGGGAACCGGGCCGCCGGGAAGCAAGCGACCGACATACAGCACTTCGTCGAAGGAGCTAGTGTTTAGGATGCGCTGCAATCCGCGCGCGCCCGTGCGTTGCTGAACAACGAAGGTGATGGTGAGCGTGCCTTGAACTTTTGCTGGATCTAGATTGCGTAGCAAATCAACCAGAGCAGCGGCTCCGAACTTGTCTCCAATCGATGCGCCGGCAAGCATGGAGTTAGTTAGGTTCAGCAGACTCCGACTGATTGCGATGGGACTGAGAATGTCGATGCCCGCTTTGCGAACTTCGGCGGAGGAAGTTGCGCCGATATCGACGTACATGTTTTCGATGTCGCTCGGATCCGGGTAGGGCTGGCCGACGCGATGCAGATGCACGGAGATTCCGGCTACGACGCCATCGATCCATTTGCCGCTTGCCGTGCGAATCTGGACGGGCTGGGCGGAATAGAGCGTATTGAAAATTGGGGGCAACACGCCTTGCGGCAGACGCTGGAGGCGGAGGTAACCATCGTCGGTAATTGCGCTGACGACGAACCCGGGCTCATCGATCGGCGTGACAAGCAAGCGGCGGGGTGAACCGGTGCCGACCGTGACGATGACGTCGCCGAGATTGTCGACGACGGGATGAAACGCGGCGAGCTGGGCGCGGATTTTTTCGCTGAGTTCGCTCTCGTATCCGGAAACCGATGGTGTTTCGACAAATTCCTTCAGATCGCTCGCCAGATCGCCGGGGACCGCCGGACTAGCTGCGCTTGCCGACTGAGCTCGGCCGGGAACTGCTGCGAAGATGAAAGTGAATGAACAGAGAAGGACGAAAAGCGGCCAGGAGGCCCTGAGAATTTCTCGAGTGGCGCGGTGCCAATTCCCTTTTTTGCAATGACTTAGAGACGATCCTACTTGGCAGGCTGTCTTGAGTAGACAGGCATGTTTTAAGGCCGCACTCCGACCGGGATCGAAGCCGGGCACGGTGTATCGCCGGGCGACGATTTGGGCCCCGCCGCCCCGCTCGTCCCTCGCTAACCATGATGGCTTCCCAATCGTCATAATCATGGCGAACAACCTAGCACGATCAGCCAAGGTGTGTGTGGAACTTGTTGGCGTAAACAAGTCGTAAGCCTCAGGCGTATGCTTGTGGGCGAAAGTATCGGAGGCTGAGAATGAAATTGAGCCTGGCAGCGGTGCTGGCTTGCATGGCAGTGGTTCCCAGGGCGGTCGCGCAAGAGCACGCACCGGCGAAGGAAGAGACCAGCCTCATTGCGCGGGCGGGCGATATGGGATTCTTGAAAGTAGAGGCAGAGAGTTTCCGTTCGCTGACACCAAAGCAACAGGAGCTCGCTTATTGGCTGACGCAAGCGTCGATTGCGATCGATCCGATCATTTACGACCAGCTTTCGAAATACGGGCTGCGGCAGAAAAGGCTGCTCGAGGAAATCGTTGCGCACCCGGACGGAATCGATCCAAAAACGATGGGTGAGATCCGGGAATACACAGAGCTTTTCTGGGGCAATCGGGGAAATCATGACGACAACACGTCGCAGAAATTCCTGCCGAAATTCTCTTTCCACGATTTGAAGCAGGCGGCGGAGACAGCGCAGAACCACGGTGCGATGAAGACGGCATATGGCGATCTACCCGCGCTGGCTACGCGCGAGGCACTGGACAAAGAACTCGAGGTGTTGCGCACCGCGTTTTTCGATTCGAATTTCGAGCCGATGGATACGGCGAAAAGCCCTCAGGGCGGACTCGACATTATCCAGGCGAGCGCGAATTCCTTTTACGAGGGCGGCGTGACGCTCGCGGACCTGAAGGACTTTCACGATACGCATCCGCTAAATTCGCGCGTAGTGAAAGGGCCGGACGGCAAGTTAGAGGAAATCGTCTACCGAGCGGGCACGCCAGACGGGAAAATTCCGCCGGGCCTCTACGCGGTTTATCTGAAGAAGGCGAACGAATGTTTTGAGAAGGCGCGGGCGCTGACCGATCCCGAGCAGGCGCAAGTGATCGGCGACCTGATCCGTTATTACCAAACGGGAGATTTCAGCGATTGGCTGAAATTCGACGCGGATTGGGTACGAAACAACGCGACGGTGGATTTCGCGAACGGGTTCATCGAAATCTACCGAGACGCTCGCGGAGCGAAAGGCAGCTCGCAGAGCTTTGTTTCGGTGACGGACAAAACGTTGAGCGACAAGATGGCGTCGCTTGCGGCCAATGCGTCGTATTTCGAACAGAAGGCGCCATGGGACGCGAAGTACAAGCGGACTACGTTCACGCCGCCAGTGGTGAAAGCAATCGAGACGGTCATCGAGACGGGCGATTTCAGCGTAACAACGATCGGCGATAATTTGCCGAACGAAAATGAGATTCATGAGAAGTATGGCACTAAGAATTTTCTCTTCACGAGCAGCACGCGCGCGTTCAACGAGGCCGAAGGGAACGCGATGACCGATGAGTTCGCCGCGTCGAAGGAGCAGATCGCGCGAGACGAGAAGTACGGAGAGGAAGCCGAGGACCTGATGACCGCGCTGCACGAAGTGATCGGGCATGGATCGGGCAAGCTTAGCGACCGACTAAAGAACGGCGCGGAGCCGGAACTGAAGGAATATTTCTCGACGCTCGAAGAGGGTCGCGCGGATCTAATGGCGCTCTGGAACGCGTGGGATCCCAAACTCAAGGAGCTTGGGCTCGTAGGCGACCAAGACGAGGTTGCGAAGACGATGTACGATCGTGCGGCGGTGCTGCCCTTGATTCAGCTGAGAGGCGTCCCGAAGGGCGACACGCTGGAAGAGGATCATGCGCGCGACCGACAGCTGATCGTGCGCTACATCATGGATAAGACCGGCGGAATCGAGCAAACGAAGCGCGACGGAAAGACATACATCTACGTGACGGATTATCAGAGGATGCGGCAGGGCGTGGGGATGCTTTTGGCCGAGCTGATGCGGATCAAAGCGGAAGGCGACT
>Ga0335078_10006433_pt1 | contig 17387 bp, 16 predicted proteins | sample Lox_Sample_32_FD_206711 | JGI IMG/M metagenome (GOLD analysis project Ga0335078, IMG submission 206711) | Soil microbial communities from Loxahatchee National Wildlife Refuge, Florida, United States - Lox_Sample_3.2 | ecosystem: Environmental > Terrestrial > Soil > Wetlands | place: USA... | reverse complement strand
CGATCAACGAATACAAGGCCGGCGTGAGCGCACCGGCCATCAGCGCCGTGAAGGCCGGCCAGCCTTCGAATCCAGCCAGCGTAAGCGTAAGTCCGACTACGCCTCCCGCGACAAACGTTTTGGCGGCAAAGCGGTGCGTGGCATTCCACACCCGCTCGTTCGCCAGCGCCCAGGGTGTTCTTACTCCGATAAAGAAATTCCGGCGCACTTTTCCCATTACGTTTCCTAGCAAGGCAAACAGCAGGCAGACTCCACCGACGACGGCACGGCCGACGTTAATGGCATGGCCCAGACTCGTCCACAGAATTGCGGCGTTCGTGTATGCCACCAAGCTGACCAGGATCACCATGATGTAGAGATACGTGGATTCAAAAGTGTCCACGTCCCAATGCTTGGGCGAAAGCCACGGAAGAAGCCGAAAGAGGAGCATCGTCGCGGCCATGATGCCAGGGCCGATTAAAAACAGCGCCCACTTGGCGCTGTAATCGTCGGCGTGGCCCTGCAGATTCCAATGAGTGGGCACCCGAGGGGCCAAGTGCGGGTATGCCAGCGCGGTTACAATCAGCATTGCCGCTGTCAGCAACATTCCAAAGAGATAGTACTTACGAGTCATCGTTTGCCTCCGCGTTTCCCGTTTCCTTCGAGCAGCCCCATACCCCACGCGAGTACATCCTGCACGACGGTCGTATTCAGTCCGTACCAAATCTGCTGGCCGTCGCGCCTGCTGGTGATCAGGTCGGCATCTTTTAACACGGCAAAATGATGCGACATTGAGGGCTTGGTCATATCAAATTGCTCCGCCAGCTCACCGGCGGTCTTTTCGCCATCACGCAACAGTCCGAGAATCTCCCGGCGGGTCGGGTCGCCTAGCGCTTTGAAAGCACGGTTGCTGCTCACAAAATAATTAGATGCATATATAATTAGATGGATTCCTAATTATCAGGACACTGACCGAGCGTGTCAAGAAGGGCGCATAAACGGCGGAGTTCTCCGGGCATGGAGGGGTGCTCATGTGTGATTTCTGACCTGCTGCCACCCTCAATGGCGCAGCAGGAGATCGGCCCCCAAGAAAAGAAGAAACACGATGGAGATTACGCCATTCATAGTGAAGAAAGCGGCGTTCAGGCGGCTGAGATCGTCGGAGGAAACCAGCGAGTGCTCATAAGTCAGCAACAGTGCGACGGCGGCCACGCCCGCCGCAGCGAGCCTCCCCAGGCCAAACACTGCGACCAGGCCGATGAGCAGCAGGAGCATGATGCAATGAAAGGCGCGAGCAATCCATAGCGAGCGCTCGATCCCGGAAAATCGGGGGATAGAATGAAGCCCTGACCGCCGATCGAAGTCGTAATCCTGGCAGGCGTACAAAACGTCGAACCCCCCGCCCCAAAAGGTAACCGCAGCCGTGAGCAGCAGAATTCGCGGATCAAAGGAGCCTCGCACGGCAATCCATGCGGCTGCCGGCGCAATCCCCATGGCAAAACCCAGGAACAAATGAGACCAGCGGGTAAAGCGCTTGGTGTAGGAGTAGATCAAAACCACGCCTAAAGCCGCCGGCGAAAGAAGCAATGCCAGGCGATTGAGCCTGGACGCGGCGAAGACAAGCACTCCGCACGAGACAATAACAAAGGCGGCCACGAAACCTGGCGACAGCGTACCAGCAGGAAGAGCGCGGGTTCGGGTGCGCGGGTTGGCAGCATCAATGGAAGCGTCGGCAAGGCGATTGAACGCCATGGCAGCCGAGCGAGCCGAGACCATGGCCACGATGATCCAGACGACGACATGACGGTCAGGCCAACCGTGAGCCGCCAGCATGGCGCCAGAGAAGGCAAAGGGAAGCACGAAGATCGAGTGCTCCCATTTGATCATCTCCAGCGTAACTCGCAGATGGCGAAGGAAGTGCAAAGAAGATTGTAAAGCACCCAAAGAGACTTAGACGCGGAACGGCCACCGGCGGTGTCCTTGTTCAGGAAATTAACGGCCTGCCATTTACGCCAACTTCCAAGAAAATGTGGTTTTGCCCGGTGTTTCAAGGCATACTAAGAGCAACGCCGGTTGATCGTTGCGGGCGCGGCGAACCTATGCCTATGTTGCAGGAGAAACGAACACTGGAGCTTGATGCCGCTTCACTGGAGTCGCTCTCCGAACAAAAGCAACGCCGCCGCATGCTGGCAGCGCTTGGGCTTTTGCTTGTGGCATTAGTCGTAGTTCTGGTCAAGGACTGGGACTTTTGGTTTCCGCCGGAGAGCGCGGGCCCAGAACTCGTTGAGTCTCGTTCTTCAGCCCCGGGCCCTAACAGCGCGACGAGCAGCCCGGAAAGGGCGTCAAAACCGGCAAGTGTTGCGGCTCACACCTCCAAGTCGAGAGTGCGCAGCCAGCCCGTTCAGGAGGCTGTTGTTCCCGCCCCGGCGACAGTCACCGCCAGCCGCGCCGTGCTTCCGCCGCTCGAGATCGAAGTAGTGGCCGGGGGCCAGCACAGCACAGTGCCCGCCAGCAATCCTTCCGTCAAGGTTGATTTGCAGGATGGTTCGCTGCCCTTTAATCAGGCTTCGGAGCGCAACACCGTTGAGAATGCCTCAGAACGGGTGACCCTATCTCCTGGAACGGCCGAAGTAGTCTCGCGCCCGGTAGAGCCCAACTACCCATTGCTGGCCAAACAAATGAAAGTGCAGGGCGCGGTGGTCCTGGAGGCTATGATCAGCAAAACGGGAAGCATTCAGGACCTGCGCGTGGTCAGCGGGCCGGACATTCTTTCCGATGCCGCGCGCCAGGCGGTCAAGCAGTGGCGTTTCAAGCCTTACTACCAGAATGGCCAAGCGGTGGAAACCGAAGCCCGCATTACCGTGAACTTCACCATCTCAACTTACTGAGAGGGCCTGAACGTTGCGATCCTCGAAGCTCCTCAACCGCGGAAGCGGCAATGCGCGTCTTGTTTTCGTAGCAACCGCGCTAATCGCCATGTTCGGGACCTCGAGGACGTACGCTCAAGCGAATTCAGGATATCCACAAGGAACGGCCATGACATTCAAACTTTCCAGTCCCAGCTTCGAAAATGGCGGCGAAATCCCGCAGAAGTTTACCTGCTCAGGAGCGGACGTTTCTCCTGAGCTTGCGTGGGCCAACCCGCCGGGAGGAACCCGCGCGTTTGCGTTGATCGCAGACGATCCCGACGCACCCGTGGGTACCTGGGTGCACTGGGTTGTTTTCGATTTGCCTCCACAAGCGGTCAGGCTGCCGGAAAATGTTACCAAGGTTGACGAAATTTCCGGTGGTGGAAAACAGGGCCGGAACGATTTTCGCAAGATCGGCTATGGCGGACCTTGCCCGCCGCCCGGCAAACCTCACCGCTACTTTTTCAAGCTATATGCTCTCGACAAGGCGCTGGACTTGAAGGCTGGCGCGACCAAGCAGGACGTTGAACGCGCCATGCAAGGCCACATCCTGGCACAAGTTGAGCTCATGGGAAAATTCAAACGATAGTTTTGCGGCGCGAGAATTTTTAGATCGCCAGGGCCGGCACTCGACCTCTGAGAAAATAAAACGGGCGTCCCGACTCTCGCGAGTCCCTGGACGCCCGGGCAGCCCTCCCCCAGAACTGCTCAATTAGGAAAGTACCGCTTGCGTGATTCTTTGCAAATAGCACTTCGGTGCCAACGTTATACACGAACGTGCCAAGGTGCTGAGGTGCTCACGAGCAAGGGTAGAAATGACGAACGGGCGGAAAACAGATTAATGGTTGTCAGGTCTCCCCTTGGGAAGCAGCACGCGCTGCGGGCGCAATTTCAACCCGGTTCCGACCTCGCGCCTTCGCGGCATAGAGCGCGGTATCGGCCGCTCGCAGCAGTTCTTCATACCGGGCAGGTTCCGCTCCCGCCGTTACAGAAAGGGCTCCAATGCTGAGCGTCACAGGAATCGCGCCGGCAGAGGTTTCTACCGGCTGATCCGCAAACACGTAGCGCAGACGCTCGCTAAGGGTAAGTAAGTCCTTGCCATCGCAGCCGGGCATCAAGACAAGAAATTCTTCGCCGCCGTAGCGTCCTACGGCGTCATAGCCCCGCACCGCAGCGGCCAGCCGGCGCGCCGCTTCCTGGAGCACAGCATCACCGACGAGATGCCCGAAGGAATCATTGATGCTCTTGAAGTGGTCCAGGTCGGCCATGATGATGCCCATCGGCTCTTTGCTTCTTTGCTGGCGCAGCAACTCTCTTTTCAGTGTGTCCATAATTGCGCCGCGATTCCAGAGAGTGGTGAGGGGATCATGCGCAGCCTCGAATTGCAGGGCATCGTGGGCATGAATCAGGGCGTCCTGAAGATCGAGGATGCGCCGGCCGGCCCGCACCCGGGCGCGCAGTTCGTCCACATCGAAGGGCTTGGTCAAGTAGTCATCGGCCCCCGCCTCCAGGCCAGCCACTACATCCTGCTTGTTGTCTCTGGCTGTTAACAACAGGAGATAGCGATACGGGCCCTGAGCCTGGCGGATGCGGCGGCAAAGTTCGATCCCGTCCATGCCTGGCATGATCCAATCGAGGACGGCCATGTTAGGGGCGTTAGTCTGCTGTATCACTTTCCACGCATCGGTTCCGTTGTCAACCGCGATGACCTGGTAGGTCCAGCGCTGCAGCCAGCGTTGCAGAACGTGACGGAAAATCGGATCATCTTCCGCAATCAGCACCGAGCCTGGCGAAGGCGCCGGGTCAGAATCTCGATTGGTTGCGGGGATTGCGGGATCGATCGTCACTGCGCAACCTCCGCCAGATGCTTGAGGGATGCATGAAGAGCCGCCAGGTCCCGTTCCAGATCCGCCAGCACTTTCCGCGCTTGCGACAGGTTTTTCTGCCGTCCCAGTTCCTCGAGCTGGCGTGCCGCGGTGGTAGTAGCGGTGGCGCACAAATATCCCGCTTCGCCCTTGAGGCTATGAGCTGCCCGCATCACAGCTTCCGCATTTCCCGCCTCAACGGCCTGCCGCAACTGGGCAAGCAGGCGCGGAGATTCTTCGACAAAGATCCGGCACAGATCGCGCAGCAATTCCTCGTCGCCACCGATGCGCGCCAGCGCCTCTGCCTTGCTCCATGAACCGGGCTTCGACAGCGGGATATTTTCGGTAACGGGCAGCGGCGGCTGTGGAGACTCGAGTCTCTGAAGCGTCTGTTCGATATCGCTGAAGCGTACCGGCTTGGTGATGTAACCATCCATGCCCGCTTCGAGGCAGCGCTCACGATCACCCTTCATGGCGTGAGCGGTCATGGCAAAAATAGGAAGGTGTGCACCGGTCTTTTTCTCCCTCTGACGAATCGCGGCGGTGGCGGCCAGACCATCGAGCTCGGGCATTTGAACATCCATGAACGCCACATCGAAGTTCTCCGCAGCCGACAGTTCGACTGCCTGCCTGCCGGTCTGCGCCAGGGCCGTCAGGTGACCCATTTTCTCGAGTACGCGCAGCATCAGCTTCTGGTTCACGGCATTGTCCTCCGCCACCAGAATCTTGAGCCTGCCGGCCGATTCGCGGAGGCTGTGCCGTGTAACCAAGGTTGGCATGGCTGAAGGCTGATTTCCCAAGGCAGCAAGAATCGCGTTCAGAAGATCAGTCTTAAGCACGGGCTTGAGTAGGTAGGCTGAGACACCTGATTCCCGGCAACGGGCGGCGTCTCCGGGCTGGCCTGCGGAGGTGAGCACCAGCACGGCCAATCCAGTTCCCCCGAACCTGCGATGAATATTTTCCGCGAGTTCGAATCCATCCATGCCGGGCATGTACACATCGCTGAGAACGACCCGGAACGGATCTCCCTCAGTGCGCGCAGCCCCAAGCAGTTCCAGCGCATGGGGACCACCATCGGCCTCCACCGGGTTCATGCCCCAACTGCGGGTCATCCCAGAGAGAATGCGGCGATTGGTCTCATTGTCGTCTACGACCAGGACGGGCACGCCACGCAGCTCAGCCGGCAGCAATGGAGTGGGCGAGTCATGAGTCGTTGAGCGCATCAGACGCGCCGTGAAGTGAAAGGTACTTCCCGAACCCTCGCTGCTTTCCACCCAGATATTTCCTCTCATGAGTTTGACCCGCCGGGAGGAAATGGCGAGGCCAAGCCCGGTGCCGCCATATTTGCGAGTCGTGCTGCTGTCGGCCTGGGTAAACGCCTGAAACAGGAAATCCTGCTTTTCTTTCGCGATACCAATTCCTGTGTCTTTCACTTTGAAGTGAAGTTCGGCCGCCTCTTCGTCTTGCAGGTTCGCGTCAATTGCGACCAGGACCTCGCCCCGTTCGGTGAACTTGATGGCGTTACCCACCAGGTTCACGAGAATCTGCCGCAAGCGCCCCGGGTCCCCGGTAAATTGCGCGGGAACATCGGGGGCGATGTCAAACGCCAGCTCCAACCCCTTTTGATGTGCGCGCAGCGCCAGCGTCCGAATGGTCTCTCCCACGCAACTACAGAGATTGAATTCAATATTCTCGAGCTCCAGCTTTCCCGACTCGACCTTGGAGAAATCCAGAATGTCATTAATGATCGCTAGCAGCGATTCTACGGAAAATTTGACCATCTGGAGGTATTCGCGCTGCTCCTGGCTGAGTTCGGTGTCGAGGGCCAGTTCCGTCATGCCCATGATGCCGTTGATCGGAGTGCGGATTTCGTGGCTCATGTTAGCGAGAAATTCGCTTTTGGCGTGGCTGGCGGCCTCGGCCGCATCTTTCGCCGCGGCGTAATGCACGTTGAGCGCTTGCAGTTCGGCAGTCCGCCGGGCAACTTCATCCTCCAGGTTGTCACGATGACGCTGTAACTCCGCATCGCGTTGTTCGATCTGCGCCAGCATGTCATTGAACCCGGCGACGAGCGTGCCTATCTCGTCCCGGCTGCTGACCGGCAAGCGCAGGGCATAATTCTTATCGCTGGAGACTTTCTTGGCAACGGCAGCGAGTTCGAGGATAGGCTGTGAAACCAGCTTCTGGAGTTGCAACGCAAGCAGGAGCGCCACAAAAGTCGAAAGCAGCAACACGGTTCCCAACACCAGTCCGTAGGCGCGCGTCCGGGTGTGCATTTCTTCAAGATCGGATTCCAGGTACACGACGCCGATGGCGTCTCCGGCCAGAAGCACGGGGCGGAACTCGCTCAGACGATCTTCGGTGAGATACGTGCCATAGCTGCGCGGAGACAAGGGTGCGGCGCTCGGGTTTTTTGGATCGCGCAGGTAGGTTGCGAATGGCTTCCCGTCCTGCGCGTAAATGCAGGCGATGGTGATGTGCGGCTGCGCCCGCAAGGCCGATAAGACTTCCTGGGCCGCGCGCGCGTCGTGAAACGTCAACGCGGCCGTGCTGTTCCCGGCGGTGACATCTGCCAACGTAGCCAGGTCGTGGCCCATCGCCTGGCGGAGTGAATGTACGTCATAGATCGCAAGCGCCAGGCAGACCAGGAGTATTTTCACGAAGCTGGTCACCAGGATGATGATGGTGATCTTCCGCCCAATGGACATGTCGGGCAGCAGAGACACGGCAAGATCACTCCGTCAGAACAAGTTTGGCCACCGTCAGCAGGCGCGCGCTGAGCTTGAGGTGCGCCAGTTCGGCGGCTTTCTGATTAATTTCGAACCGCACGCGATTGTCGTCCAGCACAAAGTTGATCATCCCTCCCATGTGGACGAAGCCCGGGGTGTCGCCGACGGTGAGTACAGTGCTCCCCTTCAGGGCCTGCAGTGTCTCCCGCAGCACCTTCTCTGGCAGGGCAATGAACAGAATCTGGCAAGCCCGAGCCTGCGGTACGCCTTCCGGATGGGCAATTTCAATCCGGTGACCGTTCACAGCTTTGTCTTCGATCATCTGCTCGAAGTCACGACCGAAAGGATCTTGCCCGAGGATGCAGATTTGCAGCGGTGAATCAGCGCTGAGAAAAGCATCCGGCGGCCATTCCACAAAGCGAGCGAAATTGAACAGAAACGCCGCCTTGACCTGGTACTCGGTTGCCGACTGGGCTTGGGCCGCAGTGCTGAGCAGCATTGCCAGAAGGATGAGTAATTCCAAGGCCGGCCGATGGCGCATCGCTTTCAAAGGTTCCTTGCAGGTTCTGCTTACGTCGTCACGGTGGGTGTTCATCGCTTTCCAAACCTGGCGGTGAGCTTGATGCGGAAGCTTCTTCCATCCTGCTGAATCGTGTTCTCCGGGTCTTCAGGGCGGCCCGGGTCGAAATATTTCTTGTCGAGAAGGTTGTAAACACCGGCCGAAACATCCAGGTGCTTGCCGAGGGTATGGCCGAGCAGACTCACGTTGAAAATGGAAAAGCCGCTGACGGTATCCCCCAGCAGGGTCTGGCGCGGACTGGTGTACTGCGCATCCATACTGGCGAACAGGCGCTTTTGTATTACCGGCACGCTCACATTCAGCTTGGCCAGGTGCTGCGGCGAGTTGGCCAACAAATCCAGCTGACCGGTGGAAGGATGGGTAAAGCCATAGCTCGCACTGCCTTGCAGGCCGCTTTGGGCGCGGCCGTCCAATTCAATTTCCACGCCCTTAGCCACAACGCTCTGGACGTTTTGGTATTGGAGCTGTCCATCCGCTACGGGTTCCAGTGAAATCAGGCGGTCAATATCATTGCGAAACAGATTGCCGGAAAGAGTGAAATGCTTGCCGATGCCCTGTTCGATCACGACTTCCTGGCTGCGGATGGTCTCCGGCTGGAGGTTCAGATTGTCGTCGTAGACGATCCCGAAGTCCGGCGTCAGTTCGAAAGGCTCGGGTGCGCGGAACGCCGTCCCGTACAGCAGCTTCACCGTAGTGGGGACAAAGAGCCGGTAAATTAGCCCCAGTCGTGGATTCGTGCTGCCGCGAAAATCTGAGTAATGGTCATAGCGAAGCCCACCGCTCAGGGTCAGCTTGCTGGTAACGGCAAACTCGTCTTGCCCATACAGCGCCCAGATGAGAGAACTGCCAGGGTCAACAATGAAAACATTGTCGTTCGAGGTGTAATCGCCCTGGTCCTGGCGGACGTTGTCCAGAACTTCGCTGCCGAGCGTGATCTTGTGCTTCTCGAACAGGGTTCGGGTCAGTTTAATTTCACTGTCCCACCAATTGCCGCGGAAAGAATAGGTGTTCACGAAAGTCGGATCCGCCGGTATCCCCGTGGTATAAACCACCGGGCCTTGCAATCGCGACTGGTCGTAGGAAGTCCGTGCCATCAAGTCCCAGTTCTTCCCGAGCATGCGTTCGTAACTGACATCGAAATATTGGTGCACGTCCACATTTTTGGTGCGGGGATCGTTAAACACCGCTCCGTAGTAGCCGGTCGGAACTTCCCGGTCGCGATTGCTGAACAATCCCTGCACCGTGAAATGGCCGAAAGTCAGCGTGGCAAGAATGTGCTGATAGCTTTCGTAGTCCGTGTCCGTGGTAATGCCGTTGTTATTGCCGGGCGTGTCAAAGTGGGGGAAAAAGAGGGTCTGGCCGGAGCTGCTGTAGAAAGTTCCGGACAGCAGCATCCCGAGGCCGCGGTATTGCCCACCGTAACTGGCTCTTCCCTCGTACGTGCCAAAACTGCCCGGCTGGAACGATAGTTCGGCGCCGTTCAGTTGTCGCGGCTTGCGCGTGATGACGTTAATCACGGCAAAAAAAGCGTTATCGCCGTAAAGCGAGGAACTCGGCCCGCGAATGATCTCCACCCGCTCGATCAGGTCCACGTCCACCGGGAACTCGGAACCGATCATGCCGTTGCCCAGCACGTTGTCGTTGATGCGATGGCCATCAATCAGCAGCAGGATGCGGCTGTTCCAGTCTCCGAGACGCCCGAAGCCGCGCACGCCGACGAAAGTGTAGTCACGATCGTAGGTGATGTAGAAGCCGCGTACGCTCTCCAAAATTTCGGCCAGAGTCCGATAGCCGTATTTCTGAATGTCCTCCGCGGTAACTACCGTGATGGAAGAAGGCGCTTCGCTGGCACTCTGCATGTGCTTCGAGGCGCTGTACACCTGCATGTTGGACAGCTCTTCGAGGCTCTTGTCTGTCAGGTCGGACTGCTGCGCCGGGCACGTCAGCGAAAGGACGCATGCCGCCATCAGAAAAGACATTGCCTTGCGCCAACGAAGGATGGGGGTTTCGCGATTGTTTTCTATTGCAACCGTCACGGGTTCGTGTCGCCCTCACTCTGCGCAGAAAGCCACCCAAACTCCTTCGGCTGATTTCTGCTTTCTCTTCAACGGAGGGCGCAAGCACAGTGGACTTTCGGTTTGAACAACGAATGGGGCGTGAGCCGGATTGAACTTCATCCGGACTTAGAGGGGCCATCACGAGGTTGCTCAATAGTACACGCCCTTTTTCGCGACTGGGAATGGTATCGGGTCAATGACGTTGGAGGCCTTATCCACATCCCACGCGCTAATGAGGGCTTTGCCATGGCCGATGAAACAGATGTCTGGCACGCCAATTACCTGCTTTGCGGTGCGATGAAGGCACTTACCAGGTTGCTGTCCGCAGCTACCCCATGCCTACTCCGAGGGATCACGTGTTGGTCTCGCAGTCCAGTCGAGCCGAATTGGAGGCCGTCTACGGCCGTCTAAATAAAGAAATTGCCGAGCGCGAACACGTGATCAGGGAACTCGCCGACCAAAAGTATGCGCTCGACCAGCACGCCATCGTCGCAATCACAGATGTTCAGGGCACCATCACTCAGGTCAACGAAAGGTTCTGCACTATCAGCAAGTACTCGCGGGATGAGCTGATCGGCCAGAACCACCGCATTCTCAATTCTGGCCACCATCCTAAGGAATTTTTTCATGCCATGTACCAGACGATCGCCAATGGCAGAGTCTGGCACGGTGAGATCAAGAATCGCGCCAAGGATGGTTCGTTCTACTGGGTGGATACGACGATCGTTCCCTTCATCGGCGAAAACGGCAAACCGTGGCAATACATCGCAATCCGCGCCGACATCACGGAGAGGAAACGTGTCACGGAAGAGCTGGCGCGCAAAATGACCGAACTGCACCGCTCCAATCAGGAACTTGAACAGTTTGCCTACGTTGCCTCGCACGATTTGCAGGAGCCCTTGCGTATGGTGGCGGCCTATACCCAACTGCTGGCGGAGAAGTACCGCGGCAAGCTCGACGAGCAGGCAGACAAATACATCGCCTATGCGGTTGATGGGGCCACGCGCATGCAAGGCCTGATCCAGGACCTACTCCGCTTCTCGCGGGTTGGGCGTGCCGAGCCCAATTTGCAGAACACGGACTCTTACCGGGTGGTGGAACTGGCCAGAGCGCAGTTGTTTGCCGCCATCAAGGAGAGCGGGGCTGTGATTGAATTGGGGCCGTTGCCGCAGATCGTGGCCGACGGCTCCCAACTCGTGCAGGTGTTTCAAAACCTGATCAGCAACGCTATTAAGTTTCACGGGGAGAAGAAACCTGTGGTCCGCATTGATGCCGAAAAACAAGGTGATGAATGGAGATTCACTATAGCGGATAACGGAATCGGCGTAATCTTCAAGCGCCTGCATACGCGAACGGAGTATCCAGGCAATGGCATTGGCCTATCCATCTGCAAAAAAATTGTGGAGCGGCACGGTGGCCGAATTTGGGCGGAATCGGTTCCTGGCGAGGGATCGAAGTTCATCTTCACCTTGCCTTCCCTGCCCCTGCCACGGCAAGAAGCCAGGATGGTCGGGGAAGAGATGCGATGAAAACCCCGGCTGAGGTTTTAGTGGTGGACGATAATCCAGCTGATCAGGACCTGACACGCGAGGCGCTGGCCCAGAGCCGCTGTCCTAGTCATGTCCGGGGGGCCTGCAACGGTGTTGAAGCTCTCGAGATGCTTCACCGTGATGGAAAACATGCCGGGCCGGGACTTCCCGACCTGATTGTTCTGGATTTGAATTTGCCAGGCAAGGACGGCCGCGCCGTGCTTCGGGAAATCAAATCCGATCCCGCATTACGCAGCACACCAGTCGTAATTTTCAGCACATCTCAGGCGCAGCACGACATAAGGATGAGCTATGACCTCGGCGCCAATGGTTACGTGACCAAGCCGGGTGACCTCCATGAATTCTTTGCAACGGTCACAGCCCTGGGCGACTACTGGCTCGGTTGTGTGAGCCTGCCGCATGAGGAGGAATGGCGATGAACAAGCAGCCTTCACACGTTCTGCTGATTGAAGACAATCCGGGAGATGCCGACCTGGTCCGGCTTCGACTCGTCGAAGCCAATTCCGATCTCGACGTGTCGTGCGTAGACCGGCTTTCGGACGGGCTGGCGTCCATCAGCGAAGAAGCGCCATCCGTGGTGCTGCTCGACCTCAATCTTCCCGATAGCAGGGGCGCCGAAACCTTTCGCAGCGTGCTGAACCGGGCCCCCGGCGTGCCGGTGGTAGTTCTCTCCGGCCACGATGATGAGGAACTGGCCACGAAAGCCGTGCATCAGGGCGTGCTGGATTACCTGGTCAAGGGCCACTTCGACAGCAAGCAGCTGGCGCGAGCCATGCGTTATGCCGTCGAGCGCCAATCTTTGCTGACCTCGCTGGACATGAGCCGGAAACAGCAACTGCAATTCAAGGACGAGTTCCTTTCCCATGTCTCCCACGAGCTGCGGACGCCGCTGACAGCAATTCATCAATTTGTGACCATTCTTCTGGATGGGATCGCGGGCACGGTTCCCCCCGAACAGCGCGAACACCTGCAAACCATACTGAAAAGTTCACAGCAGTTGCGCGCCATGATTGGCGATCTGCTGGAGGCGACCCGGGCGGAGTCAGGAAAGCTGCGTGTCGAACCGCGCTGCATCGCCATCGAGGACGTGCCGAGGCAGGGGGCAGCCATGTTGCGGGCGACCGCGCAAGAGAAACAGGTCGGTTTGGAGATCGCAATTGACAACCGCGTTCCGCTGGTTCGCGCCGATCCGGAGCGCGTTCTGCAGGTGCTCCTGAACCTGATTGACAATGCCATCAAGTTCACTCCTCCGCACGGCTCGGTGATCCTGCGCGCGTGTTTGTTTGAGGCCGATCCCGACTTCGTTTACATCTCGGTCACGGACACCGGGCGGGGCATCAGTCCCGAGGTAAAGCCGCTAATTTTCGAGAGGCTGTATCAAGACCCCAAGGCTATTTCCGATAGCCGCAAAGGACTTGGTCTCGGGCTTTATATCGCCAAAGAGCTGGTCCGGCTGCAAGGCGGACGCATCTGGGTGGAAAGTCAGCTGGGACATGGCAGCATATTCTCGTTCACTTTGCCGTTGTTCTCTCTGGCCAAGCTGCTGTCGCCGGTCATCGCGCAAGATGGCCACTTGAGGGACGCGCTGGTGCTGTTTGCAGTGGATCTAATCCCGTTGGTGCCACCGGCACTTTGCAACTGGAAAGACCTGACGCAGCAATGTTTGGAGGTATTACGGCAGTGCATTTTTCCCGATCGGGACATCGTATTGCCGATCTGGGGGAACCGGGCGATGGGCGAGACTTTTCTGATTGTGGCTTCGGCCGACCAAAATGGGACCAACATCCTTTGGAAACGCATTTCGGACCAACTGGAACGTTGCCCGGCACTAAAAAACAAAGCAAGCTTTCGGGTTTCGGCGAAGGACGTGCATCTGCCAGCGGTGCAACCGGAGGAGACTTTGGATAAGCAGGTAAGAAAAGTTGCCGATGATATCAACGAGATGGTGATTGCCATTCTCGACCAGAATGGCTCCGAGGCAGAGAAGCAATAGCGGTTTCCTCTACTTACATTGGAGCCGACCCAAAAGCTGACTGACAAAGGAAAGGATGTTATGGAAAAGCCGAGAATTCTGATCGTTGACGATGATCCTGATCTGAGGCGTGGCCTGAACCTCCGCCTGCGCGCCCATCACTACGAAACATCTTATGCAACCGATGGCTTCTCGGCGATTGCGATGGCGCAGAAGGAGCGGCCGGATTTGATCATCCTCGATATCGGCCTCCCCGCCGGGGATGGTTACGTGGTGCTGGAACGCCTGCAGCAAGCCGCATCGCTCGCCACCATCCCGGTTATCGTGTTGAGCGCACGCGATCCACAAGCCAACCAGGAACGCATCCTTAAGGCCGGAGCTACAGCCTTTTTCCAGAAGCCCGCCGACAATGAGGAGTTCCTGGCGGCAGTGAGGGCTGCCTTGCACCAGGCTTGGCCGGGCACGAGTCCCGGCTCCGCCAAAGCTGCCGCCAACTAGCGCCCATGCCCGCAACGCGAACACCGGTGAAGCACAAATCCTTCCCTGCCGATGGTCGCAGGTAGGATTTCCGGTTCAATGGCAGAGTTTCAGGATCCCGACATTTTTCGCATCGTCCTGGATAGTCTTCCGACCGGAGTATGTCTTCTGGGAAGAGACTTGCGGATCCAGTTTTGGAACCAGGGCGCCGAAGAACTGACCGGCTATAAGCGTCACGAGGTCATTGGCCGCTTCAGCCGGGAAAACGTGCTAGCCGCCTGCAACCATCAGGGATGCGCTCTATGTGCGGCCCATTGCCCATTCGTCGCCAGCCTGCAGGATGGCAAAGCAAGAGAAGCGCGCATTCAATTGCGGCACAAGCGGGGACACCAGGTGCCGGTGCGGATGCAGATCGCTCCCATTCGCGACCGTCACGGGGTATTGCTGGGGATCGCAGAAAATTTCGATGCTCAGAAGCTGGCGCTCGACCGGGACCGCCGCCAATACAACCTCACGGCTTATGGCTGCATAGATGAGGCCACGGAGATTCCCAACCGCGGCTTCACCAGATTTCACTTGCAGGAAACCCTCGCCAGTTTTGAACAGTATCATCTGCCGTTCGGAATCGTTCTGATCCAGGTAGATCAGCTCGAGCCGTTTCGCGCTGCTTATGGCCGGCTGGCGGGAGATGCAATCCTCCACGTGGTGGCCCAAACCATGCGCAACACTCTTCGCCCCAGCGATTTTCTAGGGAGATGGCAAGAAAACGAATTTCTGGCAATCCTCATGAATTGCACTCGTCAGGAGGTCGAACTGGCTGGGCACCGGATGCGTCAGGTGGTCGGTTATGCCGGCCTGCGGTGGTGGGGAGATACTCTCTCGGTTACGACTTCGGTCGGCTATGCCACCGTTCGCCCCTCCGACACAACTGACTCACTGGTGGAACGGGCGCGCCAGCTATCTGAATCCGCTCAACCGGAGGGAAGCGGAACCGCGGCACGTCTCCGAAGCGGCGGCGGGCCGGAGCGTTAGCATATGTTCGCCATTATAGGAATCGTCGTCGTTTTCGGCGCGGTGGTCTCCGGCTACCTGATGGAACACGGCAACATCCGGGTCTTGCTGCAACCCGCTGAGCTGATCATCATTGGCGGGGCTGCGATTGGAACGGTATTGATTGCAAATCCGCTGCACATTCTGAAGGATATTGCCGCAGGCATTCCTGGAATCTTTCGCGGTTCGAAGTTCACCAAAGAGCGCTACCTGGACTCATTGCAAATGATGTACAAACTGCTCAACAAAGCTCGCCGCGAAGGTCTGATGTCGCTGGAAGCAGATGTCGAGGAGCCTTCCAAGAGCCCGATCCTGTCCAAATACCCTACCTTTCTGGAAGATCATCATATCCGCGATTTTTTCTGCGACACCATGCGCATGGCGATCAGCGGCGTGGAGGCCTTTGATCTTGATCAACTTCTGGAACTGGATATGGAAGTGCATCACCACGAAGCCAGCATACCCGTGACGTCGTTGAGCACCATGGCCGACTCTTTGCCCGGCCTTGGGATTGTCGCGGCGGTCCTGGGCGTGGTGATTACCATGGGGGCGATCGGTGGCCCACCCGAAGAAGTGGGACATAAAGTTGCCGCCGCCCTGGTTGGAACATTTCTGGGAATTCTGATGTGTTATGGCCTGGTTGGCCCCATCGCCTCCAACATGGCCAAGCTGGCCGACGATGAACGCGCCTATCTGCACGTGCTGCGGGTCGTTATGATCGCGTTTCTCAAGGGTACCGCGCCCATCATGGCGGTCGAGTTCGCGCGCCGCGCGATTCCGGGCCACGTGCGGCCTTCCTTCGCGGAAGCGGAGAAGGCCTGTAAAGAAAGCAAGGAGGCTGCCCCGGCCCCGGAAACTGCGGCCGCCGCTGCCTCAGCCTGATACAACCACCGACCTTATGGACTCAACCCGGCCAATCGTTATTGTCAAGAAAAAGAGTGGCCACGGCGGCCATCACGGCGGCGCCTGGAAAGTCGCTTACGCCGACTTCGTCACTGCCATGATGGCGCTGTTCATCGTGCTCTGGCTGCTCAACACCAGCAAACCGGTGCGAGAAGCGATTGCCGGATACTTCAAGGATCCCTCCGGCAAAGGCAACAAAACCGGCACAACCCAGGCAGGCGCCGGCGAAAATCTGAATATCACGAAGGAAGACATGCCGCGCCTGAAGGAGGAACTGGAGAGGGCTGTCCATCGGATGAACGATTTCGAGAAGTTCAAGAACCAGGTGGAAATGACGGTCACGGCGGAAGGCCTGAGAATCGAGCTGCTGGAAACCGCGTCTGGGACGTTCTTTGACATTGGAAGTTCCAAACCCACGGACAAAGGAAAGGAACTGCTAGAACTGCTTGCCAAAGAACTCGGCGGGCTGCCAAACAAGATTTCGATTGAAGGGCATACGGACTCCAAGCCCTACTCGGGCGGCGGCGATTACGGCAACTGGGAACTCTCCGCCGATCGCGCCAATGCCGCGCGGCGCCTGATGCAGGAGGAGGGCCTGCGCGCCGACCAGGTATCCCAGGTTCGGGGTTACGCGGACCAAAGGCTGCGCCGGCCCGACGATCCCCTGAATCCCTCGAACCGTCGAATTTCTGTCATCGTTCAGTATGTGGAGAATCCAGGGCCCGAAGAGAACTTGGAGCAACAGCCAGCTCCAGCAAATGCAAAAGCTGAGCAGGCTCACGAGCCGAACTAAGGAAACACTACAACTCAAGCTGAAAGAAATTCCTTGCGCAGGAATGACAACCAAACTGCGCCACGTCAAATTAGCCTTTGAGCTTAAGCTTCGACTTGTTTTCTTCGAGAAACCTGCGAAGATCATCGGCGGCGTCGAGCAAGCGGTTCCACTGTTCGTAGTAAAGGGTGACCGGGAAGCGGCCTAGTCCGTAAACACTGACTCCGCCCTTCTCGCCAACCTTGAACTCGATGCTGCCGGTTCGGCGCACGCTTTGTTTTTCCAGTTCCGCCAGGCGCGCTTTCAGTTCGTCATAGGTCGGTTCAGGCATGGGCCTATCCTCAAGAACAAAATAACTGCGAATGAGCTAATGATCCATGATAAGGACACAACCAGGTTTCGTCGAGCGATTCTCAGCTAGGGAGACTCTGATTAAGTGCTCCCTTTCCACAGGAAGTATAGATAAAGTCGTGCCAGCATGAACTCTCTCGGCAAGCAGAGGACACTGGCGATGATGACGGGATTCGAGCGCTACACGAAGAAG
>Ga0335078_10006432_pt1 | contig 17389 bp, 12 predicted proteins | sample Lox_Sample_32_FD_206711 | JGI IMG/M metagenome (GOLD analysis project Ga0335078, IMG submission 206711) | Soil microbial communities from Loxahatchee National Wildlife Refuge, Florida, United States - Lox_Sample_3.2 | ecosystem: Environmental > Terrestrial > Soil > Wetlands | place: USA... | reverse complement strand
CGCCTCCGCGCTCCCCTGTTCGATGATCTCGACCGACAGGATATCGCCGCGATGCCGCGCGATCACGCCCGTCAATTCGTGCAGAACTCCCAAGCCTGCCCGGGCATGGATCATCAGTCCGATATTTTTGTTTGTCGTAGCAGGCGTCATGGCAGCGTATCCGTCATCTTATCGCGATGCGGCGCATTCATAGATTTTTTATCATACATAAAAGAATCGTGTATAATTCATAAGGAAGTCATGTGAAATAGGGTTGGAGGGGGTTCGATGATGTCAACCACCAAGCGGACATGGACCAAGGGCTTGTATGCCGGTTTTTATTGGCTCGGCCTGGCCATGACACTGGCGTGTCTTGCTCTGATCCTCGGAGGCAACACCGACTTGCTTTACCGGTTTGAGCACACCAGCTTCCCGCTCTCCTGGGTGTCCGCAGGCATCGCCCTGCTCGCATTTCTGGCGGCTGAACTCTGCCATTCCACCGATTCCGTTGCACCCGGCGCGGAACCCGAATCTCCCGAGTTCGCTCCAGAGTGGGAAGCGGTGGAAGTCTGATTGTGGGGCAGGCCCCCGGCCTGCGGCGGCCCCTCAGGCCGCCCCTTTCTTTCCTCACGACAGCGTATAGCTCATCTGATCGCCATCCACCTTGGCGAATGGCGTCAGCGCGTGTGCCTTCCGGCTGGCTGCGGTCATGATGTGCTCCACCGGAATGCCGCGCACGCCCAGCGCATCGGCAATGAGCGAGCGGTGGCAGCGCCAGGGCACCGCCTCCGAACACATGATGGCCGTGCGATGCGTGCGCGCCCGCTCGATTAAACGCACGAGCGCCTCGGCGAATTCCGGAGTCTGCATGTAATCGGCAAATCCGCGAAAGTTGAGGTTCTTCCAGCCGGTATTCACAGAGTCCCGCCGCGCGTGACGCAAGCCGCCCAACCCTTCGCTGTGGACGTATTCGATGCCCGCCGCCGCGAGACACGCGGGCAGCGTTTCGCGGTTGAACTGCGGATTATGCCGTGAGCGGGGAATCGTGCGCACGTCCGCGATCGCTTCGACACCGTGCGCCGCCAGCATCCCGATGAACTCATCCATGGCGTGCGTGGAGTGCCCAATGGTCAATATCACGCCACAGGCCTCCTGCTGCGCATTGGCAAGTGGATGCGCAGCACCCGCTCGCGATGCCGCTCCTGTTCCAGGCTTTGCGTGCGCGCGCGCAGCAGATCGCTCAGCGCCACCATGCCTTCGAGCTTGCGCTCCCGGTCGTTGTTCACTACCGGGAAGCGCGTCAGTCCCGTGTCCGACATGCGGTACACCACCATGCGCAACGGCTCATCCGGATACGCCACCACCGGGTCCCGGTACTTCAGTTCGGCGCCGCCCTTGGCGTAGCGTTCCAGATCGCCGCGCGTGACCACGCCCACCAGGCGCTGTTCCTCGTCCACCACTGGATACAACTGCTGGCCGTGGCGCACGGTGTGATCGGTATGCAGCGCGCGCGCCAGTTCGCGCCCCGTCAACCGCGCGGGAATGGCCGCCACGTTGGTGCGCATCACCTCCCGCACAAACAGGATTTCGAGCGGATCCACCGCGTATTCGCGGCTCAGATGATAGCCCCGCCGCGCGACCTTCTCGGTCAGGATCGAGCGCCGCAGCGTCAGCACCGTGAAACCGTGCGCCACCGTGACCGCCAGCAGCAACGGCAGCAGCATGTTGACATCGTGTGTCAGCTCCAGCGCGAAGATCACGCCCGTGAACGGCGACCGCATGGTGCCGCCCAGAATCGCGCCCATGCTGACCAGCGGCCAGAAGCCGGCGCCTTCGTGCGGCAGGAACATTGCCTCGATGCCGCCCAGCGCGCCGCCCATCATCAACAAGGGCGCCAGCACGCCGCCCGAAGTCCCCGATCCCAGCGAAATCGCCCAGATCGCCGATTTCACCAGCAGAATGCCCACGATCATCTTGAGCGGCACGTCGCCTTGTAACAGCGCGCCAATGGTTTCATACCCCACGCCGAGCGCTTGCGGGAAGATCAATCCACCCAGTCCGATCGCCAGTCCGCCGATGGCCGGCCACCACATCCAGTGAATCGGCAACATGCGGAACAAATCCTCCGCCCCGTACACTGCCAGCGTCAGCAGCGCCGACAGTCCACCCGCCGCCAGGCCCACCAGCAAACAGGCCAGCAACGCCGGCGGGCCGACAAACACCGGATGCGCCGGCACCGGAAATAGGGGTCCGAGGCCGATGATATAGCACCGGGCCGCGGCTGCCGTGACACTCGCCAGCGCCACCGGCACCAGGCTGCGCGGCTTCCATTCGAACAGCAACAGCTCGACCGCCAGCAGCACCGACGCCACCGGCGCGGCAAAAGTCGCCGCCATTCCGCCCGCCGCTCCCGCCACCAGCAGGGTCTTGCGCTCGTTGCTGGTCAGCTTGAACAACTGGGCGATCATGGAACCGAACGCGCCGCCCGTCATGATGATGGGTCCCTCCGCGCCAAACGGGCCGCCTGTGCCGATCGAAAGCGCCGAAGACAGTGGCTTCAGGATTGCCACCTTCGGCTCGATACGGCTGCCGCCGATAAGGATGGCTTCGATGGCCTCCGGGATCCCGTGGCCGCGAATGCGCTCCGAGCCGTAGCGTGCCATCGCACCGATGATCAGCGCGCCCGCCACCGGCACCAGGATTTCCATCCAGCCCAGATGGTTCCCCGCCGGCGAGACCAGCGCGGCGTTCCAGCGCCCGAAAAAGAAAAGGTTGGTGAACAGGCCGATCAGCTTGAGCAGAGCCACCGCTACGAACGCGCTCACCAGGCCGATGAAGACAGCCATCCCCGAAATGGTGATCATGCGCGGTGTGGAAGTGAAATCGCCTAACTTGTTGTGCATGTCTTATCAACGATCGCGCGCAAGGCCTCGGCCAGTGCCCTTCCTGCGCCGCCAAGTTCGGCGCGATGTTCGAGCGATAGCTTGCGCAGTACCGCCTGGCCCTTCGCCGTCAGGCGGATGCGCACCTGCCGCCGGTCGCCCTCCGCGCGGCTGCGCCGGACCAGCCCGCACTCCGACATCCGGTCGATCAATCCCACTGCGCTGTGATGGCGGAGTTGCAACCGCTCGGCCAGTTCGCCCACGGCAGGCTCGCCGACTGACGCTTTGACGGCCAATAGCAGTTGATGCTGCGCCGGTTCCAGGCCCGCGCGCCGCGCCGCCTGCTCGCTGAAGCGCAGAAAGCGGCGGATCTGATAACGGAATTCGGCCAATGCCCGGTAATCGGCCGCGCTCAAGTCCTGCGTGGGCGGTTCCTCCTGGATATATCGTACCACGATATATTGTGACGCCGGAACCGCCAGGGAGTGCTGCCTGACCGTGGGGCAGGCGCCCGCAGGCCGGCAGGGCGTCCGGGTTAAGGCAGCCGAATCACTGGTCCAAATCCAGTAACTTGAGGAACGCCTCGCGCGACATCCCGCCCTCGCTCAGCGCGGCAATCAATTGGTTCGGACAGAGCGTCCGGCCGTCCTTTTCCACGATCAGCCCGGGCGGGACGGTGTAGCCGGCGCGCCAGCCGCTCCGCTCCAGTTCGAGTGTCAGAAAAGCCGACAGCAACCCCGGAACGAGTGCCTTGCGCTGCTGCGGACCCATTAGGTAGCGAGGATCGGGGCGATACGCCGCAGCCAGCGCCGCCACGTCCTGGAGCAGGTCGGGCACATCGGCGGCAGTGCGGCCTTCGAAGGCCGCCGCGTTGCGCTCCACCTCCTCCCGCATCATGGGTAGCAGCACCGCATCGGCAATCTCGTCCATCGCCGCGCGCCGCAATTTCCGGCGGCCCAGCGCGGCTTCGTGGCGCAACAGTCTTTCTTCGAGCGAATCCAGGGCTGGCAGCAGCGAAACTGCCGGCCGCGGGTCATGCACGCTGGCCGGTCCCCCGGGCAGCACTGCCAGGCGCATGATCAGGTTCCCCAGGAAAGGGTTGGCCGCCTTGGAGCGTTGCGCCTTCACTCTTTCGCCCTCCACCACCGCCAGCCATCCGGGCTCGATCAGCAAATAGAAGGCGGCGCAGGAGGCCGCAATCGGCAAGAGCACGCCCCGCTCGCCCGCTGGTTGAATGATTCGCTGCAAACACTGCGCCGCCACCTGGCCGGCCAAATGCGTCTGGCAAATCCAGGTGGCCACGGCGGAAGCCCCAAGTACTGGGGCAATGCGCGCGTCTGCTTCCGTGTCGGCCAGAAGATTCCAGTGCATGAGAAGTTTTAGGTAGGCGCCGATCAATGGTTGCGGTTTAACGGGCCGCAGTCTGATGGTCGCCACTGGGCGGCTTTCCGTCGCTAGCCGCGTAAGCGATTTCCCAACGGCGTAGAACAACCACCTCCTCGGCTGGCGGCGAACCAGCGCATGGCCGATGTGACAGCGCAGGCTCAGGACCGGCCACACTCCCAGGCAACTGACCGGAATCCAGATCTCCCCACGAGATTGCAAACGAGCAGGCGCGCAGCCGAAGCGCCGCCATACGATCGGGCTGAGCAGAAAAGCCGCCGCCGTCGGCACGGGCCGCCGCAACTCCCGCGCCAGATCCCGAACCGTGCTCTCCAGTTCGGGCCAGGACTCGAGTGGTTCGCGCAGCGGTTCATCTTCAGGGTCGTCCAGCACGGACCACAAGTTGCGATACAAGACCACGGCGAAGATGATTGCCGTTCCCGTACCCCAGAGCTTGAAGGAGCTGGCCAGGGTAGCGCGGGACACATACGCCCAGAATGCGGTTAGCTCGGCGGCCACGAGTGACAGCAACAGCGTGACAACCAGCGCCTCCATCAGCACTATGCCGGCCAACTTCGCCTCGATCTTCCAGATGGCGAACCGCATCCTCATCGCGCTCTTGCCCAGCATATCCCAGGCGGTGTCGAAATGGGGATGTGCGGTGAGGTAGTGGGGCAGGCTGCCGTAGGCCGGCAAGGGCCTGCGATCGGCCTAAGGCGGCGGACTCTTCACCCCTTCCGCCCCGCGATGCTCGCCGTCGCCCGCCAGCGCCTTCAAAGTCGCCGCGTATTCCGCTATACGGCCAGCTACCGCGCGATGCACTTCATCGGCCGGCGTGCCGCAGAGCAACTGCATCGCGTCGTCCACCTCTTCGCCCAGCCAGATATGGAACTGGCCCTTCGCGACGGCTTCCACCACTTCATCCCGCAGCATCAGGTGGCGGCGGTTGGATGCCGGAATCAAAACACCCTGCGTACCGGTGAAGCCCCTGGCGCGGCAGAAATCGAAGAAGCCCTCGATCTTCTCGGTGACGCCGCCCACCGGCTGCACCTGCCCGTGCTGATTCACCGAGCCGGTCACGGCGACATCCTGCCGCAGCGGCGCGCCGGCCACCGCCGAGAGCAGCACGCACAACTCCGCGAGCGAAGCGCTATCGCCTTCCACCATGCCGTATTGCTGCTCGAAAACCAGGCTGGCCGACAGGCTCAGCGGGCCGGCCTGCCCGCACATGCGCGTCAGGTAGCCGCTCAGGATCAGGACGCCTTTTCCGTGGATCGGGCCGCTCATCTCCACTTCCCGCTCGATGCTGACCACGCCGCGCCGGCCGGGCCCCACCGAAGCGGTCAGGCGCACCGGATGCCCGAACGCATAATCCCCCAGGTCCATTACGGAGAGCCCGTTGATGCGCCCCACCGCGCTGCCGGTGTTATCCAGCAACATGGTGCCATCCGCCAGCGACTCTTGCAGGCGCTCCTCCATCAGGTTCTGGCGGTAGCGCCGCGCCTCTTCCGCCGCGCGCACGTCCGCCGCGGTAATTGTGGTGTGCGCGTTCTGGCTGCCATGATGCGTGGCTTCCCGAATCAGGTCGGCGATGTCGCCGAATTGCGTGCTCAAGTGATCCTGGTCTTCGGCCGCGCGCGACCCGTACTCGATAATGCGCGCCACCGCCGCGCGGTCGAACGGCAGGCTGTTGTCCTGTTGCGTGATGTGATTGACGAACAGCGCGTAGGCCTGCTCGGACTCCCTGTCGCGGCGCATGCGCGTGGTGAAATCGGCCTTCACCTTGAACAGTTTTTGAAAGTCCTCGTCATACGCGTGCAGCATGTAATAAATGGCGGGACTCCCAATCAGCACCACCTTGGCATCCAGCGGGATGGGCTGCGGATCGAGCGTCACGGTGCTGACCATGCTCAACTGCGCGCCCAGTTCTTCGATTTGCAGGGAGCGATCCTTGAGCGCGCGCTTCAAGCCCTCCCACGCAAATGGATTGAGCAGGCATTCCCGCGCCGGGATGATCAGATAGCCGCCGTTGGCGCGATGCAGCGCGCCGGCCTTGATCATGGTGTAGTCGGTTACGACGGCGCCGCCCCAACTGGCCTGGTGCTCGATGCGCCCGGTGAGGTTGTGATACGTGGGATTGCTTTCCACCACCACCGGCGCGCCCTTGAGATGGCTGTTGTCCACCAGCACGTTCACCTGGTAGCGCGGCAGTGGCCGCTCGGCGCCGGGCATCGGACCGGGCGCCGGCGCGGCGGCCGTGTCGCCCTCCTTGCCCTTGCGGAAATCGTCCAGGTGCGCGGTAACATCCGCCTGCAACGCTTCCAGGTGTGCGAGCACGGCGGGCAGATCGCGATAGCGGGCGCGCAGATCGTCCATCAGGTGGCGCGTGGCATACGCGGCCGTGTCCGTATCCAACGCCCGCAGCGCGTCGCGCGCGCCTTTTTCCATCTCGCGGATGGCGCGCAGCCGCTCCTCGATTTCATGCTGCAGCCGCTCCCGCGTATGCGCCAGTTTCTCGCGCTCTTCCGGCGTCAGCCGCTCCAGTTCCAGTTCGCCGAGCGGCTTGCCGCCGGCGGCGGGAACCAGCAGCAACCCGCCGGGCCCCTTCAAAAGCTGAAAGCCGGCGGCGGTGACCACTTGGTTCATGCGCCCGACTTCTTCGCCGCGCCTGCCCTCCAGGTCCTCCATCACCTTGTCGCGATGGCGCGTGTAATCTTCGCTGTCGAACGCCTTGGGAATGGCCGTCGCGAGTTCGTCCACCAGGGCGTCCATGTCGCGTTTGAGCCCGGCGGCGCGGCCGCGGGGCAGGCGCAGCGCCTTGGGACAGCGCGGATCGGCAAAGTTGTTGACGTAGCACAGATCGCCGGGCGTTGTCTGCGCGGCGGCGCGCCGTTCCAGGTAGTCGCGAATCAAAGTGGTCTTGCCGGAACCGGGCTGGCCCAGGGCGAACAGGTTGAAACCGGGGCTGGCGATGCTGGTGCCAAATGTGAAAGCGGCGACGGCGCGCGGCTGGCCCAAAACTTCGCTGAGCATCGGCAGATCGGCCGTAGTCTCGAAGTCCAGGCTGTTCGGGTCGCAAACTCTTTTCAGGTCGCGAGCCGATAGTTCAATCGGTTTTGCCATTCGGCCTTCAATTCACCGTGTACCGCGCCTTCAGCGCAAAAGGCGCGATCTCGATATCGAACTGGCTCCCATCCGTGCGTGCCATCTGATACGTGCCGTGCATCATCCCCAGGGGAGTCTTCAGCGGGCACCACGACGAATATTTAAATGATTCACCCGGCGCCAGCACCGGCTGCTCGCCGATCACCCCCGGACCCGTCACCTCTTCGATGTGGTCCAGCGCATCGGTGATGATCCAGTGGCGGCTGAGAAGCTGCACCGTCTCGCTCCCCTGATTCGTAATGCGCACCGTATATTGGAACACCCATTCATCCTCGAGCGGCCGCGAGTTCTCGGCTGAGTATCGCGACATCACCTCAACGCGAACATCGTGGGTGACGGCTTCGGACATGGGAGCGGAAACCGAACTCAGATCGGGCATGGCTGGAACTAATCATAGCAGCCTGGAGGGCGGGCTTTAGCCCGCGCGGGGCTTTAGCCCCGCGGTCTCACCGCGCCGCGTTACAGTGAGCTCATGTTCCGCTATCTGTCCGCCAGCATCCTGGCGTTGCCCCTCGTCTTGGCGGCAGCGCCCGCCGAGGTCTCGTTCACCCAGTCCGCCCCGCGCGTCGAAGCCTATGACTTCGTCGAAGTCTCCGCCGCCGTCGCGCCGCCCGCCGCGGGCAATCCCTTCACCGGCGCCAGCCTCGAAGGATCCTTCTCCAAACGCGGCGCCGCCGAAGCCCTGCATGTCGATGGCTTCTGCGACGCGCCCGATGGAAGCCTCTTCCGCATTCGCTTCATGCCGTCTTCGCCGGGCGATTACACATACTCCCTGGTCTACCGACAGGGCGATTTCTCCAAGACCTATCAAGGCGCTTTCCAGGCCGCCGCCGGCGCCCACGGGGCCCGCCGCGGCCCCATTCGCGTGGATCCCCAATACCCTTGGCATTTCATCTGGGAGGGCACCGGCGAGCACTACTTCTTCAACGGCACCACCGCCTTCTGGCTGATGGGCTGGCGCGACGAGCGTTTCATCCGCAACTCCATCCAACGCCTGCACGACCTGAAAATCAATCGCATGCGCGTGCTGCTCTCCGGCGGATCGTTCACCTTCTACGGCGAGCCGGCCATGCTGGGCGACAACTTCACCCTGTTTCTGCGGCCCTGGATCGCCGCCGATCCCCAGAGCCTTGACCATCCCGGCATCGACTACGCCCGCTTCGATGTTGCCTACTGGCAGAAGTTCGAGCGCATGCTGCACTTCGCCCGCGAGCGCGACATGATCATCTCCGTAATCCAGGACATCAGCGACGGCCGCACCCATCTGGTCGCGGGCAGCGAAGATGAGCATCGCTATCTGCGTTATGCCGCCGCGCGCCTGGGCGCATTCTCGAACATCACCTGGGACCTGGGCGACGACATGGACAGCTTTCGCGATGAAAAGTGGGCGCACGAAACCGGCACGCTGCTGGAAGGCTGGGACCCGTACCACCATCTGGCCACCAGCCATCCCGTGCATCGCGAGCATCAGGACCGCGCTTCCGCGTGGTTCGGGTTCACTTCCATTCAGGACTGGTCGCGCACGCAGCACGCCCTCATGCTGGAGGAGCGGCAAATCCAGCTCAAGACCGGACGCATTATCCCGCAGGCCAATGAAGAGTACGGCTACGAGGATCACTACCCCCACTGGGCGCCGGGCATGGGAGGCGATTCGGCCGAGACGCTGCGGCATGTGGCTTGGGATATCGCCATGGCTGGCGCTTACGGGACCGCCGGCGAGACCGCGCGGCGCGGCATCAACATCTGGCCCGATACCGGCGGCGGCTGGATCAACGGCCGCGGCGACGATACTATGGTGATGCTCAAGGGCTACGCCCACATGGTGGACTTCTTCACCAGCTTCGAGTGGTGGAAGACTGAGCCGCACGATGCGCTGGTCGACACCGGCGCATATTGCCTGGCTAAACCGGGCGAGATATACGCGGTCTACCTGCCCAACGGCGGCGATGTCACCATCACGCTGGAGCCCGGCCGCTACGATGCGGCCTGGTTCAGCGCCTTCACCGGCGAATGGGTGCCCTTGCCGCCGGTGGAAGGGCCTCGTTGGAAATCTCCACAGGCTCCCGGATGGCTCGACTGGGCCCTGCTGCTGAAGAGGAGGGCGGGCTTTTAGCCCGCGCGGGGCTTTAGCCCCGCTGCATCGAGTGTCTCCAGAAACCAAGGCGCCAGTCCGGTCGTCTCAAATAATATGACCCCTAGTGGCAAGGAAGCCGGAAGTGTAGGCCGGCGCCCGAGAACCTCCGCATCTCTGCTGCTCCTGACTCTCTCCCTCGCGCCTGGGTTAGAAGCCGCCGACCGGATCTCGCTCGCCGTCGACGACACCCGCCGCGCGGCGCTGCCCGGCAACGTGAGCCCGCGCATCCAGTCCGGCACGGACCTGGGCACGCTGGACCCGTCCACGGTGCTTCCCTATGTCACTCTGGTGCTCAAGCCATCGGCCAGCCAGCAGGCCGATCTCGACCAGTTATTGGCCCAACAGCAGGACCCCTCGTCGCCCGACTACCATCGCTGGCTGAGTCCGGAACAGTACGCGGACCGTTTCGGAGTCAGTCAGTCCGACATAAACAAGATCGAAGCCTGGCTCGGCCAGCACGGTCTTACCGTCAAGTCCGTCGCGCGCGGGCGCAATGCGATCGTCTTCAGCGGCACGGCCGGCCAGATCGGTGCCGCCTTCGGTATCGGGATTCACCGCTACAACGTGGGCGGCCAGCAGCACTACGCCAATAACACCGATCCCACCATCCCCGCGGCCTTCCAAGGCGTGGTGCTCGCCATTCGCGGGCTCGATGATTTCCGCATGAAACCCAGGCTGCTGCGCGGCGCCTATCCTAGGTACACCTACGGCGGCGCTGACTATCTTGCTCCCGGCGACGTCGCCACCATTTACAACATAAATCCTCTCTACAACGCCGGCATCGATGGAACGGGGCAAAAGGTGGCGATCGTCGGGCAGACCGACATTTACCTCTCGGACATCGAGCACTTCCGCAGTTACTTCGATCTGCCGGCTAAGGACCCCACTGTAATACTGATCCCCGGCAGCCCCGATCCCGGAGTTCTTAACAGCCCTAGCGACGATGAGTTAGGAGAAGCCGACCTCGATCTGGAATTCTCCGGCGCGGTCGCGCGCAACGCCACCATCTTCTTTGTAAATTCAACCAACGTAGAGAACTCGCTCCTGTATGCCGTCAATGAGAACCTGGCGCCGGTCATCAGTACCAGCTACGGCGACTGCGAATTGGACACGGGGTCCTCGGGCGCGCAGTATCTGGAGCAGTTGGCCATGCAGGCTAACTCACAGGGCCAAACCATCTTCGCCGCCGCGGGCGATGACGGCGCATTGGACTGTTACGGCGACGGCGACGGCACTGCCATCGATAACGCCCTGTCGGTGGATCTGCCGGCGTCCCTTCCGCAGGTGACCGGTGTGGGCGGCACGCAATTCAACGAGGGAGGCGGGACTTATTGGAGTTCCACCAACAGCGGCAATCAGTCCTCGGCGCTGGGCTACATTCCCGAGACCGCCTGGAACGAGGGTTTTAACTCAGCGCCGCCTGCGGGGCCGGAAGGCACGGGCGGTGGCGCCAGCGCCTTTTTCAGCAAACCGTCCTGGCAGACCGCTGCGGGCGTACCCAACGACGCCGCCAGAGACGTGCCGGATGTTTCGATATCGGCCTCCCCCGATCACGATGGCTACGTGTTCTTCTCCGACGGGCAGCGTGGAATCATCGGCGGCACGTCGGTGGGAGGGCCCCAATTTGCCGGAATTGCCGCTTTGCTGAACCAATATCTCGGGACCCAGGCGCTAGGCAACGTCAATCCTACGCTCTATAAACTCGCCTCGGTCTCGGGCGTGTTTCATGACATCACCACCGGCAGCAACATTGTGCCTCCTTGCCAGGGCTGTACCGCCAGCGGGTTCAGCGCCCACGCCGGCTACGATCAGGTCACCGGTCTCGGGACGCCCAACGTCTACAACCTGGCTACCGTCTGGAAGACCGGCAGTGTGAGCAGCAAAGCGAGCGTTACCATGGCGCTCGCGGCCAGCGCGGCCAGTGTCACCTTCAGCGGCACCACGGTCCTCACGGCCACCGTGACCGGCGCCAGCGGCGCGGCGCCCACCGGAACAGTGGCCTTCTCCACCGGCAGTTATGCGCTGGGCACGGCAACGCTCGACACCAGCGGCGTAGGCGCTCTGACGCTCAGCGGCGTGCAGTTGCCCGTGGGCTCCAACACTATCATGGCGCAATACGCCGGCGACACTAACTATTTCGGCGCCCAGGCCACGGCCAACGTGACGGAGACATCGCCCACTACCGGCCCGCCTGCGGTCGGAGGCGTGTCGAACGCAGCTTCCTACACCCAGTCCTTCGCTCCCGGCGGCATCGTGAGCGTCTTCGGTACCCTATTGGCTCCTGCCTCCGGCCTCGCCCAGACCGTGCCTTTGCCCACCATTCTGGCCGGTGCCTGGGCGACCATCAACGGCGTTCCCGCACCGCTCTATTTTGTGTCGGCTGACCAGATGAACGTTCAGATTCCTTACGAAGTGCCCGCGAACTCGACCGCCACTCTAAGGATCGAGAACGGCGCCAGCGTGTTCTTCCCCTTCACCGTATCCACTACCGCTCCCGCGATCTTCACCACCAACGAGGAGGGCACTGGTCAAGGCTCCATTCTGGACAACGTGACGTATCAATTGGTCGACGCGCAGCATCCGGCCACGCCGGGCACCACTTACATCCAGATTTACTGCATCGGCTTGGGCGCGGTCAGCAATCAGCCGGCCGACGGCGCAGCGGCCCTTTCGAGCCCTCTCTCTCAAACCACCACGACCCCCCAAGTGACCATAGGCGGTATTGCGGTGACCCCGCAGTTCTCCGGCCTGGCGCCCGGCTTCGTGGGCCTCTACCAGGTGAATGCGCTGGTGCCCACCGGGGTAACCGCCAGCCCTGCCGTCGAGGTCACCATCACCATAGGAGGAGTCACCTCCAACACCGTAACCATAGCCGTAGGCCCCTAGCCTTCTTGGCGTCTTTGCGGCGTTCCCTTGGCGTCTTTGCGTGAAATCAGTTTTCTCCGTCTTGCAATTCCAAGGCGTCTAGGGTACACTCAGAAAAGTTACTCATGCTGAGCGGTTCCACAAACCGGTTCTTCCGCGTACTGACCCCGTCCCACCTCTCTATACCGGTAGTCGTCATTATTATCGTACTGGTCATCGTAGCCGGCCCCGCTTGAGGCCGCATCGGACGAGTTCCGAGGCCACCAGCGGGGCGCACCACCCCGGCTGGTGGCCTTTTTGTTTTTGGAGAGCGTTTTGTTGAGGAATATATGTCGACTTTGATGAATGGCGCGAAAATGCTGCTGGAATGTCTGGCCCGCGAAGGCGTGGACTGCTTCTTCGGGTATCCCGGAGGCGTCACCTTGCCCTTGTACGATGCCATCTACGACCACCACATCCGCCATGTGCTGGTCCGTCACGAGGAAAATGCCGCCTTCGCCGCCGAAGGCTACGCGCGCGCCACCGGCAAGGTGGGCATCTGCTGCGCCACCTCCGGCCCGGGCGCAACCAACCTGGTCACCGGCTTGGTCGACGCCATGATGGATTCCATCCCCATCGTCGCGCTCACCGGCCAGGTCACCAGCAAGCTCATCGGCAGCGATGCCTTCCAGGAAGCCGATACCTTCGGCATCACCCGCTCCTGCACCAAGCACAACTATCTGGTGAAGAAGCTGGAAGATCTGCCGCAGGTGGTCCACGAGGCCTTCTACATCGCCGCCAGCGGCCGCCCCGGTCCCGTGCTGGTCGATATTCCCAAGGATGTCTTCCAGGCGCAGGGCCATTATACGCCGGTCACTTCCATCCACCTGCCCGGATACAAGGTGTTCACTGAAGGCCACACCGGCCAGATTCGCCGCGCGGCGCAATTGATGTGGGAGGCCGAGCGTCCCTTCGTATACGCGGGCGGCGGGATCGTCGCGGCCGACGCCTCCGCCGAGTTGCGCGAAATGGTGGAACTCCTCGATGTGCCCGCCGTCTTGACCCTCATGGGTCTCGGCGCTCTGCCCTCCACCCATCCCAACTTCGTGAGTATGACCGGCATGCACGGCGGTTACGCCGCCAATATGGGCATGACTCACTGCGATGTGCTGATTGCGCTGGGCGTGCGCTTCGACGACCGCGTCACCGGCCGCCTGGCCGCCTTCGCGCCGCACGCCAAAGTGATCCACGTGGATATCGATCCCGCGGAAATCGGAAAAAACCGCGCCGCCGATGTGCCCATCGTGGGCGACGTGAAGCGCGTACTCGGGCGATTGAACACCGTGCTCGCCGAAGCGCGCCCCGAACGTAAGGAGCGCCTGGCGGCCGCGCGCCGGGCGTGGTGGTCCCAAATCCGAGCCTGGAAAGCCGAGCATCCCCTCGTGCCGGTCACCTCCGATTCCGAAATCAAGCCCCAGCACCTGATGATGGAAATCGACCGGCTCTCGGCCGGCGAGGCCATCGTGTGCTCCGATGTCGGCCAGCACCAGATGTGGGCCGCCCAGTTGATCCGCTTCAACGCCCCGCGCCTGTGGATCAATTCCGGCGGCCTCGGCGCCATGGGCTTCGGCCTTCCCTCCGCCATCGGCGCGCAGTTTGCCCGGCCCGACAAGCTGGTTTTCGCGCTGGTCGGAGATGGCGGATTCCAGATGTCCATCCCGGAACTCTCCACCATCACCGGCCATGGCCTGCCCATCAAGATCGTAGTCATGAATAACGGCTACCTCGGCATGGTGCGCCAGTGGCAGGAGTTGTTCTTCAACAACCGCTTGAGCTCGGTGGAGCTCGATTCTTTCCCGGATGCGGAAAAGCTGGCCGGCGCATACGGCTTCAGGGGCCGCACCATCGACAAGCCCTGGGAACTCGCCTCGGCCCTGGAAGAAGCCGTCCGCGAACCCGGCCCCTATCTCCTCAATGTCAGGGTAACGCCGTTCGAAAACGTCTATCCCATGGTGCCGGCCGGCGCCGCCATCAACGAAATGGTGCTCGCGCCGCCGCAGCCGGTGGCGGTTCCAAAATAGAATCGAAGCCAGGATCTCCTATGTTGCAGATCATATCTTTATTAGTCGAAAACAGACCGGGCGCTCTCATGCGCATCACCGGATTACTGAGCCAGCGGGGCTATAACATCGAGAGTCTCACGGTCGCCCGCACGCTCGATCCCCAACTCTCCCGCATGACCATCGTAGTGGACGTGGATGCCACGCTCCGCCAGCAGGTCATCAAGCAGATGAACAAGCTGGTCAACGTGCTGCAGGCCGTGGACCTCACCGAGTCGCCCGCCGTGCGGCGCGAAATGGTGTTGGTGCGCGTGCGCACGGTGCAGGAGACCCGCACCGCCGTGCTGAAAGAAGCTGAAATCTTCGGCGCGCGGGTGGTGGATTCCTCCACCGAAGGCTTCGCCCTGGAAGCCACCGGCGATCCCGAAAAGCTGGACGAGTTCATTGACGTGATGCAGAGTTATGGTGAGATCGAAACCACCCGCTCGGGCGTGGTAGCTGTTTCCCTCGAACCCAAGAAGCTGAAGTTACAACCCCCCGTCCTAACTGAACAGCGCGCTTAGTTCCTCAAAGGAGTAACCTATGGCAACACGCTACTACGAGAAAGATTACAAGCCGGCCCTCGAAGGCCGCACCGTCGCAATCATAGGCTATGGCAGCCAGGGTCACGCGCACGCCCTCAACCTCCGCGATTCCGGCGTGGACGTAGTGGTCGGCCTCTATCCTGGCAGCAAGTCCCGCTCCAAAGCCGAAGCCGCCGGTCTAAGGGTGTTGGACACCCCGGAGGCCGCCAAAGCCGCCGATGTGATCATGATCCTGGTCTCGGATCATATCCAAGGCGATCTGTATCACCAGGACATTGCGCCGCATCTCACCGCCGGCAAAACTCTCATGTTTGCGCACGGCTTCAACATCCACTTCGGCCAGATCAAGCCGCCCGCCGATGTGGATGTCTCCATGGTCGCGCCCAAAGCCCCCGGCCACCGCGTGCGTGAATTATTCACCGAAGGCGTGGGCGTGCCCTCGCTGGTCGCCGTGCATCAGGACGCCTCCGGCCATGCGCTCGAAACGGCCCTGGCTTACGCGGGCGCGCTCGGAAGTCTGAAAGCCGGCGTCATCGGGACCACGTTCAAGGAGGAGACCGAAAGCGATCTGTTCGGCGAGCAGGCCGTGCTGTGCGGCGGCGCATCCGAGTTGATCCGTGCGGGTTTCGAGACGCTGGTGGCTGCCGGCTACGCGCCCGAGATCGCCTATTTCGAGTGCCTGCACGAGCTCAAGCTGATCGTCGATCTCATCCAGGAAGGCGGCCTCGGTTACATGCGCTACTCTGTCTCCGACACCGCCGAGTATGGCGACTACACCCGCGGCCCGCGCATCGTCGATGCCCACGTGCGCGCCGAAATGAAAAAAATCCTCGGCGAAATCCAATCCGGCGAATTCGCCCGCCAGTGGATCGACGAAAACAAAACCGGCCGCCACAAATTCCTCGCCATGCGCGAAGACGCCCGCAATCAGCCCATCGAGAAGGTGGGCCGCGAGTTGCGCGAAATGATGACCTTCCTCAAAAAGAAAAATTGGGAGGGCGGGCTTTAGCCCGCGCGGAGCTTTTGCTCCGCCTGCAACCCTTATGAAAATCTTCACTTTCGACACCACTCTCCGCGACGGCACGCAGGGCGAATCCGTCTCCTTCTCCGTCGACGACAAATTGCTCATCGCGCAAAAGCTCGACGAGTTAGGCATCGACTATATCGAAGGCGGCTGGCCCGGATCGAACCCCAAGGATAAGGACTTCTTCGCCCGCGCCCAAACCGAGCTGAACCTCAAGCACTCCAGGCTCACCGCTTTCGGCGCCACGCGCTTTGCGCGCCATACCGTCGTAGAGGACCGTAGCGTGCAATCGCTGGTCACCGCCGGCACGCCCGTGGTCTCCATCTTCGGCAAGAGCTGGGATCTGCACACCGCGCGCGCCCTAGGCATCACCGAAGAAGAAAATCTGAAACTGATCGGCGAAACCGTCGCCTATCTGGTAGACCACGGCAAAGAAGTGGTCTACGACGCCGAGCATTTCTTCGACGGCTACACCTCCAATCCCGCTTTCGCGCTGCGCACGCTGGAAGCCGCGCAGAAAGCCGGCGCCAGTGTGCTCTGCCTCTGCGATACCAACGGCGGCACGCTCACCGGCCGGCTGGTCGAAATCTTCGCCGAGGTGCGCAAGCGTTTCGATGGCATCCTGGGCATCCACACCCACAACGATTCCGACGTGGCCGTGGCCAATACGCTGGCCGCCGTGGAGGCCGGCGCCACTCACGTGCAGGGCTGCATCAACGGATATGGCGAGCGCTGCGGCAACGCCAATCTCTGTTCCATCATCGCCAACCTGGAGCTGAAGTTGGGTCACACCGCCATCGGCCCGGACAAGCTCATCAGTCTTTCGAACGTGGCGCGCTACGTCGCGGAGCTGGCTAATCTGCCGCTGCCCAATAACCAAGCCTTCGTTGGGCATAGTGCTTTTGCGCACAAAGGCGGAGTGCATGTCTCCGCCGTCTTGAAGGAACCCGCCACCTACGAGCACGTCGTGCCGGAGGCTGTGGGCAATCGCCAGCGTGTCCTGATCAGCGATCTGTCCGGCCGCGGCAACATCCTATACAAACTGAAGCAGCACGGTCTCGCGGGCCGCCTCGATGAAGACGCCCGGCGCGAGTTGCTGGAGCGCATCAAGCAGATGGAATACGATGGCTGCGAGCTGGAAGCCGCGGAAGGCACCTTCGAGCTGCTGGTACGCGAGGCGCTCAAGCCCGGCATGCATTTCTTCGACGTGGAAGGCTACGAAGTCTCCACCAAAGCCACCGCTACGGGCGACTCCCGCTCCACCGCCGATATCACCGTGCGCACCCAGGATGGCGTGCACTCCGCCACCGCCACCGGTACCGGGCCTTTCCACG
>Ga0335078_10006431_pt1 | contig 17391 bp, 11 predicted proteins | sample Lox_Sample_32_FD_206711 | JGI IMG/M metagenome (GOLD analysis project Ga0335078, IMG submission 206711) | Soil microbial communities from Loxahatchee National Wildlife Refuge, Florida, United States - Lox_Sample_3.2 | ecosystem: Environmental > Terrestrial > Soil > Wetlands | place: USA... | reverse complement strand
CGCCGCTCGGTCACGAGATCCTCGGCCATCTGGCGCAGCGCACGCCCAACCCGCTCGGGTTCGACCTGCTTCATTTTGCGGCAGATTGGCATCGCCGACCGATCCCGGTCAAGAGGGTCGGCACCCGTCCTTCCGGGAAGCTCTCACCACGTTTTCCTGCCCGCCCGGGCCCGCGGCCGTCGGACACCGGTGGGCACCCGGCGCCGGATGGTGTGGACACCGTTGCATGTTCGGCCGTCGGCCGTGAGACTGCGCATTCGAAATGGCCGTGCGTCCGAACGCACCGAGGACACCGGAGCACGCGCGCCTCGAGCAGGCTCGCGGGGGCACCGCGCCGTGGAAGGCGTGGGGGCCGTACCTGTCAGAGCGCCAGTGGGGCACGGTCCGGGAGGACTACAGCGCAAACGGCGACGCGTGGAACTACTTCACCCACGACCACGCTCGCTCGCGGGCCTACCGCTGGGGAGAGGACGGCATCGCCGGAGTCTGCGACGAGCGCCAGCGGCTATGCCTGTCGCTGGCCCTGTGGAACGGCGCCGACCCGATCCTCAAGGAGCGGATGTTCGGGCTGTCCAACGGTCAGGGCAACCACGGCGAGGACGTCAAGGAGTACTGGTTCTACGTCGACAGCACGCCCACCCACTCCTATCTGAAGTGCCATTACAAGTATCCGCAGCGTGCGTTCCCATACGACGACCTCGTCGCGACGAACGCGCGCCGCGGCAAGCTCGACATGGAGTACGAGCTGCTCGACACCGGCGTGTTCGACGACGACCGCTACTTCGACGTGGTCGTCGAGTACGCCAAGGCCGCCCCGGACGACATCCTGATGCTGGTCACCGCCCACAACCGCGGCCCCGACCGCGCGGCGCTGCACCTCCTCCCCACGCTCTGGTTCCGCAACACGTGGTCATGGGGAGATGACGTCGCGAAGCCGACGCTCGCCGCCGTCGATGACGCCCTCGTCCGTGTGAACCATGACGAGCTCGGCGAGTGGCTGCTGCGGACGGACACTTCCACCGAGCTCCTGTTCTGCGAGAACGAGACCAACAATCAGCGCCTGTTCGGGGCGCCGAACGCATCGCCGTACGTGAAGGACGGGATCAACGACTACGTCGTCGGCGGTGCACACGACGCCGTTAACCCCGAGCGCACCGGCACCAAGGTCGCTGCCCTCCACGTCCTCGAGATCGAGCCGGGACAGAGCGCAGAGATCCGCCTCCGGCTAACGGCGAATATCGGCTCTGCCGGAACCGACTACGCCGCGACCCGGCTGTTGGGCTCAGGGTTCGACCTCGTCATGAAGGAGAGGCGGAGCGAGGCCGACGAGTTCTACGCCACGGTGATCCCGCCGGCGCTGACCGATGATCAGGCGATGGTCATGCGCCAGGCGCTGTCCGGCCTGTTGTGGGGCAAGCAGTACTACGAGTACGACGTGCACCGCTGGCTGCGCGAGCACGGCGTCGACCCGTGGGGGCCGAACGCGCCGTCCAGCGGCGTCCGGAACGTCCAGTGGTTCCACATGATCGCCGGCGACGTCATCTCGATGCCTGACAAGTGGGAGTACCCGTGGTTTGCGGCCTGGGACCTGGCGTTCCACTGCGCGCCGTTGTCGCTCGTCGACGTCGATTTCGCCAAGGAGCAGGTGGAGCTGCTGCTCAAGACGCGATATCTGCATCCCAACGGACAGATCCCGGCGTACGAGTGGAACTTCGGCGACGTAAATCCGCCAGTGACGCCGTGGGCGGCGCTGTTCGTCTACGAGCGCGAAGCCGAGATCCGGGGCGAGGGCGATCCTGTCTTCCTGGCTCGGGTGTTCGATCGGCTCCTGACCAACTTCACCTGGTGGGTCAACCGCAAGGATCCGGATGACCGCAACCTGTTCCAGGGCGGATTCCTCGGGTTGGACAACATCGGGATCTTCGATCGCTCGGCGCCGCTGCCGGGCGGCGGCCAGCTCGAGCAGGCGGATGGAACGGCCTGGATGGCCCTCTATTGCCAGTGGATGCTCCAGATCGCAATCGAGCTCGCCCGCCACGAGCCCGCCTACATCGACATGGCGCTCAAGTTCATCGCGCACTTCATGTGGATATCGGTCGCGATGAACCCGCCCGAGGGTGACTCCACGCTGTGGGATGAGGCCGACGGCTTCTACTACGACGTGATGCGGATGCCCAACGGCCAGACGATCGACCTGAAGGTCCGCTCGCTGGTGGGTCTCTTGCCGATGTGCGCGGCGACGGTGTTCGAGCCCGACGTGCTCGAACGCTACCCCGGGGTGGTCGATCTGCTGGCCGAGTTCATCCATCGCTTCTCCGATTCGCTGCCCCAGCTCGCGCATCTGCCGGGCGCCAGCCCAGAGGGCAGACGCATGACCTCGCTCGTCGACGAGACGCGCCTGCGGCGGATCCTCGCGGTCATGCTCGACGAGGACGAGTTCCTGGGGGCTCACGGGATCCGCGCGATCTCGCGCCGCCATCTCGAGGACCCTGTCGTGTTCGACTGGGGTGGGCAGGAGTACAACGTCCATTACCTGCCGGCAGAGTCCGACACCGGGATGTTCGGCGGCAACTCGAACTGGCGCGGTCCGGTGTGGTTTCCGATGAACCTGGTCATCCTCCGCGGGCTCGTCCAGCTGCACCGGTACTACGGCGATCGGCTGAAGGTCGAGTGCCCGACGGGGTCGGGTCGCGAGGTGAGCCTGCTCGAGGTCGTCGAGGACATCGCCAACCGCCTCACGACCACGTTCACCGACGACGAGCACGGACGCCGGCCGGTGTTCGGCGGGATCGAGAAGTTCCAGACCGACCCGTACTGGCACGACTTGATCCCGTTCCACGAGTACTTCCACGGGGACAATGGCGCCGGTATCGGGGCGAGCCATCAGACCGGCTGGACGGGCACAGTGGCGCTGCTGCTCCTGATGGCCGGAGGCCTGCGGACCCCCGCCGACGAGATGGCGGCCGTCGGAGAGTGAACGACCGCCCAACCAGCATCACAACCACCACGATAGGAAGGTCGTAATGGGCCAAGTCACATACCAAACGATCAGACTCACCAAGGGCAAGCACACGTCCAAGGAGCACGGCGCCTGCGTGATGGAGCTGGCGTCGATGCTCGCGGACGAGCCTTTCAGCGACCACCCGGCGTCGGTGTGTCCGGTGATCGCCTCGCTGATGCGGGCCTACAACGACTCGGTGGACGACCGCCGCCGCCAGGATCTGTACGCCTATGCCGCGAAGGTCGTCGGCAGCAGGGGATCGGCCGAGCTCGAGCGTCTCCGTGCAGAGCACGTGAGCGCTTGGACGGCCCAGTCCAAGACCCGGCGGTGGACGCACTTCCTGTTCCCGGCCCGGTTGCGCGCGCTCGGCCCGAAGCCGCCGCTCGACGTCCTCGGCGCGAGCGCCGTACGCTCGCTCTCGACCCATGACGACCGGACACACGCCAAGATGCTCGCGCTCGTCGACGCCCTCCTGGCGATGGGGTCCCCGGTTCGAGAGACGGTGCCGGCGCAGAGCACCGCAGCCGGCGACCGTACGCTGACGACCGCTTGATCGACCTCCCGCCCGAGCCACCCCGGATTCCGGCCTCGGCGGGCGCGTTGATCCACAGCACTGACGGGCGGCTGTTGATCCTGAAGCCGACCTACAAGAAGGGCTGGACGGTCCCCGGCGGCCAGATCGATCCAGGTGGCGAGTCACCCTGGGACGCGTGCCGCCGCGAGACCCGGGAGGAGTGCGGGCTGGTGGTCGAACAGGGGCGGCTCGCGTGCGTCGATTTCCTCACCCCGAAGCCGGGCCGGCCCGGTGGGATGCGGTTCCTGTTCGACTGCGGCACGTTTTCCGACGCGAGCCTCGCCGGTGTCGTGCTCCAGGAATCGGAGATCTCCGATCACCGTCTCGCCGTGTTCGACGAGGCGCTCGATCTTCTGAGTGGTCCGCTGCGCCGTCGCTTGGCTGAATGCGCCGGCGCCGAACGATGCGTGTACCTCGAAAACGGGCGACCGGTTCCGGGCGTCGGTTAGACTTCGACCTCTCTAGGCGGGCACCGCAACCTGGGTCGCGGGCGCCTCAGGCTTGAACGGCCGCAGCTGCTCGTCGCCCCCGCCGACCACCCCGTAGGACCCCTCGGGGAGCTCCGCCCACGCCCCGGGCAGGTCGCCCATGGGCTCGGACACGACCAGTCGCGAGTCGTCCGATACCTCGAACAGGATCTCTCGATCGGGGGCGAGCTTGCGAACCGAGGCCATATCGCGGCTGTAGAACAGCGACCGCGACTTGCCTTCGCTCGAGTAGCGGAACGCCCACATGCGCTCGCCGTCGGTGACCCCGATCGTGCCCTGGAAGGGGAACTCGGCGCCCTTGCGCCGACCGACATCCTCGACCAGGCCGATCGCGCGCGCGACGGCATCCGGCGGATCGCTCTCGAGGCCGAAGGTCAGCGCGAGGTGGAAGAGGATCTCGCTGTCCGCCGTACCAGTGATCTCGGGGAAGAGCGATTCATCGACCGCGAGCAGCAGTTCCCGTCTGACCCGCGGAAGGTCCGCGACGTACCCGTTGTGCATGAACAACCACCGGCCATGCCGGAACGGGTGGCAGTTCGTCTGCTGTACGGGCGAGCCGATCGCAGCCCGAATGTGGGCGAAGAAGAGACGGGAGGTGACGTGCGCCGCCAGCTCGCGGAGGTTCTGATCGTTCCAGGCCGGCTCGATGCTGCGAAACACGCCCGGAGTCGGCTGGTCGTCATACCACCCCACGCCAAACCCGTCCCCGTTCGTCGTTTCCGCACCGAGCTCGGAGTGCAGGCTCTGGTCGATCAGCGAATGGACCGGCGAATACAGCGCTTTCTCGAGCAGGATGGGTGAACCGATATAGGCAAGCCAGCGACACATGAGTGGTTCCTTTCGCGCGAACGGGTGCCGGCATAGCCTCGCCCGCGCCCCGCCGGGCGGCAAGGTGGCGCGCAGGTGTCTACGCGACTGGTACGCGCCCCCGCACCGAGGTTCCCCGTCCGCGCCGACCCATCACCTCGAGCACCCCGCCGACCGCCTCGATCCGGTCGCGCATGTTCACGACGCCGGAGCCGAGGCCGTCCTCGGCGGGGTCGAACCCCACGCCGGTGTCGTGAACCGCGAAGCACAGCCACGGGCCCTCGCGCGATAGCGACACGATCGCGGTCGCGTCAGGCCCGGCGTGCTTGACGACGTTCTGCAGCGCCTCGAGACAGCAGAAGTACACCGCGACCTCGACCTCCTCCGGGTACCGCTCGATCCCGGCCGCGCGCACGGAGACGGCCAGCGGCGAGCTCCGCGCGGCGGCCCGCAGCGACTCGCGCAGACCGCACTCGTGCAAAAGCGACGGATAGATGCCGCGCGCGAGTAGGCGGAGCTCCTGGAGCACGTCATCCATCTGGCGTCCGACCGACGCGAGTGCGCGCTCACCCTGCTCCGGGTCCTCCTTCAGCGCCTCGGCGGCCATGTCGAGCTTGATCCGCAGGCCGACTAGCTGCTGCTGGACTCCGTCGTGGAGGTCGCGCTCGAGCCGGCGCCGCTCAGCGTGGGCCATTCCCACCAGTCGGGTTCGCGAGGAGGCCAGGTCGGCCGTCGAGGCCTTGAGGTCGGCCTCGAGCTGGGTCTTCTCGAGGCGGATCTGTGCGGCTGCCCCGGCGGCCTGGACAAACTGCTCATAGCCCACGAGGTCGGAGTCGTACATGACCGCCGCCACCGGCTCGTGATCCCGCTCGATCCACGTGACCGCGGTTTGGTCGGGCAGGTCCTCCACCGGCACCCCGGCGGAGTCCACGTACGTCGCCCGACCCGGCCGGCGGTAGGCGATCTTCAGCGACGGGTCCCGGAGCGCGGCCGCCATCAGTGCTTCGGGGTCCGCCCCGGGCAACTGCGCGAGCTCGTTCACGAAGTCGGCGAGCGCCTGTCCCATGAATGCGCGTTCGCTGGCGAGGCCGACGAGGATCGCCAGCGGCAGGACGCCCACGAGCGCGATGTAGAGGGTCCACAACGTCACCCACGCATGTCCGCCGGTCGCGTGGAAGGACAGGCTCGCCGTCAACAGGACCGCGGCGGCCGTCGCCGTCATCCACACCGGGGTCAGGGACCGGCGCACCGGCACCGGGGCCAGGCGCGCCCGCCGCGCCACGATCACCGGCGTGCCCCACGTCACCACGAGCCACGCGAGCAACATCGCCGCTCGCACGGCGTACACCGGTTCGGTCGCCGAGCCAAGCGTGAACACGTTGTTCGGGCAGTGCGGGCTGCACTGAAGCAGCGCGGTCCGGAGCGGAGGCTGGCGCGTCATCGCGATCGCGAGCAGCCACAGGAGCGCCAGCACGCCGCCGGTCAGCCACAGGAACCGCCGCTCGGTGTGGGACCGCAGCCGCCCGGTCGGGTGGGCCAGCATCAGATACGCGAACAGCAGCGGCATGAAGCCGGTGAACACGACTCCAACGCTGAACGCGAGCCGATTGCTCGATCCGTTCAGCAGCCACAGCGACGCCAGCAGCCCGGCGGCGGCGAGCAGCCCGCCCATCCGCGCCTGGGCCTTGCTCGTTTGCGCGTAGATCCCGGCCGCGATGAGCGCTGTGATCAGCACGACTCGCAGCGCGACTGCCACATCCCCGGGCTGCGCAGTCGGGTTCGCGGCGGTCAGGAGCCCAACCGCTGTCGCCGCGGACGCGCCGACGATCGCGATTGCGGCGACACGCACGGCGAGCGGCACCGACTCCCAGCGCCGCCGCAGCTCGTCGCGCGCCCGGACCGACCTGACCCGTGCGCCGCCTAGCGGCCCAGCCTCAGCCTTCGTCGCGGCGATCTCGCTACTCACAACTCAATCCAGACCCCGGCGGATGATGTCGATGCGGACGCGATGCTTTATGGACCCTGAGTTGCATTGCAACTCGTTGCAAACAGTACGCCCTTCGGGTCTTCGCCTGGTTTTTCCGTCGCCAGCGCGGGTCGCGTTGGGTTTCACCCAGATGAGGTGATGTCGGGTGCGGCGCGCCGTTGGACTATCTGGATCCGCCGGTTGACCCCCACAGAAGGACGACCTTATGAGTACTGCGGTCGGTGCCCGCCCGACAGCGACGTCTACCGAGGGACAGGTCGCGGATGTCTTTGTGATCTTCGGCATCACAGGCGACCTGGCCAAGGTGATGACGTTCCACTCGCTGTATCGCCTCGAGCAGCGAGGACTCTTGCAATGCCCGATCGTCGGGGTCGCGGTCAGCGACTGGTCGGAGGAGGATCTACGCGACCACGCCCGCGCGGCGATCGAGGGAACGGGCGAGCAGATCGACGACGCTGTATTCGATCGGCTCGTCGGACGGATGTCGTACGTCAGCGGCGACTTCGACGACGCCAGGACCTACGAACGGGTCGCGCAGGCGATCGGGGACGCCCGGTGCCCGGTCTTCTATCTCGAGATCCCGCCCTTCCTGTTTGGGCGCGTGATCAAGGGATTGACCGATGCGGGCCTGACGAAGACCGGCCGCGTGGTCGTCGAGAAGCCGTTCGGGCACGATCTCGAGTCCGCGCGTGAGCTCGCAGCGGAGATCCACCAGTACATCGACGAGTCGCAGCTGTACCGGATCGACCACTTCCTCGGGAAGATGGGACTCGACGAGTTCCTGTACCTCCGCTTCGCCAATGCGAACCTCGAGCCGGTCTGGAACCGGAATCACGTCGCCGCGGTCGAGATAACCATGGCCGAGAGCTTCGGGGTCGAGGACCGAGGCCACTTCTACGATCCCGTCGGCGCGCTCCGCGATGTGGTCGTCAACCATCTCATGCAGCTGCTGGCCGCGGCCGCGATGGAGGCCCCCGCCGGCAACGATCCGAGCACGCTCAAGGATGCGAAGTTCGCGGTGTTCCGTTCGATGCCCGACGCGGACCCCGCGCATTACGTCCGAGGCCAGTACGATGGCTACCTCAAGATCGACGGGGTCGCGTCCGGTTCGACCACCGAGACCTACGCCGCGCTCCGGCTCGAGGTCGACAACTGGCGGTGGGCCGGTGTTCCGTGGTTCATCCGCACCGGCAAGCGTTTGCCCGTCACCCAGACGGAGGTGCGCGTGGTGTTCCGGCGGCCACCGCGTCTCGGCTTCCTCCCGTCCCTGGGCAACCGGGCGCCGGAGCAGAGCCAGCTCGTGATCAAGCTCGACCCGATCACGGGCATCCGCCAGATCCTGGACGCTCACCGAGCCGACAAGGGTGGCCCGCAGAAGATCACGCTCGACATGGAGTTCGAGGAGGAGGGTGGCGAGGGTCCGACGCCCTACGAGGTGCTACTCCACGCCGCGATGGAGGGCAACAGCGCGCCGTTCACCCGCCAGGACAGCGTCGAGGAGACGTGGAGGATCATGATGCCGCTGCTCGAGAAACCGCCGCCGGTTCACGCCTACGCGCAGGACTCCTGGGGGCCTTCCGAAGCCGACGAGCTCGTTCGGGGTGTGGGCGGCTGGCGTGGACCGTGGGTGGCGTCATGAGCTCGACCAAGGTCAAGAAGAGCGCCCAACGTGACGGCCATGCCGCCGCCGCGTCCGCGGCAGCGGCGACCGGAACGGTCGTGTCGATGCCGCAGAGCGCTGCGGCGCCGTCGCCGTTCACGCCGATCGCCGACTACGCCTTCCTGTCGGACTGCCACACCGGCGCGTTGGTGGCCCCCGACGGGGCAATCGATTGGCTGTGCATCCCGCGGTTCGACTCGCCGAGCGTGTTCGGGTCGCTGCTGGACCGCGGCGCAGGCGCGTTCCGGCTGGGTCCGTTCGGGATCAACGTCCCTAGTGGACGCGCATACGTGCCCGGGACGAACACGCTCGTAACGTCCTGGAAGACGCCGTCCGGGTGGGCAACGGTGTACGAGGCGCTGACGATGGGCCCGCGTCGCGGCGAGGATGTGATCACGCCGCATACGCGTCCGCCCACCGATGAGGACGCCGACCACATCCTGGTCCGAACGGTCAAGTGCGTGGAGGGCAGCGTCGAGATCGAGCTCGTGTGCGAGCCCGGTTTCGACTACGGCCGCGAGCTTGCCGACTGGACGCTCTCTCCGGATCGACACCGGGCCGACGCCACCGGCGCCGGCCAGACGATGCGTCTGCAGACCGACATGCTGCTCGGAGTCGAGGCCAGCCATGTTCGCGCCCGGCATGCGCTGCGCGAGGGCGAGGAGTTGTTCTGCGCGCTGTCGTGGGACGATCAAGCGCCGACGCCGACCACCGTCGAGGACGCCAATGCTCTGCTCGGCGCCACGACGCGCTTCTGGCGACACTGGTTGTCGCGCGCGCGCATTCCCGATCACGAGTTCCGGCCGCTGATCCAGCGCTCGGCGCTCGCGATCAAAGGTCTCACATATATGCCGACCGGCGCGACCGTCGCCGCGCTCACCACGTCGCTCCCTGAGACGCCCGGAGGCGAGCGTAACTGGGACTACCGCTTCACCTGGATCCGGGACTCGACATTCACGCTCCAGGCGCTCCACTACCTCGACCTCGACTGGGAGGCCGACGAGTTCATGCAGTTCATCGCCGACCTCGAGCGCAACGACGACGGCGGACTGCAGATCATGTACGGGATCGACGGCCGCCGTGACCTGACCGAGCAGCTCCTCGACGACCTCTCCGGCTACGCCGGCGCCCGCCCGGTCAGGACCGGCAATGGCGCGTTCAACCAGCGCCAGAACGACGTGTTCGGCGCCGCGCTCGACTCGGTCTTGCTGCACACGCGCCGTAGCCAGCGGTTGCCGCGCCGGCTGTGGCCGCTGATCAAGGACCAGGCCGAGTGCGCCCAGGCGGTATGGCGTAACCCCGATCAGGGGATCTGGGAGGCACGCGGCAAGCCGCAGCACTATGTCTCATCGAAGCTCATGTGCTGGGTCGCGATGGACCGGGCGGCCAAGCTCGCGGACATACGAGGCGAGAACCAACTCGCCGCGGAATGGAACGCGGTCGCTGCAGACATCAAGGCCGACATCCTCGAGCACGGGGTCGACAAGCGCGGCGTCCTCGTCCAGCACTACGACACCGAATCGCTCGACGCCTCGACGCTGCTGGCGGCGATCTTCGGATTCCTCCCGGGGGACGACGAGCGGATGCGCTCGAGCGTGCTCGCTATCGCCGACGAGCTCACCGAGAACGGGTTCGTGCTCCGTTACCGCACGGACGAGACCGACGACGGACTGTCGGGCAAGGAGGGGACGTTCGTGATCTGCTCGTTCTGGCTGGTCTCCGCGCTGGCGATCATTGGGGAGATCCAGCGGGCGCGCGATCTGATGACCAAGCTGGCGAAGGTCGCCTCGCCGCTCGACCTGTACGCGGAGGAGTTCGACGCCGAGACCGGCCGCCACCTCGGGAACTTCCCCCAGGCTTTCTCGCACCTCGCGCTGGTCGAGGCTGCCGGCCGGATCATCCTCGTCGAGCGCATCCAGGAGCTGGGCGCATGAGCGACTACGACGTCATCGTGATCGGCAGCGGCGCCGGCGGCGGCACGCTCGTCCGACATCTCGCGCCGTCCGGAAAGCGGATCCTGTTGCTCGAGCGCGGGGACTGGCTCCGGCGCGAGCCGCAGAACTGGCAGGCCCAGGCGGTGTTCGTCGACGGCCGGTACGTCTCCCCCGATACCTGGTACTACGCTGACCTGACGCCGTTCCAGCCCCAGGTGCACTACTTCATCGGCGGCGCCACGAAGCTGTACGGCGCGGCGCTCTACCGGCTGCGGGCCGAGGATTTCGGCGAGATTCAGCACTACGACGGGATCTCGCCGGCGTGGCCCATCTCCTACGAGGACATGGAGCCGTACTACACCAGGGCCGAACAGCTCTACCAGGTTCACGGAGCCCGCGGCGAGGATCCGACCGAGCCGCCCGCGAGCGCCCCCTACCCGTTCCCGGCGGTGTCGCACGAGCCGCGGATCCAGCGGCTCTCCGACGATCTCGAGAAGGCAGGCCTGCACCCGTTCCATGCCCCGTGCGGGGTCCTGCTCGACGAGAGCAACATGCCCTACAGCAAATGCGTGCGGTGCGAGGACTGCGACGGCTTCCCCTGCGTCGTGCACGCCAAGTCCGACGCCGAGGTGATCTCGGTCCGGCCGGCGCTCGAGCACGCGAACGTCACCCTGCTCACGAATGCCGAGGCCGTCCGGCTCGAGACGAATCCCGCGGGCACCGCGATCACCGGCGTCGTGGTCGAGGTCGGCGGCCAACCCGAGACATTCCGAGCCGACATCGTGGTCGTGTCCTGCGGCGCGGCCAACAGCGCCAAGCTACTGCTTGCCTCCGCCAACGACGCTCATCCACGCGGCCTGGCCAACGGCTCGGACCAGGTGGGACGGAACTACATGTTCCACAACAGCCAGGCCGTGCTCGCACTCTCAAAGGAAGAGAACCCGACGGTCTTCCAGAAGACGCTCGGGGTCAACGACTTCTACCTCAAGGGCGCCGACGGGTTCGACTTCCCACTCGGAAACATCCAGATGGTCGGCAAGTCCCAGGCGCCGATGTTCCGCGGCGAGAAGCCCGGCGAGACCCGCTTCGCCCCCAGCTGGACGCTCGAGGAGGTTGCCCGCCACGCCGTCGACTTCTGGCTCTCGACCGAGGATCTGCCGCAGGACCGCAACCGGGTGACGCTCGCCCGCGACGGCAAGATCGTGCTCGACTACGAGGCGAGCAACGAGCAGTCCAAGGAGCGGCTTTTCGGAAAGCTCAAGGACATGCTCGGCGATCTGGGCATGCACCACGGGCATCTCCTCCCCCATCACGCTTATCTGAAGAACGAGATTCCGATCGCCGGCTGCGCCCACCAGGCCGGAACCTGCCGGTTCGGCACCGACCCCGGTGAGTCCGTGCTGAACACCGACTGCCGCGCCCACGAGGTCGACAACCTGTACGTGGTCGACACGAGCTTCTTCCCGAGCATCGGCGCGGTCAACCCGGCGCTCACCGCGATGGCGAACGCCCTCCGGGTCGGCGATCACCTGCTCGAACGTCTCAGCACTCAGCCGCAACCGGAGCCAGCCCATGCCTGATGACAAGTACAAGCTCCGCGTCGTGATCGTTGGCGGCGGCTTCGCCGGCCTCGGTTGCGCGCAGAAGCTTGCCGACCACGACGACATTCACGTCACGCTGATCGACCGCAACAACTACCACCAGTTCCAGCCGCTGCTCTACCAGGTGGCGACCTCACAGCTCGCCGGCGCCGACATCGCGCACTCGCTCCGCGAGCTGTTCGCCGACCAGGACAACGTGGACGTTCACCTGGCGGAGATCACCGGCGTGGACATCGACTCGCGAACGGTGACCACGGAAGGCGGAGAGGCCTGGACCGGCGACGTGCTGGTCTTGGCCGCAGGCTCCCAGCCGAACTTCTTCGGGACGCCCGGCGCTGCCGAGAACTCGTTCCCGCTGTACTCGCTGGACCACGCCACGCGCCTGCGCTCCCGGATCCTCGGCCTGCTCGAGCAAGTCGACCGCGATCCGTCGTTGGTCGACCGGGGCGCCTTGAACATCGTCATCGTCGGCGGCGGTCCGACCGGGGTCGAGGTCGCGGGCGCGCTCGGGGACATGGTCCAGCAGACCGTCCCCAGCGAGTACCGCAACATCGACACAAGCAAGGCCCGGATCTGCCTGCTCGACTACGGCGACGCGCTGCTCAAGCCGTTTTCGGACAAGGCCCACGGCTACGTCGCCAAGGTCCTCGGCGAGAAGGGCGTCGAGATCCACCTCGGGACCGGAGTCAAAGAAGTCGCAACCGGGCACGCAGTTTTCTCCGACGGCACCAGCATCGCCACCCGCTGCGTGGTCTGGGGCGGTGGGATCAAGGCGGCCGCGGTGGCCGGCAACTGCGGCCTCGCGCAGGGCCACGGCGGACGCGTCGACCCGCAGCCCGATCTCACCCTTGCCGGTCACCCGGACGTGTACATGGTCGGGGATATCGCGAACATCCCCGACAGCGACGGTCGGCCCCTCCCGCAGTTAGGGTCGGTCGCGCTCCAGAGCGGCACCTGGGCCGCAGACAACATCGTCGCCCGCCTGAAGGGCAAGGATCCGAAGGACTTTCGCTACCACGACAAGGGGATCATGGCGATGATCGGCCGCGGCGCCGCGATCGCGGAGGTCGGCAAGAACCACCACGAGATCCACGGGGAGCTCGCGCACATGGCGTGGCTCGGGGTCCACGCGGCGCTCCTGACCGGGACCCGGGCCAAGGTCGAGGCGTTTGTCGACTGGGCGTGGGAGGGCTTCTCCCAGACCGGTGGCCAGCAGGTGCTGGACCGCGGGGACGCCGCGGAGATCGATTGGGAGGATGACCCCGCGGTCACCTCATCGGGAACGCTGGTGACCCCCGCCTGATCGACGGAGCTGCCCGGTATGGCAAACGACCTGGCCCGCTGGCAGTTCGCCACCACGACGATCTACCACTTCTTCTTCGTCCCGGTGACGATCGGGCTGTCGTTCCTCGTCGCGGTTCTGCAGACCCACTGGTACCGAACCGGCAACCCGGACTACAAGCGGATGACCCGCTTCTTCGGAACGCTGCTGCTGATCAACGTCGCGATCGGCGTCGTCACCGGTCTCGTTCAGGAGTTCCAGTTCGGCATGAACTGGTCGACGTATTCGCGTTTCGTCGGCGGCGTATTCGGAGCGCCGCTGGCAATGGAGGGCATCCTCGCGTTCTTCCTCGAATCGACGTTCCTGGGGGTGTGGCTGTTCGGGTGGGACCGGCTGCCCAAACGCGTGCACCTCGCGTGCATCTGGGCGGTCTTCGCCGGCACGATGCTGTCGGCGATGTTCATCCTCGTCGCTAACTCCTGGATGCAGCACCCCGTTGGTTACAAGATCAACAGCCAGGGCCAGGCGGTGCTGACCAATGTCTGGGCACTGCTCGTCAACCCGACGTTCGTGTGGGGCTACGCGCATGTCCTGCTCGCGTCGCTGATCACCGGGTGTTTGGTCATGCTCGCGGTGTCCGCCTGGCATCTGCGTAAGGGCGAGCACGTCGAGTCGTTCCATCGCACCGCGAAGATCGCGCTGATCGTCCTGATCCCGGCGATCGTCCTCCAGCTGTCGGTCGGTAACCAGCTCGGCGTGATCGAGACCAAGTACCAACCGATGAAGATTGCCGCCGCCGAGGCGCAGTGGACGAACTGCAAGCCGTGCTCGTTCTCGGCGCTTCAGATCGGAGGCGGGGCCAACGACAAGACGCCGACGGAGATCATCCCGATCCCCCATCTGCTATCGGTCCTGGCCACCGGCACCTGGAACGGCGCGGTCACTGGGCTCGATCAGCTCCAGTCCCAGTACGAGGCCAAGTTCGGACCCGGCAATTACGTGCCGGACGTGTTCATCCAGTACTGGTCGATGCGGGTCATGGCGTACCTCGCGACCGGGATCCTGCTGCTGTCGGTATGGGGAGGGTGGCTCCTGTACAAGGGCCGCCTGCGCAACTCCCGGCTGTTCCTGTTGCTTTGCGTGTGGGCAGTGGTTACGCCGTTCCTGATGAACACCGCGGGCTGGCTGCTGACCGAGAGCGGACGGCAGCCATGGATCGTGCAGGGCCTCCAGAAGACCGCGGTCTCGAACTCGCCGTCGGTGAGCACGACCGAGATCTGGATCAGCCTGATCGCGTTCATCTTGTCCTACATCGTTCTGGCCTGGGCGGACCTGGTCCTGATGATGCGCTACTCGCGCCGCGGCATGGCCCAGGCCGATGCCGAGGCGGCCGAGGCCGCCGCCGGCGCCGGCGCCGCCGGGGCTCTGACCTACTGACTGTCACATGCAACTTCACACAATCTGGTTCGTCATCATCACGATCCTATGGATCGGGTTCTTCGTGCTCGAAGGGTTCGATTTCGGCGTCGGGGCGCTGCACATGCTGATCGGCAGATCGGAGACCGAGCGGCGGGTGGTGATCAACACGATCGGCCCGTGGTGGGACGGGAACGAGGTATGGCTGATCGTCGCCGGCGCGTCGATGTTCGCGGCGTTCCCGCAGTGGTACGCGACGATGTTCTCGGCGCTCTATCTGGCGCTTGTCGTCCTGCTGGTCGCGCTGTTCGCACGCGGCGTCTCGTTCGAGTACCGGGGAAAGCGCGAGAGCCAAAGGTGGCGGAACGGCTGGTCGTTGGCGCTCACGATTGGCAGCATCTTGATCCCTCTGCTCGTCGGGGTTGCTCTCGGCGATCTCCTCCACGGCCTGCCGATCGACTCCAAGCACGAGTTCACCGGGAACTTCTTCAGCCTCCTGACCGGCTACGGGCTGATGACGGGCGTGACGATGGTCGTGCTCTGTCTACTCCACGGCGCCACCTTCCTCGCTCTCAAGACCACGGGCGAGATTCGCGATCGGGCCCACGCCATGGCGCGATCGATCGGCGTGGTGGCGATCGTCGTCAACGTCGCCTGGGTCGTCTGGACGCTCGTCGTGATCGGCGGCGGCACCGTGCCCGAGCCGACCCAGATCTTCGGCGTGATCGCGGTGATCATCGCCACGATCCTCGCGACCAGCGACAACGACGGCTGGGCGTTCGCCGCCTCTGGGTTCGCGATCGCTGCGGCGATCGGCCAAATCTTCATCTCGCTCTACCCGAATGTGATGGTCTCGAGCACGAGCCACTCCTACAACCTGACCGTGAACAACGCGGCCGCGGGCCACTACGGGCTGGTCGTGATGACCGTCGTCGCGGCGCTGTTCTTCCCGATCGTCCTGCTCTACCAGGGATGGTCGTTCCACGTGTTCCGCCGGCGGGTGAGCGCGCCGCCGACTTCATCCGGATAGGACCGAGGAGTGCGCGCTCTCGATCCGCGCCTGCTCCGCCGGACGAGATCCGTGCGGCCCCTGCTGGCGGTCGACTGCGCGCTCGGGATCGGGACCGCCGTGGCCGTGCTGGTCGGGGCGACGATGCTCGCGCGGATCGCCGCCCGGGCATTCGACGGCACGCCCATCCGCGCTCTCTGGCCCGACTTCGCGGCCCTCGTGGCCGCGTTCGTCGTGCGCGGAGGCTTTGCCTGGGCGATGGAGGTCGCGGGCCGCCGCGCCGCCTGGAGCGTCCTGTCCGAGTTGCGCCTCGCGCTCGCCGCGCGGCGGGTGCGGGCCCAGCCGCTCGCGGTCGACGGCGCCGGCGGCGCCGAGATCACGACGGTCTCGGTCCAGGGCACCGAGGCGCTCGAGGGCTACTTCGCGCGGTACCTGCCACAGGTCGTGCTCGCCTCGATCGTCCCGTTCATGGTGATCGTCTGGGTCGCCTTCCTGGATGTCGAGGCCGCAGTGATCATGCTGGTGACGCTGCCGCTCGTCCCCGTGTTCATGTGGCTGATCGGTTCCTACACGGCGGACAGGACGCGGGCGCGGTGGGATGCGCTCAGAGCCCTTTCGGGCCACTTCCTGGACGTGGTTCGGGGACTGCCGACGCTGCGGGCGTTCGGCCGCGCCCACACCCAGACCGCGGTCGTGGCGCAGGTCAGCGACCGCTATCGCCGAGCGACGATGGAAACGCTTCGGATCAGCTTCCTGTCCGGGTCGGTGCTCGAGCTCGCGGCGACGCTCGGGGTGGGGCTGGTCGCGGTGACCGCCGGCGTCCGTCTGGTCAACGGGAGCCTCGGGCTCGAGGCCGGGCTGGCCGTGATCGTGCTCGCGCCCGAGCTTTATCTCCCGTTCCGCCGGCTCGGCGCCGAGTACCACGCCAGCGCGGACGGACTGGCTGTGGCCGACCGGCTGTTCGCGCTCCTCGACGCCCCGGTGGCGGCGAGTCGTTCCGGTCCGCAGCCGGCGCCGAGCCCGGCACGCGCCACCGTTCGACTCGATCGGGTCTCGTTCGCGTACCCCGGCCGACCCGTCCCGGTGCTCGACGGGTTCGACCTCGAGCTCGCGCCCGGCGAGGCGGTGGCGCTCGTCGGCGAGAGCGGCGCCGGCAAGAGCACAGTCGCGGCCTTGCTCCTCGGGCTGCTGTCGCCGACAAGCGGCCGGATCATGGTCGGGGACGCCGAGCTGTCCGAGTGCGACGTCGACGGCTGGCGGCGACACGTCGCATGGGTGCCCCAGCACCCCACGCTGTTCCGCGGGACCGTTGGAGACAACATCCGCCTCGGGGACCCAGACGCGGGCGAGGAGTCGGTGCAGGAGGCAGCAAGGCTCGCCGGAGCGGACGACTTCATCCGGGCGCTCCCCGGCGGCTATGCCACCCGCGTCGGTGACGCGGAGCGTTCCCTCTCACCCGGCGAGCGCCGCCGGATCGGGCTCGCTCGCGCCTTTCTCCGCAACGCGTCGCTGGTGATCCTCGACGAGCCGACGGCCGACCTCGATCCGGCGAGCGTGTCCGTCGTGGCCGCCGCCGTGCGCCGCCTGCAGGTCGGGCGAACGATGCTGGTGATCGCGCACCGCCCGGAGCTG
>Ga0335078_10006430_pt1 | contig 17392 bp, 19 predicted proteins | sample Lox_Sample_32_FD_206711 | JGI IMG/M metagenome (GOLD analysis project Ga0335078, IMG submission 206711) | Soil microbial communities from Loxahatchee National Wildlife Refuge, Florida, United States - Lox_Sample_3.2 | ecosystem: Environmental > Terrestrial > Soil > Wetlands | place: USA... | reverse complement strand
CTTTTGTCGCCGAGGGAGCATCCTTGGGATGGCCCATTGGCAGCGCGGTCGCGACGGATGGCGCCGTTCGTTGTTTATCTTTGGCTGTGAGCGGACTCTTTGCTTTTCTTAAGCCGCTTGCGGCGCCTTGCCCGATGCGAACAGCTTGCGCAGGTTGGAAGCCAGACATACCAGCTTCCACTCGCAGCGCACGTTCCTTAGACCGCGCAGGCTGAAGCGCCGGAAGCCGCGTTGTTCTTTGATCTGTCCGAAGACCGGTTCGACGATGGCCTTGCGCATTTTGTATATCGCCCGCCCTGGCTCGGCCTGCTCCCGCGCTTCCCGTTCCAACTCCGCCTTGGCTGCGGCGATCTTCTTCAGCCGGCTCTCGCGCCGCACTATTATCATCTGTGCAGGGAATCTATCTCCGACACACTCCTAGGCGCGTCAACCGTTGACGCCGGCAGAAAAGCAGCCATAAGCCGCCGGCTTGGCATCCTCACACGCGTTTTCAGTCTGGCTTTTTCGCTCCCCGCCTTACGGATGCTGTTCGATCGAGACATTCACGGTCGATGTGTTGCCCGACGCGGCGATGCCCAGGAGGTTGGTCGCTACGCCGGGAAGTGAGGCGGGCACGAAGACGACCGAGCCATCGGCGGCGGAGGTGGCGGTGGAGGCTTGCGTGGCCAGGAACGCGCCCTGTGCACAGACGATATGAGGCGAGCAGGGCGGCGTCCACGCATAAAGCGCTTGATAGAGCGACACGGTGCCTCCGGCCATGGGGTTGCCGTCCATGTCGAGAAGGCGCAAGGCAATCTGGTTCGGAGTGCCCGAGACAGCAAGGATCTGGCTGGTGCCGGAGATGGCTTGAAGTGCAGCGTATTCCGGCCGCGCGCCGAAGGCGGTGAAGGCGACGCACTGATTCGTTCCATTGACGCACGCGCTGATGCTGGCGGTTTGGCCCTCGGAAAGCGGACCCACAGTAAGCGTTTGCGCGGCAATGCCGGAGGAGTTGGCTGTGACCGAGGCCGGATTTGGCAGGGCGATGCCGGAAGTAGGATTTCGCCAGGTGACGGTTTGGCCGCTCAAAGGAACCCCGTTGTTCCCGACCAGCGCCTCGACGGTCCACCTGAAAGTGGCGCCGGCAGCGAGTGAAAGCTGCGGTGTGAGCCCGGAGAGCACAGGCGGCGTACCGCCTACGAATTGCGCCTGCAGACTCGATCCGTTGGTCAGCGCGGCTGTGACAATGGACCACGTGTTGTCCGTTGCGGTCACGTTCATTGTGGCGCGCCCGTCGCCCGTAGCCACCACAGTGCAAACCGGTAACCCGCACGCCAGCGTGGCTTTGCCGCTGGTGACTGTGTAAATCACACTTACGACGCTAGCGGGCGCGAGATCCGGGCCCAGCGTCGTGACGGAAAACGGCAGCGGCTCGCCGATGGGTACGGTGTTCGCAGGCGCGGTGTTGAGCGTGAGCGCGTCGCCAGTTCCGGAATCGTAGCTAACGCCGCCGGGAATGATGGCGGCTGCGTAAAAGCTGGGTTGATCGTCAACTTCGACATCAACCGGACCGGTGATGCCGACCGGCGCGGGAGGAACGATGGCGGTAATTTGATTTGGCGAGATGCTGGTCACAGTAACCGTCTGCCCGCCGACAGAGACCCTGTCGGCCAGGCGAAAGCCCATGCCCTGAATGGCGATGGGTCCGCCCGACGCGGGCAGGCGCGCAGGCGAAACCGTGTCGGCGTAGAGCACCCAGCCGTTATAGGCGTAGTCGGGCCGGCCGTCGCCGCGCAGGTCGGCGATGCCGATGCGCACGATGTCGTCGCCGTTGGTGGCCACGCGCAGCCAGGTTTCGCCGATTGCGTCGCCGTTCAAGCCGGGAGCAGCGCCTACCGCTGTCGATCCTACAGGCTTAAATGCGTCCCACACGCCGATGGAAGGCAGCGCCTTGGTCTCTGTTGGCGCGCCGGTTTCGTCGAGCGCCTGCGTGACCACGGTGAAGATGCGATTGCCGCGCACGGGAAAGGTGAACCAGTCGCTCTGGCCCACCTGGCTCAACCGCCCGCACCACAGACCACCGGCGGGCATGGCGCGGGGCTGGGCTTGCGTTCCAATAGCGTCGGAATACCCCCCAACGGCGGAGTCGGCAGTGGTAATGGTAAGCGTTTTCGTGCTGCCCGCGGAGAGGTTAGCGAGCGAGATCGCATTGAGCGTGCCCGATGGCGTGACTTGCCCCTGCTCGTAGGGTCCGATGGAGTTTTCGAGGATGTAGAGCGGATCGATAGCTTCGAAGGTGACTTGGTAGTTGGCGGTGGTCGTGCCTGGCGGCAGCGGGATGCCGCTCAAATCGAAATAGCCTTGCAATGTAGGATCGTTCGATCCCCAGTTGGCGAGCGGATACCCGTTCGCGTCGTTCCAGCCGGTGACGGGATTGCCGTGGTCGCCGCTGAACAGTGCGCCGGTGACCGCGGTGACCGTGTACTGGTAGAGCGGATTGCCATTGGCGTCGAGCGGACGCGCCACTACGTTCACGCCCTGCATCCCGTAGCCGGTGCGAAAGCTTACCGTTCCCTGAATGGAGATGGTGTTCGCCGCCGTGAGTTGCTTGCCGGGAAAATTGGCGAGGTTCGCAGCGGTGATCGGATAGAGACGATTGAGCGCGGCAATGTCGTCATAGCGCAGGACCGTGGGATTGGGGATGCAGGCGCCGCCACTCGCGCCGCATGCGCCGCTCGCGGGCTGCATGACCGGCCAGCCAAGCGTGCCTCCGTTTTCGTTGTTGGTGAGAGCTTCGGGATTGACCTGCGAATAGTCGAGACCGAGGATGCGGCCGAAGGCGCGTTCCAACTCGAAGCTCATCATCTCCAGCATGTCGGCATTGGTGGCACAAAGGCCGTTGAGGATGATGACGGCGTGTGCGGCTGTGGCGTCGGTGTTAATGTTATCGAGCCACATATAGACGGCGTTGTTCTGACAGGCGTCCGGTTCGCTCGTGTCCGCGCCGAAGATGGCGTTGATCGCCGAACCGTCAGCGTCGTAGACGACGGCGACTGGGTAGTTGGTGGCCGAGCGTGTGATGTCGGAAGGTGCGACGACCTGGCCGGAAGAGTTGACCTGAATGTCGAAGCCGTTCACGTCCTCGTTCAAGAAGCCCTTGTCGGTGAGCGTGACGCCGGCCGTGGGCACCGCGCTCCACGCCGCCGCGGCAGTGTCCACCATCGCCGTGGCCTGTGCGTTCGTCACTGTGGTCGAGAGCGGTCCCTGGTCGACATAGTAGTCGATCTTGCCTCCGGCCCAATGCATCGGCTGGCCAATGACGGCGGCATTAAAGTAGGCGGTTCCGGCAATGTACTTGGGCCCGCCGGCAAATGCGATGACGGGCGCAAGAAAAAAGAGGGATCCCAAGAAGCGAAGCGGAGAACAGCGGAACACACGGCGGACGAGCGAAGCGTTGCGCGCGGACGCGAGAGCAACGATGTGCACGGAGTCCCTCGAACGGAATCCAGTGCGGCATCGGAAGGGCCAGCGAGTATGAACGAATCTTGGAGATTTCTACGGCCGCAGTGTTCGTCAAAGACCACACGGCGCATTTTTTGGGGGCGGCTAGTAAGTCTCTGAGAAGCGCCTAATGCGAGTGTACGGTTCCGAATCAATGTGAAGAGAACGGCTGAAATATATCTCATGAAGCGGTTGGAGAATGCGAAACTTCCCGTTGCGATCAGGGGCCGGCGCGCGGCGCAAGAGTCGACCAAACCCTCCGGTTCATCGAAAGAGAAGCGCTGGAAGAAGCCGGTGTAGGCCGTGCCCAATGCACGACTCCCGCCGGGTCCTTCCAGCTACAATCGACACGGGACGACACATGACAGAAATTCGCGATACCGTGATCCTTGGCTCCGGCTGCGCCGGATTGACGGCAGCGCTCTACACCGCGCGCGCCGGGCTGAAACCGTTGGTCTTGGAGGGCCACGAGCCCGGAGGACAGCTTTCGATCACGACACTGGTCGAAAACTTTCCCGGCTGGCCCGAGGGCATACAGGGGCCGGAGCTGATCGATAACATGAAGAAGCAGGCAGCGCGCTTCGGCGCAACGTACGAGCACGCCCAGGTAACGCACGTGGAAGCGGGCGCGCATCCGCTGCGGCTGCACGCGGCAGCCGGCGAGATTCACACGCGCACGTTGATTGTGGCTTCGGGGGCGAGCGCGCGATGGCTAGGGCTGCCCAGCGAACAATCGCTGATCGGTCACGGTGTGTCGAGCTGTGCCACCTGCGACGGCTTCTTTTTCCGCGGCAAAGAGATCGCCGTCGTGGGCGGCGGCGATTCCGCAATGGAAGAGGCGATCTTCCTCAGCCGCTTCGCGTCGAAGGTGACGCTGCTCCACCGGCGCGACGCCTTCCGCGCGTCGAAGATCATGCTGGAGCGCGCCATGGCGCATCCCAAGATCGAGCTGCGTACCAACACCGTCGTCGAAGAGGTGCTGGGCGTTGAGGAAAAGGAAGTGAAGGGGCTGCGCCTGCGCGACGTGCGCAACGGAGAGCACTGCGTGCTGAACGTGAGCGGCATGTTCCTGGGCATCGGCCACGTGCCGAATACGAAGATGCTCGCCGGCCAGATCGATCTCGACGACGAAGGCTACATCAAGACCACGAATAATGTCTTCACTACGCTGAACGGCGCCATTGTGCCTGGCGTCTTTGCCTGCGGCGACGTGCAGGACCGCCGCTACCGCCAGGCCATCACCGCCGCCGGCTCCGGCTGCACGGCCGCGCTCGAAGTGGAGAAATATTTGGAGGAGCACGGGCATTGAAAAGCGGCTTCAAATCAAAATGTGTGAAACGCGAAGAATACCGCGGCCACCAGGCACAGCGCGGCGAGCGCATGATTCCAGCGCAGGTGTGAACCGAAGTAATACGTGGTGAAGACGGCGAAGACAGTCAGTGTGATCACTTCCTGGATCACCTTAAGCTGCACCGGTGTGAAGCGGCCATACCCGATGCGGTTGGCTGGAACCTGGAAGCAATATTCGAAGAAGGCGATCGACCAACTGATGAAGATCACCTTCCAGAGAGGCTGACTCTCGAACTTCAGGTGGCCGTACCAGGCGATGGTCATGAAGATGTTCGAGATGGTGAGAAGAACGATTGTCCACATTGTGCTTTTGGATGCGCGCCCTGCGGCCTAAGTTGTGAAATGATCTTTTGAGAACTCTTGTTAGAGGGTAGAGTGGCGGCGTTCAAAGAGAATCTGGAACGGCTTGAGGACGCAATCTCCGCGGCGTGCCGCGCGGCCGGGCGCAAACGTGCCGAGATCGAGCTGATGGCTGTCTCCAAGACCTTTCCCGCGGAGACGATTGCCGAAGCCGCGGCACTGGGGCTCGCGCTATTCGGCGAAAGCCGCGTGCAGGAGTTTGCCGCCAAGGCACTGCGCGGAGCAGACCTTTGGAGCAGATCTGTACGAGAGCCCATGCGCTTCCATCTTATCGGTCATTTGCAATCGAATAAGGCGTCGCGCGCGGCCGAGCTTTTTGACGGCATCGATTCGCTGGATTCGCTGCGCCTGGCCGAGCGGTTGGATGAAGCCGCGCGCAGATACGGCAAGCGGCTGCCGGTGCTGATTGAAGTGAAGCTCAGCCCCGAAGCGGCAAAGACGGGTGTAGCGCCTGAGTCGGACGAAGCGGCGCAACTGCTCGAGCGTTTGCCCGATCTCTTGAATCTCGAAGCGCGCGGCCTGATGACCATCGCTCCCTGGGGCGCCGCAGAGGACGCTACGCGCGCCTGCTTCCGGAGCCTGCGAACGTGGCGAGATCGATGGGTTGCCGCGTATCCCAACCTGAAGCTCGATGTGCTTTCGATGGGCATGAGCGGCGATTTTGCGTTGGCCATTCAGGAGGGAGCGACGCGCATCCGCATCGGCACGGCCTTGTTCGGCAAGCGCACGCCGCTTTCGCCGATATCGGAGCGGGACTGATGCTGCGCGCCACGCAAACCGGAGTTGCGCTCGCCGTGCGCGCCCAACCCGGCGCGAAGAAGACGGCCGTCTCCGGCATCTTCGGCGAGGGTGCAACCGCGCAGCTCAAAATCTCCGTGCAAGCGCCGCCGCTCGAAGGCCGCGCCAATGCGGCGTTGATTGCGTTTCTCGCCCAGAGCTTCGGCTTGCCCAAAAGCGCAGTCAGGCTCGCGTCGGGAGATCTCTCGCGCAACAAAGTTTTTTTGCTTGAGGGAATCACGCTGGCGCGGGCAACGGCAGTTCTTGCAAAACAGGGGCTAAGGGACTAGGGACGTAGGGCCACCCCAAAAAGGCGCTGGGGGACTGGGGGGCAGCTTTTTGCGGGCAACTTTCGGAACGTGGACCGTGTTGGTATGGAGTGGCAGGGAAAGAAATCGACAGCCGCCGATTTCTGGTCTTGGGGGCGGGATTTGTCGTCTAATTGAGTGAGATGACTATGGCTTCGGTACGGCCGTTTTTTGCTAAGACACCCGTAGCTGCTGACGAGCAGGCCCGGCAGGAAAGTCTTGCCGTGGCCGAAGGGCTCAAGCGCCGGAAGGCGGGCCTGCTGGACGAGCTGATCGTGCGCTACCAACACCGGTTGCTGCGTTACTTGCTCTTCCTGACCGGGAACCGCGAGAGCGCCGAGGACCTTTTTCAGGAGGTCTGGATGCGGGTGCTGGTGCGGGGTGATCAATTTAACGGCAAGGCGCGGTTTGAGACCTGGCTGTTTACCATTGCCCGCAACCTGGTAATCGACCAACGGCGCAAGCGCACCATGAACAGCCTGGATGAGCTGATTGACGGCGCGGGCGATGACGATCGGGCGATGGCCTTTGAAGTGGCGGCGGACGGCCCCACTCCATTCGATCATGTATCGAACCTTGAGGACCGTGAAAAGATTGCGGCGGCGCTGTTGGAGCTGGACACCCTGCACCGCGAGGTGTTGGTGCTGCGGTTCCACGAGGAAATGTCGCTCGATGAAATTGCCAAAGTGACTAGGGCGCCGCTTTCTACCGTGAAATCAAGACTTTATCGTGGCTTGGCTATGATCAAGCCGCGGCTCGGCTGTGCCACTTGGCGCTTTGAGGAGGCAATCTGAGGATGCCCGCGTGGACCGACAAAGCGGCGGTGCATCCGGCTCAGAGCCCGACGACCCGTGTGGAGAGTGCGGACGGCGACTTGCTGTCAGCGCTTGCCGGAAGACAGGCGGCTCGGGAATGCGCGGTGGCGCAGAAGACCCGCCGCGTAGTGCTAGCTTCGCTGGGCGTGATCGAGGAACAGAAAGCTGGCCGGCGGCGCAGCCGTGCCCTAGCTTTGGCAGCTATGCTGCTGGTTCTGCTGACGCTGGGGCCGTTTGTATGGCGCGTCACCGATGACCTGATCGGCGGCGAACACCTGGCCGACATAGCTACCCAGATGAGCCTCTGGATCTGCATTCTGTGCCCCGCTGTTCTGGCCGCGGTGGTTGTAGCGGGATGGATGCGTAGCAGACCGTAACCGCAAAAAATCCCATAAAACAGGCATAGATCAATAAGACTGGCAACTTCTGCGGCTGCTCTCCCGTCCACTCATAGAGGGCCAATCAGTTTTTGTGGATTTCAGGAATTGCCCTGCGAGGCGAGGGAAGGCTCATGCCCGATCCGCAAGACATCAGCGTGAACGAAGAAGAACGAATGATTCCGGTCTGGTCGATCATTGCGGCCAGCCTGGCATTTGTTCTGGTTGAATACTACTTCTGGGTCATTGCGCCCGGCCAGCGCCACCATCCGGCGCCGCCGCTGGGTGTGCGCATCTATCTCGACCTCACTTGGGGGGCACTGGCCGCACTCTACTTCCTCATGGTCGGCTACATCAGCAAAGATGCGCCGCGACGCGCGATGAGCACGTGGTTCTGGATGTTTATCTGCTTCGTGGCTCCGCCGGGCATCGGTGCCGTGCTCTATTTCCTGCTGCGCTCGCCGCAGGTCTTCCGCTGCCCCAGCTGCAGCGCCTATGTGCAGGTCGATTTTCACTTCTGCCCGCAGTGCAATTACCAGCTTGCGGCCAGTTGCGGCAACTGTTTTCGTACGGTGCGGGCCACCGATCTTTACTGCACGCGCTGCGGCCATGAGCTGGCCCAGGATCGCACGCCAGCGCGATTGCGCGCGATGAGCGAGTAGAGCCGGGCGCACCACCGGAAGAACTTCGTGCGCGATTCGTCCCTTGTGCCCCACGGTTTCGCGATTTCTGCCCGGTTTTCCGAGCTGGTGTGTTGGCTCGCCGGGCGGTATCCTGTAGCCGCATGATATTCGTGCTCATGTGTGGCACGGCCGGGAGGCCGGGACGGTGAGCGGCGCGCGTTGGGGCGCGGGATTTGCCGCGGTCGGCCGCTTTGTCGCCGAGATCGAGGCGGCGCAAGCCGGCACGGGCAATCTGAGGCCGGGTTACGTGTTGGCCGGCGACGAGGTCTTTCTGCTCGATCGCTGCCGCGCGGCGGTTCTCAAGGCCTTCGTTCCCACCGAACTCCGTGATTTTTGCCTCTCCGATTTTGATCTCACCTCAACTTCCATTTTCACAGTGCTCGATAGCGCGCAGACGCCGTCGCTGATGGCCCCGTTCCAAGTGATTTTCGTACGCAACGTGCGCCAGCTTTACACGCGCGGTGCAAAGAAAGATGAATTTGCGGCGCTTGATCGCTATTTCCAGTCGCCGAATCCGCAGGCCCTGCTTCTTTTCGTCGCGGATTTCCTGCGCATTCCCTCGGACGCGCGGCGCATGGAGCTCGATGACAAGAACCGCTACGAGCGCCTGACTGAAACTCTAGGCGAACACTGCGGCATGGTGGATCTGGCGCGCGTGAGCGAGGAAGACGCCATGCGCTGGGCGGTGGCGACGGCGCAGGAGGCCGCCGCGCGTCTGGAGCTCGACGCGGCGCGCGAATTGGTCGATGCGCTGGGCGCGGACATGAAGCTGGTTGCGTCGGAGCTTGAGAAACTTCTGCTCTACGCGAGGGGGCGCGGACGCATCACCCTCGGCGATGTAGAGACGATGGTGCTGGCCGCCAAGCAGAGCTCGCTCTACGAGCTCACCGATGCCATCAGCGCCCGCGACCGCGTGCGCGCTCTCACGCTGCTGCATGGTTTGCTCAATAGCTCCGACGCCGGCGAGGACGCGGCCATCGGCCATCTCTACATGCTGGCCCGCACTTTCCGCCAGATGCTGGTGATTCTTGAGAAGAACGTGCGCGACTCGCGCGCCATCTGGCAGGCGCTCTGGCAGGGATTCCGCATGCCGCCGTTTGCCGCAGATGACCTGATCCGCCAGGCGCGGCGCTACAAGAGCCGCCGCGAATTGACGCGCGCGCTACGCCTGGTGGCTCGCGCCGACCTCGAGTTGCGCTCCTCGCCGCCCGATAAGCGGCTGGTGCTGGAGCGTCTTATCTATGAGCTCGCCGCGGAGCCAAAGCCCGCCGCGCCCGCTTGGATCTCGCCGCAACTATCCTTCGAAAGTTGAGGCTGTGCGGGCAATTCACAGATCTGTCTGCCCTGCACATGCAGCACCTTTGTGGTGCACCCCCTTTGTGCTCAGCCAAAGGCCGTAGTCGAGATCCTCGTTGCTCATATGCTTGAAATGCGAATCCGCCAGTAGGCTCAACAGGTGCGCGTTCTGCTCCAGCGCACTGCGGCCCCGCTGCGTGGCCAGCAGATCCAGTTGATCGACCAACCACTGGTGCTTCAGATGGTGAACGACGGTTCCCGGATATCGGGTTGCCGACATCAGTTGCTCTTCCAGCGCAAAATGTAACCGCATCCGCTTAGCCAGCTTGCGCAGCATCACCCCGGTTTGTCCGCTGGCGAACCCCGCAGCGGCCATCAATTGAATCTCTTCGAGAATCTCTTTCAGGTGGTCGTGATCCCGGTCGAGCAGCTTGATTCCCATGCTTGGACAGGTGCTTTCTCTAATCGAATCCATCGCATTCTCCTTTTGGCGCCGCGCACGGCGCCGGATCGGCTTTATGAAACCGGATAAACAATCATGGGAATGAATGTTCGATTGGAAAGAAGTCAGTTAAAAATACGTCGGTTCCTCCTTGCCGATTCCATGGCGCAAACTAGAAAATGTTGTAGGGAATGCGCAGGCGTTCAAGAAGCATTCTTTGCCCGCCCTTGCTTTTTCTTTGCGAACGATTGCTGCCGCCAGGCCGCGCCGCTCGCTTTACGCACTGTGTTCCGGAATCTGTGGTTCTTGTTGCGCGCGAGCCGGATTTCCGAGGCGCTCTTTCATCCAATCGCCGAGCCGCAGGTCGTCGTTCTCGATGTGATACACAAGCCAATCGCGCAGAAAACTCATCGCGTGCTGGTTGATCGCCATGCCTCCCCGGCCGTAACGGGCGGCGAATGCCTGCACCTTCTCCATCAGGCGCTGGTGGTTCGCCGCATGCAGCGCGAGGCCAGGATACTTTGCCTCGCGCATGATCGCCTCTTCGTGTGCGAAGTGAATGCCTGTGGCGGCCGCCAACTTTTGCAGAAGAGCGGTTGTCTCCGGCGCCTTCGCGTTCCGGGCCATCGCCGACTCAAGCATCCCTACCGCAGCGAACAACTCCTTATGTTCGTCGTCGATCGCCTCAACGCCAACGGCATGATTGTCGCACCAACTAAGTTCGGCCACGGAACCGTTCCTCCCAAGAGCTAATCGATCGAGGGTTATCGTCTGGAAAGCCGCATCCCGCTCTTCAGCTTCACTATGCAGCACGGCGGTTGAGCCAGGCGCCCAATTGTTTGTCCTCATGCTGGATGTGCTTGGTGAGCCAGTCGCTTAGGAAGCGTAACAATTCAATGTTCAGAGTGCTGTCGCCGCGCTTGTAACGGGCCATGAACTCTCCCACCTGCCGGGTGAGATCGATGTGCTGGGCGCGGTGGGCCACAAGCCCGGGGAAGTTCGCCCCTTCCATCATGCGTTCTTCGTAGGTGAAGTGCTCCACTGTGTACTTCACTAGCTTCTCCAGCAGATGGCCGAGAACATTTTTCGTCTGACCCTTCATCATGGCGGAGTGCAGCTCATTCACGATGTCGAACAGGCCAGAGTGCTGTTGGTCGATAGTTTTCACGCCAACCGAGAAGCTATCGTTCCAGGCTAAAAGCGACATAGAGATTCTCCCGCCGGCAGCTGCCGCAAAAAGATTATCGGAAGATAACCGGCAAAGTTGAGGGAAACGCAGCTCGTTGCAGATATGCTTGCAGCAGTTGGAATCAGATTGCCTTTGCGGTTTGCCGCCAGTGCCACAAAATGAAATCGCAAGAACGGCGCACAACGTCATTGATACGGCAACTCCGCCCCCGCTCTGACAAGCGGCGATTCGGGCAAGTACGCACCGGACCTCAGGAAATGCCGCGCTCATGAAGCCACGGAGCGTATTTCTGATCCATGGATTCAATATGATTCAGGAATCCGCGATGCAAGTCGAAGAGCATGGGCCGCAGTTGCACGTTTTCGTTGTATTGCAGGCGATGCGCCGCTTGCAGAATGTCGGCCAGCATGCGATGGTGTTCGGCGCGATGCTCCGTCAGGCCTGCAAAGCCGGTCTGTTCCATGAGTTGCTCCTCGCTCCAAAAGTGCATGCGCACAAATTCGATGAATTCGTCCAGCAACTCGCTAATCCGTTCGCGCCCATGGCCTCGCACTAGCGCGAGGCGCAGTGCGTTGATTGCGTCCATTAGGATGCCGTGCTGATCGTCCATGGCCCGCACACCCACACTACAGGCATGGCTCCACGTGAGAAGAGTCACAGGAATCTCCTCAATGACTGGAGGGAGTATCGGCCAGCCATAGTGATTCATTACCCTCAACCCGTTTCTACAAGTGACCAAGGTTTTGCCCATAGGCGCTCCCGCCTCTCGGCGCACAATGAAGAAGATGGCCCTGGTGACTCCTGCCAATCTGATAGCCGCGCTGTTCGCACTCATTCCCTATCTGGCCGTGGCGTTTTTCCCGCGGCTTGCAGCCGTGCGCGGACGTGCGTTGCCCGCTTGGGCCCGGCTCGTGGGTTCCGCGGGTCTTGCTATCCCCTATGCACTGGTGGCTTGTGGAGCCGATGTTTTCCGCTGGGGATGGTTGGCTCTATATGCGCTGCTGCCTGTGGCGATGGCTCTGCTGCTCAACCAGGCGGCGCGTGTGGACGCCGATCAGCGCGGCAACTGGCGCGATTTATTCGTTCTGGTTGCGCTGGGCCTGGCTGTCGACTTGCGTTGGTTTGAAAGCGCTTGGCCCGCGCACCTGGCCATCTTCAACAAAATCCTCCTCCTCGATGCGGGCATCTACGGCTTCGTACTTATCCGGCAACTCGATGGGACGGGTTTCGATCTGCGCCTGCGATTAAGCGATGTGAGCATCGGGCTCCGGGAATGGGCGTGGTACACACCGATTGCGTTGGCGCTCGGTCTGAGCCTGGGGTTTCTGCATGTGCACGCTGTTTGGCCGGGAGCGGCGCCGATCGCCGAGGCGTGGTTTTTTACCTTCTTCTTTATTGCCGTGCCGGAAGAGCTGTTCTTCCGTGGTTGGTTACAGAATCTGCTGGAAAAGCGCCTGGGGCGCCACGGTGCACTGTTTTTCACGGCGTGTCTCTTCGGCCTCGCGCACTTCAACAAGCGGGCGGCGCACTTCAACTGGCGCTACGTGCTCTTAGCGGCTCTGGCGGGAGTGTTCTACGGCCGCGCGTGGCGAGCCGAGCGGCGAGTCGGCGCCTCGGCCGTCACGCATGCCACGGTAGACGCCATATGGTCGCTATGGCTCCGATAAGCGGTACATTTTGTATGCATTCTTATGCGGATTGTATGTGAGATAGCCGAGGCCGACACGCATGTTATGGTCCACCGCCCCGGGAATCGTCATCGCCACAGTGATGCCCAGGATAGCGTGACCCATCATCAGGGGATAGATGTTGCGATAGCGCAGAAAGAGCTTGCACGAAACGAAGCCCCAAATCGCCGTGATTGGCGTGAGAACCGGGTTGGGCACGTGTGCTGCGGCAAAAAGTCCGGCGGCCGCCAGCGCCGCGGCTTTAGGACTGTCGATGAGGCGCAGAAAGCGCAACAGAAAGAAGTCCTGCAACAGAAACTGCTGCACGCCGGCCCAGATGGCGTAGGCGCAATACGCGGCAACCAAGGCGCGTGGTCCATCGAGTACCCGGAAAGTGCCCAACATGACGGAAAGAGCAATCGTCCCTGCGGCCAGCAGCAGCGCTACACCGGCGATCCAAAGCGAACGCCCGAAGTTCGTAATGTGAAAGCCCATCGCTGTCCAGCCCTCGAAAGAGATGCAGGTGAAGAGGACGGCGGATGCGGCGGCCACAACCCACAGCACTCCCTGCAGCGGCCGGGGTGTCCATTCGACCGCCAGGATCAGCCCATAGGCAACGGTAATCTCAATCCCGCTATGCCGCTTGCCCCCGCTGAAGGCGGGCTGGTTCTGCGTGTGCAGCGCTGCCGGGAGTGGTTCCATGACCCCGATGCTATCGCAACCCTGCGCCGCTCCACCAACTCTTCCGTTTACTCCTGCCGTGTGTGGCAATAGGGGCGTCGGTTCGCAGGTGGCAGGCCGGCTTCGTTTGCCCGCTTCGTTTATCGTGGCTCTTTACTGAGCAGAGAGCGGCCATACCAACGCACCGTCCTGCAACCTTCTCCCAATTGAGCAAGCGCGACCAGCCCGCAACAAACGCGTGCGCCGGCTTTCGGACCTGCGATTTTTGTCGCATTTGCTATCTTTTTCAGGCATCCTGGGTGCATTTCATGCGTCTAAGTTGGCGAGAGAGATTGACCGGATCCTGCAAGAGTTCGTAACCGGCAGACGGGAACAGGAGGAACCGGTGGTTTCGTTATTTCACCGCAAGGTGCTGAAAGGCAGGCCAGATATGTTTACCTCTTCACAGCCGGTCGCGAACACGCCGTCCGCCGCCAAGCCTGACCCCGCTCAAGCGAACGGATGCGCTGAACGGACCTATCAGGGTCTGACTATTGCCTTCATGCTCTTGCTCCTGGCGAGCCTGTGGCTGTTCCGGTAGATTTATCGATTCCGCACAGCATGCGCGCTTCACCCGAAGCGGGCCCGCTTGATTCCCGTCAGGCGGCAGTCCTTGCCGCTCATGCGCACGCGGATGCACATTTCGGCGAGCCGCGAAAGCATCCGGTCTCCGATGCGATCGCCCAGCGACAGCTCGCGCGCGGCGCGCTCCACGTCGGTGACGCTGCCGGTTGCCGCGGGAAGGTCGGCATAATTTGTGGTGATGATGGTGGTCTGGCGGTCGTTATAGCGCGTGTTGAGGATGAGCGCGACCGTATCCCACACCCATTCATTAGGTTTTTGCGCGCCCAGGTCGTCGAGCACCAGTACCTCGGCGGCAAAGACGGGTTGTAACAGCTCGAGCTCGGTAGTCCTTACCTCGGGGTTGTAACTGTTCTGGATGCTTTTGAGCAGTTCGCGATAGTCGCAGAAAAGCCCTTTCACTCCACGCTCCCGCACCAGACGCTGCAAGACGCCCACAGCCAGATGCGTCTTGCCCACGCCCATGGGCCCGATAAAGAGCAGACCCTTGCCGGCAGTACCCGCCGGATACTCGTCGACAAAGCGGCGCGCGGTAAGCAGGGCCTCGCCGAGCGAGCGGTCGGCTTCGTGATAGATCTCAAAGGTGTCGAGCGTGCAGTCGCGGTAACGAGCGGGAACCTGCGCTGCGGCAAGGCGCCGCCACTCGCGCTCCGCTTCCTGGCACGCGCACGAGCGGCTCACCCAGTTCCCTTGGGCGTCAAGCACACGCACTAGGCCAGTGCCATCGCAAATCGTGCACACACTCATTCCGATTTCCAGCGTAAAACATCGAACCTCGGTTGCTTACGGTGAAGGTCCTGTGCCCGGATGTGGAAAAGAGGGCCCGCCGCCGCAGGGCCGTAGCCCAGGCCAAAATCCAGCTCGGATAAGAGTTCTTCTGTTTAGACAGGTTCTAAGACGCAACTCGCGTGTGGGCTGGAATCGGAACTTATTTCGTCATTGTGAGTTTTCGCTGGTGCCATTTTTCGTTCTTGCCATGGCGCTGGGGAGTTGGATGGATAGGGGTTGGATGGACTTGTGTTGGATGGACATGGTGACTGCTAGCGCACGCCTGTGTCACACTGAGAAAACAACCGGCACGAGAATCCAAGCCTGGCGTGGAATTCACCCGCGCAGCCAGATGCGTAGGATTCAGCAAGTTCTTTCCGCAAATCAGCCGGCGCGCGGGCCTGTAGCTCAACGGTTAGAGCAGGGGACTCATAATCCCTTGGTTGGGGGTTCAAATCCCTCCGGGCCCACCAAATAAAGCAAGCAACTTCAGATAATTACAGGTCATTCGAGAGGAAAGCTCGGATGGCCTTTGTTCTGGTGCGCCCGGCAGGGCGCACTCACTTGGAGGTGCAAGTCCTCTACACACCCGGCAAGGGGAAGTGTTAGCTGAATGGCAAGGGTGTCCATCGTGAGGTGGAATCCGAAGGAAGCTGTAGGCAAAGCGCTGCTCTGACGAACAGCCAGCGGATAGAGGCGACGCAGCGGGGCGAGCAGGCCAATAGATGCAAAGCCCGATACTTGCACGGAACGCTGCGGCGTAGATCCGACAGAAATAAGCGTGAAGGTGAGTGCGTAATACCCGGGGAGGTCTGGCGATTTGCCTATGGGCTACCGGCATCGAGAGGTGCAGGGAAGAGCCGCCAGAAGTCAGCAGCGGGCATAGTAGGCAGCGATGCCGAAGGCCCAAACGTGAAACACGGGAGTAGGAGAGCAGACCTCGATGCGAGCCGAAGAAGCAGAAGCACACGCGAGTGTGGCCAGAGCGGAGGGAGATGGGCGGAACCTGTCTCGGGCTGCGATTGGTGCGGAGGCTCGTGCGGCGGCTGCTGGGGAGCCGAAACGGGAAGCAGCGCAGCGGCTCTTAGAAGCTGCGCTGGAACGTAGCAACATGCTCAGAGCCTATGAGCGAGTGGTGAAGAACCAGGGAGCGCCGGGAGTCGATGGACTGACGGTGTCCGAGTTCAAGCCCTGGCTTCAGCGGCACTGGGTAAGGGTGAAACAGGACCTGTTGACGGGGGTGTATCAACCTGAGGCGGTGCGCAAGGTGGAGATACCCAAGCCGCAAGGCGGGGTACGCACACTGGGCATCCCGACGGTGGTGGACCGGCTGATTCAACAGGCGCTTCATCAGGTGCTTCAACCGCTGTTTGACCCGGAGTTCTCTCGATCGAGCTACGGCTTTCGTCCCGGACGCAACGCGCATCAGGCGGTGAAGGCCGCACGGGAGTACGTTGCCGAAGGCAGGCGGTGGGTCGTCGATCTCGATCTGGAGAAGTTCTTCGACCGTGTGAACCACGACGTGCTGATGGCGCGAGTGGGACGCAAGGTGAAGGACGAACGGGTGTTGAAGCTGATCCGGTGCTATCTGGAAGCGGGACTGATGGAAGGCGGGATAACGAGTGCGCGGACGGAGGGTACGCCGCAGGGCGGTCCCTTGTCGCCACTGCTATCGAACATCCTGCTGGACGATCTGGACCGGGAACTGGAACAGCGCGGGCATCGCTTCTGCCGCTATGCCGACGACTGCAACATCTACGTTGGCAGTCAGCGGACAGGACAGCGCGTGATGCAGGCAATCACGGCGTTTCTGGAGCAGAGACTGCGGCTGAAGGTCAATGCTTCCAAGAGCGCAGTGACGCGTCTATGGGAGCGGAAGTTCCTGGGCTACAGCATGACGTGGCATCAGAAGCCGAAGCTCAAGATCGCGCCTCAGAGCCATAAGCGGCTGGTGGAGAAAATCCGCCAGATGCAGCGGCAGGCACGCGGCAAGAGTCTGAGACAAGTGATCGAGCGTCTCAATCCTGTCCTGCGGGGTTGGATGGCCTACTTCCGGCTCACCGAAGTGAAAGGTGTTCTGGAAGAACTCGATGGTTGGCTCAGACACAAGCTACGGAGCCTGCTGTGGCGGCAATGGAAGCGGTCCTATACAAGGGCACGCAACCTGATGCGGGCGGGGCTAGATGAGGTGCGTGCGTGGCAATCGGCTACCAATGGGCATGGCCCGTGGTGGAACGGCGGAGCTTGCACATGAACCAAGCCTATCCCAAGTCCTGGTTCGACCGCATGGGGCTGGTTTCGTTGCTGGATACTCAGCGACGCTTCCCGTCTGTTTCATGAACCGCCGGATACCGAACGGTCCGTCCGGTGGTGTGGGAGGACGGCGGGAGTGATCCCGCCTCCTACCCGATCCGGTGGCCGTTATGGTGGCTGTTATTCTCGCTGTAGCTGCGCTAGGCCGTATCGACATATAGTTGCAGGTGAATCCATGTGCAAGCGAGGGCAACGAGAGCACTGAAGCATGCTTTTGATTTTTCGTATCGCGTGGCGAATCTTCGAAAACACTTGAGTTTGCTGA
>Ga0335078_10006428_pt1 | contig 17393 bp, 14 predicted proteins | sample Lox_Sample_32_FD_206711 | JGI IMG/M metagenome (GOLD analysis project Ga0335078, IMG submission 206711) | Soil microbial communities from Loxahatchee National Wildlife Refuge, Florida, United States - Lox_Sample_3.2 | ecosystem: Environmental > Terrestrial > Soil > Wetlands | place: USA... | reverse complement strand
CATTGAGGTATCCACCCGGCAACATAACGGAAGGAGCCCTTCACATTGCGCAACCCACCGCGAACGAAAACAGGTGTGTCATATACAAAATCCGGCTAAATCAGTCACTCAAGAAGCGCAGCACCCCGTAGAGATAGCCATTTCGCGGCGTTTAAATTTGGCGGCTACGGGGACGGAAGAACCGTGAGCATCACAGGGATCAAGCGTACCCTGAATAAAACTCGCGCGCGCGGGCGGCCGAGGCCCATCTTGGCAGCCCCGTGCTCGGAAACTCAGCGCGTCAGAGCTGTCTATCGACGTTACGATGCGTCGGAGCGTGCGCAACGCAAGCGCGACCCGAGGAATCCCGGGGTCTGGCGCATGCGGTCGGAACGCTGGCAAATTACCGGGGCAATCCTTGGTTCACGGTTCCCCGACTCTGGGGAGGGCGTCCGCGTACTTGACGTCGGGTGCGGTGACGGAGACGATCTTGTCCGAATTAACCAACTGCTGCCCAAAGCAGAGCTGTTCGGGATCGATCTGAGCGCCGACCGGATTGGACGCGCTAGGCTGGCCGTTCCTTGCGCACGCCTGTGGGTCCAGGGTGGCGAAACGCTGCCGTTCCCCGACCGGTCAGTCCAAGTGGTAGTGCTCTCGACCGTGCTCAGCTCGATACTCGACCCTGCGACAAGGCGGTCGGTGGCTGCCGAGGCCTATCGGGTCATCCGTGACGACGGAATTCTGCTCATCTATGACATCAGGCTGCCGAGCCCGTGGAATCCAAATGTCCTTCCAATCAGCAAAAAGGAGCTTCGCACGGCGCTTCCCTTGGCTCGCATCCGCGCACAGCCGATAACGCTGCTGCCCCCACTGGCGCGGGCGGTGTGCGGGATCTGGTCCGACCTCTACGAGCCCTTGGCTCGCATAAGACCCCTTCGCAGCCACTACCTAGCGGTGATCACTAGAGGACAGCCGGATGGGCGGGAGAGAAGCTCGTGAGGGCGGACGATCGACAGTCAGCAGCGGCTCCGTACCAGCGTCATAACAGACCATGGTTTGAAGGTTCCATCGACAGAATAACGCGACGTCGTCTGCCTCAGACGTTCATGCGGAATGACGCGCGTTCATCCTTCCAATCACACAGTGTGATGGCTTACTCTCGCTACGTGAATGATATTTTGAATCACGACTCGCTGCGGGCTCGGTGGCATGAGCCAGACGCGTCGGAGCACGGCGGCAGCTACCGCCGTGACATCCGCCCGACCCTGCCGACGCCGCGTTCCGGATTGGTCGTTGACATCGGCTGCGGGCAGGGCGAGCTAGTGCGACCGATGCTGACAGACGGCTATGACGCCGATGGCATCGATGTCAGACCGGAGCAGGTAGCTCTCTCCCGCGCGCGCGGGCTGGACCTGGTGCACAAGAGCGACTGCCGGGACACCCTCAAGGCGCACGCTGGCAGGCTCGCCGCCGTCACCGCTACCGACTTGCTTGAGTATCTGACAAAGACGAGGTGCTCGACACCTTTGATCACGTCGCGACCGCGCTGGTCACTGGTAGCGTATTCGTCGCCCGCAAGGCCGGATGTGGGGAATAGCCGGATGCCGGAGCCGCTGCGGAAGCTGGCCAATATCCGGCAGGGCTACGCCGACCTCAACCTCGCCATTGCCGCCGTCGAGGAAGGGTTCGGCATGGTCGGAGTCGACCAAGGCCGCCTCCCCGTCGAGCGGTTGCGGCGAAGCGAGTCATGCGTGGATCACGTCGGCGACACCCAGCTGCGCAGGTCCTCGGCTCTGGCCGATTCACGCCGACCACCGACTACCCAGACGCGGCCGGATTCCCGGTTCCATGATCACCGTGCCGACGCCGCTGCGCGAGCGCTCACTCGAGCTGCCGTTCGTTATCAACGCAACCCGCAGGCTGCTTCCGTACGCGACGCACGCCGGCATTGTCGTGCCAGAGTCGACCACATATCCGGGTACGACGGACGGTCTACTGCAGCCGATTCTGAAGGGGTACAGCGGCCTGACCGCACATGTGGCCTACGACAAGCACCGTAACGGTGCCCGCGAGAAACATGGTGCCCCAGTGACCGCGCATACCGCCCCGGGTCGGTTCCAGGGACTCGTCACGACGTTGCGCGGACCGGGAGTCGGCCGGCGCGTCGCGCGGACAGCAGGGTTCAACGTGGCGTCGGTGCTTGCCGCAGGACTCGGCGGCGTGATCCTTGCGCGTGCGGTGGGGCCAGCTGTGCGAGGTGAGTACTCGGCGATCACGGCCTGGTTTGGTGTCGCGCTCATGGTCGGCGGGATGGGCCAGCCGGCCGCGTTGTGCTTCTACGTCGCTCATGACCCGCAGCGCGCCCGCGAGTACGTGGCGACCTCGCGAACCATGATGCTGACGACCGGCGCATTCGCGCTGGCCGCCGGGATGCTGTTGGCTCCGCTTCTCGCCCGCGGTAACGAAGCGGTGACGGCCGGATACCGGATCGCCTTCGCGACCTCGCTCGTGGCGTTCGTCGGAGCCAGTTATACTTTTTCCCTTCAGGCGCAGGATCTGCACCGGTGGAACGTGGTACGGGTGAGCCAGCCGGTCCTCAGCTTGGTCGTGATCGGCCTGCTATGGCGGCTTCGGCTGCTGACACTGGACGCGGCACTGGCCGTCCTTGCCTCAACCATGCTGCTTCAGCTCGGCTGGGCCTACCGCTGCTGCCGACACATCGGGCTGGCACCCGGTCGTGCGCACGCCGGACTGATCCGGCCGCTCGCGACGTATGGTGCGGCGCAGATCGCCGCCCTGACGCCCGCCGCCCTCAACGCCAGGCTCGACCAGCTGGTGCTGTCGCTGACCGTGCCGTCGGCGGATCTCGGCCGTTACGCGATCGCGGTCTCGCTCACGTCGCTACCGGTTCCCCTGGTCGGCGCCGTCGGTTACGTCGCATTCCCGCGGCTCGCCGCGCAGCGCACGGTGACCGATGCGACCCACCGGCTGCAACGGCTCGCGGTCCTTGGCAGCGCCGCCCTCGCCGCGGGCGTGCTAGTGCCTCTGGCGATGGTCGCCTACTGGCTCGTGCCGCTAGTCTTCGGCCCGGGATACCGGGGCGTCGTGCCGTTGCTTTGGATCCTGACCCCCGGGGCGGTTCTCCTGGCGTGCGGTCAGGTGACCGGCGATCTGCTGCGCGGCAGAAATCGCCCGGTCGTCGTGGCATGGGCACAGGGGCTGGCAGCGATCTTCACGGTTGCGCTGCTGTTTGCCCTGCTACCGATCATCGGCGTGGCCGGTGCGGCGATCGCCTCCACCATCTCCTACGGCGTCGCCCTCGGTGCGATGCTCCTTTCCCTATGGCGTTTGCCGCGCCACGCCGCCGACCCAGGGCTCACACCGACCGCGCCTCGGCGCATCGATCCAGAATCGTGAGGGAAGCAAATGTCAACGCTTCGGCGAGCCGCCACGACCAGCACGGACCTCGCATGCCGCACCGTGGGCCGCCGGCATGTCGTGCGCGCGGCACGGTTCGTGTTCCGGCGCGCCTGCCTCGACGTTGCTAACGACCTGTACACCAATGGAGAAGCCTCCTTGCAGAGGTGGACTGTCGGTCTCTCGCCGCCGGGCACCGACCTGCACGTCGTCGATGCCGGCGCCAATATCGGTCGGTGGTCCGATTCAATGCTCGGCGCGGCGCGTGAGGGGGGACGGCTCGCTGATCTCGACCTGCACGCCTTCGAACCGTGCTCGTACACCTTCGCACATCTGTCGGAGGCGCTCGCGGGACAGCGTGTGTGCCTGCACCCGACAGCCCTGGGCGACCGGACCGGATTGTCGACCCTACATGTGTTCGCTCCGTGCGCGGGAACGAACTCTCTGCACGCGCAGCCCCGGGGCCCAGAGGACGCCACCACCGAGGAAGTGGCCACGACCACGCTGGACGCGTATGCCGACCAAACGCGGTTGGAGCACATCATGCTCGTCAAGATCGACACCGAGGGGCACGACCTTGCCGTCTTGCGTGGAGGCCAGCGGCTGTTCGCCGAGCAGCGCATCACGATCGCACAGTTCGAGTACAACCACCGATGGGTCTACTCGCGCTCATTCCTCTATGACGCGTTCGAGTTGCTTGAGCCGCTCGGCTACTGCCTGGGGAAGCTGACGCCCCGCGGCGTGGAGTTCTATCGGAGCTGGGACGCTGACCTCGAGACATTTGTTGAAGGTAATTACGTCGCCTGTGTGCCGGAAGTAGCCGTGCGACTGCCGTCAGTCGCGTGGTGGAAATCGCCGAATGAAAGAGGATCACGATGATCGCTAAGGACCTCATGCGCCCGCTTCCAATCGTGCGGCGACTCTTTTCGAATTGCCCCTTATGGTTGCTCGAGCGTCACGACCGCCTCTGGACCTAGCCGAGCCGACTTTCACCTGCGGCCCCTCGCCTGCCGGCCACGCTGATAACTTCTTTATGTATTTGCTCAAGTCCTTATTGCATCTGATTGGGAGCAGCGCTGATGCGGGTAGGTGTTATCGGCCACGTGGCCCCCGACTACTTCGCCGACAATGTCGGCGACGCGCTGAAGCGCATAGGCCACCGCGTCACCCAACTCGGTGCTGTCCGCTGCCGCCACCACAGTCGGCTAATGCGCAGCACCGCGATGGTGGCGCGGCAGGCACTGCCCCGCCTCGATGAGTGGGCACAGCACGGAATCGTGCGGACCGCGCTTGACGCCGGCTGCGAGGTCGTTATAAATCTTGACGCGCAGCTAATGCCTGGCACTGTCGCCCAACTCAAACGCGGCGGCGTCCGGGTGGCGTTCTGGTTTCCGGACCATGTGGCGAACCTGGGGCGTCAGTTGATGCTGCTCGCGCCATATGATGGGCTCTTTTTCAAGGAACCGCATATCGTCGAACGCCTGCGCACCGTACTCGACCTGCCCGTGCACTACCTCCCCCAAGCCTGCAACCCGCGATGGCATCGGCCGCTCGTCACGGCCGGTACTGATCCTTGCCTTGTTGTCGCGGGCAACATGTACCCCAGCCGGGTGCGCCTGCTTGAACGGCTCATCGCCGAGGGAATCCCTCTGAAGTTGTATGGAACAGCTTTTCCCCGCTGGCTTGGCGTGACGCCGACACGGATGGTACACACCGGCCGTTGCGTCTTCCGTGAGGACAAGGCCCGCATTTTCCGGTCCGCCGTCGGCGTGCTCAACACCATGCACCCAGGCGAGATAGCTGGCGTTAACGCGAGGCTATTCGAGGCGGCCGGCTGCGGCGCGGCCATTCTCACCGAGTTCCGCCCCACGGTCGCAGATTTGTTCGGCGTCGGCGACGAAGTGCTAGCCTTTCACGATTTCGGCCAGCTCGTCGATCAGGCGACCCGGCTACTTAATGAGACCGGCCTGACTGCGCGACTCGGTGATGCCGCCTCACGACGTGCCCACAGCGATCACACATACGATCTGCGCGTCGCCACCATCATCGAGAAGGTATCGTGACTGCTCCCTGGGTCGATGCCTCGCCTCAGCTGCCGAGAGTGCCACGAAGGCTGATCGCCGGGACGGGCTTGCTGGCAGCCGCCGTGGTGCTGCTCGATGAAACCGCGGCCTCCTCAGCCCAGCCGACGCGCGACGTCGTCTGGGGCGGTCTGTCCTTGGCCGCCTACTGCTTCGGGCTCTTGCACCTGATCGGGGCACGCCAAGGTACGGGTCTCGGCCTGCCGCAATGGCGGATCGGACCGTGGGCCCTGCTCTGGTGCGGGGCCACCTCGGGTCTCGCCACTCTGACCTTCATCCAGCCGCAGACCGGGACAGCGGCCCAGATCGCCCTCTCCAGCGTGCTGAGAGCGCTGTGGCTGGTCGCGGTCGGGACAACCATGTGGGCGCTCGGTTATGCCATCGGGCCTGGACGCCTAGTGCGTAGCGCGGCCGCTCGCGGGGTGAGCGCGATGAGCCGCCGTTGCGCGAGTGAAGTGCGCAGTCCCGCGGCACCGTGGATTCTCTACGCGATCGGTTCCGCCGCGCGGCTCGCCGCCGCGGCCACGACCGGGCGGTTCGGTTATGTCGGCGATGCGGCCTCCGCGGTGAACACGGCGACGGGCTATCAGCAGATCCTTAGCATGCTAGGCCTCTGTGCACCGCTCGCGGTCGCGGCCGCGGCAACGCAGGTGTTCCGGGAACGACGGCGCGGCGCGGGCATCACACTTACCGTCCTCTTCCTGACTGAACTCGCCGCCGGCGCAGGATCGGCAAACAAGCAGACCTTCGTCGTCACCGTGCTGGCAGTCGCCATCCCCTACAGCGCCGCGCGCCATCGGCTGCCAAAATCCGCGCTGGTCATCTTCGTCTTCACCTTCCTGCTAGTCATCATCCCCTTTACCGGGGCGTACAGGAGCGCCGCTCGCGGCGGACCGGCGACCCTCACATCCGCCCAGGCGGTCGCCGCGGCGCCGGGGATCTTCAGGCAGACAGTCACAGTCCACAACGTGCTCGCCGTCCTGCCAGGGTCAGTAGACTACTTGCTGCAGCGGGTTCGGGAGATCGACAGCCCGGCGATCATCGTTCAGCGCACACCGAAGCAGATCAGCTTCAGCAGTCCAGCCGACCTCGTCCAGGCACCGCTCCTTGCTGTCGTGCCGCGCGCAATCTGGCCTGGCAAGCCGATCATGTTGTCCGGTTACCAGTTGAACCAGGAGTATTTCGGGCTGCCCGCCACGGCCTACACATCGGCGGCCGTGACGCCGGTTGGCGATCTGTACCGGCACGGCGGCTGGGTGCCTGTCGCTGTCGGCATGGTCGTACTCGGGTGCGGGATCCGCCTGCTGGATGACGTGCTTGATGTGCGGTCGAACCCGCAGGCGATCTTCCTGCTGCTGCTGCTCCTCCCAGACCTGGTGAAGGGCGAGGATGACTGGGTATCACTGCTGGCCAGCATGCCGACGACCGTGCTCCTCTGGGTTTTCGCAGTGTTCCTCACTTTCCGTCCACGGCGGCCGACGTGACAGATAGTGCGCTCACGTTGACCCCATCGCGCGGGCTCGGTGTCGAGATCGAACGCTACGTGGAAACCCTGAAGTGGGCGTTTGCGGCGCAAGGCGTGGAATACCAGCCCATCGACCTCCGGGGTGCGGGTATTGGGGCAAGCGCCCGGATACTCCCCTGGGCACGCGGGCAACTGCGGGCGAGCTGGGCGCCGACCCGCGTGTTTGTCGCACACCGGGCGCTACTGCCAGCAGCCTGGCTCGCCACGACGACCGGGTCGCTGGCCGAGGTTCTCATCGAGCTGTTGGGAGATCCGCAGCGGTTGGCGCAGATGGGCAGGCCAGCCGCCAAGCGGGCACGCGAGTGTTTCGCTCCGGAGTGGTACGCAACACGCGCGGTACGGAGCCCGCTATGAGCAGGCCACCCGTTCGTGCCGCTCTCGTCATGGATCATCCCGCGCAGCAGTTCACCCGGGCTCTTCAGCTTCTATCGCGCGAGCCTGGCGTGCGGCTGTTCGTCTACTACTGGTCTGCGGAAAGGCACCTGTATGACGAGGGCTTCGAACGCTCGATCTGCTGGGATGTCGATATCCTCAACGGATACGGCTGGGCCGCGCCCGCATCGGGCTGGTCCGCGACCCGTCGGCTCCGCTGGTTCATGAGCCGATTGTTGACAATGCGGCCTGAGGTGGTGATCTGCTACGGATGGGCGTCACCGATCGCTCGGGCAGTGATCATCTATTGCCTGCTCACCCGCACACCGCTCCTTCTCTACGGGGATAGCACGTGGCAGCACAGCAGTCGAGGACCACGCCGTATGCTCAGGTCAGTGGCTCTGCGCGCCCTGATTGGGAGCTGCACTGGTGCTGTATCCACCGGGACTTTCAACCGCGAGTTCTACATCTGCAACGGCATGGACCCGCGCCGCGTCTGGCCCGGCGTGTGCCCTGCGGACACCGAACTGTTCGGCCAGGGGCGCTCCAGTCGCTGCGATCCCGCCCAGGTGGGTGGCGTACAGCTGCGTATCGGGTTCGCGGGCAAGCTGATTGCTCGTAAGGGGGTCGATGAGCTGCTGCGAGCGGTAGCATTGCTGCCGCGCATGCTTGATTGGTCGGTCACTGTGGTCGGCGATGGTCCCTTGATGCACGAGTTGCAGGCGCTGGCCGCGCAACTCGGCATCGATGATCTTGTCACCTTCCGTGGCTTCGCCAACACCAGCGAGATGCCGAAGCTACTTGCCGGATTCGACGTCGTGGTCGTGCCCTCAAAGCTGGACATGCGGGTACTTGTCACTATCGAGGCAATGGCGGCAGGTGCCACAGTGGTCGTGAGCGACGCGACAGCGGTCTGGGGACCTGGTGATCTGGTCGAGAATGAGGTGACAGGACTGGTCTACCCATCCGGCGATCCGGCCGCGCTCGCGGATCAGTTGTGCCGTCTTCTTGAAAATCCGCGCCTGCTTGCCAAGCTGCGAGGTAACGCCGTTCAGCGGGCCGCGGCATTTGGGCCACACTCATTCGCCCGCACGATGGCAACGGCTGCCCTTATGTGTGTGCGCAGCCCAAGGTCGCCCGTCAGGAGCGGGCGAGGGCGACGACGGGGCCATAACGGGTGACGATATCGAAACCTGCGGCAGCAGCCGCGTCTACTAGGTCGCATACCGAGACCTGATTGCCGCTCAGGGCCGTGTCATGCAGTTCGATGACCGCGCGCCTGCACCGGTTGAGTGCACCTGGGTCCTGCAGCAGGAAGGCTGCCTCGGCCCCTTCAATGTCCGAGACGAGGTCGAAATCGCCCACGGCCGCTCGACGAAGAATCTCGCGAAGCGTTAGTGCGGGGACCTGGACCGAGGTCTCATGGGACCGCAGGCTGCCAAGGCGCGAGCTGACGGTCTCGGCCGCGAGAGCAAGGAGCGCCGTTCCGCAGTGGCTCGTTACTGCGGCGTGAATCACGTCGATTCGCAGTGAGGCGGCGCGCGGCGCGGTCCTGCAGCGCAAGCCTGGCAGCAGGTGCGGATTTGCTTCGACACAGATCAAGTGCCCGCCGGGAGCCATCACCGCCGCGATATGGGCGGTAGTGATGCCGAGGCTGCTGCCGAGTTCGACCACGGCTGGGCTGTCGCGCAGGAAGCTGCGGATCATCCGCGTCTCGGCGCCCTCATATATCCCCCAGAACATCTGCGCCCGCACACGCGGTGAAAAGTCACTGCTCCTGACGTCGAACCAGAGCCCTTGATGTCGTATTCGTTTACGCGAAACCGCGCCGACCACTCGCCCCGCAAGGCCACACGTCAGCAGAGCAGCCGCGTGGCGCTTCACGGCAGGGTGGCACCAGGCACAGACCGATCCTGGACCACGTACCTTCATCGGGGCAATCCAAACATCCAGCCGAAGTAAGCGTCAGGATCGAACGGCTCGGGATCCGGCGCTATTTCCGCGGTCAGGGCGGCGACGGTGGCACGCCGCAGTGAGGCCGGATCACCCCGAGTGAAAGCACAGAGCGCCGGGCCAGCGATCTCCCAGTTTTGTGAAGTCTCAAGGGCAATGACGGGGTGGCCGCTGGCCCGCGCCTCGGCGAGCGGATAGCCGAACGACTCGAGACTGGTCGGAAAGTAGATCGCGCTGCTGCGCGCCCACACGTGTCTCAAATCAGCCAAATCGAGCTGCCCTAGGAGCTCGATCCGTGGATGGCGGGCCACATCCGCGGGCACCTCACTGGGGCTGGCCGTGACGCGCAGCCGCACCGACCTGTCGCCGCACTCGTCGATCGCCGCGAGCAACTCAATGATTCGCGCGACCATATGTCGGTACGCACGCAACATCACTGGGCACAGAATGGCCGGATCTCGCGGTAGCGTGGGAATCGAGTTGGCAGAAACCGGGTGCATGCGCACCACCACACGGCTACGCACACTTGGCAGCACCAGGGTGATGCGCTCGGCCATGGCAGTGCAGGGCGCGACGAGTACGTCCGAACGGCGGGCCGCCAGGTGCACCACAGCCGCCTTGCGGCGGTTCGCGACCCGGGTTCGCCGATCGAGCCGAGGCGCCTCGTCGCCTGCGAGGAAGTGCAACGCATTGCGTAGCAGCGTCCATCGTGCGCCGCCGGGTGCCACGAAGCCGACATTGTTAAGCGCCACCACTCGCTCGCGCCCAGCCCTGGCCACCTCGCGCCTCAGCAGCCAGCTCGCGTCGAGGCGCCGATCAGCGCCGATAACTTGCACGTCCTTTCGTGCGGACCGTTCCAGGTAGCGATAGAGCTCATCCCTGAAACGGGCGGCGCCGCCCATGGGGCCGCCGGCTACGTCCACAGTCACCGCGGCGGTCAATTCCTTCCCCCATTCTCATCGGGCCGCCCCGGCGGGCGCAGATGATCAAAGAACGGCCTCACCTGGTCGGTTCGGGAAACGGACTGGTCAGCCATGGCAGCCCACCGTCTCCGCGGCACGGATCGTCGCGCGCATCGTGCGCAGCATTGACTCGGTCGGTCCTACTTGCTTTCCCCGTACTGCGCGCAGAAATGCTGCGGCCTGCGCCCGGTGGCCCTTGTCCTGGCGGCCCTTCCACAACGACTTGCCGTTCGCCTGGGCGGAGCGGAAATCGTCGATGACTACCCGATGCGATCCGGCGGCAACCTCGATCCATTCCTTGCCGGCCGTGGGCGCGACGCTGCCGTATGCGATCGCGGCGAGTGAGCCGTCAGCAAAACGCAGCGACACCAAGACATCGTCGCCCGGCTGCGCCTCTACCCCGCCGCCTAGAAGACCGGTAGCCGCCTCGATCTCTGCGCCCACGAGTGCCTGTGCGGTGTCTACGAAATGGCACACCTCGCCAAGCAACCGGCCTCCCTGCCGCCTGTCGCGGTACCAGTGCCCGTCGGGCACGCGGCCAGCGGCGATCCGGTATACGAGAAGCTTCGGCGAGGTTACACTCGCGAGGACACGTTGCGCGGCCCGCACAGCTGGCGCCCACCGACGGTTAAAACCGACCATCAGCTGACTCTGCGATGCCAGCCAGGCGCTCTCGATCTTGTCAAGGCCGCCGCTCGTCAGCGCGAGGGGCTTTTCGCACCACACGTGCCGACCTGCGGTAAGTGCCCGCGTCACCAGGTCTTCGTGGCTATCGTGCGGCGTAGCGATCACGACGACATCCACCTCCGGATCTTCGATGACCGCATCCGCGCCCGAGACAGCCTTATCGAACCCGTGCCGTTCCGCCGCACGTCTTGCCGACAACCCGCTGGCTGAGGCGACCGCGACGAAGTGGTCAAAGCCGGCGGCGCGAAAGGCTGGAAGAAGGGTCCCGGTTGAGAATGCGCCAGCGCCGACCCAGCCCACCCCGGGCGACGACACGGCAGCCGGACGTGATCGAACGAGGACAGGCCCATCGGCGACGGGCGTCTCGGGGTAACTGAGGCGGATCGCGAGGTAGGGATCAGCGCTGTCCTCAATGAGCTGATACGCTGCCGCAGCATCGGCGATCTCGTAGGTGTGGGTGACCAGGTCAGACACCTCGAGGCGACCCGTGGCGAGCAGGTCTAGTACCGCCTCGAAGTTGCGGCCCTCCGTCCAGCGCACCTGCCCGGCAGGGTAATCCACTCCCCACGCTTCGTACGACGGCTCGTAACGGCCGGGACCGTAGGAACGGGCAAAGCGGAGCGAGAGCTCACGCTGGTAGAACGGGGCCCGGTGCAACTGTAGGCCGACGTCGCCCACGACGACGACCGCGGCCCGGTCACGGCACAGGGCCGGAGCCCGCATCACCGGGCCGGACGACCGGTTGGCCGCGCACACCAGGACGGCGTCGGCTCCGCGCCCGCGCGACCACGCAAGAACACGGTCGGTCGTCTCGTCGCCGCACTCGTCCAAGGCAAGGACGCCGCACCCTGCGGCTACCTGGCGCGGGTATTCGGCTGGGTCGATGCCCGCCACGTCGCAGCCCGCTGCCATCGCCAGGCGGGCGGCGAGCTGGCCGATGAGGCCAAGGCCGATCACCACGACCTTCGAGCCCGGGCCCACGTCCGCGAGCCGCAGGGCGTGCAACGCGATGGAGGCAAGGGTGGTAAAGGCCGCGTCCTGCGCCCGCACGCCGTCGGGCACGATCGCGCACAACAAGCCTGGCACCGCTTGGAATTCGGCGTGGCTGGCCTTGCCCGCTCCTCCGGTCGCCACCAGCTGACCCACCCGGATACCGGTGACGGCCGTGCCGACCTCGACTACCATTCCGGCCGCGGAGTAACCGAGTGAAAGATCCTCCGCGAGTCGGTTCCGCACGGTCTGCGCGGTGACGGCGATGCCCTCGACCCGCGCCTTGCGCACTACCTGACGGACCAGATCCGGCCGGGCCCGCGCCTTGGTGAGCAGGCTCGACTGGGCAAGCGCGGTGAGCGCGCCCTCCGTGCCAGGCGAGATCACCGACGCAAGCGTGCGGACAAGAACCTCGGTAGGACCAGCGCTCGGCCGCGGAACGTCGAGTACCACTACCGGGCCCCCCGCCACCGGCTGGACTACATTTTTCACGTGCCCCCCTTGTTACTGGCGACCCCGTCGGGGCCGCGTATCTGCCTCCAGCGGGTGATGACCCGCACCGGCAGGACCGCCTTCACGCGGCATGTCAATACCGGCGACGCAGAAGTGCATAGGAAACCGGCCGCGACCGGCGCGAAATCGATGTGCAGTGTCATGCGGGCTGCCGTGGCGACGGTGACAAGGAAAACTCCGTTCGGCGTCGTGACGACAGCACCGTCCGCCTCCGGCCCTACCGTCGAGCCCGGCGCGAGGTGCCAGCGGATGACGCAGAGGTGCTGGCCGCGGCCGATCACAACGTCGTCGATCCCCAGCCCGGCGCTTGTGAGCGACCAGCGGCGGCGGTGACATGGGCGGCCGGGAAGCCCGCGGAATCCGTCATGCACGGCCTCCACCATCACCCCGTCCGCGTCGTTGCGGATCACGAGGTCACGCACCCGGGCGCGGCGTCCGGCGCGGAATGCGCCCCACACCTCGGTCGAGTTCGCGTCGTCGATCTGGACGGTGTTATGGGCGGCCGTGGAGCGCTCGTAGGCACGCATCGGCCCGGCCTCATACGTCGACGTACCCGTATCGACGAGCAGTGGCGCCCCGCCGTAGTGAAGCACGCAGCCGAGCGTGCCGGCGTGCGCGTGCCCGGGCAGCCCTGGCGGGCAGGGCTCGCCGACATCGGCGAGCAGATGCCAGCCGGCAGCGTCGGCCCGGACCAGGCCCGTGTCAGGCAGGGACAGCATCGCTGCGGGCGGCGGCGGCTGCGGCCTCAGAGCAGAGATCAAAGCGGCAGCGACCGGGTAGCCGTCATTGAGCATCGGCAACTCCGCAGCCGGGGAAAGCACGATGCCAAGCCAGCGGCGCATGCGTATGATCGCCCCGGTGATCTCCGGAACAGGCGCGTGACCGGCAGCCCGAATCAGGGCCGCCACATCGATGAGATCTGCGAGCACTTGGCAGTGGTACGCGGGCGATCGTTCGTAGTGGCCCCCGTCGGGCAGAACCTGGACGCCAAGCTGCCGAGTCAGCCGACGAAGTGCCTGCCGCAGTAGCCGCTCGTCGGCGAAGAACACCGCAAGTCCGACAAGCGCCTTCAGATCCTTGACCAGATGGTTGCCGCGGACGTCGGACTCGAGATGCCATCGCAGGAACCCTGCGTGCAGGGCCAGTTCCTCAACGAAGCGGGTTTCGATGTCGCCTCCGGCGACGAGGTGGCGGTGCAATCCGCACCATGACCACGCTCGAAGCGCCGCCGGGTAGGGGTACCACGCGTCGCCCTGCCCGAAGGCTCCGGTCGCCAGCCAGGATCGCCACAACCGGGCAAATGTTGTCCGCGCGGCCGACCGGTCTAGATCGGTGGCCAGGCCCCATGCCCAATCCCAATAGTGCAGGTGGAAGCGCCACAGCAGCGGCGCATCAGCCTGCTGCCAATCGGGCGGGTCGCCAAGATCCCTTGCCACCCCCAGGAGGCGGGTTTTGCCCGCGTCAAGCTCGGTCAGTGTCGGCCGGTCTGTCTGTGATCGTGTCTCGAGCGAGTTGAAGCGAGCGGGCCAGCCGACCGCGCTGGCGGGATCGGGCCCGGCGCACAGCCGGCGCCCAGCTTGCGGCCAGCGGCCCAGGGCGGTGCGCTGGGCGCGAAGCTTGGTCCGGTGCATGACCTGTGCGGGCCGCAGGTGCGCGGCCATGCGTGCCAGCATGGCGAGCTCGGATTTCGTCACGTCGCCACCGCCGCCGACCTCATCGCCGACCGCCGGGCATGCCAAGGATCTTGCGGTATTCCCGTGCGAGCGCCACGCGGTCGAAACACCGCTCGACATAGGACCGGCCCTGCAGACCCATCGCATAGCGCCGTACAGGATCGGCTGCGAGCGCGCGGATCGCCTCCGCGAGGGCGGCGCCATCTTCCGGGGGCACCACTATGGCACCGGCCTCGCGCAGAATTTGCGCGGCCTCCCCGGCGACCGCGCCGATGACGGCCTTTCCTGAGGCCAGGTACTCGAACATCTTTGATGGGATGAAGGTCGAGAACAAAGGCACGTCGCGTAGTGGCACGAGGCAGATGTCGGCCGCGGCAAGCAGCCCAGGCATCTCCTCGCAGGGCACGCTCGGCGCGAGCGTAACGTTGCGCAGCCCAAGCTCCTGGATCCGGCGCCGCAGTCGGGCCTTATCCGCGCCTTCGCCGACGAACGCGAAACTAATCGGCTCGTCGGGCAGTTGTGCCGCCGCATCAGCGACAGCCAGCAGCCCTTGCGAAAGTCCGTGCGTCCCCGCGTAAAGAACCAGGCGATTGCCGGCGCCCGCTCCAAGTCGAGCGCGCACGTCCGGATCAGCAGGCGCCAGGGGGTCGAACCGGTCAATGGAAGCGCCGTTGCGGACCGTGTGCACCTTACTGGGCGGCACGCCCCGTTCGACAAGGTTGGCGCGGAACCCGTCGCTAACGACAACGACCGCGTCCGCGGCGGCGTAAGCGGCAAGCTCGATCCGTTCGAGCAAGCCGATCAGCCGACGGTTGGTCAGCACACCAAGCTCGGCGAAAATCGCAGGCCAAAGGTCACGGACCTCGATGACGAGTCGAGCCCGCTTCAATCGGGCGAGCAGCCAGGCGCCGCCGATGGAGAAGAAAGTGGGAGAAGAGACCACGACCGTGTCGGCCGGGCCGGACGCGCGGCAGCCAAGCAGCACGCTGCTGGCCATGAAACTCAGATGTCCGATAGTCCTGCGCGCCACGCCCTTGTTCGGCGTCGCGTACACCCAGGTGCGTACCACTCGGTAGCCGTCACGGCGCTCCTGCCGCCGGATCGCGCCGCGATACGCCGGCGGCACTACGCCCGTCGGATAATTCGGCATGCCGGTGAGCACGGTCACCAGGTCCCCGTCGGCGGCCCACGCTTTTGCCAACGCGGACAGGCGCGCCTGCGGCGCTCCGATCTCAGGCGGGAAATATTGACACACAAGGAGAATGCGCATCTAAACGACGCCCCGCCCCTGTGTTGACGGCACCGCGTGATGCTGCAGCGAGCATGATTATCAGATCCCCCGACACAATGTGGCGTTACCCACCTATCCGCGTTGCGTAATCATTGGCTCACAATAAAATTATAAAACGACGCAGACCTGGGGGTTTCAAGGCGAAATGTCACGTGCAGGCATTATCTCAGCTCGACGCCTGATGACCTTTACCGGCAGCCGATGCCGTCGCTGACTTACCATTTGCATCCGCGCCGTTTCCTGCAGGAGCCTCATGTGCGCGCGAGTAGTACCCGTACCCGTACCCGTACCCGTACCCGCTTTGCTTGTTCACCCCGTTGAGGACAAGGCCCACTACGGGCGCGCTCACTTGCGCGAGCTTCTCCGAGCTGCGCCGCAGGGTGACGCGCCTGGTTTGACCTGGGGCTACCACCAGCAGCGTCGCGTCCACCTGCTTCGACAGCACCACCGCGTCGGTGACAGGAAGTAGCGGCGGGCTGTCGACGAGCACTAGGTCGAAACTTTCTGACAAGGCGGCGAAGACCTTCCTCGTCCCCGGTTCGCTGAGCAGCTCTGCCGGGTTCGACACAGCGGGCCCGGCAGGGAGCACCCACAAGGACTCGTGGTCGGGTACCGGCTGCAGGGCCCTTTCCAGCGAATGCTCGCCGCGCAGCACCGTCGTGAGGCCGACCTGCTCATCAAGGCCGAAGAACTGCCCGAGCCGCGGTCGGCGCAGGTCGCACGAGACCAGCACCACTCGCTCGCCCGCCTGTGCGAACACGACGCCCAGGTTGGCTGTCGTCGAGGTCTTCCCCTCGTCGGCAGCAGGGCTGGTAATGAGGATGCTGCGCAGCTCGCGTTCCTGCCGTGCGAACTGGAGCGCGGTGCGCAGCGACCGGTATGCCTCAGCCGAGGGCGAGGTGGGCTGGACAGTCGACACCAGCAGGGCGCGCTTGCGCTTCTTCCACGACGTCACCGTCGGCACCATCGCAAGCACCGGGGCCCCCGCGAGGGACTCGGCACCTTCCTTGGAGGAGAGCGCCTCGTCGAGGTTGTCCCGCGCGAATGCGATGCCGAGGCCGACCAGCAGACCGGCGGCCAAGCCGAGCGCGCCGTCTCGAGCGGGCTTGGGTGAACTGGGCGATGCCGGGGGTTGTGCGGGCGTGACAAGCTCAACGCCTCCGGTGGCCACCGCTCCGCTCACCTGTGTCTGCGCGGCTTGCTCCTTCAGCACGGCCTGCTGGTTCACCAGGGCCGTGACCTCCGCAGCGGCACCCGGCTTGCCCTGCAGTGACTTGACCTGAGTGCCGAGCGCGGAGATCTGCGACTGGAGCTTGCCCTCGGCGGTCGCCAGGTTGCTGCTGGCGACGGACTGCCGATAGCTGACAAAGGCCTGCGCGTATGCATTGGCGACGATCGCGGCTCGCGACGGACTCCGGCCGTTTGCGCTAACGGAGATCACGTTGGTCTGGGCGACCTGCGCGGCCGATACGGCCGGTGCGCTGCCAAGTCTCTGACGGACCGCCTCGGTGACCGGCGCGCTCGTGATGAGCTGCAATTCGGTCTGCACCTCCGTCGGCGTGACCGGTAGCTGATAAGCCCCGAACGCTACAGCGCCTGTCGGCTGCACCAGAAGTTGCGCGGTGGCGGAGTACTCCTTGGGCTCGGTAAACGAGATCGCGAGGCTTCCGGCCAGGCCAAGCAGCGCGAACAAGGCCAGCCACCACTTTCGCCGCCGCACCACCATGAGGTAGGTACGAAGACTCGGAGCGGCGCCAAGCTCGGTGGTCATGCGATTTCCTCCGGTGGTGGAAAAAAGCCGATTTGGCTCTGCGGTGGTTCAATCCCCGCAACCCGAATAACGTTGAGCGTACGTCCAATTACTATCCGTAATCAACTACGTCCACGCTCTTCGCATCGCCTTTATTGCGCCGGGTTTCCGTACGACTCACTGGGTGACCAACCGGTCGA
>Ga0335078_10006427_pt1 | contig 17400 bp, 12 predicted proteins | sample Lox_Sample_32_FD_206711 | JGI IMG/M metagenome (GOLD analysis project Ga0335078, IMG submission 206711) | Soil microbial communities from Loxahatchee National Wildlife Refuge, Florida, United States - Lox_Sample_3.2 | ecosystem: Environmental > Terrestrial > Soil > Wetlands | place: USA... | reverse complement strand
TCTCTATTCGCCTAGCGCGGATCTGCTCAAGTGCAAGGCACTTCTAAGTTCCGATCAAGCCACACTGCGCGAGCAATTTGCTTTGGCCAAAAGTCTCCAGGTCGGTGTGTTGCTCATGGAGTACATCCCAGGCGGCGACGACCAGCTTTGCAGCTATTACACGTACCTTGATGAATTCGGTAATCCGCTTGTGCACTTCACGAAGCGTCTCAAACGGCGCCACCCGCTGGGCAGCGGTCAAGGGACATATCACATCACGGAATGGATTCCCGAGGCCGCTGAACTCGGTCTGAAGTTTTTTCGTCACATGAACTTCAGAGGCCTAGGGAATATTGAATTCAAGCGGGACCCGCGCGATGGCAAGTTGAAGATCATCGAAGTGAACGCGCGCTTTACCGCGTCGGACTGTCTGATCGCGAAGAGTGGGGTTAACCTGGCGCTTCTGACATATGAGCGTCTTACCGGGCAGCGACCCTCACCGATGCTTGACTATGAAAAGTCGCTCGTGCTTTGCCGACCAGTCAAGGATGCTCTGGCTGCTTGGGAACTGTGGAAAGCAGGTGACCTGCGTCTTTCGAGTTGGTTTAGGGATCTTCGGCGAATCAATCAGTTTCCGTTTTTTGAGTGGCGAGATCCGATGCCTGCGTCGTTCGCCTGGCGCCGCCGCGCACGACGGTTGGGGGCTAGGTTATGGCGTGTGATGAAGGTTCGCAAGTTTCGGTCCGCGCCGGCGCAATCAGCCAGTTCCGCTCCTCGCAGCGTGGCCAGCTACGGCAGTTATCCATCGGCGCAACGCACACCGGCGGAAGGAACCGAGTAGATCAGTGAGCCGCATTGCCGTTCTGTATCCGGGAGGACTGGGTGCGGTTCTCGGTCGAGCAATCGTCCGTGCGGGCGACACCGCGATCACGTGTCTGTCCGGGCGCAGCGAGGCGACTTGTGCCCGAGCGCTCAATAGCGGCTTTGTCGTGGTACCGTCACTCGAAGAGGTCGTGCGACGGAGTGAGATTGTGATCTCTCTGGTGCCTGCGGCAGCTGCCCTTGAAACCGCGCACCGATTCGCTTGCAGCCTCGAGTCAGTTCATACAGAGATGCCTCCCATTTTCGTTGACGCCAATTCGGTCGCACCGCGAACGAAGCTGCGAGTTGCAGAGATCCTCGCTGCGAAACAAGTGCCTTGCATCGACGGCGCCTTTTTCGGGCCCACCAACGAACTCGGAAAGAACAACCTTCTGGCGCTCAGCGGTCCCGACACCGCTCGAATTGCGCAGCTCCTTGAGAAAGCGGTGGAAGTGCGCCAGCTAGGCCCCAGCGTTGGCCAGGCGTCGGCACTGAAAATGGCGCTCACGATTTTGACGAAGGCGCTCCCGGCATTGTTCCTCGAGATCGTCTGCGCATCGGGAACACGCGATCAGCTGAATTCCGTTCTTGAAATGATGCGGCGCCTCTACCCGGGAATCATCGGCTTTCTCGAGCGAACGATACCCACCTATCCTGTTTATGCAGAGCGCCGAAAGTGTGAGCTTGAAGAGGCCGCAAGTTGGTTGCATGAAGCCGACCAATCGGGCTACATGACGCTGAGCGCGGTTAAAGTCTTGCGTCGTTTCCAGCTTGCCGCACTGGAACCGTCCAGCAAATGGAGCTTCGACAACCTCCTAAATCGGATTGCCGATTCTCAGATGCTGCATGTCTAGTAGTTACTAGCCAATAGGCTCCAGCATCACCGGGTTGCACACACTCGTTGTTTGCTTAACATTTCGAGAATTGTGTCCCTCGCATATAAAAGAGGCCGACCTATGATGACGTCGTTTCAAAACTATCGTAACGCGTTTGGGCTGATATGTGCGGGCTCGCTCTTGCTATTTACGGCGTGTGCCACATCGACAACTCCGGTGAGCCAGGCACCAGCTGGGCCGGACAAAACTCAACAGACCGTGGCAGCTCTCAATCCCGATCCGCCTCAAAGCTTAGAGAGCCTCGACACGCTTAACGACAAGAACACCCAGACCTTGCAGGCATTATGGCGAAGCCGAAAGACAGACCGTCCTTCGGAAACCACGAACTCCGGTTTCACGATAGGCCCGGGTGACGTTCTTCGTATCTCGTTGCCGCAGCTCGACCAGATGAAAGATCGCCGAGTGCGCGTTTCCGAGACCGACACGATCGATCTGCCGCTGCTCGGACAGATCAACGTCGCCGGCATGACGCAGGACGACCTGCATCAGGAACTCGCTCGACGCGTCGAGAAGTACGTGTATAAGCCGCAAGTGGCCGTCTATCTCGAACACACGGAGAATCGTGTGGCGGCCGTATTAGGAGCAGTCAAAACGCCCGGACGCTACATGCTGGCGAGCTCCTCTGACACCATAATGACTATGATCAGTCGCGCCGGCGGCGCCACGCCTGACGCAGCCTCGCGAATCATCTTCATCCCGGCCCCGATAATACCTCCACAGGCGCACCCGGAAGCCGTGGCCAACCACGATGAGAGCCTGGGGGACCTTCCTGCAGACAGGCAATCGGGAATTGTGACTGCGTCATCGTCGCACGTTTCCATGCCGCCTTCGCTCTCGCAGCAAGTCACGGACCAGGGCGTCGTGATTGATCTCTTTCATTCGGCCAACGAACGTTACCTCGAAATGCCGGTCCGGACCGGCGACGTAATTATCGTTCCGGTCGCTGGCGACGTCACTGTCCAGGGCTGGGTAGACAAACCCGGATCCTTCAAGATCACCAACGGCATGACCGTACTCAGTGCGATATCGGCCGCCGGTGGCGCGCTGTTCACGTCGTCGGCCACTCTCCTCCGTGAAGAAGGGAACGACAACAAGATTGCTATTCCGCTGGACCTCACGCGAATCAAAAATGGGAGCCAGCGCGATATCGCAGTGCAGGGCGGAGATGTTGTAGTGGTCGAACGGTCCGCGGTGGGAGCTCTTCCCTACACCGCATATTTTCTCATCAACAAGATGGGATGGGGATTCTTCCCGGCCATATAAACAAAGCTTGAACGCACGAACCGGGTATAGCTCGGCTACCCTGCTAACAACCCTGCCAAAGAGCGAAGGCGGCTGTTTCAGGCTAACCGCTGTGGCGGGCAGAAAAGCCACGACCATCTCACACTCGACCATATCTCTGTCAGCGAATGATGCGGGTTGAATCCGCAGAGCGATACAGATTGCGAGGACGATAATGTCTTTACCCAGTCCCTATTACGTTACAAACGCATCATTGGACGGATATCATAACGCTCCATTTCTCATGACCGGGCCGCCCGCACCGCCTGAGCCCACTTTGCGGCAGTATGTGCACGTTCTCCGCAAGCACTGGCGAATGGTGTTGCTTCCATGTCTCGCCGCCCTCGGCCTCACTGGAGTGATTCTTCTATTCATCACTCCGACGTACACGGCCAAAAGCACGATTCTGATTGAGCGGCAAACTCCACAGATACTCAATGTCAAGCAGCCGCTATCTGAACAGGCCGACGACGAGCACGACTTCTATGAAACACAGTATGAGCTCTTGGCAAGCAGAAGTTTGGCCGCTCACGTAATAAAAGAACTGGACCTGGAAAAATATCCGTTTTTAAAGGTAGCGTCCGATAGCGCAAGCCTGGCCGCGTTAGCGCAGAGTGCATCCGACATCAAAAACGATGGCTCGGGACGTGCGGAAGCTTCTGACGTGGAGAATATGGGTGTCGATCCTCGCGTGATCGACGAATACATCAGGCATTTAAGAGTTATCCCCACGGTAAGGACGCGTCTGGTAACAGTAGCGTTTTCAAGTCCGAATCCGGTTTTGTCAGCGCGCATCGTCGCGGCGCATATACGAGCCTTCGTAACTCGAGGAACAGAGCTTCGTTCTGAAGCCAGTAAGAATGCACAACAATTTTTACAGAGCAAACTGGTTGAACTGGAGGCGCGCGTCGAACAATCGGAAGCAGCTCTGAACAATTACCGTCGAGACAGAGGGATAGTGGGAAGCGCAACCGATGACAAGACAAAGCTGGTGATGAATCGAATCATCGATCTGAATAGGGCTTTGACGGCGGCGGAAACGCAACGCATCGCTCTGGATGCGCAAGCGCAGCTCACCCGGACGCATGATTTCAATTCGCTGCCGGAGATGCAGAATTCGCGTATCATCCAGGCGCTGAAGGCCGAAGAAACCAATGTAGAGAGTCAGTACGCAAGTCTAGCCAGTCAGTATAAGGCGGACTATCCGCCCTTGGCAGAGCTAGCCGCGAAACGGGCTAATTTGCAAGCCCGCTTAAATCAGGAGATGAGAAGGATTGCGGCGGGCGTCGAATGGAAATACAACGCGGCTGCGGCGCGCGAAAACGAGCTGCGCCAGGAGATCGAGGTCGAAAAGAAAGAGGCTGGGGCGCTGAACCAGGCGTCGCTACAGGACACCATTTTGTCGCGCGAGCTCGCTGGCAATCGGGATCTATACCGGAGCGTGCTAGCGAGAATGAACGAATTAGGTGTGGCCGCGGGTGTATCGGCCTCAAACGTTTCAGTCGTCGATCCGTCGGAGGTGCCGCTTTCGCCTTCCAGCCCGAAGACCGCCGTTACTCTTGGCCTCGTGGGCGTACTGGCTCTCTTCTGTGGAGTCAGCGGGGCGTTCCTTGTGGATCACTTTGACGACAGTTTTGAGGGTCCGGAAGAGGTCGAAAATTCCCTAAGACTGCCAAGTTTGGGATCTGTCCCCGATTTTCGCGAGCTAACCCGTTCAAATCAAAGAGTATTGGGTCAGTGGCCGCCTCGGCTACCGGCTTCTCTGGGACAGCTGGCAGAAGACGACGAGATTACGCAAGGCATGTGCTCGTTCGCTGCCGCCGGCGAGGCTTATCGCGCGATCCGTATCAACATCCTGTTGTCGAAGGCGGAATCTCCGCCGAAAAGTATATTGATAACTAGTGGATGTTCACGCGAAGGCAAAACGGTCACCGCCATTAATCTCGCTATAGCGTTTGCGAAAATGGGAAGCCGGGTCCTTTTGATCGACGCCGACCTGCGACGCTCGCGATGTCACGAAATTCTGGGGCTTGGCCGGCGCGCGGGACTCACAGACGTACTTACCGGTTCCGGGTCGGCCGAGGATCTCATAGCTCCGACCGGCGTGGAGAGGCTCTGGTGCCTCACGGCCGGATCCAAGCCGCCAAATCCCTGGGAACTGCTGGGGTCCGCCAAAATGGCCTACACGATCCTTCGTCTAAGAGATTTGTATGACTTCATCATCGTAGATTCCGCGCCGGTCATGCCGGTGACAGACACGCTGCCGCTTACGGCTGTGGTAGACGGCGTGCTGATGGTGGTGGGCCCCCACACGCCGAAGGAACAAGTTCGTAAAGCCAATGCGCGGTTATCTCAAATTCGGACGAATGTCCTGGGAGTTATACTCAATCAGACCCGGGTCAGAGAGGACGACTACTACTATTCCCGTTCGAGTCTGGAGTATGTAGAAGATGCCCCAGGCGAGGCCACGGGGTGAGGTTTCTCTGTAGTCGGCCAAGAGCCAGAACCGCTCTTGAGCAACTACAGCCGCCGGCCGAGCTCATGGTCACAGAGGCTCGCATCGATCAGTCGACACAGCGAAACAGAGCAGAGTATCCGTCTCATAGCACCGAGAGGTCATTTCACCTTTAGTTGAGGAGGCATTTATAGTCATGAGCCGTGTATTGGTTACCGGAGCCGGCGGATTTATTGGTCATCATTTGGTGGCCGGGCTCAAAGCTGATGGTCATTGGGTTCGCGGTGCAGATCTAAAGCGCCCCGAATACGAGTCCAGCGCGGCCGACGAGTTTGTAGAACTGGACCTTCGCCGTTGGGAACACTGCCTGGACGTAACGGCGGGAATTGAAGAGGTATATGCCCTGGCGGCCGATATGGGAGGGATGGGCTTCATCTCGGCAAATCACGCGCGCATCCTCCACAATAATTCGCTCATGAATGTTCACACCCTCGAAGCCGCAAGGGTCAACAAAGTCAAGCGCTATTTCTACAGTTCGTCAGCGTGCATCTATCCGGAGTATCGCCAACAGAACGAGGATGTCAGCCCGCTGAGGGAGGAGGACGCCTATCCGGCAGCGCCGCAGGATGCGTACGGCTGGGAAAAGCTTTTGACAGAGCGACTGTGCACTCACTATCGGGAAGACTATGGCATCGAAACACGGATCCTGCGATTCCATAATATCTTCGGACCGCTAGGGACGTGGGACGGCGGGCGCGAGAAGGCGCCTGCGGCTATGTGTCGCAAGGTGGCCCTGGCGAAAGTAAAAGGACGGCGTGAGATTGAGATCTGGGGTGACGGACAACAGACGCGATCCTTTTGCTACATCGACGACTGTATAACGGGAATACGAAAGCTCATGCGTTCGGATTACCGAGAACCCTTGAATATGGGCCAGGATCGGCTAGTTACGATCGATCAACTCGCGGACATGGTAGCTGAGATCGCCGGCGTGAAGCTGGCAAAGCAGCATGTTCCTGGACCTCAGGGAGTGAGGGGCCGAAACTCTGACAACACGAAGCTTCGTGAAGTGCTGGGGTGGTCTCCGATGATCAGTTTGGAAACAGGCTTGGCTCGGACCTATGCGTGGATCGAAGGCGAAGTAATGCGAGCCCTCGACTCCGGGCGCCTGGCGGAATCAGAAGCTTTCGCCGACAGACGGGCCTCACACGTGGCGTGAAGGTCCGGTGATTCCTAAAACAAATATTCTTGGGATCGGTTTGAGCGTTACGAATATGGAAATGACGCTCAATATGATCGAGGAGTGGATTCGGCGTGAAGAGGGGCAGTATGTCTGTGTAACCGGCGTGCATGGCGTTATGGAGAGTTATCGTAGGCCCGAGATAAAGCAAACTCATAACGCTGCAGGGCTCGTCGTTCCCGACGGAATGCCACTGGTCTGGCTGAGCCGTCTAAGAGGATACTCTCACGTGAGCCGGGTCTATGGCCCGGATCTAATGCTCGCGATGTGCGAGAGGTCCGCGCGATATGGATATCGCAATGTGTTTTATGGAGGCGGGCCGGGGGTTGGAGAACTGCTGGCAGAACGGTTGCTGACGCGTTTTCCAAGCTTGAATACTGCAGGGATCTACGCGCCGCCGTTCCGTCCGCTCACGCCTGAAGAAGATGCCAGATATACAGCGGCGATCAGGCGCGCTCGCCCTCACATCGTATGGGTCGGAATCAGTACACCGAAACAGGAATCGTGGATGGCAGAGCACGTAGAGCGCTTAAGGCCTGCCGTTCTTATTGGAGTTGGCGCGGCATTCGACTTTCACGCTGGACTGAAAGCTCAGGCGCCCAAATGGATGAGGCGCACTGGGTTAGAATGGTTGTTTCGTCTCATCCAGGAGCCGGCAAGGCTCGGGCCGCGCTATCTGAAAAATAATCCGCAATTCCTGGGGCTAATGCTTTTACAACTCTGTCGCGTCCGCTCTCAAATTAAACGTTTGGGTTCGTCGCGATAAAGGTTGCCAACCGACAGAGGTTTCGAACGGAGAACACATTCTCGCGAACTAATCGAACGTCCATTCGCCGGCTCGACTTCTAGTCGAGAAGGCTGCGGCTTGATCGAAGCGCTAACAGTGTCGCGTGGCCACGTCCAAGCACCCCGGCCATGATCGTTCCGATCGGGAACTTGCCGAAGGTCACCCATTTACGCGGCGCGCGCGGTTCTGTGTGGCGCCAAATCACCGGCGTCCGCCGTCAAATCGTATATGAATCCCGGATATACAGAACATTCCATACATTCTCGACCGCTGGGCGACAGCTCTTACGCAGCAGCCGCAGATCTCCGTAGCGGATGGCTCAATAGCGAAGTATGGCGAAAACCGCGGGCGCAGAAGCTCGCAAGGTCGGCAAGATATATGGTCTTGTCGATGTCGGATATGGGCGCCCTGGTACTATCGTTCGCCTGTGGCTATGCTGCCTGGTCGCATCTGGTATTGGCTCAGCCTTTATCGGCCTATGTGGAAGTATTACCGTTGCTGTGGCTCTTCCCGGTCGCGTACGCCGTCGTCGGTCTCTATCCTGGCTTCGGCCTCGGAGTGGTGGAAACTCTGCGGCGTCAATTTTATTCGACGAGCCTGGCCTTTTTGGCGCTGGCCGCCGCCAGCTTCGTGTTCAAAGCGGATCCACGTTATTCCCGAGTTACTTTCACGATTACCTGGGTCGTAGCACTCGCGATGGTACCGTTGATGCGATCGTTTACTTTGTCTGTCGCAAAACGGTTCCGTTGGTGGCTTGAGCCCGCGGTGGTTTTTGGAACCCTACCGCAAATCGCACTAACCATTCGTTCAGTAGGGAGTGTCGATTCCCTGGGATACGAGATCGTGGGTGCGCTTTGTCAAGATGAACGGATGTTCGGCCGCTACGTTCAGGGAGTTCAAATTCTCGGCGGCTTACGCCTTGGCCCTGAACTAGCCAGACGAGGCGCCACGACACTGCTGGCCTGGGACAATCCCACAGTGACATCCGAACTTTCCGGCCTGCAAGAACACATCTACCACATTGTATTTGTGCGCGAAGAAGGGCAGTTGCCGATCGAACGGGTCCAGATGCGGAACCTCGGTGGAGTGCTTGGTATCGAATTCACCAATGAACTCCTTCGTCGAGACAATCAAATCATCAAACGCGCGATCGACTTGGTCTTGAGCGCGATCGGCTTGCTAATCGCGGCGCCGATAATCGTGCTGTGCGGGATCGCGATCAAAATCGCGGATCCGGGACCGACCTTTTTCGTCCAGCAGCGTGAGGGACTGAATGGTCGCAAGTTTGCGGTATGGAAGCTGCGGTCGATGCGCTCGGATGCCGAGGCACGACTGGCAGACATTCTCAGTCGAGACCCCGGGCTCCTCAAAGAGTGGCAGCACAACGTGAAACTCACGCGCGACCCGCGCTTGATCCCTGTCATTGGCAACTGGCTGCGACGCTTCAGTTTGGATGAACTTCCTCAACTGTGGAATGTCATTGTGGGCGACATGAGTCTCGTCGGCCCGCGACCATTTCCGGAATATCATCTTCGTATTCTCTCGCCTGAGTTCAGGCGAATTCGCAGCAGAGTGCGACCCGGCCTGACGGGCATGTGGCAGATAGCCGTGCGAAGCAAAGGGACCGTGGCCGAGCAGGAACGGTTCGACAAATATTACGTCAAAAATTGGTCGGTATGGCTCGATATTTACCTGATGGCTCGGACCGTGTCCGCTGTACTCTCGGGTCGGGGAGCGTGCTGACATTCTGCCGCAGTGGGTTAGAAGGAGCGGTAACACCGTGGTGGTGAGACAACGCTCAGCTGAAGTGCTGCACGTGGCGGCAGAACGGGATAGGCATCCGAACTGAAATGAAACCTTCGAACACGGTAATGCGTTCATCATACGTGGGGCGCCTGGCTCCGAGAGGTTCCGGGCGGATAGCTGCGCACTTTGTTCAGCGACCGGTCGGAGAGCAGTCCTCGGCACCGCAGTTATTGTTTCGGCGGATGACGCCCGAGCTCTGGCTCGTGCTCTTATACGTCGTGTCGGCTACTATCGGCGATCTACAAATAGCAAAGTTCAACGTTCACGTCGGTCCGGTCCCGCTGTTCTACACCGATTTGATGCTTCTATTCCTCATGATTCTGTCCTGTGTACGATCGCCGGCCCGCGTATTGTATTGGATTACGATAGGAAGAGGGGCTGGCCCCATTGGCCGCGCCGCATGGATATTCTGTTTTATCAGCGTGGTTTACTGCGCTCTTTCAATCGGACAATACCACCTCGCCGCCCTTCAGGATCTGGCGATTTTCGGATACAGCCTGTTCTTTCCTTTGACATATTTCGCCATTCGCGAGCGTCGCGAGGCGAGAACGCTGATGCGCGCTTTCGTGTATGCGGGTGTCGCGCTTGCGGTACTGGTAGTGCTGCAATATGTCATCGGCGGCGTGAGAGGCCATGTGGCTATGGTGGACGGAATAGAGCCGTCCGTATACGAACAGCGACTCGCAGAGACATCGCATTCGTTTTTCGGATCAGCCATTCTTCAGCTTCGAAACGAGGACGACGCGGCAACCGCCATATTCGCTCTGGCGGCCTTACTGGCATACATTATCCTGGAGCGCAGGTGGCGCGGCCTGCATGTATTATGTGCGGCTGCATGTTTTGGCGCGCTGGCTGTGAGCACCAGTCGCGCGACGGTAGTGGGATTGACACTCGCTATGGGTGTCACCTTCATCGCCCTAAGACGACGGTATCGATTGCGGTACGCACTCTTTATAGCAATATGTGCAGCCGGTCTGGCAGGGTCCGCGTTCCTTCCCGACCAGACCCCAGGCGCTGATCTTATCCGAGGGCTGCGGGTTGCAGTCAGCAGCGCGTTAGGAGGGCCGGCAGTCGATTCCAACGCCGACTTTCGACTGAAGCGCTGGCGGTATGCCGCTAACGTGTGGCTCGAGCATCCGCTACTGGGGGAGGGCTTTGGCCGTCCTATCATCCCCGCTGGTTTAATAGACGCAACCGAGAACAAGGGCGATTACAATGCCGGCATGCCCCACAATACGTTTCTGTTTGTGGCCGTGCGGACGGGGCTTCTCGGGCTGGGGGTGGTGCTATTCTGTTGGGCGCAGGCCATCAGGCAGCTTTTCATTAAGTTTACGCGTGTCGGCGCGGCAGATGATCTGGCCGCTATAAATGTTCTGGTCGCGATGTTCGGTTTTGCGGCCTTCGTTCTGTTCTTTGAACGACCGGTGATGAACGCGGGATTCTGGATTGTGGCGGCGATCGGCGCGCATCTTGCGCAGTACGAACGCTCTGAGGTTGTATCGATTAGACCGGCCACCTGATGGGTCAGCGAACACTACTCCGAAAGGCTGGCTGATGGTGATGTGCCGGCAGTGGAGTTTGCCGTCGCTACCATGCATCCGCCAGTGCATACCACAGACGAGAGAATGGTTTCCAGGTGAAGATCGTTATTGTTCATAACGCGTATCAGTTGCGCGGAGGCGAAGATCGCGTCTACGAAACAGAACGTGATTTACTCAGAGCGCATGGCCATGAGATCATTGAGTATCATCGCAGCAATCGAGAGATAGAACGATATTCCCTCTTCGATCGAGTAATGTTGGGTCCCCGGACAGTATGGTCAGCCGCATCGAAGCGAGAATTTGCCGACCTGTTGCGTAGAGTTAAACCCGACCTGGTTCACATACACAATACCTTCGTGGTCATCTCGCCCTCAATCTACAGTGCGTGCCGAGAGCAGGGCGTGCCAGTGGTACAGACGCTACATAACTACAGGATGCTGTGTCCGGCCGGGGCTTCTTTTCGTGACGGCCAGGTGTGCCATGACTGTGACACTCATCTTGCCTACGGCGTGCTCCGCGGTTGCCATCGGAACTCGCGTACCGGCACCGCCGCGGTGGCAGCCATGCTGGCCTGGCACCGTTTCGCGGGTACCTACTCCACGCAGGTCGACCGTTACATCGCGCTGTCCGAGTTCGCACGTAGCAGATTTCTGGCCGGAGGCTTTGAACCTGACAAAGTTGTCGTGAAACCGAATTGTGTTTATCCCGATCCGGGTGAACGCTCGGGCGACGGGAGTTATGCGCTTTTCGTGGGTCGGTTAGGGACGGAGAAGGGCGTGAAAACGCTACTGGCCGCGTGGCAAAAGCTCGGAAAAGACGTAGCGCTGGTCGTAGCGGGAACAGGAGCGCTGGAAAACGAGGTGCGGGACGCAACGGCTGGCATGCCGGCGGTGAAGTATCTGGGTGAGATACCCTCCGGCGAACTGTTTGAGGTGATGAAGCGAGCGCGCTTTGTGGTGCTACCTAGCATCTGCTACGAGAACTTTCCCGTGACTGCGGTAGAGGCCTACGCGTGCGGCGTCCCAGTAGTCGCTTCCGACCTTGGCGCGATGAAGGAAATCGTCATCCACGGCCGCACGGGCCTTCTGTTTCGGCCCGGCGATGCTGACGATCTGGCGGCGAAGGTGTCGTTCGCCTGGACCAACAGCGGGTATCTGGCGGGACTTGGACGGTCCGCTCGACAAGAGTACGAGCTGAAGTACACAAGTGAGCGAAATCATGCCGCATTGATCGAGATTTATCGATCGGTGTTGCCAAAGTGCGCCAGGGCGCCCGTATTCTCCGGATCACTCGCGCAGCGCGTACAGGGCTGATCGTGCATCAGGGCGGATTTCGACGGGCCTTCGTCACAGTCAGCGTCGACGATGGACATCTCACCGACCTGCACACGGCGGACTTGTTGGCTAGATATGGTATCCGGGCGACTTTTTACGTTCCCGCACGAAACCCGGAAAGGCCAGTAATATCGGAAAGCCAGATACGGGAGCTCGCCGCGGCATTCGAATTGGGCGGACACACAATGAATCATGTGCCGCTGAACTCAGTCCCTCTGGTTAGGGCCTGGGAAGAGGTTTCATCGGGTAAGCTCTGGCTGGAGAACGTATTAGGCCGCCGCATAACCTCCTTCTGCTATCCCCGCGGGAAATACAGCCGCCGCATCGCGGCTACAGTCAAGAAGGCCGGATTCCTGGGCGCACGGACCTGCTTCTTGAATAGACATGATTTTCCAGCCGATCCTTATTCGTGGGGCGTCAGCACTCAGGGGCGAGACCACAGCAGAATCATTCAACTCCGCCACGCATTTCTTGAACGGAATTTTCGTGGCGCCCTGAATTTTCTGCGTATTCACAAGAGTACGACCGACTGGGCTACTCACTTCAGCTACGCGCTTGACTGGGTTCAGGCCAATGGCGGCATCGCGCACCTGTACTTTCATAGCTGGGAAATCGCCGAAGCAGGCGAATGGGACAAGCTGGAAGGGGTGTTGCGACGGATTCGCGACCAGACCGACCTAAACAGAGTCACAAACGGAGAATTGTTCGCGATGTGGCGTCGTCGCGCTCACGACGACCGGCAAGCAGCAGCCGCCTGATTAATGTGTTCTGATAGTCTCTTCGATTCGTTACAGCCTTCCCGACTCTTGGCCCGACGGGCATGGTGATTGATGCGTGTTCTCTCAATAATAGCATCGAATATCTTCAGCGGACCGCACAATCACGACGCTCGTCTCAATGACGCCCTCGCGCGGGCTGGCATCGAGACTATTGTCGCTATCCCGGACGAGCCTGGCGACGCGCTGACACGTCTTCGTGCCGAAGGCATCCGGGTGATTACCTACTCTTCGGGAAGACCGGTCAAGCCCCTGTTTAAGAGCGCGGCGCATGTGAGATACCTGGCGAATCTGGTCGGCAACGTTCAGGCTGTAAGGAAAGCCATCCGCGAGTACAAGATAGACCTGATACAACTGGCGGACCCATTTCATCCACACGGAGGATTCGCGGCGAAACTGGAGAAGCGGCCAGTGGTTGTACACGTGATCGGCATGGGCGGGTCGCTGATGAGCCGTGCGATGGGAAGTCTGATCACCTGCCGCATGGCGGACGTAATTCTGACGAATGGTGTAAAAACCCGAGACGCCTACCCGGGACTGAAGCGACTTGAAGCGCGCATGCTGAGCTACTTTTCGCCAATCGACATAGCGCGATTTCGGCCGGATGCTGCGCGTCGGAAAGCGGCCCGAGCGGAGCTGGGCCTCGCACCCAGTGATATGGCGATAGGATATATAGCGCGGCTGCATCCGGAAAAGGACCATCAAACATGCGTGCGCGCGGTCGCGCTCGTTCGCAATCAGTTTCCGAACGCTCGCTTGATAATGATGGGCGGGCTCCATCCGGGCTGCTCTGAGTATTTATCTTCTATCTGGAAAACGGCCGAAGCACTGGGCCTGCGAGCGGGCGTGGACGTGATTCACAAAGATGCTGGCACGCGCGTGGCGGATTTGGCGCAGAGTTTCGATGTAGGCTGGTCCACTGGAATCCAGGAAGGTGCGACAAGTGCCGTGGGAGAGGCCATGGCGCTGGGAATACCTGTGATCGGAGTCGGAAACAGCGCGGTGCGCGAGATGATCGAAGAAGGGGTGAACGGGTTTCTGGTAAAGGTTCGAGACGCGCGCGAACTGGGTCTCGCGACGAGCAGGCTGCTCGAAGACGAAATGCTCCGCGAAAGGATGGGTCGAGCTTCGCGAGAGCGGGCCGCAAGACTGTTCAGCACGGATGTATGCGCGTCCATACACCTTCAAGCATACAACGCGGCACTGGCCGGCTTTTGCGGCAATGGTCGAGAGTCCGTGGACGGCCGGTCGCCGGTTCGTGAATCCGATACGGCACGGATGCGCTCGTGAGCGAGGTCGCGCAAATCGGCCAAGGCGGCGAGTTCGGGATCTGCGGCGAGGTGGAAGCGATACGTCTATGAATGTGGCGATTCGGGGGTGGGAGCAAAAAGATACCCGCGCGGCAGAGGAGAACGGTGATGTCCGGACGCTAGCGACCGGCGCGGGCGTGAATCTCGGCGGGCAGCTGGTAGCGCGCGCCCTTAACATGGTCAGCCAGGTGCTGATGGCGCGCTTCCTTGGAGCCGCCAGCTTCGGACTATATGCGATTGGGTGGACCCTGGTACGTGTTCTTGGTGCCGTCGGTACCTTGGGCTTCGAGGCTGGAGTCATCTATTTCGGCGCGAACTATCAAGCGGACTCGCGTAAATTCAAGGGCGCAGTAATTCAATCGCTCACGATACCATGTGTTTCCGGCGCTCTCTTGGCAGCGGCGGTGTGGTTCATGGCGCCGACTCTTGCTGAGCGGGTATTTCATAAGCCGAACGCCGTTACGGTCATCCGGCTGTTCGGGCTGACGCTCCCCTTTTATACTGTGTGCTTCGTCGCCGGAGGCATAACGAAACTCTCGCAACGCATGCAGTATTTCGCGTACTCGGGCCTGGCTCAGGCCGGCTCTGCTCTGGGATTGTTCTGCATCCTGTTCTTCTTCGGATGGGGTCTGCCCGGCGCGATCTTTGCGACACTAAGCGGATTCGCTGTTGGAGCGTTATTATCAGTTTATTACGTCCGGCGTCTGTTTCCGGTTATCGGCGCGAAAGACATCCGTCCCCGTTGGCTCGGAAGAGAACTCGTTACTTATTCCGGCTCCGTCATGCTGGCGGGAATCGGGTATAATGGTCTGATGTTTGTCGATCGGCTTTTTGTAGGAGCCTTTCGGAGCGCCGCGGAGACCGGGATCTATCAGGCGGCCAGTCAACTTGCGATTCTGTTTGCGATTTTACTCGGTTCGTTCCACGGCATTTTCAGACCGATGGTTGCCGATATCTACGCCCGAGGCGATCGGCGTCGATTGACCGAACTGTACCAAATGTGTACGAAATGGACGCTCTACGCATGCCTGCCATTGTTTCTTCTGGTCGTGTCAGTCCCGGTCAGTTTGCTCGAGTTCCTTTACGGGTCGAGCTATACCCTGGCTGCGACCCCTTTGATTGTATTGAGTGTCAGCCAGCTCGTCATGGTTGTGACCGCTGGAAGCCATACGATGCTCATCATGACTAGAAGGCAAAGAACGTTCGTAGTAGCAGCGTTGTCGTGCCTCGCGGCCGATCTGCTGCTGAGCCGGACTCTGGTGCCGGAATATGGTCTGAATGGCGCGGCCGTCGCGACGGCTGCTTCAAACGTTGCACTCAACCTGATCTCGGTCGTGGCCGTGAAGAAATACCTGGGTGTTTGGCCGATCGATGTCCGTTTCGTTAAGGGTTGTATTGCGGCGGTCGTGACTTTCGCGGCTTTGCTCGTCACAAAGACATTCGAAATAGAAATACCTGCTCTGAATCTGTTCGTAATCGGATGTGTGAGTGTCGTCGTGTTCCTAGGCGCTTTGATCGCAATCGGTCTGGATACCGAAGACTGGCAGTTGCTGCGATTGGTGCGTTGCAATTCTTTTGTTGGCCGCTTTTGGCCGGTTACCGCAGGCTGAATCCCCAACTCCGCTGTGACAGTACGTAATAGGGTTAAATATGTCTCCGGCGCGCTGGCGCTGTGTGCCTTGGGACTGGTTGCAATCAATGCGATCCGCGGCACCACTAACACGGGCGCGGCGACCGAAAGCCCAACAGGAGCCGCGACGGTTTTGACGAGCACGCTGAAGCTGAGCAGCGCGAACAACGGGCAGACGTTCACGAACTATCGCATCAGCACGAAGAACGGCGACTGCGTAGATATAAACGAAGCCAGCAATGTAACGCTCCAGAACTCCAATATCGGCCCGTGTGCGGGGCGCGGGATCTACATAAAGAACGGGTCGGGTAACCGCATTCACGACAGCTATATCCACGTAGAAGGTGCATCCCAACGCTGTTGCGATACTCGGGACGGAATACTGGTACGCGGCAGCAGCTTTACTACGATTCAAGGCAATGTCGTTGCCTATAGTGAAAGCAATATCGAAATCTTCGGCAACGATACGGTGATAGTAGGTAATTTTTTGCTGAATCCTCAAGGTGTCTATCCGCGCGGCCAACAGATTCAAACCGGGGCGGGCACCAACGTCAGAATCGCGAACAATTTTCTCCTTAGCACCCGGGATGGTACCTTGGGCCAGGCAATCGAAACTGACAGCAACGCGCCGATACTGATGACCCAGGGCGCTACGACCAATCCTCCCGAAGACAGCATAAGCATCTACAAAACGCAGTTTGCCGACATCGAGAACAATTTCGTCACGGGTGGCCTTGACGCGACTGTGCCCGGCTCCGGCGGCGCCCAGTCTCCATCCGGTTGCGGGATACTGGGAGCCGATGGCGACAAGATCCTGGGCGCCAATCATGTGACTATCAAGAACAACATTGTGCTAAATACCGGTCAATGCGGAATCGGAATCGCTACCGGCACTGGTCTCGCCGTGATCGGCAACAAAGTTCTCAATCTCAATCCTAACACCGGCGGCAATACGGCAATCTATGTCTGGAAGCAATACCCTCCGGCGTGCGGCCCGGTGCTGCTCAGCGGCAACATCGCATCGGAGGTGAGGCCCGGAGGTTACAATTCCGGTTACTGGGATGGAGGAGGATGCAATCCCGTCACTTGCGACGGCGTGAACAGTAATGTCAATTCATGTAATAGTTTCGACTACGGCTCAGGGAGAGCTGCGCAGAAGACCCTGCTCCAAGATGCGGCTTTGACCGCGGCTCCAAGAATTCCGCCGCTGCCCAAGCGCTGCGTAGTTTACTCACCATATTCATCGCAGAGATCGCTGCCAGGGTGCTGAGGGAGCGAACTCGACGGACCTCGAATGAACGGTTGGGCGCTTTGACTCCACCGCTGCGCGGCCCAGGACGGCCAGACTAGCACGAGCGCCGCAGGGGATGATGGTGAAGTGAATTCTGCAGGTCTCTTGCCCCAACCGGTCATTAACCTTCACTAATGAAGAAACACATGATCATCGAGGGGCCGATAGCAACAAAAGAGGTCCTGACTCTACGCGAAGTAAGCGAGTATTTGC
>Ga0335078_10006426_pt1 | contig 17400 bp, 11 predicted proteins | sample Lox_Sample_32_FD_206711 | JGI IMG/M metagenome (GOLD analysis project Ga0335078, IMG submission 206711) | Soil microbial communities from Loxahatchee National Wildlife Refuge, Florida, United States - Lox_Sample_3.2 | ecosystem: Environmental > Terrestrial > Soil > Wetlands | place: USA... | reverse complement strand
GCTTTCGCCGGTCGCAGCGATTTCAGTAGGCCCGCAGCCGAGCGGCGTGCGCGCGCATCCCACGCGCAAGGAAATTTGGGGAGTGAGTTCGGGCGGCGGTTACGCGTGGGTTTTGGACGCTCCGTCCAATCAGATCGTCGCGCGCATTCCCGTCGGGACGATGCCTTACGCGCTCGATTTCTCGCCGGACGGAAAGCGAGCTTATGTCGCAGCTTCGGGCTTGAACACTGTAGTTGCCATTGATTGCGCGAGCCGCCAAGTCGTCGCCCGCGCTCGCGTGGGGCGCAAGCCCACAGTCGCTCGCGTCACGCCCAATGGTGCGTTGGTGCTCGTCTCAAATCACGAAGACGGAACGCTTTCGATTCTCGACACGGCGAGCCTGAGCACGCGTGCCGTGGTCAACGTCGTTCCCGCGCCCGAACAAATCGTTGTGCTGCCAGACGGCACGAAAGCGTTTGTCAGCTCAGGGGTTCGCGACGAAATTTCCGTGGTCGATCTTCGACGCGACGTGCTACTGACGAATCTCGCGCTCGGCGGCCGACCCGATTCGCTGCTGGTGAAACCGGACGGCGGCGAGCTCTACATCCCCTCAGCCGACGCGCATGGCCTGCTCTTCGTGAACACCCAGACAGATGAAGTCGGCGATTTCATGCTTTTGGGAAATTCGCCGACGTCGGCCACCTTGGACGATGCGGGCCAAATGATGTACGTTTCGGACTCGGCGGCGGGACACGTGATTCCAGTCGCCGTGAATCTGCGAAAAGCCGCGCCGCCGATTTCAGCAGGCCAGTCCCCTCAAGTCGAGCAGCTAACGCCCGGCGGCGACATGCTCGTCGCCGTCGATGCCGCTTCCGACCAAATCGCCGTGGTCCGCACGCAAACAGGCAGCCTCGTCACTCTGATCCCCACGGGATCGCATCCGCGCGACCTCGCGATCAAGATGTTTTAGTCGCGCGTTCCTGCGTCGCCGCTCGCCGCGGGGCTCAACAGTGACGGGGACCGTCAGCGTTCTGGTAAAGGCTGGCGCCGTCCCGACGATGATCGTCGCCGTCAACTGTGACGGTGTGGCTTCCCGGCGGCGTCCCTAGCGTTGGCGTCGTGGGATCGGAGCACGGCGCGACGCATGCGAGGGCGGCCACGCCAAGTCCGGCCAGCGCCCGGCGTGGTCGAACTGATTTGCACGCCCGTGGGCGAAGCAGCGCACGGTCGCCGGCGTCATCGTGGGTGGCACCGAGCACGCCAGTTGCGCCGACCCTTGCCGCGGAATCGTCCTTGAGAGGGACGGGCAGACTGTCGCGCGATGGGCGAGACTCTGTCTATCCGTATTAGTGCGGTGCCGTCGCAGGGCCGCGCGGAAATGATTTTTCGCTCATTCGGGCGTCCAGGCGAAGTTCTCATCGCCAAGAGGAACTTCGAGCATGCCTTCGAGCGGAAGCACGTCCACCGGCAAGCCGGATTGCCAAACGGCGACACTCATCAACAGTGCCTTGCGGTCTCGCAGGTCGAATAGGCTGCGAGAGATCCCGATTTCAAGGATGCTACCGAAAGCCGCCGAGACGAGAGCTTCCGGAAGCAGCGGGCACATGCCGCCATTTTCCACAATCAGCCTGTTTACCTTGCCAGCCTCGACGCCGACGGTAACTCGCGTCTCCCGTGAATCCCAGAGGGTCACGCGCACCTGAAACTCGTGCATGTCGGCGATGGCCTCGGCCACAGGATCGACGCGAAGCCAAAAGCGATCGAGACCGAAGCCATAGTAGAACTCACTGATTACGGTTTTGCGTCCGTGCATGGCGCCGTCGCGGCGGTCGGTGGCATAGAGCCCGGCGCCGAGCCACTCGAAGTAGCTGCTTTCGCGGCCGTCTGCTGTCGCATCGAGGTAGGCCGTTGGTGATTCGCGGCGACCGCGTTCGGGTGCGCGCTTGATCGGATGGGCCAAGGCAATCGGAGGAGGATCGCCGATGGCGTTATAGATTTCCGCGAGGTGCTTGCGGTAGAGAGCGTCGAACTCGGCGTCGTTGGCGGACCCGTGCTCCGGTCCGAACCACCAGCACCAGTCGCTCCCCTCGGCGGCGAGCAGAGCTTCGTAAGCGCGCTTGCCCTGGGCGTTCCAGTCATCCGGGCGCGAGGATTTCGTGAGCAGGCCCTTTTGCCTGGCGGTTTCAAACGCTTCGCGGGCGTCCCGCAGGAGATCCCAGGCACGCACGTCTTCGGCGTGGCCGATCCATACGTCGAAATTCGCGTTGATCCAAGAAGCAGGGAAAATTCCTTCGAGGATCGGCGCATCCGGCGTGGCGCGAACGGCTTCGCTCATGGTGAGAGCAGAGATTTGCGAATCGCTTTCGATACGGCGATAGAAGCGGCGGAGAAATTCGCGCCCGTTCTCCGGGTAGTACTCCCAGGCGTTCTCTCCATCCAGAATCAAACTCACGGTGGCGACGCGACCGCCCGGTTCGCGGTCGCCGATTTCGCGAATGCGACGATATAGATCATCTGCTGCCGCTTCCGCCCCCATGCGGCTGTAAACGAAGCCCACGAGATCGGAGATGTAGTGATCGCGGAAGAATCCGTGGAGTTCTCTGTTGCCGCGCTTGAATCGCCAGGGCGTATAGAGATCGGCACCATTCTCGGGATAGCCGGAAGCATCGCGCCAGAAGCCAATACTTCGCGTGCGGCCTAGCACCCCTTCATCCGTGGCGAACCACTGGAATCCCAGCTCGGCGGCGATATCGAGAACTTCGTCAGAAACGGATCCTTCCGATGGCCAAAAGCCTGCTGGAGGCTTGCCGAAGACTTCCTGATGGAAATTCCAGGCCTTGAGCAATTGTGCACGGGCGTCCTGAGGGTATTGAAAGGGGGGCTGCGGAATGGGGCTGTGAGGATTCGAGACGCGGGCAATGTTCGTATTGCAGAGCAACGGAAGAATCGGGTGGTAATAGGGAGTCGTCGAGATCTCGATCTGGCCGCGGGCGGCGGCGATCTGATATTCGGGGAGCACGGCGGCCAATAGCTCGCGTTCCTTTTCGAGGAGGAGCGACTTGTCTTCCTCGGTGAAATCGTGGCCGCGATCTGAGAGCGCCCTCACGGCGGGATCTTTCGTTAAGTACTCCTCGTCCATCCAGGCGAGCTGCGAAAGCACTTGCAGGTCGCGCCAATCGCGGTGAGTCCATTGCGCGACGCATGCTTCTGTTCCGCGCGAGCGCATTTCCGACGCCAGCTCGCCGAAGCGAGGCCATCGGTGGAGAAAATTTTCGTTTACCTGAAAGGCGCGCTCGAGGGCTTCGCGCTTCGCGTCCTCGGAAAGATGCTCGGCACGCGTAAAAGCGACCGCAAACCAGCTTTCCTGAAACTGCCCGCTGGCATATTCCTGGATTTGCGCTGCGAGCGAAGGAACAACGTTGGCCGTGGCGTGCACGTTCGGGAATTCTTCGAGAATTTTCACCATCCCCCAGTAATCCTTGAGGGCGTGGAGGCGCGTCCAAGGGAGCAGGTATCGCCCGGTGGCTGGATCGCGATACTGCGGCTGATGCATGTGCCACAGCATAACGAGGTTTATTCGGCTCAATCCGCTACCCTGAATGTTAGAATGTGCGCCGCGCTCGTATGCGCCTGCTCGATCGATACATCGCTCGTGAAGTAGTTTCCCACGCCGCGCTGGGTCTCGCTGTCTTCACTTTTGTTTTCTTCGTACCGCAACTGGTGCGCCTGATGGAATTGATTGTGCGTCATACGGGCGACATCGGATCGGTCGCCTTGTTGTTCGTGTGCGCAATTCCGCCCGTGCTTCGGTTGACGTTGCCGATGGGCGTGCTCGTTGGCGTGTTGATTGGCCTTGGACGTCTCTCCGCGGACAGCGAAATCGTCGCGCTCCACGCTTCCGGAATCAGCTTGCGGCGACTGCTCGTTCCGGTCGGCTTCGTGGCTGTGTTAGCCGGAATCGGAACGCTGCTGACCACGTTTTGGCTCAGCCCCGCTGCGCTGAGGACGGTCACGCGCCTCGAACAGAAGCTGCTTTCGTCGCAGGCGACATTTTCCGTAGAGCCGCGCGTATTCGATGAGCGCTTTCCGAAGTTCGTATTATACGTGCAAGATGTGGAGGCTGCAGCCACGCGGTGGCGTGGTGTTTTCCTGGCGTCGTCGGGAAATGTGACGGCTGCGCTGCCAAGGTCGGCGGTGTCAGCCAATGCGTCTTCGATTACGACGGCGCAGCAAGCCTCCGTGATCATCGGGCCGGGCGAAGGGCAGCTCGAACTTCTGCTGAACGACGCCAGCACGCACGAATACGATCCCCGCATGCCAGCTCAATACAATGTGACGACTTTCGGCGAGACGGACATTCCGGTGGACGTTTCGCCGGCGGCGCTTCCGCAGAAAAATAGCGCGCTCAATGTGGCGGCAGAATCGACCAAGCGTTTGCTTACGAGCAAGGGAGCGGGCTGGCGCGAGGATCGAGTGGAACTCCAGCGGCGCGTGGCGTTTCCCGCGGCGTGTCTTGTATTCGCGCTGCTTGGCGTGCCGATCGGCGTGCGACCGAGGCGCGGAGGGCGTTCGGCCGGGTTGATCCTCACCCTGGTGCTGATCGGCGGCTACTATTTTCTTTTTGTCTCTGGCGATCATTTCGCCGCACAGGGGCGGATCGAACCGTGGATCGGCGTCTGGGGCGCGAATATCGTTTGCGCGGCGATTGCGCTCTTTTTTCTGCGGCGCGTCGAAAACATCCGCAAGCCGAGCCGGGTGTTGGAGTGGCTCGAAGCTCTATGGGCGAAGCGGCGGGTGATGAAGGAAGAACCTGTTGCGACGTCACCGACGAACGGACGTCCCTCTGCCCGCACCACGACGCGCATCCGGCATGCGTTGCAGGTGGGCAGGACGATGGCGTTTCCGATGCTGCTGGACGTCTATTTGCTGCGGCAGTTCTTTTATTTCTTAGTCGTGCTGCTGGCCGCGTTCGTTTTGATTTTCGACGCGTTCACTCTTTTCGATTTGCTGGCGGACATCGCTCGGAATCACATCGGGTGGATTACGGTAGTGAATTATTTCCGTTATCTAATTCCGCTGATGGTGTACCAGTTAGCGCCGCTGGCAACGCTGGTGGCCACGCTCGTCACGCTCGCGGTCCTGGCGAAAAATAATGAAGTGATCGCGCTGAAGGCGAGCGGGATCAGTTTGTATCGTGTGGTGCTGCCGTTGTTGATAGCAGGATGCTTGATTTCGGTCGGGATGTTTGTACTCGACGACACATTTCTGCCTTATGCGAACCAGCGCCAAGATGCATTGCGAAATGAAATCAAGGGGCGGCCGGCACAGACGTACATCGAGCCCGCGCACCAGTGGATCTTCGGCGAGAACTCAAAAATCTATAACTACGAACTCTTCGATTCCGATCGGCAGCTATTCGGCGGGTTGAGCGTTTTCGAGCTTGATCCGGCGACGTTCCAGATTCGGCGGCGGGTGTTCGCCGCCCGCGCGGCTTGGGACCCGACACAGAGCGCGTGGGTGCTGACCGGCGGATGGGTGCGCGATTTCGACGCCGATGGGCACGTCGCAAGATATCAGTCGTTCAAGGCGACTTCTCTGCCCGAGCTGACCGAAGCGCCCGGGTATTTCCGCCGCGAGGTGCGCCAGTATTACCAAATGAACTGGCGGCAACTCGGCGAGTATATCGCGAGCTTGCGTCAGGCGGGATTTGATACGGCGCGGCTGGCTGTTCAATGGCACCGAAAATTTGCGTTTCCGCTGATCGCGGCTGTGATTGTGTTCTTGAGCGCGCCTTTTGCGTTTCTCGTGGGGACGAGGGGGGCGGTCGGGGGGCTGGCGCTGGCCGTCGGCGTGGGGATCGCGTATTGGGCGACGGCGGCTTTATTCGAGGCGATGGGTTCGCTCGGACAACTGCCGCCCCTGATTGCCGCGTGGGCGCCGGACGCGATCTTCGGATTCCTCGGCGTCTATTTCCTGCTGAAAATGCCGAACTGATCGCGGGGGGGGCATTAGTGAGCTTTTGACCACCGTATGGCGGGTGGTGATGTCCGATTGAAAAGCCCTCGGTAAACTATTCATATAGTTTTCTCCGAGGTGAGTCGTCCGATGAGTTTGGGCCTGCTGTTGGCGATCCTTAACTCGAACAATACTTCCCATCTCGAGCTGTGGGCGGCGATCGGTGCGGTCGTCGGGGTGGTCTTGTTCGTGCGGGGGTTTCAAATGCTGCGCGTGAAGAGACTCATACTTAACACGCCGACTTCCAAAGTTCGCAGCGCATCGATGGGATTGGTCGAAATCAACGGCTTGGCGAAGGGCCCCTCGACGATTCCGGCCGGGATCACCGCCGAAGCCTGTTACTACTATCGTGCTGTCATTTGGCAATTGCGGCAATCAGGCAAGAATCAAGAATGGAAGCAGGTGGCGTGCGAAAGCTTGTACGTTCCGTTCTTCGTCGAAGATGCGACCGGCCAGCTGCTGATCGATCCGCAAGGCGCCGATTTCGACATCGCGCGGAACTTCAAAGACGAATTCGACAGATCTTTCTTTTCCAGCAACCGCAATGTGTTGCCTGAAAACGTGGCGAATTTTCTGGCGCGCAACGGAATCAGCTTCAACGAGAACACGCGCGTCGAAGAATACTGCATCAAGCCGGACAATCCCCTTTTCGTTTTCGGCACGCTTTGCACGGACACGAATCCGGAAACATGGGATCCGGCGCCGCACATCGCGGCGGGAACATCATTTCGCGCGCAGATGAATTTTCTTGGTGCGGGCGGTGGAGTATTTAGCTGGATTGGGCTGACGTCCGGGGCGGGCGCGACCTTGTCCGGTGGCGCGGTGCCGGCCGCGTATACCGTCGCGATGGCGCGGGCAACGACCACCGTAGCTTCGAAACCTGCTCCAGCGCCTGCAGTTTGGTCGGAAGTATCGATGGACGAAACCGCCCTTCGACCTAAGGGCGAAGCGCAATCGGGCTCGGCGTCAGCCGCATCCGTGGCGACAATCGAGCGCGATCTTGCCGTGCCCGCATCGTCGAGTGCCGATGGCGGGTCCAGTTCGCATGCGTCTGCGTGCCTCGCCAAAGGAACGAGCGGAAATCCATTCATGATTTCGTGGCGGAGCCAGCGCGAGGTAGTACAGTCGCTCGCGTGGAAATCGGCGCTGTGCATCTGGGGCGGCCCCATATTGTCACTCGTTTGTTTATACATATTGGCACTCTGCTTCGGTTGGACGTAGAGACGATAAGGAGAAACCATGAGCTGGATTCCGGTGCTTGTCGTGCTGTTCGTGGTGGTGGGAGCGATCGCGTATCTCGTGACGCTCTACAACGGACTGATTTCTGTGAAGAACAACGTCGACAAGGCGTGGGCCGATATCGATGTGTTGCTGAAACAGCGGCACGACGAATTGCCGAATCTGATCGAGGTTTGCAAGGGCTACATGAAGTACGAGGCTGAGACGCTGCAGCGCGTGACGGCAGCGCGTACGGCATATGGACAAGCCGCGACGCCAGATCAAAAGGTGCAAGCCAGCGCGGAAATGTCTGCCGCACTAGGGCGGCTGATCGCCGTTGCGGAAAACTACCCCGACTTGAAAGCGAATGCTAATTTCACTCATTTGCAATCGCGCATTACGGAGCTCGAGAGCGAAATCGCCGATCGGCGTGAGTTCTACAACGATTCCGTCAATACGTTTAACATCCGTATTCAGGAGATGCCGGACGCGATTCTCGCGGGCATGATGAATCTGCATCCGCGCCAGATGTTCCAGGTAGCCGCCGAAGATAAGGAGCCGGTCAAGGTCTCTTTCGCTGACGTCTCGCACTAGAGATCACACGGCAGAAGCTCAAAAAGAGATGCTTTTGAGTGCTTCGCGTTTGCTGAGCGGGTTTAGGCGCTTTTCGTTGTGGCGGACATAGCGCTTTACTTCGGCGGGGTTAGTCCAAGCGTATTGGCGGAGGGCCCAACCAATAGCCTTCCTCAGGAAGAATTCCTTGGATTCGAGCGACGGCTCGATGCAGGCGTAGAGAAGGTCGAGGTCAGTTTCTTTCTTGAAGCCGAGCTGGCAGATGATCGAGGTGCGGCGCTTCCACATATCTTCGGATTTGCTCCAGGCGAGCATTCGTTTCTTCATCGGCGCGGGATGGCTCTTTAGAATTGGGCCCACGCGGTGCGCGGCGACGTCGTCGACGTAATCCCACCACGCGCCCGTCACGATGATTTCCTCATACAGCGGCATAGCAGACGGCATTTGAAAGGGTCGCGCCAACTTGTGGCCGGTCAAGGCGATTGCGGCGTAGCGCTCTTCGCGGAATTTCGCGCCGCGCCAGAGGGACAGAACCGATTCGGTCCAATGGGCGTGCGAGGGGAAGATTAGATCGGCGAAGAGTGTCTTGCAGGTATTGCGCAGCAACGTTGAAGGGATGCCGTGGTACGGCATCGTCGATTTCATGTAGGACTGCATCATCGGCGCCCGGTGAGGATCGGCGACGCGGCGCAATTCGCGGCGGACGCGCAGTAGGAGTGCAGAGGATCGTGGCGCGGCGGTGCGTTTCATGGGCTTGGGCGGGAAAACCTTAACACAGAGGACACAGAGCTGGCACAGAGAGCCAATTCACTGGCCACGGTGCCTTGTAGCCTGGGACGAAGAGGGATCCTTTCGGCCGTGTTGCGTACCGAGCGAAAAGCGCCCGGCGCGATATTCAGAGAACGGAAACAAAGCGCCGGGGTGAGCTGCATAAAACCAAAGGCAATTGCGCCGACAGGATGCGCGAGCTATTTGTGCTTGGCGTTGCGTTTGTCTTCGATGACGGCTTGGGCGGCGGCGAGGCGCGAGATCGGCACGCGGAAGGGCGAGGCGCTGACGTAGTTCATGCCGACCTTGTGGCAGAACTTGACGCTTTCGGCGTCTCCGCCATGCTCGCCGCAGATACCGATCTTGAGTTTGGGCCGTGTGGCGCGGCCATTGCTGATCGCCCACTCGATCAACAATCCGACGCCGGCAGTATCGAGAGTCTGGAACGGATCTTCCTTGAAAATCGCGGCTTTGCTCTGATCGACGTACACCGGAAGAAAACGTCCGGCATCGTCGCGAGAGAGGCCCATTGTGGTTTGCGTTAGATCATTCGTGCCGAAAGAAAAGAACTCAGCGACTTCAGCAATTTCTTTCGCCATCAAGGCCGCCCGCGGGAGCTCGATCATCGTGCCGACGAGATATTCAAGCTTCACTTTCGACCGGGCGATGATTTCATCGGCGACTTTGCGCGTTTCGGTCTCGAGGATTTTCAGTTCTTTTTTGTCGAGAGTGAGCGGATGCATGATCTCAGGAAAAACTTTAATGCCCCGCTTTTGACAATCGATCGCCGCCTCGATGATCGCCCGAACCTGCATCTCAAGAATCTCGGGATACGTGATCGAGAGACGGCAACCGCGATGGCCGAGCATCGGATTCGCTTCTTTCAGTTGCTCGACGCGACGCTCGACTTGTTCGACAGGGATTCCGATCTTCTTCGCGAGCTCGGCTTGTTTCGCGTGGTCGTGCGGAACGAATTCGTGGAGCGGCGGATCGATCAGGCGAATGGTGACCGGCAGTCCGTCCATAGCCTCAAAGATTCCGCTGAAGTCCCGCCTCTGAAATGGCAGGAGCTTATCGAGCGCGCGCTTTCGCGCTTCCGAGGTATCGGCGAGGATCATTTCCTGAATCGCTTCCTGGCGCTCGATGCTCTTCTCGGGATACTCGAAGTCCTTGAAGAACATGTGCTCGGTGCGGCAGAGCCCGATTCCCTCCGCTCCCATTTCGCGGGCCACACGGGCATCGCGGGGCGTATCGGCATTGGTGCGGACGCCCAGTTTGCGGACCTTATCGGCCCATTTCAGTAGTGTTTCATAGGCCTTCGGAGGCTCGGGGCGAACGAGATCGATTTGTCCTGTATAAACCGAACCATCGCCGCCATCAAGCGTGATCCACTCGCCCTCTTTTACCGCGCGGCCATTGACGCTGAGCGTTTTCGCATCGGCTTCGATGTCGATCTTCTCTGCGCCAACGATGCAGCACTTGCCCCAGCCGCGGGCCACGACGGCCGCATGGCTGGTCTTGCCGCCCGTAGCCGTGAGAATTCCCTGCGCGACATACATTCCGCCGACATCTTCGGGGCTTGTTTCGCGGCGCACAAGGATCACTTTTTCGCCACGCGCGGCCCATTCTTCGGCGTCATGCGCGGTGAAGACAGCCTTACCAACAGCCGCGCCCGGAACCGCGTTGATGCCCTCTGCGAGTTTGCGACTGGACAGTTCGCTGCGCTGAAGTTTCGGATCGAGAACGGGATAGAAGAGGCGCTCGATATCTTCGGGCTTGATACGTTCAAGTGCTTCTTCAAGCTTGATCAACTTCTCGTTGACCATATCGACGGCGATTTGAAACGCCGCCGCGGGTGAACGCTTTCCAGTGCGTGTCTGCAGCATGTAGAGTTTGCCGCGCTCGACGGTGAATTCCATGTCTTGCATGTCGCGGTAATGGCGCTCAAGTTTCTCTCGAACTTTCTCGAGCTGTTGATACACCTTCGGCATCTTGCCTTTGAGCTCGCTCAGATGCATTGGGGTGCGGATACCAGCAACGACGTCTTCTCCCTGGGCGTTAAGCAGGAAGTCGCCGAAGAATGTCTTCGAGCCGGTGGAGGGGTCGCGAGTGAAGCAGACACCGGTTCCGGAATCGTCGCCCGTGTTGCCGAACACCATTTGCACCACGTTGACAGCGGTGCCAAGCAACCCTGTGATTTTTTCCACGCGGCGATAGGTGACGGCTTTCTCGCCCATCCATGATTCGAAGACGGCGCCGATCGCACCCCAGAGCTGCTCGATCGGATCCTCTGGAAAATCCTTCCCGGTCTTGCTCTTGAAATGCTTTTTGTACTCGCCGACGAGTTCGCGCCAGCCTTCGGCGCTGACCTGCGTATCGTCTTTCACGCCCAGTCGCGATTTCATGACACGGAGCTTGTTCTCCAGATCTTCTTTTGACAGGCCAATTACGACAGTGGAATACATCTGAACGAATCGACGGTAGGCGTCCCATGCGAAACGGTCGTTCTTCGTGGCTTTTGCGAGGCCTTCGACTGATTTCTCGTTGAGACCAAGATTAAGGATAGTCTCCATCATGCCCGGCATGGAGCGAGCTGAGCCGGAGCGGACGCTGACGAGCAGCGGATCGGTGGCGTTGCCCAGTTTTTTCTTGGTGAGCTTTTCGAGCTTGCCGAGATTCTTGGCGACTTCGGCGCGGAGCTCTTTCGGATATTTCTTCCCGTGCTTCAGGTAGTAGTCGCATGTTTCGGTCGTAATCGTGAAACCCGCCGGAACAGGCAGGCCAATGCGGGTCATCTCTGCAAGGCCGGCTCCCTTTCCGCCGAGAAGATCGCGTTGCTCGCCCGTACCGTTCGCTTTTCCTGCGCCGAAGAAATAAACGTATTTCATTTTTCTCCCTCAGATATCACTTCAATATTGTGTCTTGAGATCTGTCGGCTCGCCGATATTTCAATGGGAACTTTACTTCCCTTCTTCGGGCACTAATTCAGAGAAATCGGCGATGGTCGAAAATTCCTTTAAGAGTCCGCCGAGGAGCGCAATGCGATTGCGCCGAATATGTTCGTCTTCGGCCATCACTAGAACTTTATCAAAGAAGAAATCAACCGCCGGTCGAAGCTCGGAAATTTTCTCAAGGGCCTTCTTATACTTCCTGTCTTTCTTTAGGCGCGACGCTTCTTCGCCAACCTGCCGAGAAACTTCATAAAGCTGCATCTCACCTACCTCTTGAAGGAGTGCGGGATCGACCTTCTCTTGAGTCTTGTCGCCCTTCCCCGCAGACTTCTCCAAGATATTGCGGATGCGCTTGAAGCTTGCAGCGAGAGGCCCGAAATCTTTCGTTGGCCGAATTGCTTTCACTGCGGCGACCCGTTCCACTGCATCGCCGAGCTCATCGGCGCCGGCCGCGAAGGCCGCGTTGATCTCGTCATAGGCAAACCCGCGGCGCTCTCGCAAGACGTAGCGGGTACGCTCGAGGAGAAAATCAAGGACCTGTTTTTGGACGGTGTCGCCGGCTTCGATCCGTGGCGCGTGATCCTTGAGTGATCTGGCCGCCGCTGAAATTGTCGCGGAGAGCGAAAGGGGCAGGTGTTTCTCCAGGATGATTTTCACGATACCCAGTGCCGCGCGGCGCAAAGCGAAGGGATCACTTGAACCTGTCGGAATCGCGCCGACGGCGAAGCATGCGACGAGCGTATCGAGTTTGTCTGCGAGCGCCACAGCGCAGCCGGTCAGATTGCGCGGCAACGGGTCGTCAAGACCAAGAGGCTTGTAGTGGTCATAAACGGCCGAGGCGATTTCTTCCGGCTCGCCCTGGGCGATCGCGTATAGCCCGCCAACTACTCCTTGGAGCTCGGTGAACTCCCGGACCATATCGGTGACGAGATCGCATTTCGCTAGCTCGGCCGCACGGTCCGCGCCCGCTACGTCGGCATGCGAAACCCCGCTAGCGACCCACTGTTCGCTCAGCCAGCGCGCGAGCCATCGCATGCGTTCAACTTTATCTCCGTAACTCCCGAGGCGGCGCTCGTATGTGACCGCGGAAAGCTTCGGGAGGTAATCACCGAGCTTTGTCTTCTGGTCGTTTTGCCAAAAGAACTGTGCATCGGCAAAGCGCGCGCGCAAAACGCGTTCGTGACCGCTACGCACGAGACCCTTTGGATCCCTCGGAAGATTAATGACCGCAAGAAAATGCGGAGCAAGTTCGCCTTTTCTGCTTTCGACGGCGAAATATTTCTGATGCCCGCGCATTACGGTAATGAGGACTTCCTCGGGCAGCACAAGGAAGGACGGATCGAAATCACCGAGGATAACCGTGGGGTATTCGTTGAGGTATGTGACCGCGTCGAGGAGCGAGGCGTCCTGGTGTGCGTGCAATCCCCTCTTCGCCGGAACGGTCTTTAGTTCCGCCTCGATCTTCCTTCTACGCACGTCGGGACGGCAGAGAACGAAATTTGATTTGAGCTTCGATTCGTAGTCTTTCGAACTCTTCACCGTGACGGTGCGCTTCCCCAAAAAGCGATGCGCCTCGGTGTGATCACCTGAACGCACATCCGCATAAGAGCACGCGACGACCTTGCCGCCGAGCGTGGCAACGATCCATCGAATGGGGCGGATGAAGCGGGGGCCGTGCAGGCCGGACCAAGCCATCGAGCGCGGCCAGGAGATTTCGCGAATGGCTTCAGGTAAAGCTTGAGACAGGATCTCGGTGGCGGGCTTACCGAGCGTGGTGATCTTGGCCGCGACGTATTCGCCCTTCGGTGTATTCACGATCATTAATTTCGAGAGCGAGATCCCCTGCTTCTCGGCAAAACTGAGTGCAGCTCGGGTTGGTTCTCCGGTTCCACCGTAGGCAACGGATTTTGGCGGACCCATTACCTCGCGCGTAACATCTTCCTGTTTTACTCGAACATTCTTTACGATCGCGACGAGCCTGCGCGGCGCTCCGAAGGTCTCAATTGATGCTTCAGCTGTCGGCTCGTCGACCAGCGAATGCGTCACGAGCTGCTTCGCAAGAATCGCCTTAAGTTCCTGCGCGGCTTTGGCAATCATTCCGGCGGGGATTTCTTCGCAGCCGATTTCAAACAGCAATTCGGCTGTCGCGTTTCTTGAAGGAGTTCTCTTCGAGGCGCTCATTGGGAGGCCGCCGGTTCTGCCGCGCCTCGAACTGCAGTGCGCTGATCGAGCCATTCTCTGGCGACCATCGTAGCGAGTTTGCGGACACGCGCGATCATTGCCGCCCGCTCGGTGACCGAAATCGCACCACGCGCATCGAGGACATTAAAAAGGTGCGAGCACTTCAAGCAGAAATCGTACGCTTGCAGGATCGGGAACCGCTTCTTTGCGTCCCCCTTCAGTGCGTCATATTCGCTGAGCAGGCGCGATGCTTCAGCTTCGTTTAGGTCAAATTGCTTCCGAGTGAGGCTCGTATCGGCGTGATCGAAGCTATACGCAGAGAATTGCTGCTCTTCGGCAAGACGAACGAGGCCGTAGGTCATCGAATTCGACCAGCGCATGTCGAAGACATTGTCGACGCCCTGCAAATATGCCGCGATGCGATCGAGGCCGTAGGTCAACTCAACCGAAATGGGATCTAGATCCATGCCGCCACACTGCTGGAAATAAGTGAACTGCGTGATCTCTAGGCCATCGAGCAGCACTTGCCAGCCAATTCCCCACGCCCCAAGCGTCGGAGACTCCCAGTTGTCTTCCTCGAAACGAACGTCATGTTCCTTGAGGTCGATGCCCACTGCGGCAAGACTTTCGAGGTACAGATCCTGAATATTCTTCGGCGAAGGCTTGAGAATCACTTGAAGCTGCGTGTGCTTGTAGAGACGATTGGGATTCTCGCCATAGCGGCCATCGGCGGGGCGTCGGCTCGGCTGCGCATACACGACGCGGTAGGGATCGGGACCGAGCACGCGAAGAAAGGTCTCCGGATGCATGGTGCCGGCGCCGACTTCGATGTCGTAAGGTTGCTGAAGAACACAGTCGCGCTGCGCCCAATATATCTCAAGTTTTAGTAGAAGATCCTGAAACGTGAGGCCCTGCAGTTTCATCTGTGCTGCTTTCGAGGATCGAACTTGAACGGTCACGCAGGCTGCTCCAGAAGTTCTCGAGATTTCAATTTTCGATCAATTTGCTGCTCAACTACATCCAGCATCACGTTGGTCAATTCCCTAGCGGGCCGCGAGAGATTTGAAGTGATACCCTCCATCAAGCGATCGAGCCGCTCACTCAACATCCTTCGCTCCAAAAGAATTGCCGCAGGCGAAAGAACCCGCATGCCCGACCTACGACATCTTCCACAGATGATCGTTGAGCTGCTCGTCGAGAAGTACGCCGACTCATTTTCAGTCAATAACTGACCGCATCTGCCGCATCGATCGAGTGGAGGCAACCACCCGCCCAGCTTAACCGTCCAGAGTGTGAAGTATGCCAGCGGAATTTCGGGCTTTAGGTTTTTCTTTACCATCTGCGACGCGAGCAATAACAGCCGAAAATTTGCGTCAGACGCTTCGTGCTCCGGCAAAACCGCTTCGGTGACTTCGCTAAAAATCCCCAGGGCCACGCTCGAGGGATAATCGCCAAACGCGCTAAGAAATGACTCGATCATTTCGCACTGGCTGACTCGCACGAGGTCGCGATTCGCGCGCTCAAAGAACCAGATATTCACGTGCGAGAGTCGCTCAAGCGTCGAACCGAAGCGGCTCTTGGGCTTTCGTGCGCCCGAAGCTACGCCTCGTACGCGCCCCATGGTGCGGCTCAGGAAGCTGACGAGCCAGTCTGCCTCGCCGAGCGCGTAATGTTGCAGGATGATTGCCTCGGATTCACGGAGTGGCATCGGGAGCCGGGCGTTCGACCCGCGGACGGCAGATTCGCATGCGTTTTTCGCGTTTATCAGCCGCGCAAGATAATCGCAACGGAACAATTTTTTCTACCATAGGCGTCGGGGCCGCGCAACGCATAAAGAATGTTCCGAGCCATTTGCGAGTGTGCGATTGAAAATTTCATGAGCTTCGCTAAAGTGTTCGTTCCATGAATCGCGCTAACGGAACTCCTGTCGACGTCGCCGGGATTGGGATCAATGCGACGGACACGATCATCCGTTTGCCTCAATTCCCAACCCCGGACTCAAAGATGGAGGTGCGCTCGGTCGATGTGACGCCCGGCGGGCAAGTGGCAAGCGCAATTGTCGCGTGCAGGCGCTGGGGGCTCTCCACGCGATACGTCGGAAAGGTTGGAGACGATTCCGCAGGGCGGTTCCAGCGCCGGGAAATGGAACGCGAGGGAGTGGAAGCGCATTGGATCGAGGCGCCGGGCGCCCCTAGTCAGTCGTCAATTGTATTGGTCGATCAAACTTCGGGTGAACGCACAATTCTCTGGCAGCGAGATTCTAGAATCGCTTTACGTCCTGAAGATCTCCGACGCGAGTTCATCTTGAACTCGAAATGTCTGCTCGTCGACGGTCACGATACTGAAGCCAGTGCTTTAGCTGCTCGATGGGCACATGAAGAATCCATTCCGGTGGTCGCAGACTTCGACAACCTCTACCCCGGAGTTGAAGATTTACTTCGCTTCGTCGATTTTCCGGTGACATCTCAGAAGTTTCCTGAACGAGTGACAGGTGAAAGCAATCTCTTGAAGTCACTGCCGAGGATTCATCGGGAGTTCAAGTGCCGTTTGATTGGTGCAACGCTCGGAGCACAGGGCGCGCTCGCGTGGGACGGAGAACGCTTCCTGCTCTGCGCGGGTCTTAGAGTTAAAGTGATCGATACGACTGGCGCTGGCGATATTTTTCACGGCGGGTTTGTCTTTGGGTTAATCCGAGGATGGCCTATTGAAGAAATACTTAAATTTAGTTGCGCGGCGGCCGCGTTGAATTGCACGGCAGTAGGCGCACGAGGCCGCATCGCGGCTCCCGAAGAGATTGCGCAGTTGGGAGCTTCGGGCGAGCGCTCCCCTGCGGCCTATTCTACGGATGATCTGCGAGAAGCCGCGCGGGCTGCTCTTGCGGCAAAGGTGCTCTCGTGATTCCGCTAAAAGACCTCACTCCGCGGCGCTCCTTCCCCGTGATTACTCTTGTTCTGATTCTCGTCAATGTCGTCGTGTGGCTGCATCAGGTTTCGCTGCCTCCGGCTGCAGGCGAGGCATTTGTAAGGATGTATGGCCTCGTGCCGTACAAAGTGTCGCAGGCGCTCACGGGGCATCACTACACGATGAAGCAAGCGCTCCTGCCGCTATTCACATGCATGTTTTTGCACGGCGGGTGGCTGCACATCATCGGCAATATGTGGTTTTTGTGGGTGTTTGGCGGAAACGTGGAAGACCGGCTCGGCTCATTTCCGTATCTATTCCTCTATCTGGTTGCCGGAATCGGTTCAGGAATCTCGCAAACGCTTTTCTCGTGGGGCTCGCACGTCCCTTCGATTGGAGCGAGTGGAGCAATCTCCGGTGTGCTCGGAGCGTACATCGTTTTCTTTCCCAGGTCGCGCATTCTCACGCTCGTACCTCTGCTAATCATTTGGTTCATGTGGCGAATTCCGGCCGCAGTCTTTATTGGACTCTGGTTCATCATGCAGTTCTTAAGCGGGGTCGTGTCGTTAGGATCGCAATCGATGGGAGGCGTCGCATGGTGGGCGCACGTCGGAGGCTTCGTGATTGGTGCCGTGACCGCACTGATGGTTCGCGCAGCCGGCGGGTTGAGCCGAAGACCTCGACCTTCGTATTATTCTTGAAGTCAGTGATCGCAGCGATTTAGTCGCCGTGCCGACACTTCGAGTCGTAGCTGAGCATGCATGATATTGGCGGCGGGGATCTGGGAGTCACTGTTTCCAAAGTTCAACAAACT
>Ga0335078_10006425_pt1 | contig 17404 bp, 11 predicted proteins | sample Lox_Sample_32_FD_206711 | JGI IMG/M metagenome (GOLD analysis project Ga0335078, IMG submission 206711) | Soil microbial communities from Loxahatchee National Wildlife Refuge, Florida, United States - Lox_Sample_3.2 | ecosystem: Environmental > Terrestrial > Soil > Wetlands | place: USA... | reverse complement strand
CGCCTGATCAGGCGAGGTCTGGGGCATAGCGGGATCAACAGATGAGAGCCGCCCGAGTGATCTCACCGGCGCTGCCGAATATTTGTGGCCATCGGCATGATGGTTCTGTTGTCATTGGCCCGGCCACTGCGCGCCGGTTTGAGCCGCGCACGTGCCGAGCACAATCTGGAAAAGCGCTCCGGCCTCGTGCTTCAGAACGCCGCGACGGCGTTTAACGAAATCCCGTCGCTCTTGCATCAGCGCCGGCCGCGCTCGACTGCAACGGTTTTGCAACGGTCCAGCCGAAATTCGGGGCAAACCCATGAAACCGCCTTCCAGAATCCTCAACAACTTGCGCCTCCGGGAACCCCGGCAAAACCTTGTCAAGTGCTTTGAGGTGCTAGCGGGAGCAATCTCGTGGGGGTTCAAGTCCCCCTCTCCGCACCAGATTTTAAACGGGTTAGCCGTGCTTAGCTTGACCCTATTTACCTAGCAAGACCCGGTTTTGGACCCTATGTTGCGCTAGGCCGCTTACTCCGACAATCGAGATCGAACGCAAATAAGGACTTAGAACTCCCAGGAGCCGCGAAACGTGCAGCGCGACCAGCCTAAAAACCAAATTTGCAAATTCAAGGCGACTTCGATATTCCCATCCAAACCGCCTTGTTTCAACAAGTTGATTGCGGCCGCCTGGCGAGTCCCTCATTCTGGTTCTCTCGCTTCGAGCGGAACTGCTTTAGCACACCGCGACGCAATCTCGGTGCGGATCCATGAGACGATTACCCTTGCCAGCGAGAGCCGCAAAGCGGTGTTGGGTTCATCACGCTTTTGGCGAAACGCGTTGCCAGAACTCATCGAATTCGCGGGTGTCGAAGAACGCCACTGCCTTCGTAACTTGCCCCGCCGTCATCGAAAAGTACCAGGTGTAGGTGTTGTGATAAGGCACGCCATCGTTGGCTGTCGCTGACGCGTCAAAAAAGATGATGACCGTATCACCGTCGGCGTAAAGGCCTCGAATCGAGGGAACCAACGGCTTGGCCATCCGAGCGTTGAAGGGAGCGATCACTTCGTCAATGAATGCCTTCTTATTGGGGTAAGTCTTCGATAGCGGCGACGATCCAACGATGGTCCACTCGGCATCCGGAGCGAGCAGTTCGAACGGCCCTCCTGTACCGTTGGCCCACCTTTCAAAGCTGTTGCGAACGAGCGATTTGTTGTCCATCTGACCAGCTGAAGCCTGTGGCATAAACGTCTCCTTTGAATTGAAAGAAAGTAAATCTGCGCCCGCGGCTGGCAGAAAGCCGCGTCGGCTGACAGATGTGGTCCCTATAAATTTTGATGTCATTCGGCCGCCTCCAACGCGAGTGCGGGCAATGCCGAGGTATTCGCAATTAACTCCTGAGGGAAAGCATGCCTGTGTTGAAGCCACACTGCATCTTTGTAAGCGATCGCCGTCGTAAGCGATCCACGTCGCGCCGCCCTCATCCTTCCAGATCAGAAGCATCAGGGGAAGGTCGAGTGCGGCTCTGGACGACGCTAACATCAGCGGCGTGCCGGCTTTGAGCTCCGCCAGCGTGTACGTTCGATCCGGCTCGATACCAAGCTGGGATTCACCGAGCCGTGTGGCCTCGCTTGCGATTTCGCGCTCCTCCGCTGAATGCCACGCGTGGTCGCCATGCGCCTCCTTGTAGACCGGTACGTCTTTCTGTTGAGCCTCGATCACGCGCAATGTTCCCCCTGGCCGTCCGAACTTCACACCGTTGTACGCACCTCGATCGCCAAACACAGGGAAAAGCATTTCATCGCAAATCCGGTGATTTGCCGTTTCCCGAGCGGCGCGCGAGTGCCGAATAAACGTCATGAACGTCATGAATGCTGGCACGGTGTCGAGCGATCAGGACGCTTTTGCCACGCTCACGCCCGGATAAACTATAGCTGTATCGGTCCAATCCGGGTCCAGGCGCCGCTCTTTCCCCGGCGCTGGCGCACTGTCCCGACAGAAAGGAAATTCGATGCCTTTCAGGCCATTGACACGCCGAAACCTCCTCGCTCTCAGCGGAGCCGCCGCCGTCGACGCCGCGCTCGGCGCCCCGCCGGCTCCCGCATCATCGCCAGGCGGCCGCGCGCAATCGCTCGCCGGCCGGTGGCGCTTCGCGCTTGACCGCGAGGATACCGGCGCCAGGTCCGCCTGGTTTGCGAAGGAGCTTCCCGGCGACGCGCAGATCCAACTTCCCGGCATCCTGCAGACGCAAGGCTTCGGCGATGAGATCACTGCCGAGACGCAGTTCGTCGCCGCGCTGCCGCGCGACATGCGCTGGTATCTGCTGCCGCAGTACCAGGCCTATACGAGGCCGGGACATGTCGAGGTTCCGTACCTTTCGCAACCGGCAAGACACTACCTCGGTGTCGCCTGGTATCAGCGCGAGATCGACATCCCCCCGGCATGGAGCGGCCGACGCATCGCTCTTTCGCTGGAGCGCACGCGCTGGCAGACCGACGTCTATGTCGACGGCAAGCTCGCCGGCGGCAATCGTTCGCTGGTGGCGCCGCACGGCTTCGACCTGGGCATCCTGAAGCCCGGCAGGCACGTCCTGTCGATCCGCATCGACAACCGTATGCTGCAGCCGCCCTATCGCCCCGACGGCCACTCGGTCTCGGACGCGGAGGGCAGCACGTGGAACGGCATCGTGGGCCGGATCGAACTCTCGGCCACTTCGCCGGTCTGGATCGACGACGCGCAGGTATTTCCCAACGTCTCGAAGAGGTCGGCCGAAATCCGCGTCAAAATCGGCAATCTCACCGGCCGGCCGGGCGCCGGAACGCTTGCGGCAGGAGGCGTCTCCGGGCGGGTCAACTGGACCCCCGAGGGAGGCCAGGCGACGCTCGATGTTCTCTTACCCAACGCCAGGCCGTGGTCGGAATTCGAGCCCGCGCTGCAGCACCTCAATGTCTCTCTCTCGGGGCCGGAAGCCGATGACAGCCGGGAAATCACCTTCGGCCTGCGCGAAATCAAAGCCGATGGCGGCAGAATCCTGCTGAATGGCGAGCTATTCCATTTTCGCGCGACGCACGATGGCGGCGGTTTCCCGTTGACCGGCTATCCCGCCACGGATGCCGCCACCTGGAAGCGCATCATCGGAATCTGCAAGGAGTGGGGCCTGAATGGCATGCGTTTCCATTCCTGGTGCCCGCCGGAAGCCGCCTTCACTGCCGCCGACGAGATGGGGTTTTACCTCCAGCCCGAGTGCGGCATGTGGAATTCCTTCGACGCGGAGCGCAAAATGCTCGGCGTGCTGAACGATGAGACCGCCGCGATCGTAAAGGCATACGGCAATCATCCGTCGTTCGTCCTGCTGGCGGCGACGAATGAACCGGCCGGACACTATCAGGAGCAGCTTCCGGAGTGGGACAGAAAATGGAACGACGCCGATCCGCGCAGGCTGTACACCGACGGCACCGGCCGGTTTGCTCCCGCGCCCGGAGGCCCGGGCACATCGTTCGCCGCCGGCTTCCTGGTGACTCCCGCCGCCCGCGGCCCGCGCGGCTGGTTCGGCGCCGATTACGAGGAGGTCCTGAAGAATCTCCTGCGCGGCTCTACGGCGCCGTGCATCGGTCATGAAGTGGGCCAGTGGTGCGCGTATCCGGACTTTTCGGTGATCGACAAGTTCAGCGGCCGGCAGCCCAGGTACGCGGCATTTCCCGAGGGTATCGGGGCCGGAAAGGTGCCGTACATGCACCCGGGCAACTACCTCATCATGCGCGATTCCGCCAGGGAGCACGGCCTGCTCGCTCGCAACCGCGAGTTTGCCCGCGCCTCGGGGCGTTTTCAGGTGGCCTGCTACAAGGAGGAAATCGAGGCCAACCTGCGCACACCGTCATACTCCGGTTATGAGCTTCTGGATCTGCACGACTATCTCGGCCAGGGCGGCGCGCTGATCGGCGTGCTCGACGCTTTCTGGGAATCGAAGGGTTATGTCACGCCCGACGAGTTCCGCCGCTTCAATAACACGACCGTTCCCCTGGCGCGCCTGCGTGACCGCGTCATGACCACCGGCAAATCCTTCCAGGTGGACGTGGAACTGGCGCACTTCGGCCCCCGCCCGTTGTCCCCGGTGACGCCGGCGTGGCGCATCACCGATATCGCGGGAAAGGCGGTCGCATCCGGCGCGCTGCCGGCGAGAGCCGTGCCGCGCGGCAAGAACCTGCCGCTGGGCGCCGTCTCGGCCGACCTTTCGAAGCTGCGCGCGCCCGCGGTCTACAAGCTCGCCGTCGAACTCCAGGGCACGGCGTTTCGCAACGAGTGGAGTTTCTGGCTCTATCCGGAGAAGGTGGAGACCGCCACGCCGCCGGGCGTCACGGTAACGCAATCGTGGGAGGAAGCCAAAGCGGCGCTGGCCGCGGGGAAACGCGTCCTTTTCCTCTCCGGCGCTCCGCCGGAGCTCTCGCCGGACCTGGCGCTGACAACCGTGCCCATTTTTTGGAACCGCCTGATGAATCCCAATCGCGCCTGGATGCTCGGCCTCTGGTGCGACCGGAACCATCCCGCGCTGGCGGGCTTTCCCACGGAGACGAACTGCGACTGGCAGTGGGTGGACCTGCTTCCCAAGACTGCCGCGATGAACGTCGGATCTCTGCCGGAAACGCTGCAGCCGATCGTGCAGCCGATCGACGACTGGGACCGCAACCTGAGACTCGCGATGCTTTTCGAGTGCTCCGCGGGTCCGGGCCGGCTGATGGCAACGTCGCTCGACCTTTCCGAAGAGGGCGCGGCGCGGCATGCCGGCGGACCCTCCCTGCGAAAATCGGTGCTCGATTACATGGCCTCGCCGCGTTTCAATCCCGCCGTCGAAGTCTCGGCCGCCGGTCTCGATGCCTGGATCGCGGCTCGATACACGGCTCCCGCGACCGGCATTGTCCCGCCAAAGTCACCCGATGTGCTGGATCCCGGACAGGTGAAAGGACGGCGGGGAGGCCAGTAGCACGTCTGACTATCGGCGGGTCGCGTCCATATTCGGCCTCGAGACCTGAGCCTCTATTCGCGGTACTGAGCATAAAAGGGTCGAAATCTCAGGCATTTAGCCGATATGGGAGATGTTGGAAACTCTGAGCGATGGGGCCTACAGGGCCGCCCTTGAGGCCTTGCCGACCGGTGCTTACGTGGTCGATCGCGAGCGGCGAATACTCCTGTGGAGCGCGGGAGCCGAGGAACTTACCGGCTACCTGCGGCAGGAGGTGATCGGACGTCCCTGCGCGGACGATCTCCTCATGCACTGCGACGAATCGAATACCGTACTGTGCGGACAAGGCTGTCCTTTGCAGCAGACCTTGTGCGACGGCCGTTCGCGGACAGCCGACCTCTTCCTGCTTCACAAGGATGGGCTTCGGATACCGGTCACGGTGCACGCCGCGGCCCTGCGCAATGAGCACGGCTCGATCGTCGGGGCGATCGAGTGTTTCGAAAGAAGACTGGTTCTTCCCGCATCCGATCCCCGTCTTCACCAGCCGCGCCAGGATTCGACGATGGACCCCGATACCGGTTTGCCCGATCACACCGCCACCGAAGCCAGCCTCGGTTCGTATCTGGAAGCCTACCGGACCTCACCGGTTCCTTTCGGCGCCCTGCTGCTTGAACCGGATGGCCTGGAGCATCTGCGCCACACCGCCGGCCGGGTGGCGGTGGACGCCGTCCTTCGCGCCACAGGCAATACACTGGCCGCAAATCTGGGGCCCGCGGACATGGTCGGCCGCTGGTTCGGGGATAAGTTCCTGGCTGTGGTAACGGGTTGTACCGAGACGGTGCTGGTGCAAGTGGCGGACAGGCTGAATCGGGTTGTCCAGATGGAGCGGGTTCCCTGGTGGGGTGAGCAACTGAAAGTAACGCTGTCGATAGGAGGGACGGTCGTGCAAACCGCGGACACAGTGCCGATACTGATCGCTCGCGCGGAGGCAGCCTGGGAGAAACAAAAGCAGGAAAGCAGCGGCGGTACATCAAGCGTCGGACAAACTGCGTAAGGGTTCAAGGGAGCTATGTTCGCGATAATCGGAATCATTGTTGTGTTCGGCGCCATCGTCGGCGGCTATCTGATGGAGAAAGGGAACCTGTTGGTTTTGCTGCAGCCGGCGGAGCTCGTCATCATCGGCGGAGCGGCCATCGGAACGGTGCTGGTTGGAAACCCGCCGCACGTGCTCAAAGCCATTCTCGGCGGCCTGGGCGGCGTGCTCAAAGGATCGGCCTACAAGAAGACACGGTACCTCGACACTCTCAAAATGATGTATGAGCTCTTCAATCTGGCGCGCCGCGGCGGTCTGGTGGCGATTGAAACCGACGTCGAGGAGCCATCCAAAAGCAAGGTCTTTACCGCATATCCGCAGATCATGAAGGACCACCACGTGGGCAATTTCATCTGCGACACCCTGCGGACCGCCTCCGCCGGCACGGTTGAACCTTTCGATATCGACCAGATGATGGAACTCGACATGGAGGTGCACCACCAGGGCGCCGCCCGCCCGGTGGCCGCGTTGAGCACGATGGCCGATTCGCTGCCCGGTCTGGGCATCGTAGCCGCGGTGCTCGGCGTCGTGATCACCATGGGAGCTCTTGGCGGGCCGCCGGAAGAGATTGGCCACAAAGTGGCCGCGGCCCTGGTCGGGACATTTCTCGGCATTCTGCTGTGCTACGGCCTGTTGGGTCCGGTGGCCGGCAACATGGCGAAACTCACCGAGGACGAACACGCCTACTACCACGTGTTGCGGGTTTGCATAATGGCATTCATCAAGGGGCTGGCGCCGCTCATCGCGGTAGAGGTCGGCCGAAGGGCGGTACCGGTTCACGTGCGGCCCGGTTTTCAGGAAGTGGAAAAAGCCTGCCGTTCCAGGAATGCCGCTGCCACCGCGAGCGCCAATGCCTAGGCCGATTCCACGATGAAGGGCGCACCGATCATCGTCATCCGGAAAAAGGCCGGGCACGCCGGTCACCATGGCGGGGCGTGGAAGGTGGCCTACGCCGATTTTGTCACCGCGATGATGGCGCTTTTCATCGTCCTTTGGCTGCTCAACAGCAGCAAGCAGATCCGCGTTGCGGTGGGCGGTTATTTCAAAGACCCCACCGGCGTCTCCAAGAAAGTGGGCAACGGCAAGAACGGTTCCGGAGACAACTTTACCGTCACCAAGGACAACATCGACCAAATCAAGGACCAGCTCGAGGCCCAGGTCCGCAAAGTCAATATCAACGAAAAACTCAAGAACCAGATCGAGATGACCATCACCCCCGAGGGTCTCCGCATCGAGCTGATGGAGAACGAGCACGGTGTGTTCTTCCCCATCGGGGCGCCGGAACCGAACGCCGATGCCAGGGAGCTCCTGGCCATGCTGGCGGCGGAATTGGGCAAACTTCCGAACAAGTTATCGATCGAGGGCCATACCGATGCCAAACCTTTTTCCGACAGCGCGGCTTATACCAACTGGGAACTTTCCAGCGATCGCGCCAATGCGGCCAGGCGCGTGATGCAGGAGGATGGCCTGAGTCCCGGCCAGGTTATCCAGGTGACCGGCTATGCGGATCGGCACTTACGCCGGCCGGAGCAGCCGGAAGACCCGTCCAATCGCAGGATCTCCGTCATCGTGCACTATCTGACGAAGCCGGATGCCGATGGCGACGATAGTCGCGCGCCCGCCATCGAACCCGGCAAACACAACTAGGCCGGGCCATCTTCCTTCGGTTCATCATCGACATCACCGCCAATTTGTGCCGGTTCGAACAGTCCTCGCCCGGATGACGGTAGTAAAACAAGAGACGTGAATTGAATCGCGACCGAAGAATGGAGGCGAAGTAACCCGGCATGATCGTCGAAATGCGCACCTACCGGACCAAGCCCGGCTGCCGGTCCCGATTTCTCGCGGTTTTTCGCGAAAAATCCGTCCCGGCGCACGCCGCCATCGGAATGAAGATCCTCGGACCGTTCCTCTCCGTCGAAGATCCGGATGTTTTCTTCTTCATGCGCGGCTTTCCCGATCTTGCCTCCCGCGAGCCGATGAAGGCACAATTCTACGAAGGCGAGTTGTGGAAGAGCGAATTGGAGCAGATTCTGATGCCCATGCTGGAGAAGTACGAAGTCGTCCTCGTCGACGACCCGGAAAATCTGGTTCAATGGTGACACGGGTGGCTGTCGAAACATGAATCGCCGCGACTTTGTCAAACAGGCGGTCGCGCTGGGAGCAACCGCCGTATGGGGCGGCCGCGTAGCGCGGGCGTCCGCAATCCGGTGGGAAGAGCGGCGCGACCTGTTCCCGGAAGGAGTCGCATCCGGGGATCCCGCCGATACCAGCATCCTTTTGTGGACCCGCTATCCGCGCCAGCCGCAAAGCGGCCCCGCGCGACTGATGGTCGAGGTGGCTGAGGATCCGTCCTTTGAGCGCGTGATCGCCACGTCCGCCGCTCGCGCCGCCGGCGCCGCCGACTGGACCTGCCGGGTGCTGGTGGGCGGCCTGAAGCCCGCCAGCGTCTACTGGTACCGGTTCGCCGACGAGAACGGGCAGGGAAGCCGCGCCGGCCGGACCATCACCGCTCCCCGCCGCGACGATCCGCGGCCCGTGCGCTTCGCCTTCGTCAGTTGCCAGAACGCCAATCAGGGCGCGCAGAACGCCTATCGCCGCATGATCTACGAAGACCAGCGCTGCGCCGAGCGCGACCGGCTCTGGTTCGTACTGCACTTGGGCGATTTCATCTATGAGATCGTCTGGTATCCCGAAGATCGCCCGCGGGGAATGTACGACCGGCGCCTGCGCGATGTAGTCCGGTACCCCCACGGCGAGAAGATCAACGATTTCCATATCCCCACGAACGTGGACGACTATCGCGCCGTGTATCGCGCCTACCTCCGCGATCCCGATCTGCAGGACGCGCGGGCGCGCTGGCCGTTCGTGAGCATGTGGGACAATCACGAGTTCAGTTGGCTCGGCTGGCAGTCGATCCAGAGATTCGGCGGCAGGAACCGGCCCGCGCAGACTCGCAAGGTTGCGGCCAACCAGGCGTTCTTCGAATATCAGCCGGCGCGGATTGCGCGGTCGCTCGAGCAATTCGATGCTCCGCTCGTCGAGGATGCGCCCGTCGAGCATTTCGACCAACACGGATTGGGCCTGGAACCGAACAACCTGGCCGCGATCGGAAGTCTGCAAGGATATCGGGCGCTGCGGTTCGGCCGCCATGTCGAGTTGATCGTGACCGATCAGCGCAGCTATCGCTCGGAAGATCCGACTTCGCGGCCCGAAGCCGCCGCGCTCTCGAGCCCCGACTTTCCGGAGATGATTCCCGAAGAAGCGCTCGAAATCCTCGATGCCGGGCGTGACTATCAAGCCGGCCGCGCGCCTGACGCCATCCCTTATGGCTCGCGCGAGGTGGTCAATTTTTCGAAAGACCGTCCGGCGCAGACGATTCTCGGGGAACGCCAGAAAAAGTGGTTTCTCGACCGCCTCCGGACTTCCGCCGCGACCTGGAAAATCTGGGGGAATACCACCGCGACTCTCGATATGCGCGCCGACCCGCAAAATCTTCCCGCGGGCCTCGCGAAGCCGTGGCCCGGCGCCGGCTACGCCGGATTCGCCAACGGGGATCACAGCAACGCCTACGTCGAGAGGGCCGAAATCTATGATTTCGTCCGCCGGCACGCCATCGGCGGATTCGTTACCATCGCCGGGGACCGTCACAGTTTCTGGGCGGGGCTGGCCTCAAAATCGCTTCCGCCGCAGCCGTTCCTGCCGGTTGGCGTCGCGTTTGTGACGGGGTCCATCTCCGCGCCGGGGATTATCGAAGCCCTGGAGCATAATCTCCCCAAGGACCTGCCGATACGCCCCCTCTATCTCGGGCAGGCGCCCGGCGATGCCTCTCCGCAGCCCACCTTCAACATGCTCCTTCACCACGGGGTGCGGTCCTGCCTCGAGTATGCCCGCACCGGCGACGTGGCAAAGGCTCGCGAGGCATCCAATCCAGCCCTTTCGCCGCATCTGAAATTCGTCGATATGGGCGGCCATGGTTATTCCCTGGTTCGCGCGGCGGGCGATGCCATCGAAGTCGAATTCGTCTGCATTCCGCGGCCGCTCGAACGCAGCCCGGGCGAGGATGGCGGGCCTCTGCGCTATCGCGCCCGGTTCCGCGCGGCGGCGTGGAATCGAGGCGAAAGTCCGAAGCTGGAGAGTGAAGTGGTGGAGGGCGACGCCAGGTTCTCGATTTAATCGCCTGCAGGCAATTGTCCGGGGCGTTGCGGAAGCTACAGCTTGGTCCCGGTTACGCCGTAATCCAACGTATCGAAGAATGCTGCCCGGAATCCCGCCGGCAACTCCGCCAGCGGCGGCATCGATTCCAGCGCCGGCGACAGGCGATGCACCTCGATTCTCCCGATCCCGAATTCCTCGAGATAGAACGCCAGCAGCGCCGGCGGCACTGGCCGCGTGTGCGTCGGGTCGAGATAGAAGTGCGTCGCGAAGATCGCCAGGCATTCGGGATTGGGCGTCTCGATGGCGATCGCTCCGTTCCGCCGCAAACGGCTGGCGCAGAGCTTCAGCATTTCCGGAAGCCGCTCCGGCGGCAGATGCTCGATTACCTGCGAGCAGAAGATGCCGTCCAGAGATGCTTCGGGCAGGTTCTCCAGGTAAACATACAAGTCCGCGCGCTCGGCTTCCAGCCCCTTGTGGCGGCAGATGGCCACCGATTCCTGGCTGAGATCGATTCCGCGCGCGCCCACCCCGGCTTCGCGCATCAGCTCCAGAAACTCCCCGCGGCCGCACCCGATATCGAGCACGTTTTCGCGCCCCTCGAAGCACCGCCGGTACATCTGCTGGCCTTGCCTGACGTACTCCTCCGGGCCCCGGAAGCGCTCGGCGAATCTGCCGTAATCGAAATCCGCCGCCGCGGAACGCGCGCACGAAGCCTCGGCCGGGGGTCCGCCTGCAGCGCCCGCGGACGCCGTTATCTCCGCCCTCTGCCGCATCGTGCGCAGCTCCGAATGAATCAGCCGCTCGTATTCCAGGCGGATACGTTCCAGGTCCGCCCACAGCCGCTTCTGTACATCGATCGCGTTCCGCTCCAGGTCGGTCTTGAACTCGTTGTGCTGCACGTGCAGCGCGTCGCGGAAACGGCTCTCCATGAGATCGACGCGAAACTGGGCCGCGCTCTGCTGGTCGGCGATGGCGCGCAGAAACTGCACTTCGTACTCGTGTAATTTCCGCTCCCAGTCCGGCCGCCATTCGGCCCAGTGACGGCGCAGGTCCGCCACTTCCTGAACCACCCCCAGCAATCGCGCGATCTCCACCAGCGAGCGGTTATGCTCGTTCATGGCCTCGATAAGCGTGTCGATGCAGGCCACCATTTTGCGGTTGTATTCCACCTGCTCGCGAACGTGCCAATCGAGAACCCGCGAAACCAGCCGCTTCCACGATTGCACCAGCGAATTCAGAACCCCGCCCGGACGCGGATTCACCGTTCCGATGGCCGCCACCTTGGCCAGCGCGGCGTCGCGGGCGTGCACCGCCGGCATCAGGTCGGCCAGCGGAACCTCGGCCCCGGCGATCTCCGGATGATGCGCCTTGACCCGCTCCCGGATCTCGCGCAGAATCGCGACTACCTCAGCGCTTTCCACGGGATGTCCTTCCCTTCCGGCTCCAGGTCGCGGTGACCACCGTGCTCAGCCCGCCGCGCGGCGTGAATTCGCCGATCACCGTGGCCATCTTGGGATTCGCGGCGCGCACCACGTCGCGCAGCACGCGGTTCACCACGTTCTCCTGAAAGATCCCCACGTCGCGGTAAGCCAGCAGGTACATCTTGTAAGCCTTCAATTCCAGGCAGCGGCGGTCGGGGACGTAGCGCAGCAGGATCTTGCCGAAATCCGGCAGCCCGGTCTTGGGACAGACCGACGTGAATTCCGGCATCTCGATTTCGATCTCATAATCGGCGAATTGATTCGGCCAGGTTTCGATTTCCGGCAGCCTGGCCGAAATTCCGGCCGCGGCGTGTTCGTCGGTATAACCTGGTTGGACTTCAGTGGATTTTGTACGTGCTGATTTCATGCCAGGGCTTTCGACAGCAGATCCAGAAACAGGCCGACATCGGTCACCACGCCGACCGCCAGCCCGGTTCCGCGATCGCTCACTTTGGTCGCCACCGCGGGATTGATGTCCACGCACACGATCCTTACCCAGCTCGGCAGCATGTTCCCCGTGGCGATGGAATGCAGCATCGAGCCCAGACACAACACCAGCCCCGCGCCCCTCAGCTCGCGGGCGTAAGCGTCCTGGGCCGCGTTCATATCGGCAATCGTATCCGGCAGCGGGCCGTCGTCGCGCAAACTGCCGGCCAGAACGAACGGCACGCGCGCGCGTACGCACTCGTACAGGATTCCGGACCGCAGGCGCCCCGCGGCTACCGCCTGCTCCACCCCGCCGGCGTGATAAATGGCATTGATGGCGCGCATGTGATTGCGGTGGCCGTGCTCTTCCTGCCGTCCGTCGGAAAGCCGGATGCCGAGCGAAGTTCCGAAAAGCGCCGCTTCGACGTCGTGTACTCCCAGCGCGTTGCCGCTGAGCAGCGCCTGCACCCATCCGTTGCGGATGATGGATGCCAGCCCGGCAACCCCGCCCGTGTGCACCACTACCGGCCCCGCCACCACGATTACCTTGAAATGATTCTCGATGGTCTGCTTCACCAGCGCGGCCGTCGCCCGCACCGCGGTCTCCACCTGCCGCTCGCTCGAAATGCCGTTCGACATGAAAGCGAACGACAGCCGGTCGCGCTCCTTGCTCTCCGGGATCACGCGTATGCCCCGCAGCCCGGTCACGATCCGGTCGCCGCGCCGCAGATCGCGCAAACGCCGGCACCGCGCGCGGCCGCCGGTGACCACGATCATCGCGTCCATCCGCTGCTCTTCCACTTCCACCCACTCCCGCTCCACGCGGACGTAGGTGCGGTGGTTGGTGGTCGAGTAAAAATCCTCGGGAGCGCAGAGGTCGCGTTCCACTTCGCGCAGAACCGCGTCCGCGCTGTCCACCGGGTTGCAGCCGAGCTCGAGCAGCGCCGTCAGCAGCCGTTCGAGCGAGGACGCTTCTCCGGTCTCTACCTTCAGCCGCAGGTACGACGGCTCGCTGTTGGTTCGCCCGATCCGGAACTGCTCCACTTCGAACCGGCCGTGGTGTTCCACGACCTTGTCGAAGATGTTCTCCATGATGTGGGAGTCGATCAAGTGGCCTTCAGTCTCGACCACTTCCTGAAAAGGCATACGAACACCTATTGTCACACGCGGGCCTTGCCCGGCTGCTACCATTTCCCCCATGAGCGCGCGCCGCCGGATGTATGCCATCTGGATCTGCTTCATCGCGCGCCTGCTCTTTTATGCCGCGATGCTTCCGCTCTGGGAAGGCTACGACGAGTGGTCGCACTTTTCCGTGATCCGCCTTATGGCCGCGCGCGGTGCCTGGCTGGTCCCGCGCGATGCCCCGATTCCCCGCGATGTGGCCGCGTCTCTCGATCTCGCGCCGGTCCCCTGGGAATTGCGCGCCCTCCATGCTCCCGCCGTAACCGAAGATGCTTTCTGGAAACTCTCGCCGGCCGACCGGCAGCAGCGCATTCGCGCGTTCCAGGCGTTGCCTCGCGCGTGGCGGAACGCGGACGGCCCGCCGTCGCTCACCGCTTACGAAGCCCTGCAGCCGCCGCTGTATTACTGGCTGATGGCCCCCGTTCTCCGCGCCGCGGCCGGTCTCGGCCTGGGCGCCCAGGTGGTCGCGGTCCGATGGGCCAGTGTCCTTCTGGCATCGCTCGCGATCCCGTTGTTGTACCTTGTGGCGCTCGCCGTCTTTAACGACCCGGATGTGGCCCTCGCCTGCGCCGCCGTCGCGGCCCTCATGCCGGAATGGGCGTTGGATCTGGCTCGCGCCGGCAATGACTGTCTCTCGGTGGTGCTCTTCACTCTGCTCATCTGGTTCGGGTTGAAGCTGATCGAAGAAGGGCCGCAGCTGCGCCGGTCGGCCGCTCTCGGTGCATCGCTGGGACTCGGGCTCCTGACCAAAGCCTGGTTTCTGACCGCGGTTCCAGCCGTCGCGCTACTTTATCTCTGGTTCTGGATGGCTCCGAAGCCGCGGCGGAGTCGCGCTCTGTTCATCAACACCGGTGTCTGCGCCGGAATTGCCGCTCTCATCTCCGCCTGGTGGTACATCCGCAATCTCGCCGCCACCGGGACCCTGTCTGGTCTCAGCGAATCGCTGATGCTGCGGCACGCCGGCATGGGAGAAATGGCATCGGCTGCCGTCCGCGTGCCGTGGCCCGCGGCCATCGATTCGATCCTGCTCTCCCATCTGTATTTCGGAGGTTGGAGCTCGCTCACCGTTCGAGCCTGGATGTACCACCTCTTCTACCTCCTTATACTGGCCGCAATCGTGGGCGTTATCCGATTGTGCAGGCGTCCGCCGGTTGCCTGGCTGCTTGTCGTGTACGCGGCGTTCTGGCTGGGTCAGCTTTACAACGTGGTTCTGATTTCGATGAGCAAGGGCATCGCCACGTCGATGGGCTGGTATCTCTACGCCGTCATCGCCGCCGAAGTGCCGCTGTGCGTGGCCGGGCTCCGCGCGGTGCTGTCGAAGCGCGCCGGCAATTGGCCGTTGGCCGGCGGCGTCTTTCTCTTCGGCCTGCTGGATATCTACACCCTCGATGCCGTCGCCATACCCTATTATTCCGGCCTCATCGCGCACAAAGCATCGGGGGCGCTGGCATCCGTGCACTGGAGCGATTTGCGCGCGGCAGGCCTGATCTCCCTCCTCCGGCGGCTGGCCATTTTTAAAGGCGGCGCCGTTACCTGGCAGGTGCTGCTCGCCTTGTGGATCGCCTGGCTGGCGGCCACGATCTGGCTGATCCTCGAAGGAAGCAATGCGGCCGCTCCCGGCCGAAGACGCGACATATTAAGATAATCGATACTCGCGTGAGTTGCTTTCGGTCCACGATCTGTCCGGCGGTCGTGCTGGTGTTACTGGCGGGTGGCCTCCGGGGCCAGAACTGCCAGGGCACCAACGCCTGCATCAGCGCCTTTACATCGAAGACCAGCTTGTCGGCTGGACAATCGGCCACCCTCACCGCTTTGGTGGTCAACTCCAGCGTCACCACCGTCGATTGGAGCGCCAACCCCAACGTGGGCACGCTTCCCGCCTCCACAACCATCACCAACGGCCAGACCACCAACACCTACACCGCCCCGGCGACCGTCCCGGCCACCCAGTCGATTACCATCACGGCCACCGTTCACGGCACTTCGTCCAGCTTTGCCCTCACGATTCAAGTCACGGCTGCCGCCGTTACCGTGAGCGTTTCGCCTTCGAGCGTCACCCTGGGCGCGGGACAAACCCAGACCTTCACCGCCACGGTGGCCAATTCCAGCGCGTCGGTAACGTGGTCCATCAGCCCGCAAGTGGGCTCCATCGATCAATCCGGCAACTACACGGCTCCTTCCTCGATCACCACCACGCAGAAGGTCACGGTCACGGCCACCGCCGCCGGAGTTTCCGCGACCGCCTCCGTTACGCTGCAGATCGATGTCGGAACCGGCGCGCCCACCGCCCTTCTGCAACAGGAGTTCATCGAGGCGTACTTTCGGAACGGATTTAACACCCTGGTGGCCTCGCCGCCCCTCGGGCCGGTGGCCTCCTTGGGTGGCGGAGTTCTGGGACAGAAGTTCGCGAGCGCCGCCAATTCCAGCCTCACCTATGCGCTGGTGACCGCCAGTCCGACGCTGAATCCCGCGCCCAACGGAACTTCGTTCCCGATCGCGCAGATGTCTCCCGCGCTGTTCGCTTACTACACCACCATAGGCGCCACCACGGCCGGATATCCGCTCAGCGATACCTTGAACTGTCCCTTCTTCGATCCCAACAATACCTGCACCTACCAGGAATTCGACAAAAATTACCTGCTCGTGGCGTACGCCAACGCGCTCGTCAACGGCACGCAGACCGTCGATGTCACTTCCACGTTCTTCGCCGCGTGGAATACGCTCGGCGGCATCGCCGGAGCGGGGTTGCCGACGGCCGCAGCCGCCACCATCACGGCCGCCACCGGCACTACCGCCTCCGCCCAGACCTTCACCACCGGCGAGATCTTTTCCATCACCTCGGGAACAAATAAGGGACAAATGTTCGGCGTGATCGAGCCGATTTTCGACCTGTACCAGGCCAACGGCGGGCCCGCGGGCACTCTCGGTTTGCCCACCGGCAACTCCATCACGCTTTCCTCCGGGCTGGTGCAGCAGAACTTCGAAGGCGGAACCTTGCAGTACACGCCGTCGGGCGGCGGCACGGTCCTGCTGCCGGTCGGCTCCGTGGTGCTGGTGGGTGTCACCAACGGCCAGACCTTCACCCTTTCGCAGGGCCAGACCATGACGCTGTCGGCCTCGGTGTTCTCCACCACCGGCCTGCCGCTCACCAACCGCTTCATCTCGTGGGTCAGCACCAATCCGAACGTGGTCACGGTCCAATCGAGCGGCGCATCCACCGTGGTTACGGCCGTCGGCGGCGGATCGGCGGCGGTGCTGGCGCAGTCCGGCGGAGTCTCGAGTCCCCGCGTCACGTTTGTGGTGACCACGCCATGTTGCCAGGTCGGAGATGGCGCGCCGCAGGCGATCGTGAGCGAGTTCCTCACCGCGCTCAGCCGCAATCGGATTACGGCCCAGCTTCCCATTCCCGATCCTGCGGCTCGAACCGGCGGCGGTTATGTGCAAACCGTGCAATCGGCGGCCAATGGGACGGTCACAACCTATTTGATAACGGCCGCGGATTCGGCCAGCACCGCCTACGTGGCCACCGGCGCTCTGCTGAGTGCCTATCAGAGTATGGGCGGTCCCGCCGGCGCTTTGGGATATCCCGCGAGCGACGCCACTTCCGGCGGCACGCAACTGTTCGCCAACGGCGCCTTGGGCGGCAATCCGATTCACCTCGTGAGCGGGCCTGTCCTCGTCAAATGGCAGTCTCTCGGCTACGAGTCGGGCGCCGCCGGCGCGCCCACCGGCGATGCCACCCCCTTTTCCACCATCGATGCCGATTCCGGAGTTTCGCAGACTTTCGCGCAGGGGACGATTTACGCCGCCACCGCGGGTCCGCGCTCGGGACAGGCGTATTTCGTTTCGGGATTGATTCTGGCGGCCTACAACGCGGCGGGCGGCGTCTCGGGAGCTCTGGGGATGCCCATCGGTGATGCGTCGGCAAGCGGCGGCAGCGCCACTCAGAGCTTCGAGGGCGGCGCCATCGGCTATAGCGCGAGTGCTTCGTCAGCCACCGTGACGGCTGCTCCTAAAGTTCCAGCGGTGGTCGCGGCGCCGGCCGCCGTTTCCGCCGGTGGCCACGTGATCTTCGCGATCACCGGATTCCCCAACAATCACACCGTACGCGTGTCGCAAACCGGCCA